>Ga0102953_1001425_pt1 | contig 15230 bp, 11 predicted proteins | sample SalPon2A_C_D2_MG_FD_78509 | JGI IMG/M metagenome (GOLD analysis project Ga0102953, IMG submission 78509) | Soil microbial communities from South San Francisco under conditions of wetland restoration - Salt Pond MetaG R2A_C_D2_MG | ecosystem: Environmental > Terrestrial > Soil > Wetlands | place... | reverse complement strand
GTTTGATCACCTCCCAATATTTACCTTTTAAACAAATCGGGTCAAAATCAATATCTGCTTGTTCAAAGTTGGAAAAATTAGATAGTATCTCCTTCTCATTATGGCCATACGGGTAGCGTTCCTCATGGAGTTTTAACATTTGATCTATGCTATAATCTTCCAGAAGCTCATGCAAATCCCAAAAGTCCTTTTTCCGGGCTCCCCGGCTCACCACGTCTGTTTTCATTGCCACAATATCATCGATATTCGCAAGTCTAATCCCATCCAATTCTAATGCCTTTCGGATAAAGGGATCAGTGTAAAATAAATCGAGTTTGATAGATAGATCCTTTGATTCGCCCATAAAATAAGATTTTCCAAATCCGATGATTTCTGAATCAATCGTATCGACATATGAAAAATTTGTCCTTATATGTTTGTCGATGGCCTCAAAATCCACAACGCCATATTCTGAATCAGTAAATAACTCAATATCAACAGATTTCCGATGTCCCATCTGCAAGCTTAAAGCAGTTCCCCCAACCAATCTGAATGAGCTGAAAACCTCTGAAGTCATTAATGATTTCAAAGTAGATAAAAGTAACGGGGTTACTGTACTGTAATATAATTTTAGGGACATGATAAATAGAATAGTTATTCTTCTTCGTTGTACTTTAGTCAGGCAACAACTCGTTTAACCGCTTTAGAACCTTGGAAACGTCCGCCTTACCGTAAAAGCGGATAATTTCCTGTTTTTCCTGTTCATTGCCCCGCTCAAAGACCCGCTTGATGACACTTGGTTTATATTTTATCCAATCGATTTTGTCCATGTCTGTATCCCAAAATACTACCGCCCGTATTTTTGACAGATCAGGGTGAAGGTCTTTCCGTTGCTTTCTCTTTTCCTGTTCAATGTCATAATAAGTCTGCAAAATCATGAAATAGCTTTCGTCAATGCCCAGTTTTTCTCCTAACCGGACAGACAAAGAAGGATTTACCCTTCGTTTTCCCTTAGTTATTGCTCCTAATGTTTGGGGAAACTCATGAATCGATTCAGCGAACTGCTTTTTTGACAGTCTTCTCTTTTTTAGTTCCCGATCCAGTATTATTCCGGGATGTACTCCTTTAATAACTGAGATATTTGTATTCATCATTGTTATCCCTTTTTATGCAAAAGTAAACAAAATTGTTTACTTTTGCAGGTTGAATTAAAAGATAAGATAACATCAGAAATTAGGATATTGGAGGAGGGAATTACTTGAAATTTATGTCCAATTTCCTTTTATCTCTACAAAAAAATGCTTTAACTTCTTCATAATGAATGCGTTCTAATGCATGTGAACTATAAGGTGACCTGGTTTCTACGCGGTCTTGTAACCTTTTGATATACAGCTTGAAACAAAAATAAATTCAAATCTTGTCATCCCGGCAGGCCGAAAAAAGAAATAGGAATCCAATTTTCACCATTATAAAAACCAAAATAATCATGAAAAAATTTCTACTCTTAACATTTATCATCGCAATAGTTAATTCAATTTGCTTTTCACAGGATATTATTAAAACATGTCCGGTTCGTAAACACGCTAAATTTCAATTTACCCCTGAATATAATAGCAAAACAATTAAATTGAAAAAAGGAACAAATGTAGATGTCATAGGTATTGAAGGAGAATACTACAAAGTAAATTACAAGGGACAAATTGGATATATTGACAATATTTACATATATGATCCTGAACTTTTAAAAATCAGAGACAATATAAAAAGAAAAAAGCAAGAACAAGTTGAAAAACAACACACAGAATTTCAAGAAAAATATAAACGTGAATTGATAGAAAAATATGGTGAATATTATGCTCGCCTCATTATTGTAAAACAAGTATGCATCGGAATGTCAAAGGATGCTGCAATTGCAAGCTGGGGAAAACCTGATGATATTAATAAGACTATCACCTCATTTGGCACGAGTGAGCAATGGGTCTACGAAGGCCAAAATTATCATAATAAATACCTATATTTTGAAGGTGATACCATTAAAACTATCCAAGAGTAAAAAAACTATTGAAATTATTCACATAATTATCACGGAGGTCTTTCCTATTTTCCACCAGAGGTTTTCCCAATTTTCTTCTCCAAATTCCTGATAGCTGTTAGTATTGTTTCCATCTCGGAGCGAGCCTCCGGAAATTCGCGGCTGGTGTAGGCATAAAACCGCCAGATCTCCATCACATCGCCCACTTCAACCGAATAGGGTTCATACACCGGATTAAGCGATTTCAACAGAATGGTGCCACCTGTTTTCACGGTGACCATCTTGAACACAAAATCCTGCTGTCCTTTCAGAATAACAACACAAGGTGTATCGGTTTTGATAGACGTCCAATCCTCCACGTACTGCGCAATGATATCACTGCCCTCGGGCACTGGCAGCATGGAATCCCCTGTCGATGGGAAGATGCGGAACGTTCCCTGGGCAGGCAGGTTGGGTACTGAATATTTGGGCAAGGCCGCGATAAACTCCGGATCGTTGTAGCCTGCCATGTATCCTGCTTTAGCCTTCACCGGTACGTACTCAATATTTTCATTATTCGACTGGTCAACCGAAATAGCCAACACCCGCAGATTTCCACCCCGGATGTACACATCGTTGCCAGCTTCCAGTTCGCGCATTTTTAACTCACCCAATTTTGAAAGATCCACTTTCAACAAAGTGTCAATGCTTATTTTAAAGAATTCTGAAAAACTGAGGTAATCCTGTGGTTGTGGCGACTTGGTATTTCCTGCCTCGATAGCAGCCAGTTTCGCCCGGGTCAAGCCTAATTTTTCAGCAAGGGCCTGCTGACTCATTTTCTGTCGTTCCCGAAGAAATTTAATGTTTTCTGCAAAGAAAATCTTTTGTGATTTGCTATTCATTTGTTATATTTAGAAACAACTATTTGTTATTAATAATAACAAATTTAAAATTATTTTTTTAGAAATGAAAGCGTTAACCGGGAAAAAAGAAATGATCAAGCAACTGAAAGAGAAGATCATGACGATGGAGGGATTCAACACCGGCGCAGACAGCCGGCAGCTTGATTTTGGACTGGGGCCAATGAATGCGGCATTTCCCGGAGGCAGTTTCCCGATGGGCACGATCCATGAATTCATTAGTCCGACCGAAGCCTGTGCTGCCGCTGCCAATGGCTTCCTATCGGGCCTGCTGAGCACACTCATGAGACGGGGAGGAATTTGCCTGTGGATTAGCGTCGGACGCAAGCTCTTCCCTTCTACCTTGAAGTTCTTCGGTATTGAGCCGCACCGGGTCATCTTCGTCGATGTCAGGTTAAGAAAAGATGCCCTTTGGGTGATGGAACAAGCATTGAAATGCCATGCACTTGCGGCGGTTGTCGCCGAAATACGGGATGTCAACTTTGCCGAATCCCGACGCTTACAACTGGCTGTCGAAACGAGCCGGGTAACCGGCTTTTTGCACCGTCAACATCCGCTCACACAAAATACGCTGGCCTGCATCTCCCGATGGAAAATCAGGCCTCTGCCAAGCCAAACGACTGGCGGGCTTCCTGGCGTAGGATTTCCCTGTCTGGAAGTAGAACTGGAAAAAATCCGCAATGGCAGGCCAGGTGTATGGAAACTCGAATGGCGAAATGGCGCATTCAAACACCTGCCAGCACAAAGGCCAGCTGTTTCCACCCACGGATTATCGAAAAAGGAAAGAAGCTATGCCTAAACGCTATCTGTACATCTGGTTCCGTTACCTGAGCACCGACAGGTTGTCGAAAGTCCATCCTGAGCTACAGGGAAAACCGTTCCTGTTATATGCTTCGGAACATGGCCGGATGGTCGTCAAAGCGTCCAGCCAGCCCCTGGTGCAGGAAGGCATGGTGCCCGGCATGGTCGTGGCCGACGTGCGTGCCATCTTTCCTTCCATTGAAGTGTTCCCGGACGAGCCGGAAGCAGAAGAGAAACTGCTGAATGATATAGCTGAATGGTGCTTCCTGTACAGTCCGACGGTGACCACTGATCTGCCCGACGGACTGATTTTGGACATCTCAGGCTGCCCGCATCTGTGGGGCGGCGAACGTCCTTATCTGGAGACCATCACAACCCGCCTCCACAAAGGTGGCTACCATGTGCGCCTTGCCATTGCTGACACGATTGGTGCAGCCTGGGCCATGGCACGTTATGGAAACAGCCCCATCGTTGAGCAGGGGCAGCAGTCCGATGCACTATTTCCACTTCCTCCTGCTGCTCTCCGATTGGATTCTGCAACTTTACAACGCATGGAGAAACTTGGTTTCCGGCAAATCGGGCAACTGATGTCCATTCCACGCACCAACCTGCGCCGTCGTTTTGGTAACGGGCTACTTCTCCGGCTTGGACAAGCTTTGGGCACTGAACGCGAACTTTTAAAACCGATTCAGCCCACGCCGGTTTACGAAGAACGGCTGCCGTGCCTGGAGCCCATCCGTACAGCCAAAGGAATTGAAATTGCACTGCAACGTCTGCTGGAAGCATTGTGCGAACGTCTTTTCAGGGAAGGGAAAGGCATGCGCACGGGAACATTGAAAGGTTATCGCATTGACGGGAAAACCGTGCAAATCAGCATCGGAACCAACCGGGCCTCTCGAAATGCGGCACACCTTTTCAAACTCTTCGAATTGAAAATACCGGAAATAGAACCGGCACTGGGAATCGAACTGTTCTCGCTGGAAGCCACCCTGGTCGAGGAGGTCAGCGAAACACAGGAAGCCTTGTGGGCTGCGGGGAGTCACAATCAAACAGCCATCGCTGAATTACTTGACAACATCGCCGGCAAAGTGGGCATGCAGGCCATTCACCGCTACCTGCCACAGGAACATCATTGGCCGGAAAAATCCATCAAAGCGATCAATTCCCTGGAAGGGCAACCACAAACAGTGTGGCGCACCGATCGTCCGCGCCCCCTTCATCTTTTGCCCAGCCCCGAACCCATCGATGTGATGGTGCCTTTGCCCGATTATCCGCCATTGCATTTTCGGTATCGTGGCGAAACGATTCGCATTACCCGGGCTGACGGCCCCGAACGCATCGAACAGGAGTGGTGGCTACAAACCGGACCGCCACGGGACTATTACCAGGTTGAAGACGAACATGGCGCACGTTACTGGCTGTTCCGACTCGGCCTCTATGGAAACGGAAAAACACAATGGTTCATTCATGGATTTTTTGTTTGAAGAAGCTTCAAGCCTTTAGCTACAAGGAACTGCCAACGGAGGCTGTGACTGGATACTTAAAATTTGAAACTCCTCTGAAAAATTGATTTAAACACGAAGTCACGAAGACACAAAGAGAAAAATTTAATAAAACACTGAATAAGAAATAAGAAACAAACGCTACGTTCTTGCTTTTTAGCAAAGTCCCCAGCGGGGATAAATATTAATAGCCCGGGGTGGCACTCGTGCCTCGCTTACCTCGGGGCGATGAAAGGGAAAGCAAACCCGTCCACGGTAATTCGTTGATCAAGACATTTTCACTTTTTGCGGACGGAGTATCGAAAGAGCTGACAAGAGAAAGAAACAGGAAAAGTTTGTCTCACAGGATATTAAGAAAATTTTTCATTGCAAAGTAGTGAAGCGGATGAAGCAATCTACTGAATATCTGGCGGACAGATTGCTTCACTTAGTTCGCAATGACGGAAACCGCTGCGAACTCACAACTTGGAATTTGTTTTTTGGAATTTGGAATTTTAAATCGACATGAACTACACAGAATTACAGGTAACCACAAATTTCACCTTTCTCCGGGGAGGCTCGCATCCTGAGGAAATCATTGAACAGGCGGCAGAACTAGGCCACAAGGCCGTTGCAATCACCGATCGCAATACACTGGCTGGCATTGTCCGTGCCCATGCAACCGCAAAGGAAAAACAGATTCGTTTCATTCCCGGATGTCGCCTCGACCTGCTGGATGGCCCGAATTTGCTGGCTTATCCAACCAACAAATCGGGCTATTCCAATTTATCTGCTTTGCTGACAGATGGCAATCTTCTAGCCGAAAAAGGAGAATGTTACCTCTACCGCGCCGATGTGTACAAGCACGCCAACGATATCAAATTCATGGTGATCCCGCCAACATCGCTCAATTCCGATTTCGATTTTCAAGCTGAATTTGTGAAGGATTTAGTAGCGTACAAAGAAGCGCTGGGAGACAATCTTTACCTGGCAGCAAGCTTCTCGTACCAGGGTGACGACCACAAAAAGTTGTTTCGACTTTCACAATTAGGGAAGAAGTTTGACATTCCCATGGTGGCCACCAACGATGTGCACTACCATGCACCAAAGCGCCGGGAGCTACAGGATGTGTTGACCTGTGTCCGCGAGAAATGCACCATACAAACAGCAGGTTTCAAGCTCCATCAAAATGCAGAACGTTACTTAAAGTCAGCCGAAGAGATGCAACGACTGTTCCGGCAATATCCCGAGGCAATCCAACACGCACAAAAACTAGCCGATGCCTGTCAATTTTCACTGGATGAATTAAAATATCGCTACCCGGAAGAAATCACCAGCGGAGGACGAACACCAATGGAAGAGTTGATCCGTCTGACCTGGGAAGGCGCCCATGAACATTTTGGGCAGGAGATTCCGAAAAAGGTCAAAGACACCATCGAAATGGAGCTGGAGTTCATCGAACGAAAAGATTACGCCTCCTATTTCCTGACCGTGTATGATTACGTGCGTGAAGCCCGAAGCCGGGGAATCCTGTGCCAGGGGCGCGGGTCGGCGGCTAACTCAGTGGTTTGTTACTGCCTTGGGGTCACCTCGGTCGATCCTTCAAAATTCAAACTGTTGTTCGCCCGGTTCATGAGCGACGAACGCAATGAGCCGCCCGATATTGATGTGGATTTTGAGCATGAGCGCCGCGAGGAAATCATGCAATATATCTATGAAAAGTACGGACGTGACCGGGCCGGCATTGTGGCTACCGTCACACAAGTGCACTGGCGAGGGGCCGTGCGCGATGTAGGAAAAGTCATGGGATTGTCCACTGATGCCATCAATGTGCTTTCCAAATCGGCTTATGAATTTACGGACGAGTGGTTCGAAGGAAAGTCACCCAAAAAAACAGGCTTCAACTCACAAGATGCACACCTGCGCAAAGTGCTGGAACTGACTTGGCAATACATGGGATTCCCCCGACAGTTGGGACAGCACACGGGCGGGTTCGTAATTACCCGGGGAAAACTGCACGAGCTGTGTCCCATCCTGAATGCCCGTATGGAAGACCGCACCTGTATTGAATGGAACAAAGATGATATTGAGGCACTGGGCTTCATGAAAGTGGATGTACTGGCCTTGGGCATGCTAACCTGCATTCGCAAAGCATTTGATTTGGCCAAACAACATTACAATCTGGATCTCACGTTGGCCAATATCCCGCAAGATGATCCCAAGGTCTATGAAATGATCAGCCATGCCGACACCATCGGGGTGTTTCAGATTGAAAGCCGTGCACAGATGTCCATGCTTCCGCGCCTGAAACCCAAAACGTTCTACGACCTGGTGATCGAAGTGGCCATTGTCCGGCCCGGTCCCATTCAGGGCGACATGGTCCATCCTTATTTAAAACGGCGCAATGGAGAAGAACCCATTGTGTTTCCGTCGAAAGAATTGGAAGAGATTTTAGGGCGAACACTGGGAGTTCCATTGTTTCAGGAACAAGCCATGGAAATCGCCATTGTTGCGGCCGGCTTTTCACCTGCTGAAGCTGACGGGTTGCGCCGAAGCATGGCTACGTTCAAAGCCATCGGACAGGTCAGCAAGTACCGGGAAAAACTCATCCAGGGTATGATTAAGAATGGCTATGAACCGGATTTTGCCGAGCGGGTGTTCAAGCAGCTGGAAGGTTTCGGAAGCTACGGTTTTCCGGAGAGTCATGCCGCCAGTTTTGCACTGCTGGTTTATGTGTCTTCGTGGATCAAATGCTACTACCCGGAAATTTTTGCAGCAGCCTTGCTCAACAGCCAGCCCATGGGGTTTTACCAGCCCGCACAACTTGTGATTGATGCCCGCAAGCATGGGGTGAAAGTACGGCCAGTGGACATCAACTATTCGCAATGGGACAATACGCTGGAAGAAAAGGACGGCCAATATTGCGCTGTTCGTTTGGGATTCCGGCAAGTAAAAGGCCTGCGCGAAGATGACATGCAAAAGCTTGTAAACGGTAGGCAAACAGCTTATCAAAACACCAACGAACTGCTCAACGCCGGCGTTTCCCCCTCTGCTCTGGAACGACTGGCTGATGCCGATGCTTTCCGCTCCATCGGACTTGACCGTCGCCGGGCTTTGTGGGAAGTATCAGCTTTGCACGACCACCCCACCGGAATTTTCACCGGAACACCATCTCAAAGTACCAACGAGGCTCCAACAGAACTCCCGGTTATGACTCCCGGCGAGCATGTGATTCAGGACTATGCCAGCACAGCGCTATCGCTCAAAGCCCACCCGGTCAGTTTTCTGCGCCAACGATTGAGCCAGCTACAGGTGACTCCCACTTCAGAATTAAGCAAAATGAAAAACGGCATGCCAGTCAAGGTTTGTGGACTGGTCACCGTCAGGCAACGCCCCGGCACCGCCAAAGGCGTACTGTTCATCACCCTGGAAGATGAAACCGGCTTTGCCAACCTGGTCGTCTGGGCCAAAACCTTTGAGCAATACCGCAAAGTCATCCTGCAATCGCGACTACTCATGGTGGCCGGCAAATTGCAAATTCAGGGAGAAGTCATTCATGTGGTAGTTAATTCCTGTTTCAACCTGAATGAACTGATGAGCCTGCAAACGGAAGGAAGAAACCTCGGCTCCATCAGCAAGCCGGTCCATTCGGGCAAAAAGGAAACCGTGGAAAATTCAGCAAAGGGAAAGTCATTCACGGACAACCCAGTGCAAGGCAAGCTCTTTCAATCCAGGGATTTTAGGTAATCAGTTCATCCAACAACGCAATAAACAAAATGACAAAGTAGTTATGGACATGTAAATTTTTATCTTTGTAAAGCTTTGCAAAAAATTGCCACGAATGAAGCAAGAGGAAAAAGACAGCAGTTGGTTTCGGGAAATTTTCAATGAACACTATAAATACCTTCGCAACTTTATTTATTATTTGTCTGGAGATCTGGAGCTAACTGATGATCTGACACAGGATGTTTTTCTGCATTTATGGGAAGAACAGGAGAAAATTCACCGCGAAACAGTCAAGTCGTATCTTTTTACGGTGGCGAAAAATCTATATTTCAAACATCACCGCAAAAAAAATACCCACCTCAACTTCACCAGCAGCTTGCTGAATGAACAAGATAATGAATCTCCTGAATTCTTATTGGAACTGAAAGAATTTGATCGAAAACTGCAGGATGCGATTGCTGAAATACCGGATAAAACCCGCGCCATTTTTTTAATGAGCCGGATTGACAATATGACTTATGCTGAAATCGCCGAGCGTATGCAATTAAGCACGAAAGCTGTGGAAAAACACATGAGCAAAGCCATGAAAATGTTACAACAAAAAGTGGATCGAAAATTATGAACCAGCACAAAAACGATATCGACAAATTGATTGCAGGCTGGGGCGTTCCAGAATCCCAAAGTCAGGACGAGGCATGGCAACAGCTCATAAAGAAAACACAGCAACAACGTCCGGTTCGAAAAGTAAATTTTCAATGGGGTAAATGGGCGGCAGCGGCTGCAGCTGTATTGGTCTTGGCATTCGTCGGCTTATCACAATCGGGTTTGTTTGCACCACAAAAAACAAACTCCAATCTTACCGCTCAAAATATTTGGCTACCGGACAGCAGCCTCGTCCAATTGAAAGCACACTCATCGGTTAAATACAACTATCAATTGATTGGCGGTTCACGCATGATTCATCTTGAGGGTGAAGCCCTGTTTGATGTGAAAAAAGGGAAACCGTTTGAAGTCCAATTTCCGGGAGGAAAGTTGAAAGTGCTGGGCACGGAATTCAATATACAAGCCTATGGCAAAAGCGCAGGCCGGGTGGATTGCTACCGGGGTGCTGTTAAGCTAACCATCCACAACAAGGATTATATTCTGAGAAAAGGGAAGTCGCTGTCTTTTGACGAGAAATCGGTTGACGGCCCCTTCAATTTCAATGTCAAAAATAAACTCAATTTGCCAGACAATACCTATTTTTGGAACAACCGTCCCCTGAAAGAAATTCTGACATTGATCTGTCAGCGTAGTGATATAGCGCTTGAGGCTCCTGAAGAAATACTTCGAAAACGATTTACTGGTGAATTGAATCTAAGCAATAGCAAACAGTCCGTTCACATATTGGCACGCGCCATGAATTTGAATTACCAATTTGAAGCCAACAAATTGACGCTTTTTGAAACGAAATAAACGCCATATCATTTCATTGCTTTTTTTCCTATTTCTGAACATCTATTGTTTTGGACAGGAAAAGAAAATTACAATTCATGTTCAGGATAAAAATCTAAATGAAGTCCTGCAACAGGTCGCAGCAAATGATAGTGTCAAATTTGCCTTTGACGCTGATTATTTTTCCAACTTAAAAGTTACATTGAATTACGATCAAATTCCGGTGACCAATTTCCTAAAAGCGATTTGCGATACCAATCACCTGCTGTATGAAAAAATCGACAACACATACGTGCTCTACAAAAATCCAGCACCACTTCCGCCTAAAAAAAAGGAGTACATCACGCTTGAAGGTCAAGTGATTGACAAAGAAACCGGCGAACCATTGTTGTTCTGTAATATTGGCTTGGGTGAAAACCAGGGAATGATGACCAACGAGCTCGGTATTTTCAGCCTAAAGATTGAAAAAACTGAACATGTTCAATTGGCCATCACACATCTGGGCTATCAACGACTAGATACCACTCTTCAGCTTATTCCAAAAACTTTTTACAAGATTGCGTTGACTCCTTTTGCCATTCACATTGCCGCTATAGATGTGCATCAACAGGAAAAAAACGTGATTGAAATGGGTAGCCAGTCGGATCGAATGGCTTTCAACCCAAAACAATCGGAAAATCTGCCTCGCATTGACGACAGCGACCTGATCACCGCGCTGGGACTCATCCCCGGCGTAAATTTCCTTGGCGGGCAAACATCTGGCATTTCCATTCGGGGAGGCTCTCCATCGGAAAACCTGATTCTTTTAGATGGCATGCCCGTGCTGGAGACCAGCCATTTATTTGGCAATCTGAGTGTACTCAATGCCAAGTACATTTCACAAGCTTTTGTTTCACGCGGAGCCTTCGATGCCACTCACGGCGAACACATTTCCGGGGTGATTCAACTACACGGGAAAGACAACTACTACAAGCCAAGTCTCGACTTGTCGGCCAACTTGCTGAACGTAAATGCAACAGCGGAAATTCCCATCGGCAAAGTGGTTTCAATAAGTGGAGCGTATCGTAAATCCTACATCGATCAATGGGAAAACTATTTGTACCGGCAAATTCTGGAACAGGGCAGCACATCTGCCGACCAATCTTCTGTGGTGCCGTCCGTGGTTTTTGATGATACGAATGTTAAAATCAGTGCCAAACCAACCAACAACATGGAATTGTCATTGAATGCCTTTCAAAGTAATGATTCACAATTACGCGATTTCATTTTCAGCGAGAATTCCCGCTTTTACCGGAACGATCATGCCAATAGCAAAAACCGTGGAATCAGTGGCAATTGGAAATACCAGCCAATGGGCAACTGGCAATTTCAAATCAATGCCGGCTACAATGAACTGCATCGCTATTCAGGCTCTGTGAATGGTTTGGGCCCTAACAAACAAGGGAAAGGTGGCAAAGAACAATCTGACTCAGACGACAATCAGTTGAAAGAATTTATTGGGGAATTTGCCGGTGAATGGAAAACTGGCGCCTTTACACACCAATTTGGTTTTGGACTCAATTCTGATGATGTTTCATACATTTACCTGAACAACAATACGGTTGGCAACGTCAAAGTCGATTCCATCAATTACTCGTCAAATTTAAATATCCTGCATGCTTATCTGCAGGAAAAATTTAAGTTGAAAGACAAATTGCACGCAAGAATCGGGATTCGGGTCAACCAGGAAAATACATTGGACAAATTCTATCTCCAACCGCGTTGGGGAATCACCTATTTTTTAGCAAAGCACGTCAGTATTTTCTATAATGGTGGAATTTACAACCAGTTTCTTTCGCGAATCCGTAAAATTGACAGCAGTGGCAACAGCGATTTGGTTTGGTACCTGCCAGATTCAACCGGATTGGGCGTCTTGCAAGCCCAACAGCATGTACTGGGTTTTCGCTACGAGAATCATGGACTGGCCATCGACCTCGAACCGTATTATAAAAAGACAACTGGCCGTGTCAATCTTTACACTCAAATCAGTGGTAAAAAAGAAAAATACATCGAATACGTTCCTCGGGAAGGAGAATCTGAGAACTACGGCGTGGACGTGATGCTGCATCTAAAACAAGGGCTGTTTACCCACATGTTAAATTATTCGCTGTCCAAATCTTACGAGCAATTTTCAGGTTTTAACAACAACGAACGCTACCCGGCATTTGATGATCAACTTCATCGGGTGCGCTGGACAGAAATGGCCCGCTACAAAACCTGGGTTGCCGCGACCAACCTCACCTACCACACCGGCAGCCCCTATTTGATCAGTCAAACGGATGGAAGCAGCGCGCAGGAGTTTGGTCGCCTCCCCTATTTTATGCAAGCTGACTTCTCATTGATCAAACGTTTCAATTACCAGTTTTTCACACTGAGTACCGGCGTCTCGCTGCTCAACCTATTTAATCGTCAAAATGTATTGGAAGTTGATTATTTCAACATTTCCGACAACACCGGCTCCTATTCCATCCGAACCGATATTACGGCGTTGAAATTCACTCCCGTATTTTTCATCAATATGAAGTTGCGGTAAGATTGTCATTAGGCATTGGTCATTCGCATTGAGCCAACTCTCCCCTAACGGAAACGCCATGCTGAACTTGTTTCTGCATCTCCATGAGAATGAGACTTTGGCATAAGATCAGGGTGACTTAATTAACACCGTTTTTAGCTGACACAACACCGGAGAATGAATTTTTTTTCAAAAAACTTCAATTTCCCGGTAGGGTATTTCCCATCGAATGGACATTAAGGGTGTCAATCAATTTTTGAGCTATGTTTATGACACCGAAAAATTGTCCATCATTCATTCTGATGATTCTTCCTGAAAAGAAGGACTCGATGGAGCAATTACTGGATTCCTACCAGGTTCCAGTTGGCAAGGACATGTCGGTGACATACAATGAAATCATTGTTAAAATTGAAGGAGGAAACTCAAGTCGAAGGTTAGGAAAAGTCAGGCATCTAAATTCGTTCTATCGAACCGCCATTTCCATCGCGGCTTCACTGGTTTTGATTTTCCTTCTTCATTTTTTCTTTGCGGTTGACACAATAGAAAGTGGGGGTATATCCGTTAACACATTGCGTCTTCCCGATAATTCACGGGTTGTTTTGAGCAAAAACAGCTCGGCCAGTTATCCAAAATACTGGTGGAAACGGGAAGTTAATTTGAATGGTGAAGCCTATTTTGAGGTTGAAAAAGGTGATCAATTCATTGTTAAAACCAATGAAGGGAGTGTAAGTGTTCTGGGAACACGATTTCAGGTTTCTGAAATTAAAAATGGTTTGATTGTCAGTTGCTACGAAGGTAAAGTTAGGTTTACTGACCATGATCAAACAAGGGTGGTTGAAGCTGGTCATTCGATGACTTACGAAAATCGTGGGATTGTTGAAACCAGGTCAATTCAGAATGAATATCCGCCATCGGCCTTTTTTAACCGGTCGTTTTCCAATGAAGATCTTTCAACCGTATTGAAAGATTTGGAAAACTTTTTCGATGTCCGTATTCGTTTTACATCCATTGGTCATAAGCACTTTACCGGGAAACTGGAAACAGGAAAAGCAGAAACTGCTATCCGAATCATTTGCCGTTCCCTCAACCTGGACTACTCCTTTAGTTCAAAAGAGGAAATAATTATTCATGAAAAAGAAAAGAGTTATGAGAGTTAAAAAGAGAACAATGTTCATCCTGCTGTTTGCGCTTATGGCAGGAGTATTTACAGCATGTCAACAAAAAGACAACATGGTTGACAACCAAAATGGGACGAACGGTACCAGTGGGAGCGGCAATGGCTCAGGAACAGGAAATGTTAATTTTGTGCTTACCGATGCACCATTCCCAAGCAGTATGGTTGCTGAAGCCAACATTACCATTGACAAAGTAGAAGTTCGTAAGATTGCTGATGCTGAATCAGATTCGACAAGTACGGACACCACAAGCACCGATACAACGAGTATGGATGCTTCAGGATTTATCACCGTTTCAACAGAAACACAAACATTCAACTTGCTTGACTTAAGAAATGGTGTTACCGCCAATCTTACGCAAGCGGAATTGGATACCGGGAAATACGACGAAATCAGATTGCATGTGGTGGATGCCAATGTTGTTTTGAATAACGCAGACAGCACCACCTACAACTTGAAGATCCCAAGTGGTTCAACCAGTGGATTGAAAATAAAAATTCAGGATGGGTTGACTATTACTGGCGGAAGCGAATCAACTTTGTTGATGGACTTCGATGTCAGCAAATCATTTGTTGTACAAGGTAATCCGCACAGCCATGCAGGTATCAAAGGATTCATTTTCAAACCAGTTATTCGTGCGGTTGTTAGTGAATCTACCGGCGAAGAAAACAATCCTGCCGGAAATATTGCCGGACATGTAACTGTAGGTGACAGTATGAATGTCGACAACGCAACGGTTCAAATTTACCAGATGGATTCATTGATCACATCAGCCATTAGTGACTCTACCGGGTACTATGCTGCCTTGGGAATTCCGGTTGGCGACTATGACCTGAAATGTACTGCCGATGGTTTTAATGAGTTCGACGTGGCCAATGTTGCTGTTTCAGCAAACGATACTACAAAAGTTGACTTCATGCTTGAACCAATGGCAAGCGACACAACTAGTGTAAGTGATACGACCAGCGTAGCTGTGGTAGCAGGGCTATAAATCAATCAATAACAATCCCTTCGGGGAAATTCAATCAATCAATTCGAAGTAAAAAGCCTTCCATTTTGGAGGGCTTTACTTTTTGGGGTGAATCAGATAAAAAAGATGGCTACTCCCAGAACGGTGATTACAGCTCCTAAGATTTCTTTCCAATTAACTTT
>Ga0102953_1001424_pt1 | contig 15231 bp, 14 predicted proteins | sample SalPon2A_C_D2_MG_FD_78509 | JGI IMG/M metagenome (GOLD analysis project Ga0102953, IMG submission 78509) | Soil microbial communities from South San Francisco under conditions of wetland restoration - Salt Pond MetaG R2A_C_D2_MG | ecosystem: Environmental > Terrestrial > Soil > Wetlands | place... | reverse complement strand
TGTTTGACATTCATGATGATTTTCATCCTTTCATCATGAACGTTTTCAGGCCTGCTGTTCAGACTCATCTCATGTTAGAAACACGAGGGTTGCTTCAGACTCATTTCATTTTGGAAGAGGCTAACCCTTGTATCCCAACCTGAAGCTATGCTAAGGTATGCGCCGACAGAATCCACAGACCCACCGGAACCGGGCGCAGCGTCGCTCACCTATCCCAGTTGGAGGAATGCTCGTGAAAAAGACTCTCATTCTCATGTTGTCCGCCATGGTGGCTGTGTCCATGATGGCCGGATGCAAGGAAAAGAAACCCGAAGTCGCCAAGCAGGAAAAGCCCGCCGCCCAGAGTACCGCCCCCGCCACCCAAAAGGCCGCTCCGGCCGCCCAGGGCAAGTCGGGTACAGTGGTCGAGACCATGAACTCCGGAGGCTACACCTACGTTCAGGTCGACACCGGCACCGAGAAGATCTGGGCCGCCGCGCCCGAATTCAAGGTGGCGGTCGGTGATGCCGTCATCGTCCCGGAAGGGATGCCGATGGCCAACTACCACAGCAAGACCCTCGATCGCGATTTCGATGTGGTCTATTTCGTCAACTCCATTCTCGTCGGCGGCGAGCAGGCGGCCGCCGGTCAGACCATGCCCGAAGGACATCCGCCGCTGACCGCGCAGACCGAAGGAGCTGACGACATCGACTTCTCGGGTCTGCAGAAAGCCGAAGGCGGCAAGACGGTCGCCGAGGTCTTCTCCGACAAGGCAGAGCTGGCCGGCAAGGAAGTTGCGGTCCGCGGCAAGGTCGTCAAGTTCAGCCCCCAGATCATGGGCAAGAACTGGATCCACGTCCAGGACGGCACCGGCAATGAAGGCGCCAACGACCTGACCGTGACCACCGACGCCACCGCCAAGGTGGGCGACACGGTGAAGGTCAGCGGCGTCGTCACCACCGACAAGGACTTCGGCTACGGCTACAAGTACGACGTCATCCTCGAGGACGCCAAGATCACCGTCGAGTAATTTGCCGACCTCGTCTCCATTTACAAAGGCCCCCGACCTTGCGGTCGGGGGCCTTTGCTGTTTTAATTTAATTTCCGGTAACTATTCAGCACAACCCGCTTTTGCCCTCTGGCTGCGTTGCTGTGCTGCTCGCGCCTTGCCAGAGAACAAAATTCGGGCATGCAGAACAGTTACAATTTCCGGGTGAAAATCAATCCTTCCCCGCCTTCGCGAGGAGCCTAAACGCCATGCCGCGTCTCGTCGCCGCCGCCTCGGCGGCTCCACCCCATGTCACCTCCCAGAGCGAGGTGCGCAAGGCCATTGCGCGTGTCTTCGACGGCCGCCTCCCCGATCTGGAACACGCCCTGGCCGTCTTCGACCACGCCCGCATCGAACGGCGTCATTTCATGCGCCCCCTCGACTGGTACGGCAGGCCCCGCTCCGCCGCTGAACGCAACGGCGTCTATCTCGGCGACGGTCTCGACCTGGTAGCCAGGGCGGCCACAAGTTGCCTGGCGCGCGCCGGCTGCCCCCCGGAGGCGGTCGACCACATCATCGCCGTCTCCTCCTCCGGCCACGCCACTCCCTCCCTCGATGCCCGGCTGATCGGCCGCCTCGGCCTGCGCCCCGACGCCACCCGGCTGCCTGTCTGGGGCCTCGGCTGCGCCGGCGGCGCGGCAGGCATCTCCCGCGCCCTCGACCACTGCCGCGCCTATCCCGAAAGTCGGGTGCTGCTCACCGCCCTGGAGACCTGCAGCCTCACTTTCGCCGCCGGCGACGTCAGCAAGAAGAACCTGGTCGCCTCGGCCATCTTCGCCGACGGAGCGGCCGCCGTCCTCGTCGCCGGCGATGCCGTCGACGCCGCCGGACCGCAACTGCTCGCCTCCCACTCGCACCTCTTCGCCGACAGCTCCCGCATCATGGGCTGGGACTTCGTCGACGAGGGGATGGAACTGGTCCTCTCTCCGCGTCTGCCCGCCCTGATCAAGACCGAGCTCGGCGGCCTGATCGAACGTTTCCTGCATGGCCGGGGCCTGGCGCAGGACGACATCGTCCACTATCTCGCCCATCCGGGCGGAGCCAGGGTAATCGACGCCTACCGCGACGCATTGGGGCTGGAGAACGGCGAGATCGACCTAACCGGGGAGGTGCTGCGCGAGTTCGGCAACGTATCGTCCGTTTCCGTCCTGATCGTCCTGGAGAGATGGTTGGCCTCGGAGCGTTCCCGCCGGCCGGGCTACGGCCTGATCTCCGCCTTCGGTCCAGGCTTCTCGGCCGAGCAGGTCCTGCTGGAGGTGTGAGATGTCCCTGTGGTGGATTTTCGGCTTCTATTTCGCCGAACGTATATTCGAACTGGGCCTGGCCCGACGAAACCGACGGACCCTGATCGCCCGGGGCGGCCGGGAGTTCTTCCCGGAGAGTTACCGCACCGTCGTCTGGCTGCACGCCCTCTTCTTCATCGCCCTGCTGCTCGAGTCCTATCCCTGGCGGGTACCGCTCGACGCCCTCACCGTCTTCTGCCTTACGCTGCTGGTCGTGCTGCAGGCCGTTCGCTACTGGTGCATCGTCAGCCTCGGACCCTACTGGAACACCCGCATTATCGTGGTGCCGGGCGCCAAGGTCGTTCGCCGCGGTCCCTACCGCTTCCTGCGGCATCCCAACTATCTCGTTGTCACCCTGGAATTCGCCGCCCTGCCCCTGCTCATGCGGGCTCCACTCACCCTGTTCGTTTTCTCCCTCGCCAACCTCGCCGTACTGCGCCGGCGCATCCATTTGGAGGAGGAGGCACTGCGCGGGCACACCGATTACGACGATCGTTTTTCACGGAAGTGAAGTGTTCGGTTCCGGCGGGCGCCGGGCCGCCGGATGGCGGAGGGGGGAAATCATCAGGCGGCCAACTCATTGTCGAGATGGCCGAAAGGATGGAAATATCGCGGAAGGCGGCGCCCCCCCCCTCTCCTTCCGCTTCAGCCGTTCAGGCCTTCCGCCCGCCGGAACCGGAAGGCAGATAGATCATCTGGCAGCCACGGCATTTTCCGTACCGCGCGGGCAGGAAAAGGATGTTGACCGTTTGGCATTCTTCGCAGAGCCAGACTCTGAAGTCGGTGACTTCCTGATCGGTAAGGTTGCAGAAAAACCAGCGATAGTAGGACTCCCAATCATATTTCGCAGGCTGAGCGGCCTTTTTCACCAATTGTTCCAACAGCATGACGTCTCCTTGAATGCTTCCATTCGACCCGGAAACGGAAAAGCCGCCCATTCAGTCCCGGCTGAATCGAGCGGCTCTCAAAATAGGCCCATCCGTGTCAAACGATTTGATTCCATCGGCGCAAGATTCCCTTCTATGCCACTCCTTCTGATACTTTATTTTGTATACACCTCCCTGTCAATGCGTATACGGATTATGTATACAGATTCTCGACCAAGGGTGGAGGAGATGTCCGGGAAATCTTCGGCGGGGCGGCTCGGGCGGTGACGGGCCCTTCCAGGCCCATTGACCCTCAGGCAGGAGAAGCGCCGAGCGCCTCCTCGATCCGTTCCCACACCTCCTCCCTGCCTTCCCGGCTGGTCGCCGAAAAGAGGGTGAAAGCGTCCCTCGGCAAACCGGTGGCCTCGAGGATCGGCTTGAGCTGCCGCTCCCGATGACTCTTGCCGACCTTGTCCGCCTTGGTGATTACGGGGATGGTGGGAATCTCGAATTCCTCCAGCCAGTCGAGCAGCTGCAGGTCCTCCTCGCGGGGGATGCGGCGGATGTCGAAAAGAATCACCACCGCCCGAAGGCTCTCCCTCGTCTCCAGGTAGGTTCGCACCATCGGCCCCCATTGCTTCTTCACTGCCAGCGGCACCTTGGCGAAACCGTATCCGGGCAAATCGACCAGGGAGAAGGCGCCGTTGATGTCGAAGAAGTTGAGCAGCTGGGTGCGACCGGGGGTCGAGGAGGTGCGCACCAGGCCCTTGCGACCCACCAGGACGTTGATCAGCGAGCTCTTGCCGACGTTGCTGCGCCCGGAGAAGGCGATCTCGGGCAGGCCGGCCGGGGGATAATTGGCGGGACGGGTGGCGCTCTTGACGAATTCGGCCGATTTTATGATCACGGGCGGGACTCCATAAGGATGCATAAGGATGGTGACGAACACGGGCGAAGCATAGCCCAGGGGCGGGGGGAATGCAATCGGATTGAGGGAAATACCGGGCCTCACGCGAAGCCGCGAAAAACGCGAAGAAAGGCGACAAACAAAGACATAAGGGCCAATGGGACACGGATCAAATCCGACAAGATCTGATCCAGGCGGATTTTAAAACCAAAAGATTCAGGATTTAAAAGGGCCTGGAACCTGATCAGACTTTGATCCGAACTTATCCGAATTTATCCGTGTTCAATTCAGCCCTGTTTTTTTTCGCTTTTAATCTTCGCGACTTCGCGTGAGAGTCGATTCACCGCTGGACAAAGTTAACCCTTCTGGTATTCTATGCCCCGATCCGCGAACAGCAACTTGAATGTCCGTCAAACCCATTCACGGAGGAACCATGCTCAGCGACAAACTGCTCGACGCCATGAACGAACAGATGAAAAACGAATTTTTCTCGGCCTATCTGTACATGGCCATGGCCGGTTATTTCCAGGACGAGGACCTGCCGGGCATCGCCAGTTGGATGCGCGTGCAGGCGCTGGAAGAGATGACCCACGGCGAGCGCTTCTTCAACTTCCTCTGCGACGTCGGCGCCCGCACCGACCTGCGCCCCATCGAAGGGCCGAAGAACGAATTCGATTCGCCGCTGGCGGCCTTCGAATACGGCCTCGAGCACGAAAGGTTCGTCACCGGCCGGATCAATGACCTGATGGACCTGGCCCGGGAGGAGAGGAACCATGCCGCCGAGATCATGCTGAACTGGTTCGTCACCGAGCAGGTCGAGGAAGAGGCAAGCTTCTCGCTCATCATCAAGAAACTCAAACGGGTCGAAGGCGACGGCCGCGGCCTGCTGCTTATCGACCAGGAACTCGGCCAGCGGGTCTTCACGCCGCCGCCGGCAAGCGGACAGTAAAAATTTACCCGGGTCAAGTCAGGGCGCCTCGAAGCAGGCGCCCTTTCTTTTTCGGACGCACGTCCCGCTGTATCCGTAATGGTCGATTCCGGTCAATCACGACACACCCGTTGTGCCATTTTGGCCAGCCATGACACACTCCGTGGGCACATTTGACCCCGCCGAGCTGGACGTCTACGGCTTCATTTCAATTCTGCCTGTATTTTCAATTACCTACAGATCGAAACCCAAATTGGCACAGGTCTCGCTATTTTCACTGCTCAGGCGATCTCTGCTGGTCCCGGAACGACATCCCGGCCGACCGGGGCACAGCGGACCGGGCGCCCTGCGCGCCCGACATCAACCTCTCAGAGAAGGAGCAGTGATCATGGGAGAACCGGCAAAGGCGTTCTGGGTCGAAGAGGAAGTGCTTTCCGAAGTGGAGCAGGAGATGGAATTCGAAGACATCAGCCTCATCAGCACCGGCATTTCCGACGACTGCTGGCGGCTCGGCAGCGACTGAACGAGACAATCGTCCGAGCGAACAAGGAAAAAGCCCGACCCCTCTTTTGCGGATCGGGCTTTTCTTTTTCCCTTTGCGGAAGCCCCTTTTGCATCGGAGCGCTATCATGGTAAAATGAAATTGAAGGAAAAGACAAGTTCTTTGGCAACTTAAGGAGATGCAGGAAGTTTGTAAAGGCGCATGCCGGAGACCGGAACATCGGAGCCGGCGGGGAACATTAAAAACGCCGGCCTGCATCTCTGAAAAAGGGGATGTCGATGGCACGCGGCCCAACGACGGAAGCCGTATCATCCCATCTGCCCCGGGCGTATTTACCCCGGTAAAGAGGTCGTTACCGGCAAGGGAATGCCCAAGGATGGTCCGAGCGGAGCAGACTTGCGGAGCCCGAGTTGGTTTCGACCGACGGATTGGCGGAAAGCGGACCGTGGTGCATCGGCACCTCCGATTTAAAACACCCCCTGTCGGAATTCGACAGGGGGTGTTTTTTTTTGGGGGGGGGGGAAATACCCCGCAGCAGGCAACGGGGCATTGGAATTCAGGATTCAGAAGTCAGAAGAATAACCCCAAGGAACTGAAAAACATCTCTCGCCCGCTCCTTGCGGTCGCTGGAGTTCGCGGAGGGCGCAGAGGAAACTTTCCAGCTATGTTTTTGTCTTTCTCTGTGAACTCTTCGTGCTCTAGTGAGCAAAGCGAACGGGCGAGAGGAAGGTTTTTTTATTTTCCATCTTACCGCGTCAGATGCCGATACTTGATCCGGTGCGGGCGGTCGGCCTCGGCGCCGAGGCGTTTTTTACGGTCTTCCTCGTACTCGCTCCAGTTGCCCTCGAAGAACCGCACCTGACTGTCCCCCTCGAAGGCGAGGATATGGGTGGCGATGCGGTCGAGAAACCAGCGGTCGTGACTGATCACCACCGCGCAGCCGCCAAAATTCTCCAATGCTTCTTCCAGCGCCCGCATGGTATTGACATCGAGGTCGTTGGTCGGCTCGTCGAGCAGAATGACGTTGGCCCCCTCCTTGAGCATCTTGGCCAGATGTACGCGATTGCGCTGCCCGCCCGAAAGAGTGCCGACCTTTTTCTGCTGGTCGGCGCCCGAGAAATTGAAACGCGCCACGTAGCCACGGGAGTTGACGAGCTGCGTCCCGAGTTCGATCTGGTCGCCGCCGCCGGTGATTTCCTCGAAAATCGTCTTGTCGGCTTCGAGCTCGCGGCTCTGGTCGACGTAGGCGAGCTTGACCGTCTCGCCGAGACGGATCGTCCCCTGGTCGGGCTGCTCCTGGCCGACGATCATCCGGAAGAGGGTCGATTTGCCGGCGCCGTTGGGCCCGATCACCCCGACGATGCCGCCGGGCGGCAGGCAAAAGGACATCCCGTCGACCAGCAGCCGGTCTTCGTAGGCCTTGCCGACGCCGTCGGCCTCGATGACCACGTCGCCGAGACGCGGTCCGGGCGGAATGTAGAGTTCGATTTCCTTCTCCCGCTTTTGTCCCTCATCGCCGAGGAGCTTCTCGTAGGCGCTGATGCGGGCCTGGCTCTTGGCATGGCGGCCCTTGGGGCTCATGCGAATCCACTCAAGTTCATGCTCCAGGGTCTTCTGCCGGGCGCTTTCGGCCTTTTCCTCCCGACGCAGCCGCTCCTGCTTCTGCTCCAGCCAGGAGGAGTAGTTCCCCTTCCAGGGAATGCCCTCGCCACGGTCGAGCTCCAGAATCCAGCCGGCGACATTGTCGAGGAAGTAGCGATCATGGGTGACGGCAATGACCGTCCCCTCGTAGCGCTGCAGGTGCTGCTCGAGCCAGGCCACCGATTCGGCATCGAGGTGGTTGGTCGGCTCGTCGAGGAGCAGGATGTCGGGTTTCCGCAGCAGCAGCCGGCAGAGCGCCACCCGGCGCTTTTCGCCGCCGGAGAGGACCGCCGCGTGAGCCTCGCCCGGCGGACAGCGCAGGGCGTCCATGGCCATCTCCAGGCGCGAGTCGAGATCCCAGGCGTCGAGGGCGTCGAGCTTCTCCTGCACCTGGGCCTGGCGGTCGCAGAGCTTTTCCATGTCGGCGTCCGGCTGGGCAAAGGCGGCGTTGATCTCCTCGAATTCCTTCAGAAGATCGACCGTCTCCTGCACGCCCTCCTCGACCACCTGGCGCACCGTCTTGTCACAGTCGACCAGAGGTTCCTGCTCCAGATAACCGACGGTATAACCCGGCGAAAGGACGGCCTCGCCGTTGAATTCCCTGTCCACGCCGGCCATGATACGCAGCAGGGAACTCTTGCCCGCACCGTTGAGGCCGAGGACACCGATCTTGGCGCCGTAAAAATAGGAAAGGGAAATATCCTTGATCACCGGTTTCTTGTCGTAATATTTGCTCACCCGCATCATCGAGTAGATGATCTTGTTGCCTTCACTGCTCATCGGTACCTCTTTTTTCCTGCCATTGGTTAACGAGTTGTCTTTCCGTCTTCTGACTTCCATCTTCCTTTCGCCGTTATCTTTTTCATGTTAGCGGTTTTTTCCGGTAACCTCCAGTTAAAAGGGGCCGCCCGAGCTGCAGTAAACGTCATTTGACCGTGCCGCTCCGGAAAATCCCCGGCGAGCCCGCCCTTTCCACCCCAAGCGGTCATTTTTCCCGCAAAACCGACCCATCCCGTCATTTCACCCCCTCCCTACGTGTATAGACTATTCCAAATATCCAACTTTATTCATCAGAACATTGTTCCAGGATAATTAAAGCGCATAAGGACTTGTTTTTAAATACCCTTCCAGGCCCTTGCAAAGACTTGGCATGCATCGTGTAATGCGAATATACATATCGATAATTATCTCAATAATCGACTAATCGGAAGAACAAAATTGTTCGCAAGGCGCGCGGCGCCGAAACACTCAATCCCATGGAGGTCAATCATGAAAAAATCGACCCGAATCCTGGCAGTCCTTTTCCTCGCGGCCCTGTTCACGACTTCGGCCCTGGCAGCCGAGGGCGGAAATTCCCGGAAGGGCAAGTACCTGTACAAGAAAAACTGCAAGACATGTCACGTGGCCGGCGCCGAAGGCGGCGAACTGACGCCGCTGTCCAAGACCCAGGCCCAGTGGGATCGCTTCTTCAAGAAAAACGCCGCCGACTGCCTGGAGCATGTCAAGGGCAAGCTGACCGGGCAGGACATGACGGACATCAACCAGTTCCTCTTTGACCATGCGGCCGATTCCGACCAGCCGGAGACCTGCGGTTAATTCCATCTCCGCGGTCATGCATTCATCCAAACCATCTGAAGGAGGCATTTTCCCATGCGAACCCTGTTCACCCTGCTGTTGACGGTGCTTTTGCTGCTGCCCGTCACGGCCGTGGCGGCCACGGACGAGGCCGGCACCATCGACGAGCTGCGCAAGCAGGTCAAGGATCTCAGTGCGGAACTCGAGGACATCTCCGACCGGGTCGACAAGAACGAGCGTCACACCGCCCTCGACCGCATCAACTGGTACGGCGATTTTCGCGTCAAGGCCGACACCCTGCACTATTCCGACACCGCGTGGAATCCGGGAGTCGCGGTCGACCTGAACCAATTCGCAACCGATGTCTTCAGCGATCCGCCTACCTGGGGGTTTGACCCCCTCGGCATCGACGGTATCCCCATGACCGGCGATGAAGGGATCATCCCCGGCTCCCCGCTGGCCAATTTCGCCGCCCAGTTCCCCAACCACGCCAATGCATTCTTCTCCGGAAACGTCCCCGCCATCGGTTACCTGTCGATGCTGGGCCTGGACCTGGGAGACCGGCCGGAAAAAAGCGATCTCGACAACGACGTCCTCTACACGACCCGCATGCGACTCGGCATGAAGGCCAATGTATGGAAGAACGTCAACTTCTCCGGACGCCTCTCCATGTATAAGAACTGGGGCGATTCGACCGGCATCAAGGTGTTCGATTCCTGGAACTCCTTCACCATGGACGGCACCAACGGCGGCAACACCACCGGCGACTGGCTGCGGGTCGAGCGCGCCTACTTCGACTGGAAGAACATCGGCGGCAGCAACTTCTATCTCTCCATCGGCCGCCGTCCCTCGACGTACGGACCGCCGAGCCAGTTCCGCGAGAACGAAATGCGCGGCGGAACCCCGTCGGGCCATCTGGTGCACTTCAACTTCGACGGCATCACCGTCGGTTATCACCTGGCCGAGTTGACCGGGATCGAAGGGATGACCGCCCGCATCTGCTACGGCCAGGGCTTCGAGTCCGAGTGGGGCAATGGTGAGCGGTTCAACAACATCACCACCGAGGATACCCACCTCGGCGGCCTGAATCTCGATATCTACAACGACGGCATGACCTTTGTCCAGTTGACCGCCTTTGCCGCGCTGGACGTCGTCGACGGATTCAAGGGGACTTTCGCCTTCCCGGCCGAGCTGGTCGAGCTTTTTGCTCCGACCATCAACCAGGATGCGGCCAATTTCCCGAACATGAACTTCATGGTCCGCTATCAGCCTTCCACCGTCGTCGGCGACATGTACCTGGGGGGGCTCGGCTTCACTCGTGAAGAGATGAACGGCGTCAAGTACTTCGGCTCCTTCGGCTGGACCCGCCTCGATCCCAACGGCAAGGCCGGCCTCTTCGGCGGCATGGCCAGCGACAACCTCTACCAGGCGGTGCTCATGGATACCGATGGAGACGGCACGGCAGACAGTATCGTCCCGGTCCCGACCAACAAGGCCGCCGACGACTCGACCCAGGACGGCTACGGCGTCTACGTCGGGGTACAGGTCCCGGCCCCGATGGGCAAGTTCGGCCTCGAGTACAACTACGGCTCCGAGTTCTGGACGCCCTTCACCCAGGCGCAGGACGACGTGATCGGCAGCAAGCTGGCCACCCGCGGCCATGTCGGCGAGGCCTACTACATCTTCGATATCAACCCGAAGATGTTCATCAAGGTCGGCGGCATTTACTACGATTACAAGTACACCGGAAGCGGTTCGCCGGTCGGCAAGCCCCAGAAGATCGACGATGTCCTGGATGGAAAGGCCTTCTCGATGTTGCCGGTGGTTGACACCGCATGGGACGGCTACGCCTCTCTGACCGTGAAATTCTGATCCTGGTTTGCACTTTGCGAGGGAGAGGAGGCGCCCTCCTCTCCCTCTTTTCGCATAACGATATATAATAATTCAAATTAATAGAAGGAAAAACAAAGGAGACTGAGGTGTCACGTCTAAGTGAAAAAACACTGAGCCGCCGCCGTTTTCTGGGGCTCTCTTCCTGCGCCCTGGCCGCCGCGACGGTCGGTTCGCAGGTCAAGGTCCTGAAGGCGCTGGCCAAGACCGGAAAGGTCGGCGAAGTCACCATGCTGCCGACCAAGCAGGTTTTTACGACCTGTGCCATGTGCGTCAACTTGTGCGGGGTGACCGCCGAGGTCCAGAACGGGGTCATCCACAAGCTCAACCCCAACCCCGCCTATACCAAGGCCAGAGGGATGCTCTGCGCCCGGGGCAATTCCGGACTCAAGGTCACCTACGATCCAGACCGCCTGAAGTACCCCCTGATCCGCGTCGGCGAGCGGGGCGAGGGGAAATGGCGGCGCGCCAGCTGGGACGAGGCTCTCGACATGGTAGCCAGGAATCTCAACCAACTGGCGGAAAAATACACCCGCGCCGGAGTGCTCTTCGCTTCCACCGAGGGCTTCAACGAACACTTCTTCGTTCAGCTGGCCGAATGCTTCGGTTCGCCCAACACCCTGCGTCACCCCACCCTCTGCCTCGCCTCCAACATCCAGGGGTACAGCGCCACCTTCGGCACCTACCCGAGCGCCGACATCCTGAATGCCGACTACATCATCATGGGCGGCGCCAACCGCAGCGAGGCCTTCATCACCCCGGACACCATCGACCTGCTCAAGGGCGAGGGGGCCCGGCGCAAGCTGGTCTATCTCGATCCGCGCTTCACCAAGACGGCAGCCAAAGCCGACGAGTGGTACCCGATCAAGCCGGGAACCGACATGGCCTTCATCCTGGCCTTGATCCACGTCATCGTCAAGGAAGGGCGCTACGACAAGGCCTTCGTCGAGGCCAACACGATCGGCTTCGACAAGTTGGCCCCCCATGTCGAAAAATACACCCCCGAGTGGGCCTCTACCGAGTGCGAAATCCCCGCGGATAACATCCGGCGCATCGCCCGGGAGTTCGCCGCCGCCGCTCCGCACGTCTGCTACTATCCCGGACGGCGCTCCTCCCTTTTCAGCAACGACACCCAGATGCGCCGGGCCATGGCCATCCTGCAGACCATCGTCGGCGCCTGGGACGTGCGCGGCGGACTCCTCCCCAACCGGCGCATCCCCCTGGTTCCCCACGATTACCTGGCCCCCTGGTACGACGGGGTTCCCGCCCGCCTCGAAGCCGGCACGGCGACCTACCTGTCGGAAAAGGACGGCTCCTGGAAAATTTTCCGCGACAAGGTCCTGGAAGGAAAGCCCTATCCCGTCAAGGGCATGATGGTCTACAAGCAGAATCCGGTCATGTCCGTTCCCAACCGGACCAAGACCCTCAAAATGATGCAGCAGATGGAATTCATCTGCGCCATCGACATCCAGATGAGCGATACGGCCTGGATGGCCGACGTGGTGCTGCCCGAAGCCACCTACCTGGAGCGGGAAGACCCGGTGATGTCCTTCGGCGGCATCCTTCCGGTCGTTACCGGCCGCAAGCCCTGCATCGAACCGATGTTCGAAACAAAACCGTGCCTGTGGATCATGCAGCAACTGGCCAAACGCCTCAGCGACGAGATCTACGAAAACTTCGACTTCACCATGGCCGAGTACAACGAGCATCAACTCAAGATGCGACCCGACATCAAAAAAGCTCTGGAGACCCGGGGCGCCTATGTCGACTCGGAGGTTCCCCTCTACGGCACCACGCGGGGCAAGCGGCTGCGGACCAAATCCGGCAAGATCGAGATCTATTCGGCAAAATATGCTGAAAACGGCCTGGACCCCCTGCCGGTCTACACGTCGCCCGAGCCCGTCCCCGCCGGGAAATACCGCCTGGTGGTCGGGCGGCACGCCTATTTCACCCAGGGGACGACGCAGAACAATCCCTACCTGCACGAGCTGATGCCGAACAACACCCTCTGGCTCCACACCAGCGAAGCCCGTCGGCTGGGGCTGAAGAACGGCCGGATGGTCCGGGTGAAAAGTCCCATCGGCGAGGAGAAGCTGCGCCTCGAAGTTACGGAAAAAATCCGCCCGGACACCGTCTACATGTGTCACGGCTTCGGAGTACTGTCCAAGGGGCTGACCAAGATCTACGGCAAGGGAGGGTGCGATGCCAACCTGCTGGAGGATCACGTCGAACCGATCTCCGGCAATGTCGCCATGCACCACACCTTTGTGGAAGTTTCCCCGGTCTAGGAGCCTGGCGGACTCAGGAATGAATCTTCTGCGAAAAAGGTGAATCGGTCCACATTTCCGCAAATTTTCGGCCAATAGGCCCACTATTAGCGCTTAAATTTGCGAAAATCCGTCCTCGACTCTCCATTTTCTCGTCACGATCCACCAAGTCCGCCAAGCTCCAGGTCACGATAAGTACAAGGAGTACAGACCATGAAGAACAAGCGATTCGCCATCGTGCTCGATACGCGCAAATGTATCGACTGCAAGGCCTGCACTGTGGCCTGCAAAGCCGAAAACAACGTGCCGCTGGGGCGGGACAATTACCGCAACTGGGTCGATGAGGAAGAGCTGCGCGGCCGTTATCCCAATCTCGGCCAGAGCTTCAGCCCGAGCCAGTGCCAGCATTGCGGCAATCCTCCCTGCGCCCACGTCTGTCCGACCCATGCCACCGAGGTCAACGACGACGGCATCGTCCACGTCGTGGCCAAGAAATGCATCGGCTGCAAGTACTGCCAGACCGCCTGTCCCTACAATGCCCGTTACTACAACGAGGAGATCGGGGCGGTGGACAAATGCACGTTCTGCGCCCACCGGGTCTACAGCGGAAGGCTTCCGGCCTGTGTCGAAACCTGTCCGACCAAGGTCCGCACCTTCGGCGACCTTAACGATCCGGACAGTGAGGTCTCCCGCCTGCTGGCCAAACACCCCTCCAGGGTGCTCAAAAAGGCACAGGGTACCAAGCCCTTCCTGTTCTATCTGATCTAAAGGAGATAACATCATGTCTATCCTCAAACATCGTCCGAGCCTGCCGGTCTGGTTCGCCCTGCTCGGCGTCGGGATGATTGCCGGCCTCTTCGGTGTCGGCTCGGTCCTGCTTCACGGCCACGCCGAGGTCTACAACGTGACCCGGGAGATTCCCTGGGGTATCCTCATCGCCACCTACGTCTTCCTCGTCGTCTCCAGCACCGGCCTGTGCCTGGTCTCCAGCCTGGGGCACGTCTTTGGCCTCGAACACTTCGAGTTCATCGGCAAGCGGGCCATCCTCCTGGCGATTCTCACCCTGCTTTGCGGCTTCGGCACCATTGCCATGGAGCTCAACCACCCGATCCGCATGGCCATCTACGCGGTGATCAGCCCCAACTTCACCTCCGCCATCTGGTGGATGGGCACCCTCTACGGCATCTACCTGGTCCTGCTGTGCGGGGAGTTTTTCTTCCTCATGAAGGGGATGCACAAGGGGGCCTTCGCCATGGGGATGCTCGGCTTCATCGCCGCCGTCTCCGCCCACTCCAACCTCGGCGCCGTCTTCGGCCTGCTGGAATCGCGACCTTTCTGGCACGGCTCTTTCCTGCCCATCTACTTCATCGTCTCGGCGCTGGCTTCCGGCGGGGCAATCGTCAGCCTCATCGTCTATTTCCACCACAAGGCAAGCGGCACGCCCATGCCCCAGCGCTACACTGATTTCATGGGCACCCTGGGCAAGCTGCAGGCGCTCTTCCTGACCATCCTGATCTTCTTCGTCATCTGGAAGATCATTCCGGGAATCTACGGCCATCCGCCGGAAAAATACGAGGCGACCATGGCCGTGGTGAACGGGCCGCTGGCCGTCAACTTCTGGCTTTTCGAGGTTCTGATCGGGATGCTTATTCCCGTCACCCTGCTTCTCAACCGGCGCACCCGCACCCCCATGGGAGTCATGTGGGCCGGGGTGCTCTCGACCTTCGGCATCTACTTCATGCGCTACGACCTGGTCATCGCCGGCCAGCTCGTTTCGATGCGCGAAGGAGCCGGGGATCTGGTGAACGGGCTGCTGCAGTACACCCCTTCCCTGGTCGAGGTCGCCATCGTCGTGGGAGCCATCTCCACCTGCCTGTTCCTCTACACCCTGGCGGAGAAGATCCTGCCGCTGGAAAGCGACTAACCAAAGGGGGACTTTCATCCCCTGCCTCCTGGGACCGGCCCGCGGGCCGGTCCGCCTTTTTCGAATACAGAAAAGGGGCATGATCGAATGACCATGCCCCTTTTCATTTCCCGTCCCTTCGACGGCACGCCGGACGTTGCCCTCCGGTCAGGCGAGCCCCTCCAGCCAGTCGCTTTCCTCCCGGCAGAACCGCTCCAGCAAATCGGCGCCTCAGAGATACAGGGGATGGGGCTGTCCGTCTTCCTTGACTCGCCGGCAGAATTCCGGCACCCAGGGATGGAGAAGGGCCCGACTGAAATCGGCCTGCTTGCGAACCGCGGTGCGTGAGTCCTCGACCTCTCCCTGCTTCAGGGCTTCTTCCTCCTGCTCGACCAGGTAGTAGAGAAACTCCAGCTCGGTGGCGAGGTAATCCGCCGGCTCG
>Ga0102953_1001422_pt1 | contig 15241 bp, 16 predicted proteins | sample SalPon2A_C_D2_MG_FD_78509 | JGI IMG/M metagenome (GOLD analysis project Ga0102953, IMG submission 78509) | Soil microbial communities from South San Francisco under conditions of wetland restoration - Salt Pond MetaG R2A_C_D2_MG | ecosystem: Environmental > Terrestrial > Soil > Wetlands | place... | reverse complement strand
CGGCTGGGTGCAGGCCAAGGCAGCCCGCATGCTTGGTCTTACGCCAAGGCAGATCGGCTATGCCATCACCAAGCATGGCATCGACGTGAAGCGATATTGATTCGGCATGCACGACCACCAGGCCGTGCATGTATACGTACCAATTCGGCGCACTTTTCATTTGTAGCAAACCTCCCCCTGCGCTGTCGCAATTCTTACAGTTCAGCTTTACCCCTTGGTAGCGCTTATTGCATCATCATGAATTTAAATCAATTATTTTCTGGCACGCGGCTTGCTAAATCTAATTCAGTGACAGCACACATTACTTGAACTGATCGGGGCCGCTATGACACTGACAACTGAAGACAGCAGTACTTCCAGACTCAAACCGCTGGGTGGAATCAGAATCGAAGTAGCCGGACAGGTTGCGTCCGGTTGCAGTACCACCAGCGGTTCCGGAAAATCGAGCTGCGGCTCCTCTGCCGGCGCGGATGATATGCCACCGGAAATCTGGGAAAAGGTTAAAAACCATCCCTGCTATTCCGAAGAGGCGCACCACCACTATGCGCGCATGCACGTCGCTGTGGCTCCTGCCTGCAACATCCAGTGCAACTATTGCAACCGCAAGTACGACTGCTCCAACGAGTCGCGCCCCGGCGTGGTATCGCAGAAGCTCACGCCCGACCAGGCGGTAAAAAAAGTGCTGGCCGTCGCCAGCGAAATTCCGCAGATGACCGTGCTCGGTATCGCCGGCCCCGGCGATGCACTGGCCAATCCGAAGAAGACTTTCGAAACGTTCGAGCGCCTGCAGCAGGAGGCTCCCGACATCAAGCTGTGCCTGTCCACCAACGGCCTCGCCCTGCCCGACTATGTGGACGAGATCGTCAAATACAACGTCGATCACGTCACCATCACCATCAACATGGTGGATGCCGCGGTCGGCGAAAAAATCTACCCGTGGATTTTCTACAACCACAAGCGCATCACCGGGCGCGAAGCCGCGCAAATCCTGACCGAGCGCCAGATGCTGGGGCTGGAAATGCTCACCGCGTGCGGTGTGCTGACCAAGATCAACTCGGTGCTGATTCCAGGCGTCAACGACGAGCACCTGATTGAAGTGAACAAGGCAGTCAAGGCGCGCGGTGCCTTCCTGCACAACATCATGCCGCTGATCTCCGAGCCGGAGCACGGCACGGTGTTCGGCCTCACCGGCCAGCGCGGCCCTTCGGCGCAGGAACTGAAGGAAGTGCAGGACGCCTGTGCCGGCGGTGCCAATCTGATGCGCCACTGCCGCCAGTGCCGCGCCGATGCGGTGGGCCTGCTGGGTGAAGACCGCAGCGACGAATTCACCCAGGACAAGGTCGACCAGATGGAAGTCGTATACGACCTGGAGAAACGCCGCGAATACCAGGACAAGGTCGAGACCGAACGCCAGGCGCAACAGGCTGCCAAGCAGGCTGCCGTTGCCGAAACCCAGACTCAGGGCGGCGTGGACATGAAGCTGCTGGTGGCCGTGGCCACTCAGGGCCAAGGCAAGATCAACCAGCACTTCGGTCACGCCAGCGAGTTCCAGATCTACGAGATCAACGCCAGCGAGGGCAACATCACCACTGCCTTCGTCGGCCACCGCCGCGTCGACCTGTATTGCCAGGGCGGCTATGGCGAGGACGAGCAGTTGTCTTCCATCGTCAATGCCATCAATGATTGCCATGCGGTACTGGTCGGAAAAATTGGCGCCTGCCCGCGTGATGAGTTGAAAGCGGCCGGCATCGAACCGGTCGAGCAGTACGCGCACGAATTCATCGAGCACGGGCTGCTGTCCTGGTTCAACGACTACCGTTCCCGCATTGCCCGCGGCGAAATCGAGTACCAGTCGCGCGGCGATGCCAGCATCCGCCAGGGTGCCTACCTCGCGGCCTAATCATTTTTCATCAAAGGAGAAACATCATGGCTTACAAAATCGTATCTTCATCCTGCACCGGCTGCTCCGCTTGCGAACCGGAGTGTCCCAATATGGCCATCGTCGAAAAGAACGGCACCTTTCTGGTCAAGCCGGAAAAATGCACCGAGTGCATCGGCTATTTCGACGATGCGCAATGCGTAGCCGCATGTCCGGTGGACGATACCGTAATCATCGACAAGAACTATCCGCGTTACCAAGCGGCGGCCTGATCATGAACATCACTGTCACCGAAAAGGCCGGCACCTTCATTAAGCGCATGATCCGCTTCAACGGCGGCACGGCGGAATCCGGGTTCAGGTTGCTGGTCACACCCGGCGGCTGTTCCGGATACAGCTCTGAATTCACCGTCGAATCCGCCCCGCTGGAAGGTGATGCCGTGCTGGAAAGCAACGGCATCAAGGTATTCCTGCCGGCCGAAAGCCGCGTCCTGCTGGAAGGCGTAACAGTGGATTTCGCCGATACGCCGATGTCCACCGGGCTGACTTTCATTAACCCGAATGCCCAGCCCTGCGGATGCAGCAGTGCCGAAGCCGGCGCCCCGCCCAAGACTGCCAGCGTCAGTATCAGCAGCATCCAGCGGCGCAGCTGATGACGCGCCATGCATACATCCTGCGATGAACTTCCCAGCTCGCTCGTTGGTTTGTCCGCAGACGCCGCCGAGCACCTGCACTTGGCAGGAGTGAACTACACGCAGGACAGCATTGCCGAGAACCATCTTGCCGAAGCCCTGCGCCTTGCACCCGGGCACCTTGCAGTTCAGGTAGGTTATTACCGCTATCTGTTCTACAAGGGCCGCCTGGCAGAAGCATTGCAGCAACTGGATGTATGCCTGGCTTGTGCCGCAGAGCAAAGCGGTTTGCCCCGGAACTGGCATCAGGCACAGCGAAATGATGCGGACTTCGGCAGCTTCGACTCAATCTGGGCGCGTTTCTACCTGTTCGCCCTCAAGGCGCACGGTTACATCCAGATGCGGCTGGGCCGTCAGGAAGCCGGCCGGGCCGCCATACTCAAGGTGCTGGAACTGGATCCGAGCGACAAGGTCGGCGCCCATATCTTGCTCGACGTGCTCGACCGCCAGGGACATGACGACTATGAATGACCCGATCGAAACCGTCGACTGGCAGGGCAACGAGATCGACTGCGGCACTTGTGCACATCGGGAACTGCTGAGCAGCGGCTTCTGCAAACCGCGCCATGCCTGCGTGCACGACCGTTATGCCAAGCGTATCGACCGCTTTTTCAACCAGAACCGCGAGTTGGCGCAGGAATACCTGGAACACCCCTACTTCGAAGTGCGGGCTATCGCGGCAAAATTCGTCGATATATTTCAACTCGTGCGTTTGCGCAACGATCCGGACGAAACCGTGCGCAGCATGGTTGTATTGCGCTTGCCGCAGCGCCAGTTGCTGCAAATGCGCAACGATCCGGACCGCGAGGTGCGCATCCGCGTGGCGCACAAATTGCTGCAGCAGGAACTGAAATCGATGATGCGCGACGAGGATTATTACGTACGCATCGTCGTCGCCAAACGCCTGCCCAGGGGCATGCTGGCATTAATGATGCATGACCCGGACAGCAGCGTACGGGAAATTGTTGCCATGCGTATCGATGTAAACCTGCTGCCGGCAATGAGCGGCGATACGGATGGCGCAGTGCGGCTGGCAGTGGCAAAGCGCCTGTCTCCGCAACAGTTGGCCATCATGCGCCATGACGATGACTGGCGTGTGCGTTACGAGGCTGCCCAGCGCATTGATGCCACATTTCTGGGCGAAATGGCCGGGGACGAAGACGTGATGGTGCAGGAACTGGTGAACAAGCGCCTGCGGGAATGTGCAGACGAACTGAAACTGCGGAGGTTATATGGCAAAGATCAGTCGTGACAGCAACATCGTGGAACTGGACGGTCCGCCGCTCTATGACTACGGCGAAAAAGTGGTGTCGCGTTTCAATATTCGCAACGATGGCACATACCACGGGAAGGAAATCGGCGAGATCCTGGTGCAGAAAGGCGATGTCGGCTATGTCTCCAGCATCGGTACCTTTTTGCAGCAGTACTACATCTATGGCGTGGATTTCTACGAACGCGGGACCCTGGTCGGCATGAAGTCCAGGGAGCTGATGCCGTTCGAGGATGAGCGGGAAAGCGAGGTTGAAAATGCTTGATATCAGAGAACCTAAATACCAATGGGGACAGCCGGTGAAGACCCTGGTGGATCTGCTCAATGACGGCAGTTATCCGGACGTGGCGGCAGAAGCACTACTGGTCGCCAGCGGCACCCAGGGCGAAATTGTGCAGACTGGCATGCACGAAGAATCCAACACGCCCGTATACATTGTCGAATTTCCGGACGGCAAGGTTATCGGTTGCCTGGAACAGGAACTGGAGCCAGCCTGAGGATCATGTGATGCAACCCGCCATGGCCGAATTAGCGCCCCACCCCAACCAGGTTGACTGCAAGCGCATCGCGCGCGCGCTGGAGCAGCGCGAGCGTTATCGTTACGTGACGCCGCACGTCGTTCCTGACGAGGAAGAGCACGGTTATCGCATCGAAAGCCCGTGCTGCTCGCGCAACGTCGAACCAACCGGCGACATCATCGACATTGCGCTGCTGAAATACCTGAAGCCGCACTGGCTGCTGTACCGCAAGGATCACGATTACAGCACATGGGTACTGCACAGCGTAGTCGACACCTTGAGCGCAGCACTGGAAATTTTATTGCCGGACGAAGAACGGGTGTTCTGGCCATGATTTATCTGGACAACAACGCCACCACCCGCATCGCGCCTGAAGTGCGCGATGCGATGCTGCCGTTTCTGGACGAGGTCTGGGGCAATCCTTCCAGCCACAACGCGCCGGGCCAGCGCGCCAAGGAAGCACTGGTCGCCGCACGCCGCGCGGTTGCTGGAGCCCTGCATGCCTCGCCGGCAGAAGTTGTATTCACCAGCGGCGCCACCGAAAGCAACCACGCCGCCATCCTCGGCGCACTGGCTCATTTCAAGGGACAACGTCATCACATCGTAACCACCTCTGTGGAACACCCCTCCGCAATCAAGTTGCTGCGACACCTTGAAAAGCAAGGTGTAGAAATAACGCTGGTCGGAGTGGACGAACACGGCATGCTCGACCTGCCAATGCTGGATGCGGCAATCACTCACGACACCGCACTGGTATCGGTAATGTGGGCGAACAATGAGACCGGCGTGATTTCCCCGGTCGAGGAAATCGCCCATCTCGCCAAGCTGCATGGCGCGCTGTTCCACACCGATGCAGTGCAGGCCATCGGCCGTCTGCCGCTGGATTGGGGTGGCAGCGCCATCGACCTGCTCTCCTTCTCCGGCCACAAACTGCACGCACCCAAGGGTGTCGGTGCATTGTTGCAGCGCAAAGGGCTCAACTTGCTGCCATTACTGCATGGCAGTCAGGAACGCACCCGGCGTGGCGGCACTGAGAACATGCTTGGCATTGCCGGCCTGGGGGCGGCCATGATGCTGCTGGATATCAGTAGCCAACCCAGCCTGCAGGCGCTGCGCGATTTGCTGGAACAGCGCATTACCTCCACCCTGCCCTTTGCCCGGATCAACGGCGCAGGCACGCCGCGCGTCGCCAATACCAGCAATCTCGATTTCGGCGAACTGAATGGCGAAGCCCTGTTGCTGCAACTGGAACGCGCCGGAGTGATCGCCTCCCTCGGTTCCGCCTGTCAGAGCGGCGGCAACCAGCCATCCCACGTGCTGAGCGCGATGGGACTGGAGCATGCCCACGCCATGTCCTCGCTGCGTTTTTCGCTGTCGCGCTATACCACGGCCGAGGAAATCGAGCAGGCTGCTGCCATCATCATCGCTGCGGCCCGCGCCCTGCATCCTGAACAATCCGTTTTATCAGCCTGAAAGGAAGACCCATGAAAGTCATGATCCGCAAAAATGCCAAGGGCGAGGCCTCGGTCTACGTGCCCAAGAAAGACCTCGAAGAACCCATCGTGGAAATGAGCAAACCGGAAATGTGGGGTGGCGTGGTCACCATGGCCAACGGCTGGCAACTGGAATTGCCGGAGATGGAGGCAGACACCCGCCTGCCGATCACCGTCGATGCTCGCCACATCAACCGTTAGCAAGACTGGAGGTGTGCCATGGCACTGAGCGAGACACAGATTACCGCCATCGAAAATTCGATCGATGGCCTGCGGGCAGCCGGCAACTCGCTGCTGTCGGGGTTGCGCAACCTGTTTCCGGACATCGTGTTCGTGCGTTGCGATGCGGGCGACATGGATACTGCACCCTACCGCAGCGGCGAGCATTACCAGTTGTTCCTGTTCGACCGCAGCGAAATCTGCATCCATCTGACCGATCAACCGGAGAGTGCCGACGGCGTGATCGTCGCGGAAGTGGATTGAGATGAGCGAAGAAACGATACGCCTCACCGACCCCGATATTTCCGGCTCCGAACTGGACCTGGTCGAGGCCGTGCTGTGCACGCCGCAACTGGGCCAGGGACGCATGGTCGAGGCATTCGAGGGCGAGTTTGCTTCCTGGCTGGAGCGGCAGCATGCGGTGGCGGTCAGCAGTTCTACGCTGGCAGTATGGCTCTGCCTGGCGGCATGGGAAATCGAAGGTGAGGACGAGGTCGTGGCCTCCGGCCATTCCTGGCACCAGATCGCGCGCGGCATTTCGCTGGCCGATGCAAAGGTCGTATTCGCCGACATCGACTACTGGTCCGGCACGCTGGCGCCGGCCAAGGCGGCGGAAAAGATTACGCCGCACACTCGCGCCCTGCTCGTCGGCAACACCAATGGCCATCCCGCCGACTGGAAGGGGCTGCGTGCACTGGCTCAGGAGCACCAATTCAAGCTGATCGAGGACTGCACCGAATCGCTGGGCTCGCGCTATAGCGGGCAGATGGTCGGCACGTTCGGCGACTGCGCGATCTTTGATTTCTCGCAGACCTCTGCGCTGTGCTGTGGCGAAGGCGCGATGATCGTCACCGACGATGTCGATTTTGCGCGCACGTTGCGCTACCTGCGCGATCGCCAGCCGGAACAGCGCTATTCGATCAGCATCTCGCGCCTGCTGCCGCTGAATGCACGCATCAGCGAACTGACTGCCGCGCTTGGCATCGCCCAACTCAGGCGCATCGACGAAATACTGGCCAAACGCAAACAGGTCGCGCTGTGGTACGAAGACCAGATCAAGTCGTTCGAGGGCATCAAGCCACCTTACCTGGCTCCCGATGTCGATGAAGTTAACTGGTTTCTGTACACCGTGCACCTTGGCACGCGCTTTTCGCACAGTTCCAGCCGCGCCATTATCGAGGACATGCATACCGCCGGGATCGAGGCCGAACTGTACAGCCATCCGCTCTATCTCGAGCGCTGTTACATCGAACAGGGATGGCGCAAGGGCAGCTGCTTCGTCACCGAGAAGGTGGCCGATCGCGCCATTGCGTTGCCTTTCCACACCCACCTCGATGAAGAACAGATCAAGTTCATCGTAAAAACTGCAAAGGACGCCTCGGTAAACGTGGGTGCCGGCGCAGCCATTTATCTCTAGAACTATAAAGGAACACTCATGACAAACGCCTTTGACGAAATAATTTCCGGACTTGAATCAGGCCAGGTCGTGCCCTACCTCGGCCCCGGAGTATGGGAGACGGCTGCCATGCCGCCCGCCCATCCGACCAACCATCTCGACCTGGTTGTCAAGCTGACCGAACGCGCCACCGTGCCGCACAAGATTCGCAACAATCTGACCGCAGCGGCGCAATACATCGAGAACTTCAAGCACCGCAAGACATTGGCAGCACAAATGAACAGTGCTTTCGTGGACAAGGCCAGCCCCACCGAGCTGCATGAATTTTTCGCCTCGCTGCACAGCCTGCCGCTGATTGTCGATGCATGGTACGACGACGCCATGCAGCAGGCGCTGGCACAGCATCCGAACTGGGGACAGGTGCAGGGTGTGAGTCAGGCCGAGCATCACGGCGAATGGGTACGCTACTACACGGCCACCGGGGAACAGACCGATGCCGAAGCCGCACCGAACTGGCAGACCCTGCTCTACCGCCCGCTCGGCTCATCCAGCCCGGAGCAAAACTACATCGTGTCGGATTCTGATTACGTCGAGATACTGACCGAGATCGACATCCAGACGCCAATCCCGGAGATCGTGCAGCAGCGCCGTAAGGGGCGAAACTTCCTGTTCCTCGGTTGCCGTTTCGCTTACCAGCTCGACCGCATTTTCGCACGCCAGATCATCAAACGCTCGTCAGACAAACACTGGGCAGTCATCGAGGGAGGGTTGACCAAAAACGAGAAACGCTTCCTCGACGAACTGAACATCACGCGTCTGGATATGCCGCTGGACGAAGCTATGGCACAGTTTACCGGCGTTATTATCGCCTGACGGATTAGCGATTTCCGGCCAACAGGAACAGCATCAACGAACGCAACTTGGCCGGCCTGACCGGCTTGTGCAACAAATGTCGCCCTTCAGTGCTGACCTTCCTCAGCACTTCCGGGCCGGTGTCGCCGCTGATCAGAATCGAGGGAACATATGTGTGGCGGATTCTTTCCGCAGCCCGGATCACGTCCAGGCCGGCCCCGTCAGCCAAGCGGAAGTCGCAGATGAGCAGATCGAACTCGCCGCTCCCCAGTTGATCGCACGCCTCGGCTACCGACGTCGCCATGCTGACCGAGCAGCCCCACGCTTCGAGCAGCCCCACGGTGCCACTCAACACCAGCTCATCGTCATCAACCACCAGTACCCGGGCATCCTGCAGCGTTCCCGTCTGGCGGCTCGCCCGCTTCTCCACTGATGGCATGAGCGAACCGCTGATTTCACGTCTTTCCTCCTCCGCGATATCTTCAGCCAGAGGGATATCCACGGTAAACACTGATCCGTGCCCGGGAGCAGAGCGCAGGGAAACCGGATGATTCAGCAAGCGGGACAGGCGATCGACAATGGCCAGCCCCAACCCCAACCCTTTGTCGCGCCTTCTTTCCTCGTTACCCAACTGGAAGAACTCGCGAAAAATGTTTGTCTGGTTCTCCTCGTCGATGCCGATGCCGTTGTCGCGCACTTCGATGTGCAGCCGGCTGCCACGCTTGCGACAGGCCACCAGAATGCGTCCTCCCTCCGGGGTATAGGCGATCGCATTGTTGATCAGGTTGAGCAGGATGCGCTCAAGCAGGATACTGTCGCTTTCCACCCGGGCCATGCTTGGGCGGATGCGCAGGGTCAGCCCTTTACCGGCGGCCATAGACCTGTAGTCGTTTTCCATCCGGTTCAACAAGACCCGGATCGCAAAAGAATGCACGCGCGGCACCACCACCCCCGCATCCAGCTTGGAAACGTCAAGCAGCGAGTTCAGCAGTTTGGACATCGCGGCAATCGATTCCTCGATCAACTCGACGACCTTGATCTGCTCTGGCGTGCTGACCTTGCGCCGCAGTTCGTCGACGAACAGGCCCAGGGCATGCAATGGCTGTCGCAGATCATGGCTGGCCGCGGCAAGGAAACGGCTTTTGTCGTGGCTGGCCTCCTCTGCCTGTTCCTTTTTCTGGCGCAGTTCCTCGGTTGCCTCATCGACGCGCTTCTGCAGGGTGTTGCGGTCTTCCAGCAATTGCTGCGCCATGGCATTGACCCCTTCCGCCAGTCGATCCAGCTCGCTCACTCCCAGTTCATGAATGTGGGTGTCCAGTTTGCCCACGCCGATATCGAAGATCGCACCATTCAGCTCCAGGATCGGGCGGGTAATTTTCCGGGCGACGCGGAAGGCGACCATCAAACCAAGCAGGAATACGCCGATGGTGATCAGCAAAGTAGTAACCAGTATGCCGGCTTTATTGCCATTCAGTCTTTGTTTGCTAACTTCCAGCAACACCCCGCCCAGAATCTTTTTGCCGCCATCCCCGGGGGCATAGCCATAACTCATGTCATCCAGCTTGATTTCTGTCGGAACGATAGGCTCATACAGCCATAGGAAATCGTTGTTCTCGTACAGCGCCCTGGAAGCACCCAGACTGACCGGCAACAATTCATTGACGTTGTTTTTTGCGGAGGACTCGATAAGAATTTTTCCGGCTGAGTTATAGACAATGACACGGTTTACATCGCGCTGCGCAAGCGCAGCATCGACGTACTGCCTGAGCAGGGACATATTGCCGGAAAAAACGGCATATTCGCTGGAAGCCGCCAGTTGCCTGGCCAGGGACTTGGAGCGCTCCATCAGCGACCGGTCAAGATCGCCAAACCGCACAAACAAGCCGTACCCTGCCATAATGGCTGCCATCAGCACGATCGGGATGACGGCAACCATCATCGTCTGCCATTTGATGCCATTACGCTTCATTTCCAACCACACCCCGCTACAACGTATATTCAATTAACCTGCAATGCCGGCGCCCGCCGGACGACGCATCTTGCCACATCGTTGCAAAACTTGTTCCCCGTCATTATCTTTCGGCCTGCTCGATCTGCAGCTTGAGCCGGGTTGCCGAATGGATGCGGATACCCAGCATTATGGCCACTTCCCGATTGACCGCAACGTTATAGAGGCGCGGAAACTGTGCTTCCGGTAGCTGCCGGTTCCGGGCAAAACCGACCGTATCAGCGCTGGCCTGTACCGCCAGATCCTGCGGTGTGGAATAAACCGCACACAAGGCGCCCGCATTGACATATGCCTGAGAAAGTCCGATCAGCGGCACTCGCTGACGATAACTGCTCAGCAGGATATTGCGGATATTGTCGCCGTTGTAGATTGCACTATCCGGTACGGCAAGCAACGCATCGCTTTGCGACAGAACGCCGTTCAGGCTGGCATACAGGCTGGTGGCAGGATCGGCCGCTTTGGCAATCAGGGTGGCGCCTTCATGTTCCAGCAATGCACGTAACTGTGCTATATCCAGATTATCTTCCGGCGCATGCAACAACCCTATTCGCTTGAATCCGGGCAAAGCCACACGTATAAGGCTTACCTGCCTGAACCACGGCTGATCAACGAAGATTGCGGAAAACGGTTCGTCGGAATGATGTTGGGCCTTGATCCCGGCATATTTGTAGCTGGGCAGCATGGTAAGCAGAATCGGCCTGTTGGTGCGTGGTGCCACCCACTCTCCGGCCTTTAGGCCTACCGTCACGACTAACCCCGCCTTCTGTTCGAGCCTGGACAATGTGTCCATGTTTTCCAGTTGGCCAATTTCCAGCTGGCTGACATGGATGTCTGCTGGCAGGTTGAGCCTGAAAGCGGCGGCAAATTCCTGATAAGGCGGCGCGTTCCCGCTCAGTATCAACAACACGTCCAAGTCGGCCGCAAGACTTTGCGACGGAGCCAGCAGCAAGGCCCAAAGCAAACCGGCAAAGACTTGCAGGAGGCGTGACCAGACGCGTTGTGGGAAAAGAAATGGCATCGACCTTACCAGTTCGCCGTCACCCGGATATAACTGCGGCGATTGAACACATTGCTGGCGATGTATTCGCTGTTACCCCGATTAAACAGGTTCTGTACTACCAGTGCCACATCACCCCTTATTCCGCCGAAGTCATGGAATGACTGGGCAATGCGCACATCCATGCGCCGCTGTATGGGCTGATAATCAATGGCTCCCCGGTCGAATGGCTGCATGGCAGCCTGGTAATAGTAGGAAGCACTGAAGGAAAGACCGTTATTCAGGTTTTGTGAAAACATTGCGCTTGCACTGTTTCTCGGTATGCTGTCCGCCCAGATGTCTGCGGTACCCAGCAGCATCGGAATGTTGCTGCTAGTCAATTCATGCGAGAAATTGAAAGTCAGGCTACTGTCTTTACCCCACGATTTCTTGACCGTAGCTTCCAGGCCGCGGGACTGGGCGGACAGTCCGTTCACCAGCTTGCCGACCGTTTTGTTGAGATAAATCATGTTGCTGAGCTGGTCACTGAACAGGCGCAAATCCACCGTTGTTTCGTAATCCAGAAACTCCCCCAGATAACCGATCTCGCGCGAAACGACCTTTTCCGGTATCAGTCCCGGAGAGGTCGGCGTGGAGCCGGGAATGATCAAGGCGCCAGGCTGGACGGTGGGGAAATATATCTCTACCAGCGAAGGCACCCGGTAGGCAACCGAGACGCCTGCCCGCAAGGTTTGCTGCGGCGTCATGTGGAAATTCAGCGATGCACGCGGCGACAGGTTCTCATTCCCGAAAGGATCCCGCTCAAACATACCGCCGGCATTGAGCAGGAATTGCCGGTTGATATGCCATTCGTCATTGGCAAATACCTGATAATCATCCGTATTAAACGAAGAGTTATAAAACAGCGCTATCGGCGGCATGCTACTGAACCCGCTACTGTGGTCTCTTTGCAGAACCGCCCCGTATACCAGGCGGTTGGTTGCCGAAGTCGGCAAGGTATGCTGTATCTGAACCTGATCCCGGCCGGTATCCAGTGACTGGATGACCGGACCGGGAAAATATACGCCGCCCAGATAGACCGGCAGTGCTTCGTACTGGTTCTCCTGAAGGTGGTAATAGCGCACATCCAACTGCGAAGAATTCTCCAGGAAATGGGTCCAGTCCAGTTGGACAAAATCCGACCTGGCTGTCAGATCATGAAAGGTATTGCCATTCGTACTGAATGGCTGGGACGGATTGGGGTTCTTGTCGTTGAAGCCGACTCCCTGGATGTCGCGATTAAATCCGAACTGGATGTCGAAACTGTCCGTACCATTTGGATGGTAATTGGCCCGATAGTTGAACAAGCGCGCCTGGTTATCGTCATGGCTGTTGTTGAGCAGGCCGCTTGCCTTGAACTGGGTAACCGGTATGTTATTGGGGGGGCTGCTGAGATCGTCGTAACCATTGTCGGCCGTGTAAGCCAGTGTCGCGCGGTACTCGAACGTATCCCCTTTCCTGCCGAAACGGGTCGACACGTCATTGATGCCCTTGTCGCCGCGCCTGAAAGTGGCCTCCCCGCCGTGTACATCGCCTGCGCCGCGGGTAATGATATTGATCACCCCTTGCATTGAATTTGCGCCATATGATGCGGCTGCCGGCCCCCGAATTATCTCGATGCGCTCGATATCGTCTATCGTGATCGGCAAATCCGCCCAGTCCACCGTATTGACCGGCGGCAAATAGACACTGCGCCCGTCTATCATGACCTGCATCCGCCTGGCATACTGGTCCGTTGCGCCGTGGTAAGCCACGATGGGCTGGCTGTCCTTGTAATAGCTGACATACATTCCGGGAACCAGCTTGAACAGATCGGCTATTTTGCGAAAACCGGACGCCACTATCATTTTCCGGTCGATTACCGTCATCGCGTTCGGTGAATTCGACAGCGGCTGGGAAAGACGTGAAGCGCTCAGCACCACCGGGAACTTCTGGTAATAAGCCAGTTCGCTTGAATATTCGTCTGCCCTGACGGTGTGCCAGGACAGGCACAATAACAAGACTGCAATGTTTTTTCCTTTCATGTCTCTCTCCCTGTATTTTTTTGTATTTTTATTGAGCGAATTGAACCGGAGTTCCTATTATTTAATGACTAAAGCCAGAACAGTTGGGTGCAAAGCAGTCCTCTAATCCGGCGATACCTTTTAGCGTGATGCGATTGATATTGCTGCCCGCAATTACGCTCCGAGCTTGTAACTCTGCACTGCTTGGCCAAGCAAAACAATATACTGAATTACATAGATAGATATATATAACGTCACAGGACAAACGTCATAAATTCAACAAAATCGAGCAGCACCATGGTTCAGCAAAATCGTTGCTGGATAAACGCGAAACGAGCAAGGAATATTCCAGTACGGTTTTATACTGAAATATGTATTGGATGGGGTGGCTGATGGGGCTCGAACCCACGACAACCGGAATCACAATTACGCAGCCAGATTATTTTATATTTATGTAATCAATTTCTTGCGTCATCATCAATATTTTCCAGACAGCCATAAAAAGCGCATGAGTACCCTGTTATTGTGCGCTAAACAGCTGTCGGCAGCCGTTGCGCCGCCCAGCTTTTCAACGCCATGTCTCGTACCTGATCGAGTTCTTCCCAAGGCAGTTCGATGACGTCTGTCTGCATCTGAATTGGATCGTCATGGAAAATATACAGGCGCGATGCCAGCTCGGGAAATGGCAATGACGCTTCGCCGAAGCGTTCTCCGTTGCCGTGAGTGGATACAACCACATCATTCCCCCAGTTCTGGCCACTGTCATTATTGGGGTTATAGAAATACACGCGTATGACCCTGCTCTGGTCGAGGGCGACGCGCAGCAGGGTGATGGCGTGCCAGCCCACGAACTGTGCATTGCTGTCGGTTACCGCAATACCCGCCGGCTGTGGATGTATCACTGGCTGATTGCCGTTGTAAAAGGGGTGATAGCTGCGATAGAACTGTTCGAGATAGCTGGCATAATCGCTTTTCAGTTTTCCGCTGGCCACATCTACGGCGATGAGGAATTTGCGGCCCACCCACCAGCCGTGAAATTCCGGGTTGATCCAGCGGTGCGGATCTTCTCCACGATCTGCACAGGCTCGGCCCATGGCTTGATAAACCCGGTCCAGATGAGGCACCAGCACAATTGAAACCGGATCGGTGTCCAGTGGAATATCGCTCACCAGGCCAGCGGGTAATTCCGCCGAGTCGATAGGCTGGCCTTCGAAGCTCATCTGTATATTATCGAAGCGGCTGGCCTGTGAAATCAGGTGCAGCAAAAAGTCCGGGTCGTTGTATGACCACATGGAAATGGCGCGCGCCGACTGGCAGGTGGGGTTGTTACCCTGGCCGACGCCCAGTGGCTGGCCCAGCAGAGCAATCACTCCGGCCATCAAGCGTACCCTGGGCGTCACCGCATCGCCGTAGGCGGCCAGCATAGCGGCCTCGGTCCGGGCCGAGAGCGGCAAATTGAGCTGTCGCCACAGCCCCGGTGCGATGGGTGGCGAGTAGAGGATGCCGCGTTCCAGCAACATCGTCAGTCCATATACCGTCTGGGCGGTTTGCGGGTAGATGGCTTCCTCGATGAGATGGTAAATCAGGCTCTGATAAGTGCGCAGGGCATCCAGTCCGGTACTGCTCAGGCCCAAGGCATCCGGTATCAGCTGGCTCTGGTCGTGTTGCAGTAGCCAGCGCAGATAACTGGCGTGGTAATCGGATACCAGGCCCACATCGTGCATGGCGCGGGAGAATCCATAGGCTTCCTGCTGCAGGGTGGGAAAGTCCATGTCCTCAAGTCGCGACTGGTAGGCCTCCAGGCCAGGATCGTCCAGACAGCCCTGGGTGGGGCCGAACAGGGCGCTGATCAGTCGGTCCGAACCCAGTCGAGCCT
>Ga0102953_1001421_pt1 | contig 15245 bp, 16 predicted proteins | sample SalPon2A_C_D2_MG_FD_78509 | JGI IMG/M metagenome (GOLD analysis project Ga0102953, IMG submission 78509) | Soil microbial communities from South San Francisco under conditions of wetland restoration - Salt Pond MetaG R2A_C_D2_MG | ecosystem: Environmental > Terrestrial > Soil > Wetlands | place... | reverse complement strand
GTTCGACCTGCCCATGGCCTGAGCCCGATGGCCGCGCAGATCGTCGATATCGAATCAGCCATTGCCGCGATCGGTGACGGCGCCAGCGTCATGATCGGAGGTTTCGGCGTGCCGGGCACGCCGTTCTGCCTGCTCGACGAACTCGTACGCCAGGGGCAAAAGGGCTTGACCCTGATCAAGAACGACGCCAACGAAAAAGGCATGGGCGTGGATAATCTACTGCGTAACGGCCAGGTCAGGCGGCTGATCGTGTCCCACATGGGGCTCAACTCCAACGCGATCGAAATGAAGAACCGCGGGCAAATCGAGGTCGAGCTCTGCCCCCAGGGCATCCTCGCCGATCGTATCCGCAACGCCGGCGCCGGCCTGTTCGGTTTCCTCACCGACATCGGTATCGACACGATCCTGGCGGAAGGCAAACCGCGCTTCGAAATCGACGGCCGCGAACTGCTGCTCGAGCGGCCGCTGCGCGCCGATTTCGCGCTACTGCACGCCGCCGGCGCCGATCCGCTCGGTAACCTGGTTTACGCCGCCGCGGCGCAGAACTTCAATCCGCTGATGGCGATGGCCGCGGACCACGTCATCGCCGAGGCCGAGCGCGTGACCGCTCCCGGCGAACTGGCGCCGGCGACGATTCACACGCCGGCGCCGTTCGTTGACCGGCTGGTGCGCCTCGCGGAGCTGACGGAGGACTACGGTGTCATCCGGCGTTGATCCACGGGTCCCGCCGCGCTCCGGCGCGAACCTGCCGGCGGCCGCGACGGGAGGGCGTTGAGACATGGATGCGAGGGAACGCATGATCCGCCGCGCCGCCCGCGAGATCGGCGCGGGCATGACGGTCAACCTCGGCATCGGGCTGCCGACGCGGGTAATCGACTACGTCGACCACGGCGTGCCGGTCTGCCTGCATTCCGAGAACGGCATCGCCGGGGTCGGGCCCGGCGTCGACTACGAGCACGCCGACCGCAACCTGATCGACGCCGGCGGCGCCTACGTGTCGGCGCTGCCGGGTACCGCGTTTTTCGACAGCGCGGTATCCTTCGCGCTGGTGCGCCGCGGCCGTCTCGACCTGACCGTGCTCGGCGCCTTCGAGGTGGCGATGAACGGCGACCTGGCCAACTGGATGATCCCGGGTCTGTTCACGCCCGGTGTCGGCGGCGGCATGGAACTCGCGCAAAAGGCGCGCCGCGTCGTCGTCATGATGACCCATTGCGACAAGCAGGGGCGTCCGAAGATCCTGCGCGAGTGCAGCCTGCCGCTGACCGCGAAGGCCTGCGTCGACCGGATATATACCGATCTCGCGGTCATCGACGTCGACGGCGGGGCGCTGCGGCTGCGCGAGCTGGCCGACGGCGTATCGGCCGACGAGGTCATCGCCGCCACCGGCGCACCGCTGCAGTTACCCGATGACGAACTACCCACATTCTAGGTATATCGATTATGGACAAAAAAATCACCCACGCGATATTAGAGGCGGTCGACCGCCGATTCGACGAGCAGACCCAGTTTATCGCCGAGGTTACGGCGCACGCGACGACCCGCGGGCGGGAGCAGGGCGCGCAAAAGCTGATGGACGAGCAGTTCCGCGCGCGCGGCTACGAAACCGATATCTGGGAGATCGACGTCGACGCGATTTCCGGCTTGCCGGGATTTTCGCCGGTGCTCGGCAACTACGACGAGGCGCTGAACGTGGTCGCCACGCACAACGGCGGCGGGCAGGGCGGCAAGTCGCTGATCCTGAACGGGCATATCGACGTCGTTCCCGAGGGCCCGCTCGACATGTGGCATCGCCCGCCCTACGAACCTTACATCGACGACGGCTGGATGTACGGCCGCGGGGCCGGCGACATGAAAGCCGGGCTGGTGGCCAATCTCTACGCGCTCGACGCGTTGCGCGATGCCGGCTTTCAACCGGCCGCGGACGTGTATCTCCAGTCGGTGGTCGAGGAAGAGTGCACCGGCAACGGCGCGCTCGCCTGCCTGCAGCGCGGCTACCGCGCCGACGCCGCGCTGATTCCCGAGCCGTTCGACGAAAAGCTGGTGACCTCGCAGGTCGGCATCATCTGGATGCAGGTCTACCTGCGCGGCACGCCGGTGCACGCGATGCAGACCTCGAGCGGGGTCAATGCGATCGAGGCCGCGATCCCGCTGATCGCGGCGCTCAGGAAACTCGAGGAAAACTGGAATGCGAGGCCGAAGCACGCGCGCTTCGAGCATGTCGAGCATCCGCTGAACCTCAATATCGGGCGCATCAAGGGCGGCGACTGGCCGTCGAGCGTGCCGGCCTGGTGCTGCTTCGACGTGCGCTTCGGGATCTATCCCGGCCAGGATATCGACGCCGCGAGCGCGGAGATCGAGAACTGCATTCGCGAGGCCGCGCGCGAAGACAAGTACTTGCGCAACAACCCGCCGGAAATCACTTACCACGGCTTTCTCGCCGAGGGTTACTCGCTCGCCGATCACGACAAGCCCGAGGCGCGCCAGGCGGAGAAGTCGCTCGGGCAGGCGCATCGGGCGGTGACCGGCGACGACTTGCAGACGATGCCGATCACCGCGACCACGGACGCGCGCTTCTTCGGGCTTTACGCCGATACGCCGGCGCTCGTCTACGGCCCGACGGCGGAATCGATCCACGGCTTCAACGAGCGCGTGCATCTCGATTCGATCCGCCGCGTGACGCAGACGATCGCGCTGTTCGTCGCCGAGTGGTGCGGGCTCGAGAAAACCTAGCGTAGCGGGCGGGATCGGTGGACGATATCGACATCCGCGTGGCGAACGAGGCCGACGCCGACGACATCCTCGCGATGCTGCAAAGCCTGGCCGAGGAGACCGGCGACGGCGACCGGTTCCGCTGCCGTGCCGGCGACATTCGCGATTACGGTTTCGGCGCCCGTCCTTACTTCGAGTGCCTGCTCGCGGAGCGCGGAGAACGAAACCTCGGGCTCGCGCTCTACTTTCCGCTTTTTTCGACCACCCGCGGGCGCCCCGGCGTTTACCTGCAGGACCTCTGGGTGGCGCCGGATTGCCGCGACGTGGGGCTCGGCACGCGCCTGCTGCGCCGGGTCATCGAGCGTGCCGCGAGCCAGTGGCAGGCGGTCTATCTCGACCTGATGGTGCACGGCCACAATGAAGGCGCCGATCGCTACTACCGGCGCCACGGCTTCGAGGAGCGGGAGGACGACCGGCACCTGACCCTCGAAGGCGACGCCTTCCAGACGCTGCTCGCGACGCACTGAGCCGCCCGCACCTCTTCCGTCATTCCCGCGCAAGCCGCCCGCGGCCCGGCGGGGATCTTGTAACCATACGTCATGCCGGCCCCCGAGCCGATACGTCGGACCGCGGCATCTATTTCGAATCCGGAGTTATCCTTTCCCGGACAAATCCTGTCCGGCACCGGTTAACCCGGCTAATGGGTTCCCGGGGGGGCATTGGGCCGGTAACGGCGACTAGCCGATACGGTGGTGTTTGCCGACGATGTGAACGGTACTCGCCTGCGGCCCGTCCGCGGTGGATTCCTCGGCGAACCAGACTTCGTCGCCGATTTCGAGCGCATCCAGATCGGCGTCGATCACGCTGTTGCGATGAAAGTAGATTTCGCGGCCGTCGGAACTCAGGATCATGCCGCTGTCCTGCATCGGCATGACTCCGATGATCTTGCCGTGGGGCGGTTCTTCGTGATGCTTGACGTCGCCCCGCTGTTGTCGCGCGAAATCCTGCAGCTGACGGCGCATGGCGTCGAACGCGTCGTTCACCGTGACGTAAGGGTTTTCGTGCGCCTGGTGCTTCGGAGGATCACGCCTGACGACGAGCTCCTTGCCGGGAACCGTCAGATCGATTCGAATGTGAAACAGGTTTCCCTGGTGATGGTGGTGATGCGGCTGTTCGACGACGACGCGGCAAGCCATGATTTTTTCGTAATACTGATCCAGCTTCCCGGCTTTCTCGCGGATCACTGCTTCGAGCGCCTCCGATTTGGGAAAGTCGCGGTAACTGATTTGCAGCGCTAGCTCCATGATGATACCCGTGAGGTTGATGTCGAACTCATCCTGGCACGGACCGTTGCGCGGTACCCTGATGCGCGTCAACAGCGCCGCCGTTTCCGGCAAAGTTGGCCGAATCGCCGAGATACGATAGTCGCGAGTCGCTCCGCCGGGTATTCCGCCGCGGGAACCGACCCGGCACAGGCAGGGCTACTCTTCCTCGTCGGAGTAGCGAGGCCCCGCCGAGCGCTTTTCGCTTTCCTCGTCGTAGGGCGCTTCCCAGTCCTCTTCGCTCATCTCGGTGCCGACCGGGTTGAGGTCGTCGGTTTCGATGTCATCCATTGGACCGGTCCAGTCCTCCGGTTCGGCGATCCCCTCGGCGCGTAACGAACTCCAGTCGGCGAGGTCGAACTCGTCGATCGTACCGTCGAAATACTGGACTTCCACGGTTCCGGTGCCGTCTTCGATCGCCGTTACCATGAACTTTTCCGATTTTTCCGGGTAGTGATACCACTGCCCGATCAATGGGGAGCTACTCCAAGCCAATGCAATATTCCTCGGTTACGTGATACGTCTATTCTGGACTGCCGCGGCGCGTCCCGCTTGTCGCCGGTCAAGAAACCCGGAATTTCGGGAACCGTGAGCGAAAGGTTTCAGATCCCGTTTTTCACGGTCTCGAGATTCCCGCCGGGCCGCGGTCGGCATCCCGCCTTCGCGGGAGTGACTCGATGGGAAATAAGCTTACTGCCCCTGACCCGCCCAGACTATTTGATCCAGGACAAATTTAATCCCGGGAGAGCAGGTAAAGTTAAAAGCAAGCAGCCTGAGAGGAATGGTATGAAGCCGATTACGATCGAATTTACCGTTAAAACCGGCGACGACACGTTCAAGGAAGACAGCGTCACGTTCGCAACCCCGGAAGAAATGTTCGACTTCATATCCCCCGGCGGAGGTTGCGAGGGCATGCCTGACGACCTGGGAGAGATTCGCATGATATTCCTTCAACCGGAACATGCGAATACCGCCAACCCGGTCGCGGATAGACGCGCAATCCTGCAAATGGGAATCGTCCTGATTACGGCTTCCCTGTCCACCATCGTGCAAATCTCCGAGGAGATAATCGACAAGGTGGGGCGCAATGAAATATCCGCGGACTTCCTCGCCGCGATTCATGCAAATCCGTAGGAATTCTCCGGCTCTGTCCCGTTTTCCGTATGCGTCAACCCCGCGCGTCTCCTCCGTCATCCCCGCGTAAGTCGCCCGCGGCCCGGTGGGGAACTTGTAACAAGTGCTTTCCAATTGGCTGGAGATGCCGATACCTCGGACCGCCGCTTGCGCGGGCATGACGGCCGAAAGTAAGGCCATTCAGGCCTGACCCCGGTTATTTGAGCCGGCCCTCACCTCGACTCGCTACTTGTCGGTCATGGATTTCCTGTCGATCGAGCCGCCGGCGATGCGGGTAAGCGATTTTTCGATCGCGCCTGGCGCGCACATGATGCTGAAAAAAGTCGCCCCGGTATCGGAGGACATCATCGGCAGATGCGGCCAGCTGATGGCGATTCTGAATCGACCGTATAGCGCCTCGGCATGATTTCCATATACCAGGATTTCATAGGGGAGGTGGGCCGAGTGGCGCGGGGTGCTTTTATCGATACGGCCCATGATGTAAGCGTCGCTGCTGCAGTCGTCTTCGCCCTCGCCGGTCAAACCGACACCGATGAGCGTCATCGGCATGCCTTCGCTATCGTTTCCGAGATCCAGCTGGTAGACCTTTTTCGACGCGGCAACCCGATCGGCCAGGTTTTTGTCGATGGCCTCGACAACTGCCCGGTGAGAGTCGAAATTAGCGAGGATGCTGGGATCATCGAAATATTCCATCATGAAGGTGTAGTGGTATTCACGCATGTCACTGGCCGATAATTGCTTGTCGCCCGTACCGAATTCCTCGATGAATCCCAGAGCCTGCTCGAGTTTTGCCCGGGTGCCGTCCAGGCCGCCCTGCATGCGGTAGGCATTTGCCCAGTAAATCGGATTGCTGTAAGCCAGCTCGATCTTGCCGTTGTTCGAGGTAACCGAAGCCCGCAGGACGGCGCCGTAACCGCCGCGCGCGGACCGGGTTGCATTCGACCGCAGGGACTCGGAGGTAAAGGCGAGAATTACGGTATCGGCATAGGGTGAATATTGGCCGACGATCTCGAAATCGTTTTTAACGAGGTTGTCCCGGGCACTGGATACGATTTCTGCAATCTCACCGGTTTCGTAAACATTTGCCAGAATAAACGGTTTGATCGCATTCGCCGCTGCCGCGATTTGCCAGTTGCCGATCATGAACAGGAACAGGCCTGCGGCTATGGCTAAAGATTTCCTGTTAAAGCTTGTTGAACTGAACATACTTCCGCCCTCGATCGAAATAGTTTATAAGCCGGCGGCATGCGTCTGCCGGGCCCGTTAATTCTCTCGATAAATCCTGGCCGTGGGTATACACATAGGAACTAGTTGTTACAGGTCAAAAGGGGTGTATTCGCCTATTCCGATGTAGTAGCCGAAGAGCCGGTTCCAGAAACTAAAAGCGAGTCGAGATTCCGATACGTCGGACCGCTGCTTGCGCGGGAATGACTCCGGGAACAGGATGGGAATTCGGGCCGAAGCGGAAACCGATCCCGCTCCGGCCCGGGTCTGAAGCGGCTTTATCAGCCGCCCGCCGGCGGCGTGCCCATCATGCCACCGCCCATGCCCATACCCGGGCGGTGCTGGCGCATCTGTTCGCGCTGCTCGTCGGTCAGCAGCGCCTGCATGCGGGCCTGGTGTGCTGCGCGCAGCTTGATCATCTCGGCAACCAGCTCGCCTTGCCGGTCGGCTAGTTCGCCGATCGTGGCCTGATCCGCGGCGCCGCCCTGGTGCAGCGCAAGCAATTGCTCGTGGTTGGCCTGCATCTTGCCGCGCAGCTCGCCCATCTGCGGCAGGAATTCGCCGCGGATCTTGCCCATCTCGGCCCTTTGCTCGTCGGTCAGGCCGAGACCGTATCCCATGCCGCCCATCATGGCGCCGGGACCCTGGCCCATCATGCCGTGTCCTTGCATCATGCCGTGGCCGCCGTATCCCATGCCGTATCCTTGCATCATGCCGTGGCCGCCGTATCCCATGCCGGACCCGAAGCCGCCGTGGCCCTGCTGCATTTGCGCGCCCTGCGGGCAACCTGCGCCGTAACCGTCCATGTCGGCGACGGCAATGCCGGTGGCGCCGATGGCCGCGGCGATCGCGGTACCGATCAGTAAGTTTCTGGTTTTCGCTTTCATTGCTGTCTCCTGTTCAATCGATTAAAAAACGGTTTCCAACTACTTGCGGACAGCTTAATCCCGCGCCGTGTAAATGTGTGTCTGCGAATTGTAAAAACAGGTAAATCAAGCCGCGGGCGGCTGTAAGCCCCGCGCGCCTGTGGCAAACTTGGCCCGAGTTAATCAAACGAGCGGAATACGATGCACCCGCTGTTACTGGCCGACGACGATATTGAACTGTGTGACATGCTCGCGCAATACCTCGAGGCGGAGGATTTCAGCGTCACCGCCGTGCACGACGGCGAGGCGGCGCTCGCCGAGGCGCGCTCCGGCCGGCACGAGCTGGCGGTGCTCGATATCATGATGCCGCGCATGAGCGGGCTCGACGTGCTCCGGGAACTGCGCCGCGACTCGCAGCTGCCGGTGCTGATCCTGACCGCGCGCGGCGACGACGTCGACAGCATCGTCGGGCTCGAACTCGGCGCCGACGATTACCTGCCGAAACCGGCCAGCCCGCGAGTGCTGGTGGCGCGCATCCGCGCGATCCTGCGGCGAGCCGCCGCGAGCACCTCGGCCGAGGCCGCGGCGCCCGCGCAAATCGCGCTCGGCGATCTCGAAATCCACACCGGCTCGCGCAGCGTCGAACTGATCGGCAGCCCGGTGCCGATGACCAGCACCGAGTACAGCCTGCTCGAATACCTCGCGCTCGGCGCCGGCCGCGTGATCGGCAAGGAAGAGCTCTCGCAGCAGGTGCTCGGCCGCAAACTGGAAGCCTACGACCGTGGCATCGACATGCACGTCAGCAACCTGCGCCGCAAGCTCGGCCCGTTGCCCGGCGGCGAGGAGCGCATCAAGACCGTGCGCGGGGTCGGCTACCAGTACGTGCTCGACGGGGAGTGACCCGTGCACCGGCTCTACTGGAAAATCTTCCTCGCCTTCTGGCTGTCGCTGGTCCTGTTCGTCGCGGTCACCCTCGTCGCGGCATCTTTTTACTTGCAGCAGACACGTGCCCGCACCGCCGACGAAAATCCGCACCTGAGGCACATGACCCTGCTCCGCGAGGCGCGCACAATCGCCGGTAGCGGCGGCGTCGCCGGACTGGAGCGCTGGCTCGCCCGGCTCGACCGCCGGGAAGTGACCCCTTACTACCTGCTCGACGAGGAAGGCCGCGACCTGCTCGGCCGTCCGCTGCCGCCCGACCTCGAGCTCCGGCTCGCGCGCCAGCGCGGCCACATGGGTAACATGGATATGAGCCAGGCGATGGCCATCCACCTTGCCGACGGCCGCCGCCTGCAGCTGGTGGCGGATTTCCAGGGCGCCAATATGTGGCGCGTGCTCGGCCGGCCGCGCGTGTTCGCGCTGCCGCTACTGGTGACCGCGCTGCTGAGCGGCCTGCTGTGCTACTGGCTCGCGCGCTACCTGCTGCGGCCGGTCTACCAGTTGCGCGAGGCCACGCAGGCGATGGCCGCCGGCGACTTTGCGCAGCGCGTCGCCCCGGGGCTCGGCGGCCGGCGCGACGAAATCGCCGACCTGGCGCACGATTTCGACCACATGGCCGCGCGCATCGAGCAATTAATGACCTCGCAGATGCAATTGCTCGGCGACATTTCGCACGAGCTACGCTCGCCGCTGGCGCGGCTCGTCGTCGCGCTCGAGCTGGCGCAGCAAAAGCAGGGCGGGGAAGCGTCGGTGGAATTCGAGCGCATCGCGCTCGAGGTCGAGCGCATGAACGAACTCATCGGCCAGGTACTCGCGATCACGCGCATGGAATCGGGCGCCGGAAACATCGGCCGCGAAACGCTGGACCTGAACGCGCTGCTCGAGAAACTGGTGGAGAACTGCAACTACGAGATCGGTGCCGTCGACAAGCGCGTCGTCATCGGCGAATCGGCGCCGGCCATGATCGAGGCCGACCCGCCGCTGCTCACCAGCGCGCTCGAAAACGTGATCCGCAACGCGGCCCGCTACACCGCGCCCGGCACGGCGGTGGACGTCGACATGCGAACCCGCCAGGGCTGGCTGGAAATTCGCGTGCGCGACCGCGGCCCCGGCATTCCGGAGACGATGCTCGAACGCGTGTTCGACCCGTTCGTGAGGGTCGGAGACGCGCGCGACCGCGGCAGCGGCGGCTACGGTCTCGGGCTTGCGATCGCGCGACGCGCGATCCTGCTGCACGGCGGCGAGATCGGCGCCGCCAACCACCCGGACGGCGGGTTGGAGATCACGATCAGGCTGCCGGTGCCGGCCGGGCGGTGATGCGGTTTTTGAATTCCGGGGACAGTATACTTATCTCGATAACAGGGCTGATTTAAAAGAGAAAGGTATACTGGCCCGAACTTACCTGGCGGACGGGGATTACCGAGCGATTCGAACGACACAGGCAGGGACATTCATGCAGCAGACGAAAATTCCGGCAGGCTCCGCGATCTCGATCGAGCTCGACGCGGGGCAATCCTGTCGCATCGTCAATAGCGAGGGCGGCCAGGTCGTCGATACCTGGGCCTTCGCCGACGGCGATTTCGACGAATACCTGTCGATGGAGCACAGCCGCTCGGCCAACTACAGGCTGCTGTTCGAGCCCGGCGATACGCTCTACAGCAACCGCTTCCGGCCGTTGCTGAAGCTGATTGCCGACACCTCGCCGGGATTGCACGATACGCTGCACGCGGCCTGCAGCGCCGGCAGCAACCGCTATTACGGCGCCGCCCGAGAGCGGCCGAATTGCCAGGACAACCTGGCCGCGCAGATTCGGCGCCGGAATTTCGAGCTGGTGCACGTGCCCTGCCCGTGGAACCTGTTCGAGCACGCGCGGGTGGTGGACGGGTCGCAACTGGTCGACGAGCCGTCGGCGGCGAAACCGGGCGACTACGTCGAGCTCGAAGCGCTGACCGGGCTGGTGATGGTGTTTTCGGCCTGCCCCTCGCAGGTCGGGCAAATCAGCGGCAGCCTGCCGAGAGGCGCCGCGCTCGAAATCCTGCCGGCGATGCCGGCCGGGACCTAGATCGTCATCGAGAAGATGCGAGTGTCGGGGGCATTGCGCATCAGGCGCAGGTCGAAGGCCATGCAGATGTTGCGCACGAACGGCCGCGAACTCTCCGGCACCACGAGGCGGTGTTCCTCGAGCTCGAGCAGGCCGTCGGCGCGCAATTCCCCGAGCTTGTCGAGGCAGGCGTCGAGTTCGGGAAAACGGCGGTCGCCATCCTCCCAGCTGGTCTCGAAATGGCACATGATGTCGAGGATATGCCGGCGCACGATGCGGTCTTCGTCGGTCAGCAGGTGGCCGCGGAATACCGGCAGCTCGCCGCGGTTGGCGCGGGCCTCGTACTCGGGCACGGTTTTCTCGTTTTGCGCGAAGGCGTCCCAGGAATCGCCGATCGCCGACATGCCGAGGCCGACCATCAGCCGGGTCCTGTTCGCCGTGTAGCCCATGAAGTTGCGGTGCAGGCTGCGGTTTTGCATCGATCGATACAGGCTGTCGGTCTCGAGCGCGAAGTGATCCATGCCGATTTCCTCGTAACCGAGCTCGGAAAACATCCGCTTGCCCGCCTCGTAGAGCGCGCGCTTGGCCTCGTCGCGCGGCAGATCGGCCTCGCTGAAGCCGCGCTGGCCGGTGCCCTTGATCCACGGCACGTGGGCGTAGCTGTAAAACGCGAGCCGGTCCGGGCGCAGCCGGCCGGTCTTGTCGATCGTGTCGAGGACCTTGTCGAGCGTCTGGTGCGGCAGGCCGAACACCAGGTCGTGGCTGATCGACGTGTAACCGGCTTCGCGCGCCGCCTCGGTGACTTCGCGCACGCGCTCGAACGGCTGGATCCGGTTGATGGTTTTCTGCACCAGCGGGTCGTAATCCTGGACTCCGAAACTGCAGCGGCGAAAGCCGAGACCGTACAGGGTGTCGAGGTGCTCCCGCGTGGTGCTGTTGGGATGGGCCTCGAAACCGAACTCGAAGGCGTCGGCCGGCGTCGCCTCGCGCATGATGCCGTCGACCAGCCGCGCGAGGTTGCCGGGGCTGAAGAAGGTCGGCGTGCCGCCGCCGAAATGCAGCTCGCTGATCCGCGGCGTCTCGGCAAACAGGGCCCGGTAGCTGCGCCATTCGGCGAGCAGCGCCTCGATGTATGGCAGCTCGACATCGTGCCGTTTGGTGATGCGCTTGTGGCAGCCGCAGAAGGTGCACAGGCTCTCGCAATAGGGCAGATGCACGTAAAGGCTGATCCCCTCGGCGGCGTTGCTCGCCTCGAAGGCCCGCGCGACCGTTGCCATCCACTTGTCGGGATCGATCGAATCCGGCTCCCAGTAGGGCACGGTCGGATAACTCGTGTAGCGCGGGCCGGGGATGTTGTATTTCTGAATCAGGTGGGATGGCGTCATCGATGCCGCGCGTCGCCGCGCCAGTTGGGTTACGGAACGAGCCGTTATCTTACCAGAACGCGGCGCCTGCCGGGTCCCGGGGCAGGTACGCGGCGGACGCCTCCGCCCGGGGGCTAGCGGCCTTGATAGCCGCGCGCACCGAATTCGCCGGCCGCAAAACGCGTATACTGCTAGTGCTACATTACGGGGTCTACCATTAAGAGATAAGGCTTGATCCTTTTAACTCTTATCGGTTCCGCTCTCCTCGCCTCAATTCGCGGATTTTTGATCCGTGTAGTGAATCCGGCCGCTCGAATCGGTCCACTGGTAGATTTCGGTCGGCGCCTGCGGCGCGTCATCCCCGGATTCATTCACCACCGATTGCCCTCGAATCGGCGCAGCGGCCTCGTCGGCAAAAACGATGTCGGCGAGCTCGAGCAGTTGATGGTTGGTCAACAGGGCCACCGGGTTGCCCGCATCGAGCGTGGCCCTGAATTCGGGGTCGTTGATTATCGCCTGTACGCGTGGATCGTTCTTGACCCGTTGCGCGCGGGTCCAGGTGTCGGTCAGCTGCCGCGCCAGTTCCGCCTCGGCGTCGTCACCGCCGGCGAATCCGGCCATCTCCGCCAGCGCCTTTGCATCCGGGTTTGCAGCGAGCGCGCGAAATGCCGGCAACTGCTGTACCAGTTCGGGTTTGCCGCTGTCGAGTACCTGGCGATTGCGCGGATCCTGTATCAGCGCCTGGAACTCGGCGCTCGCCATCAGCCGCTGGGCGCGTTGCATGACTTCGGCCGGCGATGCCATCAGCACGCCGCCGAGGCGTGCGACTTCGGGGCTTGCCGAGCCCGCGTTTATGGCCGCGCTGACCGCGCCGCCGGCCAGCCGGTTGGCCAGTGCCTCGATCTCGCTCGAGCGCTCGCTCGCAGGCGTCTCGGCGGCCAGGGGCTGCCTCATGTCGCGCACGAAGGCGAAACTCCAGACGACGGCGACGGCCAGCAATCCGCCGACCAGCGCGCCGACGAACCCGCCGCCGATCGCGGATGCCGTCGAGATGTCGTCACCGCGCAACACGAAACGCCGCAGCAGCGCGAATATCAGCATCACGCCGAGCCCGGCGCCGAGGAACAGCGACAGCGACGCGGTGAGGAAAGCGGTCACGCCCGGCAAGCCGAATTGCATCTCGACCCAGGCCGACAGCGGGCCGCCGAACAGGATGGCCGCGGCATAACCGGCCAGCACCGCGCACACCCGCCCCAGCGACTTGACGAAGCCGCTGCGAAAGCCGCGCCAGGCGAACCAACCGATGACGATAACGAAAATGATGAGCGACCAGTCCACTCGCGGCTCCGTTGACAGTTACACCGAGTTTAGGCGGTTATCGATAAAAATCCGGGTTTTACCGGCACACGCTATCGTGGAACGACCGCGGGCAGTTTTCAAACTATCGGCGAGTGGTGTTTGGGTAGTCAGGTATACTGCCCCCCCGAACTGCTGCCCGGGGTAACGTTACGGGGTCGCGTTAAGAACGAGCGTTACGGGGTCAGGCCTTACAATTGACATCCCTGTTCCTGACGATTGTTAAATGTAAGACTGACCCTGTTATTACTCCGAGCGGGATGCCGCCATGAAGGAAACAAAGACTACATTAGACTGGATTACGGCACTGTTGGTCGTGTTGCTGATGGCAACATTGCTGGCCTACTTCACGGGTGCTTTCCCTTATCCCTACGGTTGGATAGTTTTATTGGTAATGCTCGTATTTCGATTGGCCGGCAACCAAAAGAATGAATGAGTGCAAATCACCCGGGCCGGACGACCGGACCTTGCCCCGTTTCGGAGCAGCCGGTGAGTCCGGACTCTGCAAAACCCGCGTAACCAATTTCGTCGTCACCCGCGATCTGGCGTCCGCCGGGCCGGGTGGTGCGGGGCACTCGGCACGTAGCGGGTAGTCGAAGCGGGCCGGCGCGGTCATCGGCAAAAGCCCCGTTGCTATCTAGCCGCTTCCCGGATCCGATTGCGCATCGCGCCTGGTGAAACGGTCGATCTGGCGCACGACCAGCGACAGGTGATTGCGCCGGACATAGCCCATCGATTCGAGATCTTCGGCTGCGAGGAAGCGCTCGAGCTCGAGGATTTCGTCCTTCATTTCGTCGATCTCGTAGCCCCAGTCGATGCTCGAGAGGATGAAAAACCAGAGTCTCACGGCCTGGTAGAACAGCGTGTCGAGCTGGTTTTTCAGCACCTGGTTGGCAACCAGTTTCTGCAGCGTGGTGTGCAGGCCGATATTGATCCGCGCGAATTCCTCGAAATCGCGCTGTCCGGCGGTGGCGTCGCAGGCGGCGGTTAGCGCGGCGAGGTCAGCGCACACCTCGGCGGCATGGTCGAGCGACGCCGACACGCCGAACATTTCCGCGAGCTTCATCCGCACCAGGTAAATCTCGCGCAGCTGTTCGTACTCGATGCCGGTGACGAGCGTGCCGTGGCCTTGCCGGCTGTAGGTCAATCCCTCGAATTCGAGGCGCTGCAGGACCCCGCGGATCGGCGTGCGGCTGACTTCGAACTCGTCGGCGAGATCGCGCTCGCGCAATGCGCTGCCGGGCGGATAGCGCAGCAGGCAGATACGCTCGCGGATGATGCGAAAGATGCGCTCCGAGCGCTCGCGGCTGACCGTGCGCTGGCGCAGGGGTTTGAGGGTCTCATCGGCGGCGGTGGACAAGTGGCGTGTTTCCTCGATGGCGGGTCGGATCAGCGGGCTTCGAGCACCGCGCGCAGAAATTGCCGCGTGCGCTCGTTTTGCGGCTCTTCGAACAATTGCCTGGGCGGGCCCTGCTCGGCGATCTTGCCATTATAGAAAAAACAGACCCGGTCGGATATCTCCCTGGCGAAGCCCATTTCGTGGGTCACCATCAGCATCGTCAGGTCGTGCTCGTCGTTGAGCTTGCGGATGACCTTGAGGACTTCGCCGATGACTTCCGGGTCGAGCGCCGAGGTCACCTCGTCGAACAGCATGACCTTGGGGCGCATCGCCAGCGCGCGCGCGATCGCGACGCGCTGCTGCTGCCCGCCCGACAGGCGCGCCGGGTACTGGTCCACCTTGTCGGCGAGCCCGACCAGGCCGAGCAGATCGATGGCCCGCTCGCGCGCCTCGGCCTTGCTCATCCCGAGCACCTGCACCGGCGCCTCCATGCAGTTCTCCACCGCGGTCATGTGCGGAAACAGGTTGAAGTGCTGGAACACCATGCCGATGTTCATCCGCATCTTGCGCAGATGCGCCTGGTTGGCGCGCACCAGCCGGCCGTTGTGCGGCATGTGCGTCAACGGCTCGCCGTCGACGTAGATCATACCCTCGTCGATTTCCTCGAGCGTCATCAGCATGCGCAGCACCGTGGTCTTGCCGGAGCCCGACGGGCCGATGATCGACACCATCTCGTTCGGCCGCACGTCGAGGTCGAGCGAATCGAGAACGGTCAGCTCGCCATAGCGTTTGGTTACGTTCTGGAAACGCACCATCGGCGCATCGGCGGGGTCCAGTTGCAGCGGGAATTCGGTATCGGTCATGGCGGTATCCGGTCGGGGTTATTCGAGGCCGAGCCTGCGCCGCAGCCATTTCTCGAACTGGCGGATCAGCCAGGCCGACGGCAGCGAT
>Ga0102953_1001420_pt1 | contig 15247 bp, 5 predicted proteins | sample SalPon2A_C_D2_MG_FD_78509 | JGI IMG/M metagenome (GOLD analysis project Ga0102953, IMG submission 78509) | Soil microbial communities from South San Francisco under conditions of wetland restoration - Salt Pond MetaG R2A_C_D2_MG | ecosystem: Environmental > Terrestrial > Soil > Wetlands | place... | reverse complement strand
TTTCAGCAGAAAGTCCAGTGCCATGTCCGGCTCCAGCAAACGGGTCGCCGTCATGGCCGCCATCGGGTAATCCCAGCCCCAGGTTGATGGCCAGTTCCACCGCTGTGCAATCACATGCATGGTTTTGCGCATCACCTCAGGATCAATCTTGTCCCAGGCCGGTAAAATACCGTAGGCGCCCAACACAACCGGGTGGTCATGCATGAGCTTTTCATTGGTGTAGCTGTCTGTTGCTCCCTGCATTCCGAGATAAACGCCATCTGCCTGATCCGGAGTCGCCAACTTCGTCCGCACATCTTCCCATTTCCGGACTTTCTCTTCATGCAGCCGCTCTTTCCATTTTTGGGCGATGGTCAATCCCCAATGCCAATAGGCCAATTCAAATGGCGGATTGGTTGTTTTTTCCCGCGGCCACAATTCCTGCGCTGGAATCAACGGTGGATCCAAATCGTACTGCTTTTTCTTGTTGTTCCATACCGGGAAGTCAGCCATGAATTCGGCAGTTGAAAAAACCAGTTTTTTGTATTTGTCCAGCGTTTCCTGTGTTGGATTAGCACGGTACATCTGCTCGGCAAACCAAATGATGTGTGGCTGTTGCCAAATTAAATAGGAACCGACAGAGGATGGGCTGTTTTCGCCATTTGGGCCAATCATCTTGGGCCAGCGAACACCTTTGTAGCCTTGGTCTTGCGCTGTTTGCAGCGCTTTATCATAAATGTCGTTGTAAAAATCAAGTTGCTGTTCCATGTATTGAGGACGCTCCCATTGCGCAAAGTGAGCGATGTGCCACCACGTCATTTCCAAGTGGAACTTGCCATACCAACTGTTGTAAGTCAAGCCGGTTTCTGCCGGTGGCATGGAACCTGAGCTTTGAATTTTAGTCAGGTACTGCGACAATACGGTGCGGCGTTCCAGTTCTTTTGCCCGTGGATCGGTACAGGCTGAAAAGTCAATCACTCCGCCACTCTCCCAGAATTTCTTCCATTCCGTTTCGTTGTTCGTTTTGGTCGCCTCGAAATCCGCCAACTTGGAGTCTTTCACTTCAGGAGCAAATTCACAGCTGAATGCTAAGGTATTTCCTTTTTTAGCATCGAGTTCAAACTGGTGCTTGGCCGTTTTTTGAATCGCTGCGTCGCCCTGCCATTCAATTGCCACCTGGTAGTGATCATTGTCCATGGTACGAGTAACCAACACTTCATGGTCAGAAACATTTTCCAGCACAGACTGGTGCTTATCCGGTGAGTTGAAGTCGTATCCCGGATCAAAACTCTTTGGCACCGCATAAGGGAATTTCCATTGAACGCCCAACTGTCCTTTTTCGATCAGCGGTGATTCAATTTTAGCAGCGATCAGATCTTTATCCTGGTGACAATAAACTTCCACTTTTACCGGTTGGCCATCAAATTCAAACTTACTGGTAATTTGGCCTGTCCACATATTCAAATGATGTTTGGCATTCTTGATATCAGCAAGAGTCGCTTTTTCGCCATTCGGTTTGGTCAATACCAGGCCGATCATTCCCAAATGCAAACGCTGCGGGTTTTCCCGGAAATAATTGCATGCAGCGTTAGCGCGGGGAGGCTCTTTGATCTGATGACGATAGGGAACTTTTCGCCCCTGCACATCCCAGTATTTTAACGTTTCTGAGAGTTTGTACCCATCTGTGTTTGGGAAAGTGTGCCAGCCCCAGTTCGATTGTGTCCCGAGCGGCACTCCATGCGCATATTCTTTGTAAAATGTTTGTAAGCCAGTCAGATCGGTCGTGAAGCAAAAGTTACCGTTCCCCACCGAAAGGGAGGCGAGCGAATCGAATCCCTCCACCAATACATTGTTTCTTGTTACTAAAGCATGTCGGTCAATCTTTGACTGCTTATTCGGCGCCTGGCAACTTACCAGTACCACAGCCAGAATGAAGATGATCGATTTTTGAATCATAGGTTTTATTTGTTAGGTTTTTATTTTTTAACGGTTTTAGGTTGAAGTGCAGTCAATGTCACAGGTCCGAGCAAGCCAGATGGCAGTGGGTCCCAATGGACAGCAGTGAACAACCCATCTTTACCCACATCAGCCCGTACTTTTGCCGCAAAATTCACATTGTAAAATTTCTTATAGTTTTCACCATGCTTGTCCATATCAATGATTCGGTTGGCCATGAGGTTCGACACCTGAACTTCCAGTTCGTTGGAGGCTTTCAATTTTGTAGCATCGATGGTCAATTGGTATTTAGGGCCAACAACTGTTCCCAGCTTTTCGCCATTCAAATACACAATGGCAGAAACTTCAACATCGCCCAGGTCGAGCAAGTATGCAGGTGCATTGCCTTCCGGTTTATTGAATGAAATTTTGTAGCTACCGGTTCCCGAGAATTTCTTCAGTTCATCGGATTGCCCGGTCCATGAATTCAAGCTTGAAGTTTGATAGGTTTCAGGCAATTGGGGGCCACCTTTGGTAAAAGAAACTGTCCACTCACCAGTGATCGGCGTTTTTTGATCGGACACGGACCAGATTGGGTAATCCTGCATCTTGGATACATACGGATACCACTGTAAAATAACTGATTGTCCCGGCTCCAATTGCAAGAAGACTTCCGACTGCCCTTTGTTCAGACGCATTGTTTTAGCTTTGCCCATGGTTTTTTGCATGGGATCGAACAATACAGCCTGCTCATCATGCGACTGAACAGCCACCCACCGGTCTATTTTTTTGCCACTCCAGTTGCTGATGAAATAGCAAATGCCTTCCGGACGTTTTACGCGATTGAACCAAACGCCAAGTGTGGCCAGCTCTTCCGGCTTCACATCGGCCTGTTTCAACATGCTTTCCATTTGGTCACCCACCAACAGTTCACCAGTTCCTTTTTCACAAACTGAAAAATCATTTTTTGACTGAAATGAAAGTGATGAAACCAAATCATCATAGGTCTTTTGGCGCGCTTTCAATTTGCCCAATCCCGGTACGTCCACCGGCAGTTTATGTTGAAAAATAACCGTTGCACCAGCGTCAGCCAGCTCCATCAGCTTTTGCATGGTTTCCAGCGGAATGTATTCGCAGCTTGGCACTAAGATGGCTTTGTATGAAGCACCCGGCGCCTTAATCAGCTTTTCATTGTTGCTTAATTCCTGAATCTGGTGATCAGATACATAATCATAAGTATATCCTTCTTTTAGTAGCTCTTCACTCAAATCACGTGTCAACTCAGGATGCGACTCGCCAAAGTGTGGCAACATGCTGCGCCCTTTTTCCGACCAGCGATCGTAAATCGGGAAATAAACCAATACATCGTTGTCTGGCTTGGAGTTTTGCATGAACGACTGACAGTTGGCCACATAATGATTAATGACCTTCAAGTCGGGCCACCACGAATTAGTTGGCGCAAAATGAACAGCTGCATAAAACATCCATCCCGGCCATGGTGCATCTTTCGGTGAATAGGGTGATCCGTGGTAAACAATGTGGTTCACCCCGTTGGCCAAATAGCGGTCGAGATTCTGTTTCACCTCAGACAATTGCCCTTTGAAGTGTTCATCAAGCCAGGTTGCTGCCTCGCACGAAATCAAAGGCTTGGCTGATACGTGACCGGCTGAAGTTGCCATTTTTATCCGAATTGGATCTGTCCCTTCTGTTTCCGGGATGTCACTGGCCTCATACAAATCCAGAATATTAGCCGGCGAACCATGTGCCTGGTTACGAATTTTCTTGCCATGACTTTTTGCCCATGCTGCCCAGTTTTTAGTGAAACCATCCAACAACAAGTCCGAAATTGTTTCGCGGTAGTCGCACAGAACGCGGCTATTCATTTCTTCGGAATCATTGCCAAACAGTGCCGGCAAATAGTCCCTTAAATCATATCCCCGACGTTTATTGAATTCCTGGAAGAACAAAGGTGTCCAATCAGATTCACCACGTGCATCGTCCACTTCGTAGGAATCATTGAAGAAAGCCCGCAAGCCATTCAAGTCGATTCCCTTCGCATTTTCATCAAAATGAGCCAGGTAATCTTTGATTGCTTTTGGCGAAAAGTGATCGATGACATTGCCTTCGCCACCTTTGCCCGCACGTTCGACCATTTTACCATGCCAGCCCTGAAACACGGCATATAGTTTCCAGTTTCCGGCAGTAGCGGTCCAATTCAATATTCCATTTGATCCAACTTTATCCGTCAAGTCAATGGTTGTGCCATCATCGCTGTAGGCCATCAATGCCTGTAATGGCAGCGGCTTTTTAAAACGAATCTGGTTCAAGGCCAGTTTCTGCAAATCAGGGTTGCTACTAATTGGAAATTTGATGTCCTCGATTTTAATGCGATGCCCAACCGCACTGGCAATCGGGTGTTGAATGTATTCTACTTTCTCTTTCAGACGCTCTCCGCCTTTCAGCGTATATTGTTTGAACTGTACGTTTTTACATGCATCATCAGCCTGCACCCAGTTGCCGCCAAACGGCCAGCCGGATGCATTGGCCATGTCAACGCCCAAATCCAGGCGCTGTCCTTCTTTCAAGGTGTATTCCAACATCTTCATCCAGTCCGGTGACTCAAAGGTTCGAAATTGTTTTTCATAGCCTTTCACACCATAAATCGCGGTGAGCTCAACGCCTCCAAAACCCTCTTTTTTCAAGTTTTCCATGTTGTAGGTCAGGTTCGTCGAATCGACTGCGCTGCCCATCCACCACCAACGTGCCCAGGGACGTGTTTCCTTACTGACCTTAGGCCATTCCGGAGCAGGTCCGGTTTTTTGTGTTGAACATGCTGACGAAAACAGCAAAACAAACACGATGGATGCCAATCCTGCGATTGATTTCATTTTTAAATTTTTCATTGCTATCATAATTCGAGTTTTGGATGATTCTGTAAAAACGGCTATCGCCTATTCATTCGATTTTGCAATTTCAACGCCGTAAATGTCGGTGTGACCTTCGAAATTAGCCCTAAAGATAATCCATTTGCCGTCCGGCGAAAAATGAACGTTCGGTTCCAAATGGTAATTATGATGTTTCATATTGACCAATTTTTCAGACCGAAAATGGTCTCCATCCGGATGAAACAGGTAAATCCACATACCATCAGGCGCTTTGGCTACTTGCCCTGGATCGCCACCATCTCCCGCAAATAAAGTTTCATCAGGAGAAATATTGTAATGAATTGACCATTCGTTGCGGGAGAGCGAATAGCGTTTTTCGCCACCGTTTTCCACGTCAACGCCACTCAGGAAAAAGGTTTTGCCGCGAGGCATCTGCAGGTCAAACCAAATACGTTTCCCATCCGGGCTGAAAAATTCGTGCCCGGCAATCTCCATATCCATCGTGCGTTTGTGCATCAATTTGGGTTCACCGCCACTGATATGAATCGTCCAGATGCGGTCTACTTTGTGCCAGGGTCCTTCGTGGCAAAACATCAACAAATCAGGATCAGTTGGTGAAAACTGCACATGATTCAACCAGGCATGTTCCGAATAAATCTTTTTCAACTGGCCTGTTTTTACATCCAGTGTAAACAGCGAACGAAGCAGTTTGGCTTCAAAAATGATGTTGAAGAAATCACTTTTCTTCGGATGCTCTTTGAATAATTTCTGTTCCTCCGGGCTGCTGATTGCACCACCAAGAAGCGTTTCATCAGCATTCAGCGTAGTGATGTGCCCACGAATGCTGTCGGGGAAAACGTAGATCAGACGAGTCTGGTGATCTTCCACACCCGTTTCAAACACACTGTCGCCGCATTGGTAATAGACATGCCGGCCTTTGTCGCCAACAATCTCGCCGGAAACATGCTTTTTGCTGGTGATTTGATCCGGTTCGTGTGTTTTTAAATCCACTGAAAACAACTGGCGATCACCATCAACTGTTCCATAAAAAATCATCTTTGGATTGATGCCGTCCACCGCGGGAAGGAACGGATTGTTGTGAAAATAGAAACTCCGGTTGTCGCCCTCGCGGTTAACCATGTGAATTAATTTGTGGCCGGTATCAATGTCAACCCAGGAATACGGCATTGGCGTGGCCGAACCGGTTTCCAAAACCGGAAGCTTTTCTTTGGTCTGGCAAGACACAGCCGCCAGGCCAATCAATAAAATACTTAAATATGTTCTAATCATTTTAGTTGGTTTAGGTTATTGCAGCTCAAACTGCAAGCAAAGATCTAATTTCATCTGTTGATTATTCGTTTTCCCATTTTGCTTTGGCTTCCAGATCACTCATTTTGTGCTGAACTGAAGTGGCTTTGACTGATTCATCGTACAACTTGTTGAAATCCGGCAATTGCAACGAACTGCCTTTTTTCAGGAACACCGGCGTTTGATAAAGTGGCGCATTCACGTCAATGGTTTGTCCGCCCTGGTATTCTTTGTGGTTCCAAAGGTCAACCCAGGTTTCACCGGCCGGCAAATACACTTTCCCAGTTGTTTTGCCTTTCTGCCAGATAATTGACACCAACAGATCGTCTCCAAATTTATAGGTCGTCCAGTCTTTCCAGCTTTCTGGCTGATCCGGATATTCGAGGAACAACGGGCGGGCGATCGGCATGCCTGTTTCGGTGGCCTCTTTGGCAGCCTGGAAGATGTAATCCTGCAAGCTCATGCGCACGTTGGAATAAAATCGCCAGATGGCCATCAAATCTTTATCATAGGAAGGTTCGTAATCCATGCCCCAGAAGCCGCGGTTGTCGGTCGGTCCCACTTCCATAATGGGTGAAAAACACGAGAACCCCAGCCAACGCATGGCCACTTCGCGCTGCAAATGTTTGGCATAACCTCCAGTATCGGATCCCCACATCGGGTAGCCCATGATGGCACAGCGCTGCCTGGCGATGACCACCGAGCGCACACGTTCCTGCGGATTGCCAGTGTCACCAGCCCACAAGCCACCGTACTTTTGGCTTCCGGTATATTGAGCCCGCGGGAACAGCATCATGTCGTCACCCAGAATTGGATGCACCGCATCGTAGGTGGCTTTCACATACTGAACCGGGAAATCGTTGTAATTTTCGCGATAGGTTGTTCCGATTGAGGTTTTCAAATTCAATGAGTCACAGAGCTTTTCACCATCCGCACGATCCAGTTTGAAACCTTTCACCCCCATTTTTGCCAGCTTGGCCGGGCCATTTTCGCCCCACCATTTACAGGCCTCTTCGTTGGTAAAATCCATCAACACCTGCTTGGCGGGAACCCGGCTTTTACTAACCAGTTCATAGTGGTGTTGCTCTGCATAATCAGCCATGTTTCCCATTACAAACGGACCAATCCACAGCATTAACTCGGCATTTTTGCCGTTCAGCCAGTGAATCATGTTCTGAAAATTCGGCAGGCGATCCTTGTCAATCTTAAAATCGTCGTAACCAAATGTCCCGGGACTCCACGGACGATCGATCCAATAGGCAGTGAACGGAATATCGTAAGCTTGCATCATCAGCACATCTTCTACAATCTGTGAGTTGTAGGGAGCATGCACCTTTGAGCCGTCAAAATAAGTTTTCTTATTGAGATGTTCGTCACGCCAGCGCCAGGGACCGAACGCCCATTTGGGTGGCAGAAAGGCCGGGCCTGCTTCCATCGTGTGGCGTTTGACAATGCCTGCCGGGCCTTCATCGGTATACAGTGAAAAAGTCAGCTCAGAACCTTCAAAGGCGATTTGCACCAGGTTGGGTTTCTCGTTGCAAAAATCAATCACACCCGGCCAGGTGCCATGTACGAAAAAGCCATAGTTCTGCGAAGAAATGTAAAAAGGAGCATAAGCAGAAAGGGTTGGCTTGAGCTTGACATCCACTTTTTGGCCGCGCAAATTCATCCCTGCTGTGATGCCTTCTTTCCAGGATTCATACTGGGTGCCATCAACCACACGTTCAAAGACTCCGGTAAAATATTCGTCGGGAGCAGCCGTTGTATTCAACAACCATTTGGATGGTTTCACGGCATCAGAATTCAATTTCAGCGTCAATACTTTTTCATGCTCTTTTTGTGAAATCGTCAACATCACCTCCCGGCCTTTATTGTTCCAGGTGTAGCTAGATACCGTTTCTGAGAGTTTTGACACTTCGGGACTTCCTTTCACCCAAAAAGTATCAGCATTGACTACATAACCAATCGCGCCGGCATTTGCGCCAGCCGAAATGGTGAATGCATTTCCGTAAGGATTTACAATTTGCAAAGCGGCAAAGGAATTGTCGCCCGAGTTAAGCACAGCAACCGACTTGTCTGATGACTTGCAGCCGCTGATTCCAAGGATAAGAACAAGCGCCCAAAATACAATTTGAGGACCTTGTAAAAATCGGAACGTTTTTAGATTCATAAGAGCTAATTAGTTTATGGTTTAATATTGGTTTGCCGGTATTTGAACAGGCTTGCATCCCCGGTTTTTGAGAATACTACACAAAGTTCGCAGCTTCTGGATTATCATGCCCGTAATTTTGTACGAAATACCCCTGACAAACTGTTTTTTTGCTGATACTAAGTCCGACAGCCGCCCAATTTTCAATGGAATACGATCTTCATTGACGAAATGTATCCAAGGTCGACATAAACGGCTGATCTATTTTTAGGTCTTACTTGGGTAGGCTCAACCGATTCAATTTTGAATATTCATTTGAAATTTTGCTCACTATCACCCATTCAACAAAAATCCGAATAAGTTTTTTTATGCTGAAAGGATATTTCAAAAATCCTTGCTTTCCTGGGAAAATATGCCTCCAATGTCAAAAATTCCATGGATGTGAACAATATTACCAAAAAGTGTCAATAATTCATCGGTAAAGGTCATTAATAACCCGTCATTTCATTCGAAATGAATTTCCTTTGACCTTAGAATATTTCACACTCGCCGAAACTCGGATCAGTGACTGAATGACTAAAGCGATAAAAAACTTTACCTAACAACGAAATAAGTTGTTGACTTATGAAAAAACGAAACGTACTGGTTGAAATCATTCTGTCTTTGTGCTTGATTTTTAACTTCACACTATCTGCTGAAAACCTATTTGCTGCAGATGCCGCCTGGCTGAGTCAGGTTGGTGCAAAAACCTTTCCATCCGGTGTAAAAATATACCGGGTGAATGATTATGGCGCCTCCAAAAATAAGCTGACTGCCTCCACCGAAGCGATCCAGAAAGCCATCGATGAATGTTCCGCCAATGGCGGTGGCAAGGTTACCTTTGAGCCCGGCATTTATCACACCGGCGCGATTTTTTTAAAAAGGAACGTGAATTTTGTGATTGGCGACGGCGTTGAAATTCGTGCGCTGATCGGCCTGGAATATTACCCGGAAATTAAAACCCGTGTGGCAGGTATTGAAATGAAATGGCCCTGCGGGATCATCAATGTGCTTGGCCAGGAGAATGTGGCGATCACCGGAAAAGGAACGCTTCATGCACAGGGGAAGTACAACTGGGAAAACTACTGGAATCTGCGCAAAGAGTATGGCCCCAAAAATCTTCGTTGGGCAGCCGACTACGATTGCAAACGTGTTCGAACCATCGAAATCTCCAACTGCAAGAATATCACTGTAAAAGATGTCACCATCAAGCAATCGGGCTTTTGGACGGTGCACATCATGTACAGCAAAAATGCCACAGTGGATGGTGTTATCATTCGTAATAACATTGACGGTAAAGGCCCCAGTACAGATGGCGTGGACATTGACTCGTCCAGTTATGTTGAAGTGAAAAACTGCGACACCGATTGCAACGACGACAACTTTGTGGTAAAAGCCGGCCGCGACGCGGACGGACTTCGCGTGAATCGTCCTTCGGAATACATCTACATTCACGACTGTATCTCTCGCAAAGGCGGTGGCCCACTGGTTATTGGCAGCGAGACATCAGGTTGGATCCGTCATGTAAAAGTTGAAAATATGAAAGCCATTGGATCCGCTCATATCGTCCACCTGAAATCGGCGCTTACACGCGGCGGCGGGATTGAGGATATCGAGATTAGCAATACGATTGGCGAAGATTTGAAGAATTTCATCAAGGTTAACGTCAATTGGAACCCCACCTACAGCTACGCGGAATTACCGGACAGCATCAAAGATATTCCGCATCACTGGAAAGTTTTACTTGAAGATACCGGGAAGAAAGGTATCCCAACCATTCGAAATGTTGTGATTCACAATTGTTCGGCCACCAATGTGCGTCAGGAAATTATTAGCGTCGAAGGTGTGAAAGAATCAATTATTCAAAACTTCAAAATTGAAAATGTAAAAGTTTCCGCACAGCATGCCGGAGATTTAAAATTCGTCAAAAACTTTGAATTTAAAAACGTCGAATTCCTGACGCCGGGTGAGGATCATTTAAAAGTATCTGATTCAGATCATGTTGAATTGGAAGATTGCTCTTATTCAAAAACAGCGTTGGCTGATTAACCCGTTTTCACCATTCATCTAATTCATTTTCAAATACGGACATCTTCCTATCAACCAGACACACAAAACTTAACAAACAAGACAGTTCTGCAATAATGATGGCTAAAACTAATTTTGATTGATCTTTTTTTAACTTAGCAACAGATTTAGAATTGCCGCAAGAATGAAGCCTAAGATACTCGTTGTCATTTTATTCCTGGTTGTGCATGTTTGTTCTAATGTTCAAGCTCAAACCCAACTAAACTTCAACCATTTGTCTATCGAAGATGGATTGTCGAACAATTCCGTTTCGTGCATTTTTCAGGACAGGGAGGGCTATCTTTGGTTTGGAACGTTGAACGGATTGAACCGGTACGATGGTCAACATTTTAAAACCTACCACAACGTGCCCGGAGATTCCACGTCAATCAGTAACAACAAGATACGTACGATCACCCAGGATGGACTGGGGTATATCTGGATTCAAACCTACGACAATCAGATTCACAGGCTGGATCCCAAAAATGAAACGATTCTGAACTTTCCAGCGGCTTTCAAACGCGGATGGTCAGACAATTCCATCAAGTTTCTGTTTGAATCTTCATCCGGTGTTATTTGGATGTACCAGCTTGACAAAGGCTGCATCCGATTTGTATCATCAGCAGATCCGAATGACTACTCCATCGCCTATTTCAACAAATCCAATGCGCTCGCGTCCAATGTGCTCAACTTTGTGAATAACGATAGCCATGGACATTTGTGGATCGGTACAAACTCCGGATTGACCTTGTTCCCCAATGACCAGGTTAGCCCGGATTCTCTGGTTGGTGTCAAACAATTTTCAGGAACGTCAAAATACAACGTTTTGTGCATGCACGATTTGGATGACCAGATTTGGTTTGGCACCAGCAATGGCGAATTATTACGTTATCAAAACGGAAAGTTCGACGTCCTTTACCGTTCAGCAAAAAGAAGTGGCAATCCGATCACTTTTATTGAACCAACTAAAAATCAGAATGTTTGTATCGGCTCATCCGATGGCTTGATTTTATATGACCACACAACGAAAGCTTTCAAACATTTCACCACTCAGAACAGTCAGTTGAATTCGAACCAAATTCAGTCGGCTTATCATGACAAGCACGACGATATTTGGCTGGTGACCAACCAACGTGGCGTGACACGATTTCAACCCGACAAACAAAAGTTTACCCATTTCCCATTGAATCCTGACATGCGAAAATCAATTGTCGAAGGCGAGAAACAGGTTTTCCAGGAAGACAACGAAGCCAATCTCTGGGTCGGCATTTATGGTGGTGGCATTTATGAATTCGACCGCTCTTCAGAAACGTTTCAACCGTACCTTTATAATGAAAATAACTCGGGGAGTTTGTCGTCAAACCTCGTTCTGTCCATATTTGAAGACCGTTCGTCCAACCTGTGGGTGGGCACCTACAAGCGTGGATTGAACAGCCTTCAACTCAAAAAGAACATGTTCAACACCCTTGAGCAAATGCCCTCGGCGAAGAACAACTACAACAAAGAGGTCCGCTCAATCCTTCAGGATCATCGCGGGTGCATTTGGATTGGCAATATGAATGGTGATCTCGCCATATACGATCGGCACCTGAAAAAACGCAATGATCTGAATCGACTCATATCGCGTGTCAATCAGCACATTAAAGTTGGAATCTACTCCCTGTTGGAAGACTCCCAGGGCGACATTTGGATCGGCACCAAAGGACAGGGAATTTTCAGACTAAAAAATGTGCCCGAAAAACTGACAGCAGCGAATTGCCAAAAGATTATGGTCCAGTCAATCAAACATGATCCGGCTAATCCCAACAGCTTATCAGGAAACAGTGTTTACGATTTGCATGAAGATCAGAATGGGCAAATCTGGGCGGCAATCTACCATGGTGGTTTAAATGTGATTCAAAACCCATTCGGTCCGCATCCGGATTTTTTGCAGTACAAGCTGAATGAGAATGATAAATATTCAATTTCCGATAATCGTATCCGCTGTATTTTGGAAGATGCTGATCACAACATGTGGATTGGCACAGCCAATGGGCTCAACTTTTTATCGAATAACTACCTGATTAGCAACAATAAAAAGTTCATTCAGATCACCAACAACCCGGGCGATCCAACCAGTTTGTCGAATAACGATGTGGTGTATCTGTTCCAGGATTCCAACCACACGATTTGGGCCGGGACCTATGGTGGCGGGCTCAACGAGTTGCAAACCTCCAATAATGAAAATCATTTCACCTGGAAACATTTTAATACGAAAAGTGGATTGACATCCAACGTTGTCTTCAGTATTGTTGAAGACGGTTCGAAAAACCTATGGATGGGCACCGACTTGGGATTGTGTAAATTTAGTCCGGCACAAAATCATTTTGAAGACTACTATGCAAACGACGGCATCGGCGAAAACATCTTCTCGGAAAGTGCCTGCCTTTACACACCCGGCAAGTTGCTGCTATTTGGTCATGCATCAGGCTTGGTTTATTTCCAACAGGATTCCATCTACAAGTCCAAGCAAAATGTTCCCATTGTTTTAACTGACTTTTTGATCAATGGAGAAAAAGATCAAAAAAAATACATCTCGGCAAAAGATATCATTGGACACCCGTCCAATGCGCTTAATTTAAAATACAACCAAAATTTCCTGACGTTTGAATTTGCTGCACTCGACTACAAGGCGCCAGCCAACGTACAGTACGAATACAAGCTGGACAATTACGAACAAAACTGGAACAAAAGCGGCAACCTGAACAAAGCGTATTACAAAGCACTTCAACCCGGCGAATATACGTTCCGGTTGCGAGCTACCAATAGCGACGGTGTTTGGCTTCCAAAAGAATTAAAATTGCAGCTCAACATTGCACCGCCAATCTGGAAAACAAATTGGGCCTACCTGATCTATTTTCTCATCCTGATCTTCATTTTGTGGTTGGTTCGTAAGATCATGCTGGAACGGATCCACCTGATTCACCAGGTGAATTTTGAAAAAGAAATGGTGGACGAAAAACTCAAGTTTTACACCAGCATTTCGCATGAGTTCAAAACACCGCTTTCACTGATCATTGGTCCGGTAGAAGATATGGTGAACACGAAAAATCTCCCGGATCGTTTGAGTAATAATTTGAATATCGTCAAACGAAATTCGCACCGCCTCCTTGAACTGGTTGAGCAATTACTTGATTTCCGGAAAATTCAGAAAGGCTATTTCCCGCTGAAATATTCAAAATCGGACCTGGTTGGATTTCTGAAAGATATTTGCTCCACCTTTGTGCCGCTTTCAAAGCGCAAACAAATTGAGTTCTCCGTTAATTGCAATTTGACAAAATACGATGCCGTAATGGACTTTAAGTCCATCGAGAAGATTGTTTTCAACCTGCTTTCCAACGCGTTCAAATATACGCCAGAAGGTGGAACAATCAGTCTGAACGCGTGGATCGACCCAAACTCCCAACAGGTAAAAATTGAAGTTGAAGATACCGGCGAAGGAATCAAAGAAGTGGATCTGCCACAGATATTTACCCGTTTCAGTTTTGTGGATCATTCCAAATACGAAAATGAGTCCAGCAGCGGGATTGGCTTATCGCTTACCAAAGAATTAGTGGAACTGCACCATGGAGAGATTAAGGTGGAAAGTACCTATGGAGAAGGATCAAAATTTACGGTGCTTTTGCCAACACGAAACAAGCATGTCAATGGAAATGCGATTGAGGAAATGGCAATCAGGGACCACAGCTACAGTGAAAAGTTTATCCATGTTCTTGAAGAAGATGTTCAACTGAATTCAAAGAAAGATAGTCACTCGCTATTGAATAAAGAGAAAATCCTGATTGTTGAAGACAATGCTGATCTCCGCAATTACCTGTGCGAAAGCCTGTCAACACAATACGACACCACACAGGCCGCCGATGGGAAAGAGGGGCTTGAGATTGCCAAAGAGCAGGACATTGATCTGATTGTTTGTGATATTATGATGCCGGAGATGGATGGCCTTGAATTGACCGGCATCCTGAAAAAGGAATTCAGCACCAGCCACATCCCAATTATTTTGCTTACAGCGCGTTCGTTGGATGAACACAAAATTGAGGGCATTGAACATGGCGCCGATGATTACATCACCAAGCCATTCAACATGGTTTACCTGCAAAAACGGATTCAGAATATCTTGAGACAACGCAAGCAGTTGAAAGAACGTTTTAGCAGTGATCTACAGCTTGAGCCGGAAAACCTGAGCGAATCAACTGCCGACCAGAAATTCCTGAGCGAAGTGACCGAGCTGATAGAAGCTAACATGATCAACCCGGAGTTTACAGTAGACAGTTTGGTGGAACATTTTAAGTTTGGCCGGACGATTTTCTACAAGAAGATGAAGGGAATTTCAGGATACTCACCCAAGGAATACGTGAGCATCGTTCGCATGAAAAAGGCAGGAACATTGCTTTGTGATCACAACCTGAACGTGAGCCAGGTGGCATATGATGTTGGGTTTAACGATGCCAGCTATTTCAGCAAAACCTTCAAAAAACATTTTGGTATCAGTCCAACCGAATACCAAAAAAATAAGCTGAATGGCGGAGCGGTAAAAGCAAGCACGCCAGTGACGGAGGAATAAACTTTGGGAGCTTTTCTTTGAAAGGTTGGCATATTCAATACAATACTTTGCCATAGCAATTAGCATATCTCATCCCGGACTTGATCCGGGATCTTTTTCGCAAAAGGAAAAGTTACTTTCAGATTGGATAACAAAAACTAAATAAATACGATAATATAAAACAATTTAGTTTTCTTGCCTAAGTTGAATTTTAAGATTTTAAACTAAAATAAGTACTAATTTGAAACTTTCAAATTACTAATTGCTCTCTTGAATGTTTATATTTTTTTGTCTTTTCGAGCA
>Ga0102953_1001417_pt1 | contig 15264 bp, 14 predicted proteins | sample SalPon2A_C_D2_MG_FD_78509 | JGI IMG/M metagenome (GOLD analysis project Ga0102953, IMG submission 78509) | Soil microbial communities from South San Francisco under conditions of wetland restoration - Salt Pond MetaG R2A_C_D2_MG | ecosystem: Environmental > Terrestrial > Soil > Wetlands | place... | reverse complement strand
AGAACCAGACCAGTCCGGCGATCAGGGCGGCCGCCGAAGGGCACGGCAAGCCCTGGAAATAACGCTTGCCGACCGTACCCGCCCGGGCATTGAATCGCGCCAGGCGCAGCGCCGTGGTGGTGGCATAGAAAAACACCAGCAACCAGCTGGCTTTGCTCCAGACCGGTCCGTAGGTTTCCAGCGCCCGCTGGCAGAATGTATACACCAGCAGCGCCGGCGCCAGGCCGAAGGCCACCAAATCCGACAGACTGTCGTACTGGGCCCCGAACGCGGTAGCCGTATCGGTCAGTCGGGCAACGCGCCCGTCTAGCCCGTCCAGCACCAGAGAGACGAAAATCGCGATGCCGGCCAGGGCGAAATGCCCGTTCATACCCGAGATGATGGAATAAAAACCGGAGAACAGCGACGCCGTGGTGAACAGGTTCGGCAGCAAAAAAGCGCCGCGACGGCGCACCGGCATCGGCCTTGATGACGCCGATCCGCGTTCGTCGGCGGAGGACTTGATGGATTTCAGGTGGCGCTCCATGGATTACGGGTCAATAAGTTGACTACTAGGATGCCATTTTGTCGCCTCCGGGGCCAACTCCATCCTTTCGGGCCAGTTCGCGCAAGCGCGTCCGCACCGCTTCAATGGGGCGTTCCCGGGCCTGCTCCATCGCGGCCTGGAGACGTGGCGACCCGGCCGCTGTTTCCATGTCCAGGGCCCGCGCGAACCCACCGCTGCGGATATTCTCCAGGGCCTCGCGCATGGCGGCGCGCGCGGGCTCTCCGATAACGCGCGGCCCCACTTCCAGCCCGCCGAACGCGGCCGTCGAGGAAATGCTTTGCCATAGCGACGCCAGGCCCCGCTCATAGATCATGTCAGCCATCAACTTGACCTCTTCCAGGCACGAGAAATAGGCGATTTCGGGCTGATAGCCCGCCTCGACCAGGGTCTCGAAACCGGCTTCCATAAGCCTCGTCAAACCGCCCACCAGCACTGCCTGCTCGGCAAACAGGTCCGTTTCCACCTCTTCGGCGAAGCTGGTTTCTATCACGGCGACCCGCCCGGCGCCCAGCGCGCGCGCATAGGCCAATGCATGCGATCTCGCACGACCGCTCGAATCCTGACCCACCGCCACAAAAGCCGCCGTCCCGTGCCCGGAACGGTATTGTTCCCGCAGCTTTTCGCCGATGCCGGAAGGCGCCACCAGTACCACATCGAGGTCCGCCCGCGGCTGGATATGGCCGTAATGGATATTGAAGCCATGCGCGAAGACGAGTCCTCCACCCTCGCGCAAATGGGGCATGACCACGCGCGCATAGAGTCCCGGCTGGGCCTCGTCGGGCACCAGGAGCGCGACGATAGAGGCCCGTTCCACGGCGGCGGCCGGCTCGAGTACCTCCAATCCGTCATTCTCGGCCTGGACCTTGTGCGGCGAACCGGCGCGCAGCCCGACCACCACGGGAATGCCGGAATCGCGCAGGTTTAGGGCCTGGGCACGGCCCTGGGAGCCATAACCCAGCACGGCCACAGTCGCATCTTCGAGGCTTGCGGACTGCAAATCCGCCGTCGAAACGAGGCCCATGTACAACTCCCTGTCGCAAGACCGATAGAATAGCGGCCTTTGACGCTTGCATGCACCCGGACATTACCTGATGCGCTTATCCGATCTGTTGGTACACACCCTGCGCGAAGCGCCCGCCGAGGCCGAAGCCTCAAGCCACAAGCTGATGCTGAGGGCGGGACTGGTCAGACAACATGCCGCCGGCATTTACAGCTGGCTGCCGATGGGCCTGCGGGTTTTGCGCAAGGTCGAGACCATCGTACGCGAGGAAATGCAGAAAATCGGCGCGGCCGAACTGCTGATGCCCTCGGTGCAGCCGGCGGAGCTATGGCAGGAATCGGGGCGCTGGGAAAAGTACGGCGCCGAACTGCTGCGCATCACCGATCGCAAGGGGCGAGAATTCTGTTTTGGCCCGACGCACGAGGAAGTGGTCAGCGATCTCGTGCGCCACATCGTCAGCTCACACCGCCAGTTGCCGGTCACCCTGTTCCAGATCCAGACCAAGTTCCGCGACGAGAAACGTCCGCGCTTCGGCATCATGCGGGCACGCGAATTCCTGATGAAGGACGCCTACTCATTCCATCTCGACGAGGATTCGCTGGAAGCGACCTATGCGCGCATGCGCGAGGCCTACAGCCGCATCCTGGAACGGATCGGGCTCGAATACCGCATGGTTGAGGCAGACTCGGGTGCCATCGGCGGCAATACCTCGCACGAGTTTCATGTCCTGGCCGACGCCGGCGAAGACGTTATTGCCTATGCCCCCAAGGGCAGCTATGCAGCCAACGTCGAACTGGCTCAGGCCAGCGCGCCCACGACGGAGCGCCCTCAACCCACGCAGGAACTGGCCCGTGTCCCCACGCCGAACGTGCAAACCATTCCCGAAGTCTCGGCGCTGCTCAAGCTGGGCCCGCAGCGTTGCGTAAAGACGTTGATCGCCCGGGGCACAGAGTCGCCCGCCGTGGCGCTGGTAGTGCGCGGAGACCACGAATTGAACCCGATCAAGGCAGCGCGCCTCCCCGAAGTAGCGGAACCGTTCACGCTGCTCGATGCCAAGGAAGTGGAAACGCTCGGCAACCTGCAGTTCGGCAGCATCGGCCCGGTGGCGCTGGAACTGCCGGTGATCGTCGATCGCGATGCCGCTGTCCTGGCCGATTTCTGCTGCGGTGCCAATACCCCCGGCGAACACTTTACCGGCGTCAACTGGGGCCGCGACCTGCCCGAACCGGCGGTGGCCGATCTACGCAACGTGGTCGAGGGCGATCCCAGCCCGGACGGCCGCGGCGAACTCAAATTCGTGCGCGGAATCGAGGTCGGGCACATTTTCCAACTGGGTACCGTCTACTCGGAAAAGATGGGCGTTGTGGCCCAGGATGAACATGGCGTGGAGAAAGCGCTCATTATGGGATGCTACGGCATCGGCGTCTCGCGCATCGTGGCCGCGGCCATCGAACAATGCCACGACGAGTCGGGCATCCTGTGGCCGGCCGCGATTACGCCATTCCAGATCGTCGTCATTCCGGTCGGCGCCAACCGTTCTCCGGAACTGCGCGGTCATGCCGAACGAGTGCATGACGAGCTGAACAACGCCGGCTATGAAACACTGCTCGATGATCGCTCACTGCGACCGGGCGTGATGTTCAAGGACGCCGAACTGATGGGCATACCGCATCGTCTCGTCATCAGCGAACGCGGGGTGGAAAAGGGCACGATCGAGTACCGCGCCCGGACCGACCGGGAAAGCACCGATGTGGCGCGTGAAAAACTGCTCGATTTCCTGGGGGAGCAGTTCGGCAGGCAGCAATGACAAAGATAGCGGCGGGTCTGCTTGCACTCGGCTGCGGCGTGTTCATCGCCGGCCGGGCCTGTGCGGGACCGGCTCCCTCGGCTTCCACCGTACTGAAGGCGGACGTCCGCCAGGCCCTGGCCACTCCCGGCGGCACGCTCGATAACCGCTACGCAAAAAACGTATGGCTGAAAACCATGTCGACTCGTCTCGAGCCCTACGTTTCCGACGCCGACAAGCGCAGGAAATTGCTTCTGCTGGTGCGCTCGGAAGCCGCGCGCGCCAAGGTGCCGGCGTCCCTGGTACTGGCCATGATCAACGTGGAAAGCGATTTCAAGCCGTGGGCGGTATCGACGGTGGGCGCGCAGGGATTGATGCAGATAATGCCCTTCTGGTTGAAGGTGGCAGGCAAGCCCGGGGATAATTTGTTCAACCCGCAAACCAACATCCGCATCGGCTGCACCGTGCTGGCCTATTACCTGCACCGCTCTCACGGCGACCTGGCGGAAGCACTCCAGCGCTATTACGGCAGCCGCTTCGGTAACGACTACACCACCCGCGTGCTCAAACTGCTCAATTCACGCTGGTACTGGAAAAACTGATCCCCGGCAATCCGACTGGTTAACGAAGACCGGCTTTCACTGAATATCGAAACCGGTGGGCGGAGTTCCGGGCAAAGGCCCATCGGCTATGCGCTTCACATCACTCACGCTCGCGGCCGGCGGTCCCTGCTCCAGCCAACCCAGCATCGCCCGAATTGCCTCGTGCCCGCCGAGCATCAGCACTTCAACGCTTCCGTCGGCAAGATTCGCCGCATAGCCTCGCAACCCCAGGCGCCGTGCTTCGGCACGCGCTGCCATGCGGAATCCAACACCCTGTACCCGACCCGATACGTGGACACGGCAACAACCCGCGGCATCTCTCTCTCGATTCACGAACCCGGCCTCAACTGCTCAAAAAAATGGGGCTCCCGAAGGAGCCCCATCATGTTACCCAAAGCGGGACGATCTTTACTGACCGCCGCCCGAACCATTACTCATCGAGTCGTTGTTCATTTTCGACTGCTGGGCATTCAACCAGGCATGATCCTTGGACAGGGCCTGGCCGTTCTTCCAGGGACCGCGCGTCTTGGCGTAGTTTGTCGCACTATCCACGGCATCCTTCATCGGATTGGTGCGCACGTTCAACTGCTGATCGGGATAAATACGATCAGGATTGTTGATCTTGTCCGCATTATTCATGTAGATCAGCGGCCATTCGTACGGGTTTCCGTAGATCGAGGGCTTGCCGGAAATGCCCCACAGCGTGTCGCCACGAACCACCGTGTAGGTGCTCTGGGCCGACTGCAACTGAGACACCAGTGCACTCAGCGTATCGTACGCATCCTTGCCCTGGTTATTGGCAATTTCGGTTTCGCCCTGCTGCAACTGGGATTGTTCGCCGGCAGTCAGATTGGTGTACTGACGTGCCTGGGCATCCAGCGTGCGTGCCTTGTCGAGGTAATACGCGTTGGTTGCGGCATCCGTCTGCTGACAGACCTGGCTCGCAAGATCCTGGGCCTTCTGGTCATCGGGCACCTTGGCGGCCTCCTTGGCCTGATCCAGCAACTGCTGTGCCTGATCGACAGAGACACCGAGCTGCTGTGCCTGAGAAATGCACTGCTCGGCGTTCGCCAAGGCCTGCTCCGTTGCAGCACTCGGCTGCGGCGGCGGCGCTTTCTTGTGTGCACAACCAGCGAGAACACCCGCCAGAACGAGCGCGCCGGCCACTTTCAGCACGGTGTACTTATTCATAATTCCTAATCTCCATTTGAGACACAAAATCAATGGCGGCTAAGCCATCCTCCGAAACGAGGATGGCATCAAAACCGAGGGCTGTCAAGATTTTATGGGAGTTTTTTAACTTCAAACGCTGAAAATCGATATCCACGCTGGATTTTGCCTCCGGCGGGTAAGAATGCGCCTACGTCGCCCCCTCCGGCTCAACGGCGGGAAGTCGCCGGAGACGGTGCGCTGGACGGGACGGCAGCCCGCGCCGTCCGGGACTTGACCAACGCCTGGCGGGCGAACTGGGTCGCCTGCCGGGCACTGCTCCGGGCGCGCCCGTAATCATCAGCCTTGAGAGCAAAACTGGCGTCATCAAGCCAGCGCCGGGCCTCGGCATAAAGGGTCGGCGCATAGCGCTCCGCGCCCGCGTGCCGGGCAGCCTGTACCGCCTGGCGGGCATTGCTCATGGCCTGCACGGGTACGCTTACGCATCCGGCCAGGGCCAGAAAAAGGGCAGCCAGGGTCGCCGCGAGCAGGTTACGCATGCCGGGTACCTATCTCGCGCCGGTGCGGGCGTCGCAGCGCCGGGATGCAACCCGCAGGAATGGAACGAATTCCGCTCTGTGCCTTGTCACCCGTCTCTCATCTGGAATGCTCAAACCATGTTCCTCGCTACTCGCCCTGGACGAAATCCATTCCGTCGCAACCATGGGGTATTGCGATATGGGCTCCCAATACATTATTCCACTGGCTGGCAATTATCAATGCTCCCCATTACCGGAGAATTACTAAGCCGCTGGATGTCACCCTGCTGACGTTCGGCTTAGTAATGCCTGATACAGGCCTGACAGGCTACAATCGGGGCCGGCTCCATAGATCGTCATGCCATGGCCCAGATCACGCTTTACCATAATCCACGCTGTTCCAAATCCCGCTCGGCCCTGACCCTGCTCCAGGAACGCGGGACAGACATCCGCCTGATCGAATACCTCAAGACACCGCCCGATGTCCCGCAACTCAAGCGCCTGGCGGTCCAATTGAATTTGCCGGTCCGCGAAATGATGCGGAGCAACGAAAAGATATACCGCGAACTGGAACTGGGCTCCCCCTCGCGTAGCGAATCCGAGCTGTTGCATGCCATTGCCGAACATCCCATTTTGCTGCAGAGGCCGATCGCCGTCTCGGGAGAACACGCCGTGATCGGCCGTCCTCCCGAAAATGTACTGGAACTGACATGAGCACGGGACCGGTACTTGTCCTTTACTACAGCCGCTATGGCGCCACGCAGCGCATGGCCGAGCGGATTTGCCGGGGTATCGAGGAAGTCGGGGGCATCGATGCAAGACTGCGCACCGTTCCCGCCGTGTCTACCGTCATTGAAAGCGCCGAATCCGACATCCCGGAAAGCGGCCCGCCCTATGTCACGCGCGAGGACCTGGCCGAGTGCTCGGCATTGATCCTCGGCAGCCCCACGCGCTTCGGCAACATGGCCGCCGCACTAAAGTACTTTCTCGACGGCACCTCGGTGGAATGGCTGGCCGGGACGCTGGCCGGCAAACCGGCCGCCGTGTTCACGTCCACCTCGACCCTGCACGGCGGACAGGAAGCCACCTTGCTCACCATGGCCCTGCCCCTGCTGCACCACGGCATGTACCTGGTGGGTCTGCCCTATACCGAAGAACGCTTGCAGACCACCCGCAGCGGCGGCACGCCCTACGGTGCCTCGCACGTCGCGGGCATGCGCAGCGACCGCGGCCTCGACGAGGACGAGATGTATTTGTGCCGCGTGCTCGGGCGCCGCGTCGCCGAACTGGTAAAGCGCCTCGCCGGCGACGGTTCCGGGTAGTCGATCAACAAGCCTCACCAAGGCGCCAAGTGAATTGGATTGGCAGGAACGGCGGTCCCTGCCGCGATTTGCTTTAACTGGATTCCGGTCTTCGCCGGAACGACAAAGTTGAGGCCACCTGAACGCCCGTGCTCTGTTTGTTTCTTTGCTTCTTTGCGAGTAAGCCCCGAGTCCCGATCCCGCAACTGATCAAACGGAACGGGTCCAGGTGCAGGCGTTGTCGAAAACCCGCTGCCAGGGGCTCGTTTCCGGCCAGTCGTGCGGATGCCAGCTCAGGTTGATCGTGCGGCAGATACGCTCGGGGTGCGGCATGAGGGCGAGCACGCGCCCGTCCGCATTGGCGAAGGCCGTGGCACCTCCGGGCGAGCCGTTGGGATTGGCCGGATAGCGTTCGGCCGCCACGCCCGGCGTCTCGACATAGCGCAGCGGGACCTGCCCTGCCGCGGCCAGGGCCGCCAGGTCGCCCTCCGCCGCAAATTCGGCCCGGCCTTCGCCGTGGGCGACCGCCACCGGCAGCACGGAACCGGCCATGCCTTCGAAAAACGGCGATACCGATTCCGCTACCTCCACCAGCGAGAGGCGCGCTTCGAACTGCTCGCTGCGGTTGCGCCGGAATTGCGGCCAGTGTTCGGTGCCCGGGATCAGCTCGGCCAGGGTGGCCAACATCTGGCACCCATTGCAGATACCGACGGCAAAACGGTCGCGGCGCTCGAAAAACCGGGCAAACTGCTCGCGCAACCGGCCGTCGAGCAGGATGGACTGGGCCCAACCGCGCCCGGCACCCAACACATCGCCGTAAGAGAATCCGCCCGGTGCGGCCAGTCCCGCGAATCCCTCCAGGGTACGCGTGCCGGCGACCAGTTCGCTCATGTGCAGATCGACCGCCTCGAAACCGGCACGATCGAAGGCGGCGGCCAGCTCACGCTGGCCGTTGACGCCCTGCTCGCGCAGGATCGCTACGCGCGGACGATGCGTCGCCACCGCGGGCCGCGAGACGGGATCGAACGTCAACCGCGAGGGCAACAGCCCCGGCGCCGACGCATCGCACTGCGACGCGTATTCCTCGTCGGCGCACCGCGGGTCGTCGCGCAGCCGGCGGATGCGCCAACTCACCTCGGACCAGGCCCGCATCAATTCCGTCCACGGCGCCGTATGCAGCGATTCACCGTCGCGTGTAAACCGGACTTCGCCGTCTTCGCGCAACGTCCCCAGGCGATGCAGGCAGGAAACGAGACCGTGCTCGGTGCAGACTTCGCTCAGGCGTTCGGCATCGGTGCCGCGCACCTGCACCACTGCGCCCAGTTCCTCGGCAAACAGTGCCGCCACCGGATCGTCGCCGAGACCATCGAGTGCAACGTCCAGCCCGGTGTGAGCCGCAAGAGCCATTTCGATCAGAGTCACCGCCAGGCCGCCGTCCGAACGGTCGTGGTAGGCCAACAGGCGGCGTTCATCCGCCAGCATGCGGACGGCGGCGACAAAGCCCTTCAGCAAAGCCGGGTCGTCGACGTCGGGCACCGGATCGGCGCCGCGTTCGAACACCTGCGCCAGGGCGCTGCCACCGAGTCGGTTGCGCCCGCCGCCCAGGTCCAGCAGCCACAACTCGGTATCCGGCTCACGCACCAGATTCGGGGTCAGGGTCGCCGCCGCATCGGCAACCGGCGCGAAGGCCGTGACCACGAGCGATAGCGGAGAACGCACCTCGCGCCGTTGATCCTCCGCATTCCAGGCCACCCGCATAGAGAGCGAATCCTTGCCTACGGGAATGGCGACGCCCAGCGCGGGACACAGCTCGGCGCCGACCGCGCGCACCGCGTTATAAAGGTCCGCGTTGTCACCGGGTTCTCCTGCAGCGGCCATCCAGTTGGCCGACAGGCGCACCTGGCTGGTGGTGCCCACATCGGCCGCTGCAATATTGGTCAGCGCCTCGCCGACCGCCATCCGGGCCGAAGCCGCTGCATCGGTCACCGCCGCCGGCAAACGCTCGCCGAGCGCCATCGCCTCGCCCGCTTCGCCGCGGTAATCGGAGGTGGTCACCGCCACGTCGGCCACGGCCACCTGCCAGGGTCCGACCAACTGATCCCGTGCGCTGAAGCCGCCGACGGTTCGGTCGCCGATGGTGATCAGGAAACTCTTGTCGCCCACGCCGGGCAACGCAAGCACCCGCCGTACCGCTTCGGTCAGATCGATATCGCCGGTTCCGCCCGAGGGTTCGACAGCCGTGGTGCGGCTCGTGCCCGTCAACTCCAGCGGCGGCAAATCGCCCAGCAGCACGCGCATCGGCAAATCCACCACGGTCTCGCCGGTGCGCCCGTCCTGGACGCGCAGGTGCCCGTCGTCACGGGCCTCGCCGATGACGGCCCAGGGGCACCTTTCGCGTTCGCAGAGGGCGGCAAAGGCCGTCTCGTCCCCGGGCGCCAACGCCAGCACGTAACGTTCCTGCGCCTCGTTGCACCACAGGGCCATCGCGCTCATGCCGTGTTCGGCCGTGGGCACGCATGCCAGGTCGATGCGTCCGCCGAGACCGGCGTCGTCTAGCAGCTCGGGCACGGCATTGGACAGCCCGCCGGCGCCGACGTCATGGATGGCGATGATCGGACTTGCCGCGCCCGAAGCATTGCAGGCCGTGATCACTTCCTGTGCGCGGCGCTGCATCTCGGGATTGCCGCGCTGCACGGAAGCGAAGTCGAGCTCGGCATCCTGGCCGCCGGCACGCGAGGAGGCCGCGCCGCCGCCCAGGCCGATCTCCATGGCCGGACCGCCGAGCACCACGATTTTCGCACCGGCCTCGAAGCGGTTTTTCTCGACCAGTTCGCGGCGAACGGTGCCATAGCCGCCGGCCAGCATGATCGGCTTGTGATAGCCGTGAAAACGCCCGCCTCCGCTCGCCGGGTCGGGGCGGCAGTAGCTGCGGAAAAACCCGGCCAGCGCCGGGCGCCCGAATTCGTTGTTGAACGCCGCCGCGCCCACCGGGGCTTCGATCATGATGTCGAGCGGGGTCGCCAGGCCGGGCGCGGCGCCCGGGCCCTTCGCCTCCCACGGCCGGGGGGCGTCGCTGAAACACAGGTCGGAGACGGCATACGCACTGAGGCCGGCCTTGGACACCCCGCCCCGACCGGTGGCCGCCTCGTCGCGTATCTCGCCACCGGAGCCGGTGGCCGCACCGGGAAACGGCGCCACCGCCGTGGGATGGTTGTGGGTCTCCACCTTGATCGCGATATCCAGTTCGACCGATGAATAGCCGTAGCGTCCCGTGGCCCCGTCGCGGTCGAAGGCCTCGCCCCGCGGGCCCGCAAGCACCGCGGCATTGTCCTTGTAGGCACTGAGTATGCCCTCGGGGCTCGCCCGGTAGCTGGCGCGGATGCAGTCGAAGGGCGAGCGCTCCAGCACCTCGCCGTCGAGCGTCCAGCGCGCGCGGAAAATCTTGTGCCGGCAGTGCTCGGAGTTGACCTGGGCGAACATCATCAACTCGGTTTCGGTGGGGTCGCGCCCGAGGGCGCGATACGCCTGCACCAGGTAATCACGCTCGCTCGCACCGAGTGCCAGGCCCAGTCGGCGGTCGGCCGCGACCAGGGCGGCCTCGCCTTCCGTTTGCAACGGGATGTGCCGTTCACGCTCCGGCGTCGGATGGCTGAACAGGGCCGCGGCATCCTCGATGGTGGGCACCAGGGTATGCGTCATGCGATCAGTCAACGCCGCTTCCAGTGCTCGCCAGGCCGCGCTTCCATGATCGGGCAGCGTGCCCTCCAGGCGCCAGGCGATGCCGCATTCGATGCGTCCCACTTCGCCGTAGCCGCAGCGTCCCAGGATTTCGGTCGCCTTGCTCGACCAGGGCGAGATGGTGCCGAAACGTGGCAAGGCAAAGACATTGGGTTCGACCGCCGGACCCGGCACCCTGCCCTCCAGGAGCACGGTGCGCAACCGTTCGCGGGCCACTGTATCGCCCGGCAGGCCGTGTTCCATCAGATAGACCGATACGGCACCGGCAATGCGTAACTGCGGCGCGGTCACGGCCAGCTCCCGCGCCACCCGCTCGAGCCGGAACGGCGCATAGGCCGCACCGCCGTAGATGACGGCCATCTCGCTATTTCGGGGCCCCGCAGGACCTATACCATTTGCCAATTCAATCCCTCGTCCTGGGTTGCAATCCGTATCCAGTCCGCCTCGCAGCCCAATGCCGCCGTGGCGCTCGCACGGGCGAGTGCCGGGGTGTTGTTCTGCTCGGACAAATGCGCCAGCGCCAGCCGCTGCAAACGCGTGGTGTCGATGCGCGCCAGCAACTCCGCCGTCTGCGCATTGCTCAGGTGGCCGTACTCGCCGGCCACCCGACGCTTGAGCCGCGCCGGGTAAGCGCCCTCGGCCAGCATCCGTTCGTCGTGGTTGCTTTCCAGCACCAGCCCGTCAATGCCGTTCAGCGCCTGTTCCAGGAACGGCGTGCAGTGGCCGAGGTCGGTGACCACGGCGATACGCTTGTCGCCGTCGCTGAACACGAACTGGGTCGGCTCGGCGGCGTCGTGCGGCACGATCACCGGTTGTATGTGCAAATCGCCCACGCTGAACGCGGCATGGCTGTCAAACACCCGGGTGGCCTCGGGCAGCTTGCGCCCGTGACCCGCGCCCCGCGTACCGGCACTCGCCCAGGGCGCGAAGCCGCAGCGTTGGGATAGCCGCGCCGCGCCGGCAATATGGTCGCCGTGTTCGTGGGTGATGAGCAACGCATCCAGGTCATCGAATTCGAGTCCCAGGCGCTGCAACCGCCGCTCGCACTCCTTCAACGACAGTCCGCAATCCACCATGATCGTGGTTCGGCCGGCACGGATCAGGGTGGCGTTGCCACGGCTGCCGCTGGCGGCCAGAGCGAACTCCATCATGTCCCGCCTTTTTTGGGCGGCGTGTACATCGGCAATACGGTCGCGCTGTCGCCACTGACCGGCGTGACCTTGCCCGTGCCCTCGCGGCTCACCTCGTCGATGCGCACCACAGCATGCAGGGGGATGTAGCTGCGCTTGACGCCTTCGAATTCGCCGGCCAGTTTCTCGGCGCCGGGATCAGCCACCACTTTAGAACGTTCTCCGAAAGTCAGCTCCTCGATCTCGATGAAACCGAACAGTGCGCTCTGGCTCAATTTGTGCGCATAAATTTCATAGAGCCGGTCCCGGCTCTGGAAGATGATCTTGTAGATATGCCGTGCTGCCATATTCACTCGCTTCCACGCGGAACAAGCTTTTCCAATCCGCCCAGGTAGGGACGAAGTGCCTCGGGAATGGACACGCTGCCGTCCGCCTGCTGGCCGTTTTCGAGTACCGCGACCAGCGTGCGCCCGACCGCCAGGCCGGAGCCGTTGAGCGTATGCAGCAGGCGCGGCTTGCCGGTCTCCGGATCGCGGAAACGCGCTCGCAGCCGGCGTGCCTGGAAATCGCCGAAATGGCTGCACGAGGATATTTCACGGTACGTGCCCTGCCCCGGCAGCCAGACTTCCAGGTCGTAGGTCTTGGAGGCGGAAAAGCCGGTGTCCCCACTGCACAGCACCACGACCCGGTAAGCCAGTCCCAGGGCCTGCAGCACGGCCTCGGCATGTCCGCGCAGGGTTTCCAGGGCGTTCCATGAGTGATCCGGGTGCACCAGTCGTACCAGTTCCACCTTGTCGAACTGGTGCTGGCGGATCATCCCTCGCGTGTCCTTGCCGTGACTGCCCGCCTCGGAGCGAAAACACGGCGTGTGCGCCATCAAACTCAGCGGCAACTGGTCGGCATCAACGATCTCGTCGCGGATCAGGTTGGTGAGCGGCACCTCGCCGGTGGAGCTCAGGTACCATCCGCGATCGCCGTCGAGATGAAACAGGTCGTCGGCGAACTTGGGCAACTGCCCCGTGCCCAGCAGGCTTGCCTCGTTGACGATGTAGGGTACGTAAAACTCCCGGTAGCCGTGCCGCTCGCGGTGCAGGTCGAGCATGAACTGGGCGAGCGCGCGGTGCAGTCGCGCCAGCGTATCCGAAAGCACCACGAACCGGCTGCCGGCAAGCTTCGCCGCCGCACCGTAATCCATTTCACCCAGTGCCTCGCCGATCGCCACGTGATCGCGCGGCTCGAAATCGAATTCCGGCGGCGTACCCACCCGGGCGACTTCCATGTTGTCGGATTCATCCTGGCCCTCGGGCACCGATTCGTGCAGGAGATTGGGGACTGCCAGCAACAGGGCGCTCAGGTCCGCCTCCAGGGTCGCGAACTCTTCCTTCAGCACCCCTTCGCGCGCACCCAGGCGTGCGCCTTCGGCCAGCTGTTCGCCGGCATCGCCTTTCTGCGCCTTGACCCGGCCGATCTCCTTCGCCACCCGGTTGCGTCCGGCACGCAGGCTTTCGAGTTCGGTCTGCACCCGCTTGCGTTCCGACTCCAGCGCCGAAAACCTCTCGCGCTCGAAAGCGAAGCCGCGCAGAGCGAGCCCCGTGCACACGGCGTCGAGATCGCTGCGCAACAAATGCGGATCGATCACTGCCTGTCTCCCATCCACATGTCGGCCAGCCAGCTCACCACGTGGCCCGGTTCGACACCCTCGAGCTCGGTCAGCACCTGGTCGATGCGCTCCGGGCTGTCGTAAAACTCCACCGTCACCGGCAAATCGTAGGACACATCGAGTATGCGCGCTGTATGCATCTTTCCCGAATCCCCGAAACCGGCCACGCCCTGATAGACGGTGACGCCGTGCACCTTCCAGCGATCATGCAGTTGCTTGAGCAGCCTCTCCACCTCGCCGCCGCGCTGCGAAAGGAAAACGCGCACGATGCGCACATTGCGAAAATTCATAGCCGTCCTCCCAGAACGTATCCCCCCCAGACCAGCACCAGCGCCAGTCCCAGGTTGGCCGCCACATTCAATCCGGCGCGCACCATTTCACCACCGTGCAGCAACTCCAGCGTCTCCAGGGAAAAGGTGGAAAACGTGGTGAGTGCGCCCAGCAGACCGGTCATGATGAGGGCCCGTATCGCCGGCGTGACCGAAAGGCGGTGTGAAAACCAGGCGAAAAGAAAGCCGATGACAAAGGCGCCCACCGCATTTGCAATCAGGGTGCCCCAGGGGAAAGCCGTGCCGAAAGCGGTCACGGCCGAGCGTGAAATGGCAAAGCGCAGCACGGCACCCAGGCTGCCCCCGACGGCCACGGCTACCCAGATCATCGTTCTTTTCGCGAGTCGGCGCTTGGCATGCGGCACCGGCATATCGAATTGGCGCCTATTTTAACCGGTGCGAAACCCGGCAGGGCCCAAATATCCGTCAAAGTCACCCAGGCGCAAAAAAGGCGGCTGCACACTACCCGTTCCGAGGTCCCGAACCCGGCAATCTACGGATCGCCCTTCCCGGATCCTCTCTGGCGTTTCACTTCGGCATCCAGCTTGGCGAAGTAGCGCAGGCGCTCTGCGATCCTCTGCTCCAGGCCCCGTTCGACAGGGTGGTAATAATGCCGGTCGGGCATCCCCTCGGGGAAATAACGCTCGCCTGCGGCGTAGCCTTCCGGCTCGTCGTGGGCATAGCGGTAGTTCGCGCCGTGGCCCATGGTCTTCATCAGTTCGGTGGGGGCATTTCGCAACTGCATCGGCACTTCACCCGACCCATAGCGCCGGGCATCCTTGCGTGCCGCGCCGATGGCCTTGTACACCGCGTTGCTCTTGGCGGCGACCGCCATGTACACCACGGCCTGGGCGATCATCAGTTCGCCCTCGGGGCTGCCCAGGCGTTCGTAGGCATTCCAGGCATCGAGCGCGATCGCAAGCGCGCGCGGATCGGCCAGGCCGATGTCCTCGCTCGCCATGCGCACCACGCGGCGCGCTATGTAAAGCGGATCGACGCCCCCCTCCAGCATGCGAGCCAGCCAGTACAAGGCGGCATCGGGCGCCGAGCCGCGCACCGCCTTGTGCAGCGCCGAGATCTGGTCGTAGAACAGGTCGCCGCCCTTGTCGAACAGCGCCAGCCGTTCGCCGAGCAGGGCATGGAATCCCGCCGTATCGAGGGTTTCTGTCGTATGCGCGGCCGCGACCGCTTCGAGCAGGTTGAGGGCGCGCCGAGCATCGCCGCCGGCAGCCGCCGCGATATCGCTGCGCCAGGCGGCTGGGATGGTCTCCTCGCTCAGGCCCAGCCCGCGTTCGTCGTCGGTAAGCGCGCGCAACAGGATTCGCTCCAGGGCCGGCTCGTCGAGCGCCGCCAGCTTGACCACCTGGCAACGCGACAGCAGGGCGCCGCGCACTTCGAAGGACGGGTTTTCCGTGGTGGCGCCGATCAACGTGACGGTGCCGTGCTCCACGTGCGGCAACAGCGCGTCCTGCTGGGCCTTGTT
>Ga0102953_1001415_pt1 | contig 15266 bp, 20 predicted proteins | sample SalPon2A_C_D2_MG_FD_78509 | JGI IMG/M metagenome (GOLD analysis project Ga0102953, IMG submission 78509) | Soil microbial communities from South San Francisco under conditions of wetland restoration - Salt Pond MetaG R2A_C_D2_MG | ecosystem: Environmental > Terrestrial > Soil > Wetlands | place... | reverse complement strand
CACCTTTCACCTTTCACCTTTCACCTTTCACCTTTCACCTTTCACCTTTCACCTTTCACCTTTCACCTTTCACCTTTCACCTTTCACCTTTCACCTTTCACCTTTCACCTTTCACCCTTTCAGATCCCGACGGCCTCGCGGACGCTGGCCATCAGGCGGGCAAAGTCCTCCCCCCGACCGTCCGTCGCCAGTTCGATCTCCTCCACCGGCACGCCGATGCCGAGCTTCCGGGCGTGCCGGATCTGGCGCTGCTCTCCCACCGCCTTGCCTGTGACCAAGTCCCACTTTCCGTGGGACTTGATGAGTCCGAGCCCGACGAGGTCGGCGGCTACCGCATCGCCGCTGGCGCCGATCAGTTCAACCGCGCGGCGAACGTCGCTTTCCACGTCCCTGCCGCCGGGATCGTCCGGTGAACCTGCCTGCAGGATCGCCGCGAACACGTTAGAATGGTAACAAGGTCGAAAACTTCCGTCTCCAGATGGAATTTCCTGCGATACGGACGGAGGACCCATGGCAGGAAAAAGGGGATCCCCCCCGGTTCACCTCAATCTCAATGTCCGCGGTCTGCCGACGTCGGCGACGCTGGCCGTCAACGAACTGAGCAATCGCCTCATTGCCGATGGTCGGAGGGTCTTCAAGCTCGGCCTCGGCCAGTCCCCCTTCCCGGTCCCCGAGCCGGTGGTCGAGGAGCTCAGGGCCAACGCCCACCAGAAGGACTACCTTCCGGTCAAGGGGCTCGAGGCGCTTAGGGAGAGCGTTGCCGGCTATTTCGGCCGCACCCGGCAGCTGAACATCCGCGCCGACGATATCATCATCGGTCCCGGCACCAAGGAGCTGATGTTCATCCTGCAGCTGGTCTACTACGGAGACCTGGTGATCCCCACCCCCAGCTGGGTCTCCTACGCCCCCCAGGCGCATATCATCGGCCGCCATGTCCGCTGGCTGCCGACCCGCCGTGAAAACGGCTGGTTGCTGACCCCGGACCAACTCGAGAACCTCTGCCGGCAGGACCCGGCCAGGCCACGCCTCCTCATTCTCAATTACCCGAACAATCCTACCGGCAACACCTATTCGCCCGGGCAACTGAAGAACCTGGCGCAGATCGCCCGCCGCTACCATGCCATCGTGCTGTCGGACGAAATTTACGGCGGCCTCGATTTCTCCGGCAACCATCACTCTATCGCCCGCTACTACCCGGACGGCACCATTATCAGCAACGGCCTTTCCAAATGGTGCGGCGCCGGCGGCTGGCGCCTGGGGGTCTTCGCCTTCCCTCCCTCTCTCGACTGGCTCCTGTCGGCCATGGCGGCGGTGGCCAGCGAAACCTATACCTCAACCTGCGCCCCGGTCCAGTTCGCGGCCGTCAGGGCCTTTCAGGGCGGCGCCGCCATCGATCGCTACCTTTGCCACTCGCGCCGCATTCTCCAGGCCCTCGGTGAAGAGGTCCGCCGCCGACTCATCGCGGCCGGGGTCCAGGCGGTGAAGCCCCGCGGCGGCTTCTATCTTTTCCCCGACTTCTCGCCGCTGCGCGAGCGCCTGGCCGCGAGGGGAATCCTGACGAGCAGCGAGCTCTGCAACCGTCTCCTCGAAGAGACCGGCGTCGCCATCCTGCCGGGAAGCGCTTTCGGGCAGCCGGAGGAGGCCCTGACCGCCCGTCTGGCCTACGTCGATTTCGACGGCGTTCGGGCTCTGACCGCCTCGGTAAAGCAAAATGGCTCCCGGAAGCTGGATCCGGATTTTCTCGAAACCTACTGCGGAAAAGTCATTGAGGCCGTCGATCGCCTGGTCGACTGGCTCGACCATCCCCCTTCCTCCTGAAAAGCCTTCTCCGGCTTAAGGCGCCCTCCCCTGCCAACGACCCCTTTGATCCGGATACCCCTTCCCCGTACTCGTCCCCCCTGGGACTCACCTTTACCCTGGTCTTTGAGATTTTTGGCTTCCTGAATATCCACTTTACCCAAGTAGTTGACCGACAAAAAACTCTTCACCACTGAGAACACCGAGGACACTGAGAGAGGAAATATAAGTTCTCAGTGTCCTCGGTGCCCTCCAGTGAGCGAAGCGAACGGGTGGTGAAAATAATTTTTGCCTGTCTCTTTAACTTTGACAAGAATTCCGGATGGGCAGTACCCTTGGTCGATAAGATTCCGAAAATATTTCAGGAGGCAGCCGATGGACGTGGAAAACAGGGAGCAGCTCGAAGAGGGGAAAAAGCAGATCGCGGAGGTGGCGACCCGCTATGCCGGGGGACACGGTCTGACCGACGGCACGATCCGTTGGGAGGAAAGGGGCTTCGACCTCATGCTGATCTTCCAGGACGACAACCACCAGGTCGATATTCCCTTTTCGGTCGATGAGGTCGCCTACTTTCCCGAGGGCCTCGGGAATGATGTGACCAAGCGGAAGATCCGCGACAAGTTCGCCGGGCTGTCGCTCTGAGGGAGGGTTACCGAAACAGAAAAGCCCCGATCCTTTATGGGATCGGGGCTTTTTTTGTTTCTTGAGGAAATATCCAGGATCAGGTCAGGATCAAAACCCGGGGGCCGGGGCCCCTGCCCCTCTCAGTCCTTACCTCCCTCCCCCTTCCCCGCCTCGTGGATGCCGAGCATGTAGCGGTGCGGACCGGGGACCCCGGTGGAAATGAAGGCAATTTCGTCGCCGGGCATGACGATGCGATCGAGGCCGTAAACCTTGTGGTTGACGAATACCCCTTCGATCTTCTCGTCCGGCAGCTCGAGTTCGATGGAGATGTCCCTGGCCGTGCGCCCTTCCCCGGGGATGTGAACCTCGGCGCTGCGGGGCAGGCCGCGCCCGGTGCGGATGGTGCGCAGGGAGCCGTAGATGCGGATGGTGGTGGTCGTTTTTTCGCTCACGGGCAATTCTCCTTTCGATGCTCGGCAAGACGGCATACAGGCAAATTAACCATGTCCCTTTCCCGGTGTCAATGCCGAATGCGGAGCTGGCGGAAAGTCACGCCGCCCCATTCAGCGATACCCTTCGGCCTGCAGCGAGAAGAGATGGGCATATTGGCCGCCGAGCGCCATCAGCTCCTCGTGACTGCCCCGCTCGACGATGCGGCCCCGGTCGATGACGACGATCTGGTCGGCCATGCGCACGGTGGAGAAGCGGTGCGAGATCAGGATGGTCATCTTACCCCGGCTCAGCTCGCGGAAGTGTTCGAACACCGTCGCCTCGGCCGCGGCATCCATCGTCGCGGTCGGCTCGTCGAGCACCAGGATGTCGGCCCGGGTGCGCATGAAGGCGCGCGCCAGGGCGATCTTCTGCCACTGGCCGCCGGAGAGCTCGCGTCCTCCCTTGAACCACTTGCCGAGCTGGGTGTCGTAGCGCTGCGGCAGCTTGTCGATGAACGCGTCGGCCATCCCCATCTCGGCCGCCTGCTGCCAGCGCCGGCGGTCCTCGAAGTGCCCGATGTCGCCGGCGCCGATGTTCTCGCCCACCAGGAACTGGTAGCGGCCGAAATCCTGGAAGATGACGCCGATGCGCGACCGCAGGGCGTCGCCGTCCCACTGCTGCAGGTCGAGCCCGTCGAGCAGGATGCTCCCCTCGTCGGGGCGGTAGAGGCGGGTCAGCAGCTTGATCAGGGTCGTCTTGCCGGAGCCGTTCTCGCCGACCAGCGCCAGGCTGTCGCCGGGCCCGAGGTGCAGGCTCACCTGCCGCAGGGCAGGCTCGTCGCTGCCGGGATAGCTGAAGGTGACCTGCTCGAAGCGCACCCCGTCGCCCGGCCGCGGCCCCTGCCGCAGCTGCCCCTGCGTGGCCGGCACCGGCTGTTCGAGGTACTCGTAGAGGTTGGAGAGGTAGAGGTTGTCCTCGTACATGCCGCTGATCGCCGACAGGCTGGCCGAGACCGCCGATTGTCCCTGCTTGAAGAGCAGCAGGTACATCGTCATCTGGCCCAGGGTGATTACGCCGCGGATGGCCGAGAGAGCGATCCAGGCGTAGGCGCCGTAGAAGGCGGCGGTGCCGAGCAGGCCGAGGGCGAAGCCCCAGCTGTCGCGGCGCAGGGTCAGCCGGCGGTCCTCGGCGAAAAGCTTCTCGAAGATCGCCCGGTAGCGCTCGAGCAGCTTCGGCCCCAGCCGGAAGAGCTTGACCTCCTTGGCGTAGTCCTCGCGCGCCAGCACCGTCTCCAGGTACATCTGCATGCGCGTCTCGGGCGAGCGCCAGCGAAAGAGGCGGAACTTGTCGCCGGAGAACTTGGCCTCGGCGAGAAACTCGGGAATTCCGCCGCAAAGCAGGATCACCACCGTCCAGGGCGAAAACTGCACCAGCAGCACGCCGTAGCTGATCAGGGAGATGGCGTTCTGCACCAGGCCGAAGGTGCGCGTGACCAGGCTCAGGGGGCGGGTCGAGGCCTCGCGCCGGGCACGGGTGAGCTTGTCGTAGAATTCCGAGTCCTCGAAGTGGGCGAGCTTGAGGGTGAGCGCCTTCTCCAAAATCATCATGTTGATGCGCTGCCCCATCAGCGCCCGCAGCAACGCCTGGCAGGTCGCGATGCCGCGCTGGGTGCCGGCCAGCACTGCGACCACCGTCGCCTCGGCGGCGACGAAGAGCATCACCGGCGTGATATCGGCGCCACCGGTTGCCTTCTGCTGATTCATCGCCGCGACCACCCCGTCGACGATCAACTGCCCGATCCACGCCACCGCCGCCGGCAGCACCCCGGCCACCAGGGTCAGCACGGCGAAAATCAGCGCCAGGCGCCGGCTGGTGGTCCACACAAGCTCCAGGGCGCGGCGGCTGTAGCGGAAGATGTCGAGAAAGTTTCGGGGATGCGGGTTGGTGTCGGTGGGAAGCGGCGGATATTTCACGGGCAATCCTGTCGTTCAGCGGAATCGCATCAGGATTGTCATCATAGCATTTTTTTCAGGGATGGGCAGCGGGAGTTGTGGCAGGGGGGAGATCAGGATGTAGAACATTGAACATTGAACATTGAACATTGAACATTGAATCTAACAGCTTATAGCTTGAAGCAGAACAAATTGCGGAAAGCCAACGACCTGGAAACTCGCCGGCTTTCCGCTTTTCACCAAGGTTAGCGGTGCGGCTCGCGGAAGAGGGAGCCGAGGAACCCGATGGGGTGAGAAAGAGGGCCGAGGACAACCCCGGAACCGATCAGGGCCAGAAAAAGAAAGAACGGCTTCATGGACGCCTCCCTTGGAATGGGTGATTGGTCTGACCTGGACGACACAGGTAAGATACCAAGAAAAGCGCACAGGATCAAGCCCCCATGTGATATTTTACCATAAGAAGTAATTTCATAACGAAGTTATAATGTAAACGACAATAAATACATACCCTTGAAAAAAAAGGAGAAAGAAAAAATTTTTCAAGCAAACACCGGTTGCCCTTTCATTATTGCCCAGGCCTCCACGCTTTTTCGGTCCGACCGAAAAAGGGTAATACCGTATACCAAAAGCTGCGCCCGAAGTGGGAGAAGGTCACCGTCGGCAAGTCAACGGACCGAGACTGTCGATGCCTTGTCGAGCTGAAAAACCATCCGGGACAGGCTGCCCTTGCCGTACGTGAATTTAAAGGGGGGGGCCGCGAGGTTCTACGCTGGATACCCGGCGAGTAACTGCTATAGTGTTTTCAGGACCGACAATTCATTTTCCCCGGGCAATTGCTTCCAGCTCAAGGATAAGCCGGGAGGAGGTGAGCGTAATGAGAAAAGCGGCAGCATTGATGAGCGGCCTGATTCTTCTGCTCTCGATGGTGGCATGTTCCCCGTCCATGGAACGGCACAGCTACCAGAAAGTCAAGTGTCCCGCCTGCGGCTACGAGTTCAGCACGCCGCAGCAATAACCCGGATGTGGTATCCGGCGCCCTCGCCGGATACCACACCTTTGGCTTTCTTCTGCACCCAGGCGGCGCCCCTTCGTCCCGCGTGGGAGCACTTGTGCCTTCCTTCCGGCATCTTCCCCGCAAAGACCGCCAGGCCTTTTTCAGGGCTGTGATCGGCTTGATCAGGGGTCACCACTCCTGGGTCCTGACCTTCCCCCTGAAATTTCCGGAAAGATATAAAAAGAGGGACGGGCTGCAAAAGCAGCCCGTCCCCTTCTCGTTAAAACAATACCTGTCACCTGGGGCTTGCTATCCGCCCATGATGTAGTTTTCCAGTTGTCCGATCATGAACTCCCGATCCGCGATCACCGCCTTGACGGCATCGCCGATGGAAATGAGACCTTTCAGTTCGTCATTTTCCATGACCGGCAGGTGCCGGAATCGCTTTTCCGTCATCAGCGCCAGACATTCTTCAGCGGTCTGGTCGGGACGGACATAGGCGATCCTGGTGGTCATGATATCCCTCACCGGCGTCTCTTTCGACGCCGCCCCCTTGAGGATGACCTTGCGGGCATAATCCCGCTCGGAAAGAATGCCGACCACCTTTCCCGAATTGACAACCACCAGGGCGCCGATTTCCTTATCGGCCATGACCTGAAGCGCCTCGATGACCATCTGGTCCGGACCGATCGTCCAGACATCATTTCCCTTGCCTCCCAGAATCTGCCCCACAGTCTTCATTCGCACCTCCTGCGCTTATGGAAAAAAGGATCGAACCACGTTTCAATAAATTTAATCGGATTACCGCGTATGTCAATTTGCCATACCGTCAACGATCTCTTACCCATGCGTCATTTTCAGGTCAGGGAAAGCCCTTCCGGGATGACGTAGCGCACCCCAAACTCGATCCACGCTTGCCCTTTTTTGACCCAGGTCAGGGAATTTCACCGTAGGCCGTCGTAAGTTTACCGGATCAAAAAAACAACGGCGTCATTCAAAGGAGATGCGATATGTCGGGATGTGGATGCGGAAGCGGACATGGACATGGGGGCGGCGGCCCGTTTGCCGAAGGACGGGAATTGGTGGAGTTCGTGGCGCAGGCCCACGGCGGCGCCGTGCGGCAGCGACCGGTCCCCAACGGGGGCCTTGCCACCGAATGCCAGGGGTGCGGCGCCCCCTTCGTTTTGGAAACCCATGTCGGCAGCTGCCCGGCGTGCGGCGGAGTCCACGCCGTCTCACCGCCGAGGGCCAACGATGCCGCCAACATTCAGTATGCCGGCGACGGGTTCAGACTGGCGGACTGACCCCCTCAACTCTCATCTCGGCCACCCACCCCTTGCCCTGCTTGGCCGCCCCCTGCTTCATGGCATCGAGAAACCGCGAACGAAGGGCGTCGCTCATCAGCGCCTTCTTGACCGGGGGCAGTTTGAGGAAGCCGCCGACCAGGCCGCGCATGAACGTGTGGGTCAGGCTGAAGGGATCGTCGAAAAGCTGGTTCTGCAGGGTGCCCCGCTCCAGGCACTGCAGCAGGATGCGCTCGAAGGTCGTTTCGGGATGGATGACGCGCCGGCTCCGCTTTTCGAGCCGACAGGCGCCGGGCTTGCACTTCAGGGCGCAGACCCCGCAGCCGAGACAGATATCGGCATCGATCCGGGCGAGCTGTCCGGCCCCGCCCTGCGGCAACCCGGGCGCAGCCGGCACCATGGCGATGGCCTCGATGGGACAGACCCTGGCGCACTGGCCGCAGCCGACGCAGGCGGCCTCGTCGATCTCGGCGATGAAGGTGGAGGTAACCACGCAGTGGGGATAGCCGGCCCGACTGATGCCGAGCAGGGCGTTGCAGCAGCACTTGCAGCAGTGGCAGACGAAGGTGATGTTCTTCCGCACGTTGTCGGCATTGAGCACCAGGCCCAGCTCGCGGGAGCGGGCGAAGTGGTCGCGCATCTCGGTTCGGGAGACCTCTCTGGCCAGGTTGTGGCGGACGAGGTAATCGGCGGCGAAACCGAAGGAGGTGCAGCTCTCGAGGGGCACGTCGCACTCCCTGGTCTCGTTATGAAGCTTTTCGTGACGGCAGCTGCAGATGCCGATGGCGAACCTGTCGGCCGCCTCGATGAGGGCATCGGCCCTTTCGTAATCGAGAACTTCCAGGGCCTCCCCCTGCCGCAGCGCCTCTTCATGAGGCAGGGCGCGCATGACGGAGACCTGCTTGTCGTCGGAGGAATTGGCGGCCAGGAAACCCCCGTCGCCGAGAAGGTATTGGTGAAAGAGCCCGGCCAGCTTTTTGTAGTCGAGGTCGCCGCCGGTTCGCATCATGGTGAATTCGAAGATCCCGATCACCATCGGCGAGGGCATGTAATGGTACGCGTCGCCGGCCCACATGTCGAAAACCAGTCCCTTTTCGGCCATTCCTTCCAGCAGAGGCCGCAGGCGCTCCTCCGGCCGGCCGGTAAGCTTGGCCAGGCGGTCCAGGCCGGCCAGGGCGTAGGGCATCCTGACCACCAGTTCGGCCTCCTCGGCCGAGTAGAGTTCCCTGAGGATGGCATAGAGGGTGTCGTTCCAGGGGGCGCGGATGGTGAGGTTGTCGATCTTCCTGCCGAGGCTGCGGTAGATATCCTTGCCGACCAGGTGTCCCATGATTTTTGTCTCCTCCCTTGCGCAGGTCGTCGTGGGGGTTTGACCTGAACTAAAGACTTGATACTTTATTGTAAAATAGAAAGCAAATTTTCCGACAAGGACAAGCCCGGAAAAATCCAGGGGCACAAAGCCACGGGTCCCCATTCCGTTCAATGCTACGGCGACGGCGGAACGGACAGCCGGGTTGCCGGAGAGATGTCTGAAAACCTTCCTGTTTCCTGACTGAAAAAGCGCGCCGATTTCTTTTCGGAGGTTGGCGCTTCTGTTTTTCCAAAACCGGGGAAAATATCTAAAAATTAAATATTTATCTTGGATGCTGATTTGACCTGACCAAATACAGTGATATCTTTTCGATAAGAAAAAGAATTTCCGACAAGGGCAAACTTGGAGAAATCCAGGGGCGCAAAGCTACGGGTCCTCAGTCCGCAAATGCTACGGCGACAGCGGAACGGACAGCCGGGTTGCCGAAGAGACGCCTGAAGACCGATGGGTTTTCAGGCCGATAAGGCGCGCCAATCTTCCGTCGGAGGTTGGCGTTTTTATTTTGGCGGAAACCGGGGAGAATAATCGAAAAATTAAATATTTATCCAGTATACAAATATTTAATTTAAAAATATATCGTATCTGGTAAAAAGAGGGGTAAGGTTTGTATGTCTTCCTCGGAAAATTTCGTTTCAGTCCCATACGCGAATTCACCGGTAGCTCCCTCCAGCCGGCTGAAATGCCTCACTATCCCGTCCACCCTTTTTTGTCGAGTCGCCGTCCCAAAACTTTCCGCGGAGGAAGCTCATGACTCTCGGCCAGGTCGTCAAAAGCGCGCGAAAGCGAAAAGGCTGGACCCAGGAACGGCTGGGTAAAGAGGTGAATCTGGGCCAGGCCACGATCTCGGCCCTTGAGAACGACGACCTCGGCTCGCGTCTCGATCCTCACATCCTGATTGAAATTTCGGAGGCCCTGGAAGATCCCTCCATCGTCGTGCGTCATTGCGATTCCTGTAAGATTCGCGTCCATCTGCTCAACGAATGTTTCGACGTGAAGGAGGGCGATCGGCGGGACCTGGCCATCATCGGCACGCAGATACGAAAAGAGTTGGAGAACGCCTGCTCGACCCTGGATGACCTGATGGCCGACTTTTCCGAAACCCTTCGGGAGGATTCGCCGGAAGAACACGAAAAGCTCCGGAAGCTTTTTCAAAGCCTGAGCGATGCCGAGCGGTGCATCCGGATCCTTTCTTATCAGTTGCTGCTGAACAGGTTGCTTTGAGGCTGTTCCCCTTTAAGGAAAGAGGGTATTGCAAAATAGGCTGTAATGGAGTTTACCTTGTCGACCAGAGAATTTCAAAATGGGAAGGTGAATGCAATGGAAGAGATAATTTGTCCCATCTGCAAAAAAAAGATAACCGCAAACATGGGCTGGTGCCTGCGTAATGTCGAGGGAAATATTCACAAAGTTCATCAGGCATGCTATGAAGCGCACGAACCAGCCCCGGAAATTCCGACAAAGGACCGTGAATGAACGTTTTACATCCCTGCCTGACGTAGAAATTCCAGATCGTCATCCGCGGTTTTCCCTATCGGGATCCGCGTCTCCCCTCGCCCAAGTCGACAAGCCGGAAGATGTTGGAATCCGGAGCTCTCTGACAACTCTGGATTCAGATAGTGCCATAGTTTACGCTGGTTCCCTCACCCGGGGGGGAGTGGATTAAATGTGGGAATGGTCCCGCTTATCCGTTCGACGTTTGATCTTGAACGCCGGGAGGTAGAATGCCAAGGGGGCGCGTCTACGGATTTTAAAAAGTGAATTCTGTAGACGCGCCCCCTATACAGTCTTCGGATGGTGTTGTGGCGTGGCAGAGAAGGGGCGAGCGGAAATTTCGTCCTGCGGGGTCTGCTGGTGTGGGGTACGCCCTGGCCGCCTTCGTGGCCACCGACCTGCTCGAGTTGCGCTTCTACCGCCTCCTTGACCACTGCGGGGTGCGCTTCCGCCGACAGCCCCCCCTGGGCGCACTATTCCTGTGACCTTCACGTTTCACCTGTGCTATTACTGATGCCATGGCTGAATTCTTCACCGTTTTCCTCAACGTCATCATGCCCGTCTTCGGCATCGTCATCCTGGGTTTCGTGCTGGGGAAGCGCCTGGCCCTGCAGGCCGGAACCCTGAGCCGCGTGGCCTATTACGTGTTCGTGCCCGCCTTCATCTTCCAGGCGATCAGCACCTCGAAGATTCCTCTCGGGCATGCGGCCGAGATGGTCTGCTTCATCACGATTGCCCACCTGATCGCCGCCCTGGCGGGAGGCGGGATCGGCAAGCTGATGGGACGATCCAGGGAGACGGTCGCCGCCTTCGCGATGATTGCCGTTTTCGGCAACGTCGGTAATTTCGGCCTTGCCGTGATCCGTTTCAGGCTGGGCGAAAAGGCCATCGCTCCGGCCTCCATTTACTTCGTGGCCGTCATCGTCACCGCCTTCGTCGTGTGTGTCGGCGCCGCGGGCTGGGCGCGGGGCGGAAGGCGGGGGGCCCTGGGCGGCCTGGTCAGGACGCCCGCCCTGTGGGCGGCGGTACCCGGACTGATCGTTTCACGGGGAGATATGGCCGTCCCGCTGGCGCTGTCCCGAATGATCGGGCTGCTGGCCGGGGCCATGATTCCCGTGCTGCTGTTCGCTCTCGGCCTGCAGCTCCTGGAGCAAAGGCGGATCACCCTTTCCCTCGATGTCCTTGCGGCCTCCGCCACTCGCCTGCTGCTGGCTCCCGCTCTTGCCTTCGTTGTGGCGATCCCCTTCGGCCTGAGCCATATCGATCTCGCCTCCGGTGTGTTGCAGGCCGGAATGCCCGCCGCCATCCTGGTGGCGATAATCGCCAGGGAATACAACGTGGTGCCGGAATTCGTGACGTCGGTGGTCGTATTCTCCACCCTGGCCAGCCTCCTTACCCTCTCCGGCATCATGGTCCTGCTCTAGGAGGGACTGGGGGAATGGAACTGCTGACGACAGAAGGGGACAGGCGCCGTGGGCACCTGTCCCCTTCTCATTTTTTCGAGAGGTTCGGCACCCCGTTCGCGGCGAGAATCTCCTCCAGCCTTTTGGCCTGGCCGGCACTTACCGCGCCCTTCGGGATGAAGAAAAAAGCGTGCCGGTCGTGATAGAGCAGGAAGCCGGGGGGCAGTCACCTGTACCCGACGAAATTGTTCCAGGGCTGGCGGTAGCCCGACGTGCCGCTACGCACCGAAATCTCGTCCATTGAAATCGCCGCCGTCAGCTCTTCGCCGAAAAAGGGATGCCGACTTGCGGTTCCCAGGGATTTGGCGACCAGCAGATGTTTCGACAGCACGCCGAACAGGCCGGTAGCAAGCATCAGCGAGGCGATGACGGGGGAATGGTAGAACCCGCCGAAACCGAGCGCCCCGATCCCGATGCACACAACGCCCCAAAGATAGCGAATCTTGAGCATGGGCTCGCTGCTGAAATGGGCGTCGAGGAAGCTTTGCCAAAGTTCACGGGTGAGTCGGTAGCTGAGGAGGATGGTTTCGGGCATGGTGACAAAATAGCAGTCCGGCTTCAATTTCTCAAGGACTAGACCGGCAGGCGGGCTCCTCCTTCATTTTCCGCTATACTCTACCTATGCGCATCCATCTCAAGTACGGCTCCGAGGGCCTCGACCTGGAGCTGCCCGAGACCCCGAACTTCCAGGGCGTCATTTACCCGCAGGCGGCGCCGCCGCTGGACGACCCGACGGGCGCGGTCGCCCGGGCGCTGGCCGAGCCGGTCGATTCGGCGCCGCTCGCCGAGCTGGCCCGCAAGCGACGGGATGCGGTGATCGTCATCAGCGACAGCACCCGGCCGGTGCCGAACGCCCTGCTGCTGCCGGCGCTCACGGCGCGGCTCGAGGAGGCGGGCATCGCCCGCGAGGCGATCACCATTCTCATCGCCACCGGCATCCACCGGCCCAACGAGGGCGCCGAGCTCAAAACCCTGGTCGGGGCGGAGATCGCCGGGCGCTACCGGATCGTCAACCACTTCTCGAAGCGCGACGAGGAGATGGTGCAGGTCGGCACCATCGGCGACGGGGTGCCGGCGCTGGTCAACCGGCGCTACGTGGAGGCGGACCTGAAGATTCTCACCGGCTTCATCGAGCCGCACATGTGGGCCGGCTTCTCCGGCGGGCGCAAGTCGATCCTGCCGGGGATCTCTTCGGTGAGGACGCTGCAGTTCATGCACGGCCCGGAGATGGTCGCCCACCCCGAGACGCGCTACGGCGTGCTCTCGGGCAACCCCTTCCACGAGGCCGGGCTCGAAGTGATGGAGAAGGCCGGGGCCGACTTCATCCTCAACGTCACCCTCGATACCGCCAAGCGCGTCACCGGCGTCTTTGCCGGCCACCCGGTGCGGGCGCACCTCAAGGGGGTGGCGTTCCTGTCGCGCCACTGCATCCACACCCTGGCCGAGCCGCTCGACTTCGTCGTCACCACCAACAGCGGCGCCCCCCTCGACTGCAACCTCTACCAGAGCGCCAAGGGGCTCTCGGGGGTCTCCCCGGCGGTGCGCGAGGGCGGGGTGATCGTCATCGCCAGCGAGTGCTGGGAGGGCTTCGGCAGCGAGGAGTACCGCGAGGTGTTCGAGCACGCCACCTCGCCGGCGGCCTTCGTCGAGAAACTGCTGCGCAAGGAATTCTTCATCCCCGACCAGTGGTGCGCCCAGGAGACCTACCAGGTGATGATGAAGAACGAGGTCTGGATCCACACCCGCGGCATCGACGCCGAGACCCTGCGCCGCTTCCACTTCAAGCCGGTGGAGCGGATCGAGACGGCGGTGGAGGAGCTGCTGTGGCGCTTCGGACAGGGGGCGCGCTGGGCGGTGGTGCCGGACGGACCGATGGTGATTTTGCAGGTGGGGTAAGGAAGCGGCCGAGCTTTGGATCAAAATCCGGGAAGTGTTCCTGGTTCTTCCAGGCCGCCAAGCAAGCTTGCTTCGGCGGCGGCTCACTGGCATTCAGGAGGCGACATGAGATCAGCAATCTTTTCGATCGTTGTTGTAGTTGTGGCCCATCTCGCCCTTGCCCAGCAGGGGTGGACGCAGGAGGTGAATATTCGTCCCGGTCTCTGGGAGCACACCTTCACCGTGAAGAGCCAGAGCGGCGAGATGGAAGAGACCATGCGGCAGATGCAGCAGAAAATGGCCGCGATGCCCAGCGAACAACGGAAAATGATGGAGCAGATGATGGCGGCGCAGGGGGTGGAGATCGGCCCCCGAGAGACCACCGTCAAGGTTTGCATCACCGAGGAAGATTCCAGGCGCGACTACGTGCCCCAGAAGGAGAAGTGCCGGCAGAAGGTCGTGGAGCGCACAAGCAACACCATCCGGATCGAATTCGATTGCCCCGGAGATCCGCCAACGAGCGGAGAGAGTGAAATCACCCTCCTCGGTCCCAATGCGTACACCGGTAAAACCACGATCAACACCATGGTGGATGGCAGGCCCGAGCGCATGGATATGACCCAGGCGGGCAAGTGGCTGTCGGAAGATTGCGGCAATATCAAGCCCCGCCGCCGGCCATGAGCGGGAGGACACTTTATAAGGTTAAAAACTGGGAAGTGTCCCTAGTTTCTGTCCATGGGTTGTTTGGGTAAACGCAGAAGGGATGCGGGGTGAAGGAAATAGGTAGCATTGGAAAACGAAGTCCCGCGCGAGCGGGTCTTTTGCGTTTCATGGAAACCCGCGCATCTCTCGCGGGTCCTGTTGCGGGTGATTTACGACAAATCCGTTTTACGGTCTGTCCAGCAGGAGGGTTTTCTTCTCAGGTGTGCAATGGCGACCACGGTAATGGTGTTTTCGGTGATTCCGTAGAATATGCCGTTGGGAAATCGATTGACCAGGCAGCGCCTGAGCTTTTTGGCGACCAGGGGATGGGAATCGGGAAAGGTGGCAATGAGGCGGATAGTCTGATCCACCTCGTCGAGAAACTCGTAGCCGAGCCCGACTGCCTGCTCTTCATACCAGGAGAAGGCCTCATCAAGCTCGGCTTGCGCCGGGGGAAGAAAAGCGATCTTCATCGCTTTTTGCGGTATTTTTCCATAACCGATTCGTAGGGAATCGCGTCCAGCTCTCCCCTCTCGAAGGCATCCCAGCGTGCCGCCGCCTCCCGGACCCAGATTTTCTCGATCTCAGCATCGGGCTTTATTGTGTCCCGGATGACCCTGTCGATGACCCGAATCCGCTCGGCGGGGGAAAGTTTTTCGATTTCCTGAACCAGTTCCTGGGCGGTGGCCATCACAGTCTCCTGAATCTAAGATGCTGGATAAATTGGATGATTCAGTCTTACATTAAGAGCAAGGGTCTGTCAAACCCTTTCCCACGATCCGACTCACCGACGAATAATGCAACCCCAGCCAATCGGCCACCTCCTTCTGGCTGTATCCCCACCGCTTCACCGCCTCGACGATCCCGGCGTTCCGTTCCTTCCGGCTCTGCCCGCCGCCGAACAACTCTGCGAGGATCGGCCGTCCCGCCAGCAGCTGTTCCAGGGGATTCTCGTCGATCTCCGCCTTGCCTTCGAGAAGCTGCGCGAGCTGTTCGAGAAAGGCCTCCCCTCCCAGCGCGATTTGCCCCTTCACCTTGTCGAAGGGGTTTCCGGCCTCCATCCCGTCCCGGACGAAATTCCCGTTTCACTGGGGTCGCGTCTACACAGTTCATTTTATGGAAAGTGTACAAAGCAAAAGGGGACATTCTATAGTAGGTACGTCAAGCCAAAAATATTTTTATATAATTCCGGATAGTTAAGATTCAGGTCGTAGTTTAGGCGCACCACTGCCATGATGGTTTGATCCTTGGCGAAGTTCT
>Ga0102953_1001414_pt1 | contig 15288 bp, 15 predicted proteins | sample SalPon2A_C_D2_MG_FD_78509 | JGI IMG/M metagenome (GOLD analysis project Ga0102953, IMG submission 78509) | Soil microbial communities from South San Francisco under conditions of wetland restoration - Salt Pond MetaG R2A_C_D2_MG | ecosystem: Environmental > Terrestrial > Soil > Wetlands | place... | reverse complement strand
GCTGTCGCCGCGGATGGGATACTCCCGCGCCCCTCGCTCGATGAAGTCCGCCGCCACTGCCCGATTGGACTTGGCCAGTGCATCTGAGACGGCACCGATGGTCAGGCGGTTTCGCGCCAGGGCCTCCGGCCGCAGCCGAACGATATACGCCGGCTCGTCGCCGCCCAGGACCTCCACTCGGGCGACCCCTTCCACGCTCATCAACCGGCTGGCCAGATCCGTCTGCACCACCGTGCGCAGTCCGACCGGGTCGCCTCCGCCGTAAACCACGTAGCCGGCGACTTCCTGGAGGGTTGTGCCGATATTTTCCAGCCGCGGCCCGACACCGGCCGGTAGATCACCCTGAACGGCCGAGACCTCCGCCTGGACCATCTGACGGGCATCGATCAGGCGCGTTCCCCACGCAAACTCGGCGGTCACCTGCGAGACCCCCTCGATGGAGGTGGAGGCGACGCGCCGAACGCCGGGGATCGTCCGGAGCCGGTCCTCGACGGGACGGGTGATGAGCAGTTCCATGTCCTCGGCGGCCGCACCGGGATAGTGGGAGATGACGTTCACCACCGGCACGTCCAGCCCGGGGAAAAGCCCCACCGGCAGATGAAACAGTGCGAAGACCCCTCCCCAGGCTGCGACGATGACCAGAAGGATCACCGCGATCGGGTTGTCGATAGCCTGCTGGAGAAGCTTTCGCATAATGTCTAGTCCGCTACCTTGAACTGCTCGTTGAACGTGCGATAGAAGAGCTCGTAAGCGCCCCGGGTGACAACGAGCTGGTCCGGCTCCAGTCCCGAAAGGACCTCCACCCAGCCGTCCTGCGTTAACCCCAGCTCGACCCTTTCGGGCTCATAGGTTCCGTTTTTAGCGAAGAAAAGCAGTGGGTGCTCCTTCTCGTCATAGACGACGGCGGACTCCGGAACCGCCAGCGCATCAGGCCTTAACGCGACGGTCACGTTTCCCGAGACCGTCGCGCCCGAACGCAGTTGCGCGTCGATCCCGGGGCCTTTGATCCAGATCACCGTCGCTCCCGCCGGATCGGCCTCGGGCAGAACGCTGCCGACGCGTCCGGTCAAGGTTCGGTCTTCATCCAGGCGAATGGTCGCTTCCTTGCCTTGCAGCTCGGCGCTCTGCGGAGGAAAGAGGGAGGCCGCGATACGCAGATGGGCGGTGTCGATGATGTCGCCGACGACCTGCCCGGCATCGACCTCCTGCCCCACGCTGACCCGCCGTTTGGTAAAGGTTCCGGCCACCGGTGCCCGGATCAGGATTTTTTTCGCGAATGTCTCCTGCTGCAACCGGGCCTCGCGCAGCCCGGTCTCCAGGTCCACCCGGGCGTTTTTGGCCGACGCCACCTGGTCCCTGGTCACCAGTTGAGAGCGCAAACTCTCCTCGAGCCGTCCCACCTTCTGACGGGCCAGATCCAACCGGGTCCGCAAAGATTCGACCTCGGCGGCCAGCCGGGCGCGCTCCCCTTCGATTCGAAGCCCTCCCAACCGCACCACCGTCCTGCCCGCTTCGACCCGTTCCTGGTCCTCCACCTCGATGGCGTCGATGCGGCCGGCCGCAAGGGCGGTCAGTTCGACCGACGCGGCGGACTCGACCGTTCCGATCCAGGGAATGCGCAGAGAAAATGTGCGCCTGACGGGGCGGGCCGTGGTCACCAGCGGCGCAGCGGCTGACTGGATCTCCCTGGCGGCAGGAGAAACTTCCTCCGTTCGGCGGCTGTTCCTATTCCAGAGGGTAACGGCCAGGACGGCGAGAAGAACAATCAGGATGATGGCAATGCCGTACCTGGCCTTCATGGGGTGTTCCCTTCTTCGGTGTTGTTTATCCGCGGCGACCAGTCCGGTTTCGGGATCTCATAGAAACCGGTCGCCAGTTGGAGCGCCGTTACGGCCTGCGCCAACTCCCCTTTCAGGGCGAGAATCTTCATTCGCGCATCTGCCAGTTCGTTCCAGGCCGCGAAATAGATCAGGGCATCGGTCCTTCCCTCCTCCAGCGCGGCCCGGTAGCTCTCGACAAGTCTTTCCAGACCGGCTTCGGACGCCCTCGCCGAACCAATCTGTTCGTTGAGAAAGCGCATCCCGGAAAGGACCAGGCCGATATCCGAACGGGTCTCGAAAAGGCGGTTGGCGTATTCATCGAAAAGCATCCGGCGGCTCGCTCGCTCCCGCGCAATCTCGCCTTGATGGCGATTGAAGATCGGCAGCTCCACGCTCAAGGCGAAGCCCGTTGTCCGCAGGTTGTCCGTATCGCGGCTGAGCGTCGGTCCGATGACGATTTTCGGGAACTGTTTCAAGATGGCCGCCCGTACCGCCGCCTCCTGGCTGTCGTAGCCGCGACGCAGGGCGAGAAGATCGAGGCGCCTCTTTTCCAGCCCTTCGAGAAGCGCCGCAAGGGCGGGCGGATCGACCCGGGATGGCAGGTGGATATCATCGCTCAGGCGGATCAGTCCATCGCTCGGAAGCCCCAGAAGTCGCCTCAATTGCAGGCGCTGCCGCTCAGCCTGTTTTTCCAGGTCGAGCAGATTTTCCTCGGCCCTGCGGCCGGCCGTCCGGGCGGCATCGAGGGAGCCGGCCGTCATGGTTCCGGCGGCGACGGCCTTGCGGATACGCTCCAGGTTCCGGGCCGCCTGCCGGCTGACCTCTTCGGCCAGCGCCGTGCGGTCTTGCAGGCTCGCCAATTGATAGACGGCGGCCCTGGCGGCCTGGGCAACCTGCCACTCCTGCCAGGCGATATCGAGATCAACCGCTTCTTGGTTCGCCCGTGAGCCATCCACTCGTGCGGAACGGAAGACCAGGGAGGTCACCTCCCAACTCAACCCCAGGCCGAAGGCATTGACCTTCCCTGCCGTATCGCCGCCCGTCGGCGTCTCGAGGCTGTAGGACAGTTCCGGATCGGGCAACAGGCCGGCATCGAGAAGTTGGGCGCCCGCCAGCGCCCTCTGGTCCCGGGCCGCACGGAGCGACGGATTCAACAGGACCGCCAGCACGGCGGCAACCTCAGGGGTAAGCCCATCGTCCGGCTTCCATTTCACCGGCTGGAGAATGGGATGATCGATCTCGCTTGCGAGCATGCGCAACTCGGCCATGTCGGGAGGTTGCAGTTGAGCGTCGACCGCCTCCGATGTCATGGGCACCGGCTGGTACGTTGCGCATCCTCCGACCGCAAACAGGACGATGAGGGCCCCGCCTTCGCCCATGAGCGCCATCATTTTGCCAAAACAGCCTCCTGTAACCGATCTGGAGCTCTTCATTCCGTTCAAAACGCCTTTCCCCCTCGCCGCGAAGGTGTATCTTCCGCTTCTTTACTTCAATCATAGAAGATTTCAGGTCGTTCGCATGCGCGTCAGGGCATTGCTGAAATGAGGCGAACTCTCGGCTTTCATGGCAACGCCATCTCAGCCTCGGCGCGTGATCTCGCTCATCAACTCGACCTGAACCTGCTGGATCTCCACCAGGCGCTCCCACTGGCGGGAGAGCAGGTGGTCGATCTTCTCGTGCAGGTGCCGGATCTCCAGCTCGGCCTTGAGGTTGACCCGGTAATCGTTCTGCGAGCGCAGACGGTCCCTGTCCTCCTGCCGGGTCAGGCTGTCGAGAACCTCCTGCTCCAGGGCGGCCAATTCCCCCTTTTCCGCCTCCGGCAGCGACTGGATGTGGCGGCTGCGGTAGCGGTTGAGGTCCTCGCGGCAGATGAAGTCCCCGGCGGACCAGTCGGAGAAATCCCGGCGGATCTCCTCGACGACCGGCTCCCGGATCAGCGCGGGGGCGATCAGTTTCGTCTTCCCCTTCTCCCTGCCGCAGACCTGGCAGACCGGGATCTGATTTTTCGTCTTTCTCACCTTCCTTCCTCCGCTTGTCGAGGGGTCGCCGGCGTACCGGTCAGGGGCCGGAACCATTCGCTCCCCGTTGCCCTTCCAGCCAAATGCCGAATACGAGGTTCATGGAGACCGACCCCAGCAACTGCCTCGGTTCATTCACTACCGGCAACTCTCCCAAGTTGTGCTCCACCATCTTGCCGATGGCGTTTCCCAGGTTTTCCGATTCAAGGCAGACCAGGGGGTCGGCGACCATGAGATGGCCGGCGGTCTCCGAACTGGCGAGTTCGATCAACTGCCGGGTCATCAGGTGGGGGTCGGCATGGTGGAAGAAGATGGTACGGAAAAGCTTCTTGATGTTGATGACCCCGAGCAGATATCCCCCGCCGTTGACCACGCACACATCGTGAAAACCGGGATGCTCGAGGACGGTGGTAACCACCTGCTCCAGGCTGTCTTCTTCCCTCACCCGGACGGAGGCAAAGAAATCTCGAAATGAACTGAGTGGCCGGTTTTCCATGTCATGAACCTTTCTGCATTTCCGCGGGGATCTCCCCCGCTCTGCCGATGGCGTACTTCACCGCCGGCGGGCCGAGAATCTGCACCACGACCGTCGTTGCGGCAATGACGTTGAGCACCGTATCGCCGACCTCCCTGCCCGCGGGTCCGAGAACGGAGAAACGGTGCGAGATGTCCAGGGCCAGGCCGATCGCCACCCCGGCCTGGGAGAAGAGCGCCCAGCCGAGGTATTTTCGGACGCTTTCAGGAGCGTGGGAAATCGAGCCCCCAAGCCAGGCGCCGGCCATCTTTCCGAGGGTCCTGCCTGCGAGGTAGACGAGTCCGACCAGCCCCAGCCGCGGGAGGATGGCCAGGTCGAGCCGGGCGCCGATGAAAACGAAGAAGAGGACATAGATGGGCGGGGTGAATGCCTTGATCGCATCGAAGGCCTCCTCCTTGCTCTGGGGAAGGAAATTGACCAGGACCACCCCCATGGCCATGTTGGCAAGAATCTGCGACAACTCGAAGGTGGCGGCCAGACCGCAGACAGAGAGGACCGCCCCGGACAGCAGCGTCAGGGTCTGATTGGAGTCACCCTTCAGGCGAAGCATCACCAGGTAGACGAGGAGCCCGGCGACACCCCCCAGTACCAGCGAACCGAGAATCTCCCGCACGGGTTCCAGCCAGACCATCCAGCCGACAACGGTCCCCGTGCCCAGCAGAACCTGGGCCACGGTGACGGCGAAGGCGTAGAGCAGCAGTCCCAGGCCGTCGTCCAGGGCGACGATGGCCAGGATGGTGGTGGTCAGCGGGCCCCGGGAGCGGTATTCCCAGAGGACGTTGACGGTGGCCGCCGGAGCCGTCGCCGAAGCGAGCGCCCCCAGCAGCAGACCGAGATGGGGCTTCCCGGTCAGCCAGGTCACGGCGACGCCCACCAGAATGGCCGCCAGCAACCCTTCGCAGAGCAGGATGACGAGAAACTTGGGACCGTATTTGCGGAACACCTCGGCCTTGAGCTCTCCGCCCACCATGAAGCCGATGAATCCCAGGGCGATCTGGCTGACGGGGTTCAACAGGGTCAGGTAGTCCCTCGGCAGAAGACCCGCCAGATTGTCCCCCAGCAGCAGGCCGATCAGGATGTAGCCGACAACCCGGGGGATGCCGAACCGTTGCAGGACCTTGCCGCCGGCCATACCGGCGAGGATCGCAAATCCCAGAAGCAGGAGGATATCCACTGGACTCCCTTCAGGACGGATTCAAAAGGAGTAGGGGCGACCCGCCGGGTCGCCCTGGGCGCGGCGTCGCCGCGCCCCTACAGCCCTGGTGGGCCATGCCCACCCGACGTCTTTTCATGCCCGCTCAGCGCCTCGAAACCGGAAATGACGTCGAGAAGCTCCTCGGTGATGAGGTTCTGGCGCACCGCGTGATAGCGGGCGGTCAATTCCTCCTGGCGCTCGCGGATATTTTTCTCGGCCCGCTGCATGGCGGCCAGTCGTGCCGCGTTCTCGGCGGCCAGGGAGGCGGCGAAGGCCCGGAAGAGCGAAATAAAAAGGTACTCGTTGATAAGGGCCGCGAAAAGCTCCTCCCGGGGCACGGTGTAGAACGGCAGACAGCGCCCGGGCCAACGTCGTCCGCCGATCTCTTCCAGCCACTGGCGGTCGGGCGGCAGCAGCCCGATGCGGCTCTGATCGTAGCCCATGCCGGAGATGGGGTGATTGTAGAAGAGGACCAGGCGCGCCTCTCCCCGCTCGCGCCGGCGACGCTCGAACCGCAGAACGATCTCCCGGACCGAGACCGTGATGAGTTCGGCCGACGTCGGCAAAGCGAACGTCTCCTCGACCCCGCCGAAGCGCTCCTCCGCGGCGCCGGCGGCCCTGCCGCCCATCACCCAGATGCTCGTCTCTCGTGAACGGCCCTCCCCGTCCGCCAGGGAGGCGGCGGCAAAATCGACGATGACCTCGTTGAAGCGACCGGCCATCCCCTGGTCCGAACCGAAGATCAATGCCACTGCTTGCGGCGGCGTCGCCTCCCGCCTCAGGGACGCCCGGCCGAACAGAATCGCCCTCATCCCCAGTTCCACGGCCCGGTAGTATTCGCCCAGCGAGGCGACCGCCCGCTCGTACTGCCGGATGTTGACCGCGGCCAAGGTCTTCATGGTCCGCACCACCCCGTGCAGATCGTCGGCGCTTTCTATCATCCGCTTGAGCTCCTGCAGGGTCGGCATCATTCCCTCCCCGCAAGACCGTCGATCGCTTTTCGGGCGGCCTGCAGCAGGGCGGCAAGATCTTCCGAGGAGAGCTCTTCCCCCTCCCCGGTCCTGCGAGCGATCTCCGGTACCTGGTCGACGGCGCCACGCACGGTGGCCTCGGCCCTCGCCAGGTCCTCCTCGTCGAGCTCGTCGAACAGTCCCTGGTTGAGGGCGTAGAGCAGCATGACCTGTTCGGCGGCGGGAAGCGGGGCGAACTGCGGTTGCTTGAGCAGGGCTCGCACCCGCCGGCCGCGGCCCAGCACCCGCCTGGTTTCCTCGTCGAGACGGGTGCCGAAGCGGGCAAAGACCTCCAACTCCTCGAACTGGGCGTAGCTCAGCTTCAGGTCGCCGGCCACCGCCCGGTAGGCCGGAAGTTGGGTCTTGCCCCCCACCCGGGAGACCGACTTGCCAACGTCAACCGCCGGCAGCAGCCCCTTGCGGTAGAGCTCGGGGGAGAGGTAAATCTGCCCGTCGGTGATGGAGATGAGGTTGGTGGGGATGTAGGCGGCGATATTCTGGGCCTCGGTTTCGATGATCGGCAGTGCCGTCAGCGAGCCTCCTCCCCGCTCCTCGCCGAGGTGGGTGGAGCGCTCCAGCAGGCGCGAATGAAGGTAGAAGATATCCCCCGGAAAGGCCTCCCGGCCCGGCGGACGGCGCAGCAGCAGCGACAGTTCCCGGTAGGCGCGGGCGTGGTGGGTCAGGTCGTCGTAGATCACCAGCACGTCGCTTCCCTGCTCCATGAAGAACTCGGCCATGGTGGTCGCCGCGAAAGGGGCGATGAACTGCAGCCCCGGCGGATCGTCCCCCTCGGCCACCACCACCGTGGTATAGGCCATGGCTCCGTGCTCCCGCAGCTGGGTCACCACCTGGGCGATGCTGGAGGAGCGCTGGCCGATGCCGCAGTAGACGCAGATGACATTCCTGTCCTTCTGGTTGATGATGGTGTCGACGGCGAGGGCCGTCTTGCCGGTCTGCCGGTCCCCCAGGATCAGCTCCCGCTGGCCGCGGCCGATGGGAATCAGGGCATCGACGACCTTGAGTCCGGTCATCAGGGAGACGGTAACGGGCAGGCGGTCCATGATCGCCGGCGCCGCCCTCTCCGCCGGACGGCGCTCGCCGACATGGATGGCCCCCAGCTCGTCGCACGGCCTGCCGGAAGGGTCCACCACCCGTCCCAGAAGCCTTCGACCTACCGGCACGGTGAGCACCTCGCCGGTGCGGCGCACCTCGTCCCCGCTGCGCAGGTGCTTGTAGTCGCCGAGCAGCAGCACGCCGACTTCGCCGGGATCGACGTTGAAGGCCAGTCCCGTCAGCCCACCCGGAAAGGACAGGAGTTCCTCGCTGCGGGCGCCGGGCAGCCCCGCGACCCGGGCAACCCCCTTGCCGACGTAGGCCACTTGTCCGACCTCCTGGGGCCGGAGATCCGGAACGAACTCCGAGACTGCCCCTTCGATGGCGGCGAAGCTCTCGTCCAGAACAGATTCGAGGGAGCCGGGAGGCTTCGTCATTTTTCCTCCTCGCCGCCGTTTCCGCCGGCGGAGGCCGCCTGCTCCTGCAGTAGCTCGGCCACCTTCTTCTCCAGGGCTTCGAAGTAGCTCTCCAGCCCCCAGGACAACCGCACCCCGCCGGTGGTCAGCTCTAGGCCGAGGGGCATGTCGGGATCGGTGCGGTAGGCGAACTGCAGCTCTTTCCCGCAGACTTCCTGCAGGGCCGAGACGATCCGGCCCCGCAGGGACGGCTCCAGCTCGAAGGCACTTCGTAACGCCACCTCCTCTTGCGTCGCCGCAGCGGACCACCGCTCCTTTTCATCGGAACTGAGAGCGTCCAGGCGCTCGCAGAACCGCGCCACCAGCCTCTCCGCCAGGTCCGCATCGGCAAGCTCCGCCAGGGCCCGACCGGCGATACGCACCACCTCCGATCCGGTGCGCCGCTTCAGTTCGTCGAGGAAGTTGCGCTGCTCGCGAGCCATCGACTTCCGCCAGGCTTCCCGCAGTTCCTCGACTTCGGCCTTGCCCTTGTCGAGCAGTTCCCGGCGGTGCCTCCCGACCTCTTCCTCGACGGCCTTGAGTCTTCGCGGTCGCTCTTCCTCCACTTCCCTCGCCTTGCGGCGGTAGTCTTCCGCCTCCTGCTCCGCGGCGGCCCGCGTCTCGGCGGCCTCCCGGAGCCGGTCGCCGATCTCCTGCTCGCGCCGGTCCATGGCCTGCAGGATGGGTCCGTAGAGGAAGCGCTTGAGCAGGTAGATCAGGATCAGGAAGTTGACGACCTGGGCGCTGACGGTGAACCAGTCGATGAGCACGCTTTACCCTCCGCCGGTCTTGCCGAGAAAGTAGTTCCAGAAGGGGTTGGCGAAGATCAGGATCATGGTGACCACGAAGCAGTAAATGGCGGTCGACTCCACCATGGCCATCCCCACGAAGAGGGTGCGGGTGATGGTGTTGGCCTCGTCCGGCTGCTGCGCCAGGGCGCTGAGGGCCTGGGCCAGGGCGCGCCCTTCGCCCAGGGCCGGACCGATGGCTCCGAGCCCGATACAGAGACCGGCCGAAAAGATCGAGGCCACGGCGACCCATCCGAGACTATCCATGCGATGCTCCTTTCTCCTCGCGTTCCTGTTGCACCCGCGCGGCGGCGGCGATGTAGACCGCCGCCAGCACGGCGAATATGTAAGCCTGGATCACTCCGATCAGCAGCCCCAGCAGGTTCATGATCACGGGAAAAAAAAGGGGCGCCACGCTGAGCAGGATGCCGACGATCATCGCGCCGCTCATGATGTTACCGAAAAGCCTGACCGCCAGGGCCAGGGTCCGTGACAGCTCGCCGAAGATGTTGAAGGGAAGCATGAGGGGCGAAGGCTGCAGGTAGAGCCGAAGGTAGCCACGCAGTCCATGCCGCTTGATTCCCCACCAGGGTACGGCGACGAAGACGCAGGCCGCCAGGGCCGTGGTGGTGGAGAGGGAACCGGTCGGCGCCCTGTAGCCGGGGACCACCGCCAGCAGATTGGAGAAGAGGACGAAGACGAATAAGGTGCCCAGAAAGGGCAGGAAGTCCCGGGCGGGGCGCAGGCCGATATCCTCGATCTCCCGGGCCATGCCGACGACCAGGATCTCCAGCAGGTTCTGCCCGCGCGACATCCGCTCTCCGGTCGAGAGCCGCGCGGTAACGAGCGCCGAGCCGCCGGCCAGCACCAGCATGTTCAGCCAGGTGACGAGGATTGTGGCGTTGAACTTGAGCGCGCCGTGCTGCCAGTAGATGAAGGCGTCCGGAGTGATTTCCATCCTGGTCTCCAGAGGAACATTGTTCAGGTGCCAGTTTCGGCGTTCAAATAGCCAATGCCGTTGTAGGGGCGGCCCCTTGTGGCCGCCCTGGGCAGGCACAAGGCCTGCCCCTACAAAGATCTGGTTTCAGGTTCTCCGTCTTTCTTCCTCAACCCGGCTTTTTTCTCGCCTCCCTTGGCCGCGATCCAGAGCTGGCGGGCCGCCAGAAAGCCGACCATGGCCGCGGCCAGCACGGGCCAGCCACGGGTTAGCAGGGCGTAGAAGGCGGCCAAGAGCAGGCTCATGCGCAGCGCGAAGCTCGCCAGCCACATCCGGCCCGGCCGCCGCACCTGTCCGATGCTCGCCACGGTCAGCCACAGGGCGCCGAAATAGAGCAGTCCCAGGCAGCCACCGGCTCCGGCCCCCAGAACGAGAGACCACGGATCAAGACTCATTGCGCTTCTCCCCTTCCTCCTCTTCGCCGGCGGCGTTCTGCCGCTCCTTCTCGATCTCCCGACGCTCCTTCCCTACCCAGAACCAGGCGTTCAGGCAGCCCACGCCGATACCCACCACCAGCAGCATCAGCGTCCAGGAATAACCGCCTGCGAGCGTTGTGTCGAGCCACACCCCCAAGGCGATGAACGCCAGCGCCGGCAGGGCCACGGACCAGCCGACCAGGCCGAACATCCCCAGGCCGAACCAGACCTGCCTTTCCCGGTGCCGCTCGGCCCTGAGCTTGCGCCGCTGCTTCGCCTCGACCTCCCGCCGGAATATTTCGCGGGAGTCTGGAGGTTTTCTTTCGGGCCGTTCCTTGTTTTCTGCCATCCCGAGCCCATTAAGTTCATTATTGACGACCTGGACACATTCCCATGCTGGAAAAAACAATCCAAAAAAAATCCTTTGGCGAACGCAGATAAAGGCGGATTCACGCAGATCAAACCTTCTGAAATCCACTTACCTGTTTTTTTGTTTCATCCGAATTTATCCGAAGTTATCTGCGTTCGATTCAAAGTTTTTGAGATCCAAGGTTTCGACCTTGCATCCTGCGTTTTCCCTCCTTACTCCTCACGGCTTCAATTCCATGAATCGCCGGAGGAAATCCGCCTCCAGCCGTGCCATGGCCGTGTTTACGGCCCGCTCCTTGTCGTCGAGGGCGACGAAGCGGCTGTTGACGGTATCCACCAGTTCCTCGAGCGGCGCCCCCCCGACCGCGTCGCGCACCGAAACGAGCACCTCCTCCCCCCGCTTGACCAGGATGCCCCGGTCAACGGCCAGGTACTCCCCCTGCCCATCGGCGGCAGTTTGAAAATAGAGCAGGCCCGGAACCAGGTCGGAGACGAAATCGATGTGGCGGGGCTTGAGCCCGAAGTGGCCGCTGCTTCCTTCGGCCACCACCCCAGCCACCTCCCGTTCGAGCAGGACCCCGGTGGGTATAAGCACCTTCAGCTTCACGCCGCCGCTCCCGCCGCGTTCTCCGCGGCCTTCCCCCCCTTTGCCGCTTCCTCGATCGATCCGATCATGTACAGCGCCTTCTCGGGCACCTTTTCGAACTCGTCGTTCAGGATGCGCTCGCACCCCTCCAGCGTCTCGGCGAGGGAAACCGTTTTTCCTCCCTTGCCGGTAAACTGCTCGGTGGTGAAGAAGGGCTGGGTGAGGAAACGCTCCAGACGCCGGGCGCGATAGACGGTCTTGCGATCATCTAGGGAGAGTTCCTCGAGCCCGAGCATGGCGATGATGTCCTTGAGTTCCTCGTAGGTGGCCAGGGTGCGGCGCACCTCCTGTGCGGTGCGGTAATGACGCTCGCCGGCAACGGCGGGGTTGAGCATCTTGGAGCCGGACTCCAGCGGGTCGATGGCCGGGTAGAGCCCCTCGCTGGCCCGCTTGCGGGAGAGGACGACGGAGGAGGAGAGGTGCGAAAAGGTATGGACCGCCGCAGGGTCGGTGAAGTCGTCGGCCGGCACGTAGACCGCCTGAATGGAGGTGATCGCCCCGCGCCGGGTGTTGATGATGCGCTCCTCCAGCTCGGCCAGTTCCGACCCGAGAGTCGGCTGATACCCCAGGCGGGAGGGGAGCAGACCGAGCAGGCCGCTGATCTCCATCCCCGCCTGGATGAAGCGGAAGATGTTGTCGATGAGCAGCAGCACGTCCTGGCCGAGATCGTCACGGAAGTACTCGGCCATGGTCAGGGCGGTGAGCCCGGCGCGAAAGCGGGCGCCCGGAGGCTCGTTCATCTGACCGAAGACCATGACCGTGTCCTGCAGCACCCCGGCGTCGACCATGGCGCGGTAGAGCTCTTCCCCCTCGCGGCAGCGTTCGCCGATGCCGGCGAAGATCGATATGCCCTGATGACGGCCGACCATGTTGTGGATCAGTTCGGTGATCAGCACTGTCTTGCCGACCCCGGCGCCGCCGAACAGCCCGGCCTTGCCGCCGCGCTCCAGCGGCGAGAGCAGGTCGATCGCCTTGATCCCCGTCTCGAAGATCTCGCTGCGGCTGGAGCGCTCGGCCAGCGCGGCCGACTTGTGATGCACCGGCCGCAGCTCACAGCCCGCCAAAACCTCCTTGCGGTCGATGGTTTCGCCGAAGACGTTGAAAACACGACCGAGGATCTGCCGGCCTACCGGTGCCCTGAGCGGCCGCCCCGTGGCGCGGATCGGTGCGCCCCGAGCCAGCCCCTGGGTCGGCGTCAGGGCGATGCCCCGCACATGCCCCCCGTCCAGGTGCAGGACGACCTCGACCGCGATCGTCTCCCCTTCGCCGGCCACCAGGAGGTCGTCGATCCGGGGCAGCTCCCCGGAAAAGCGGGCATCGACCACACTTCCCCGGACCGAGGTCACTGCGCCGTATTTATTGTCTGCCGATTCCATGCCGCACATTCTTCCCACGAGAAAAACGTCTTCGGAAATGACGCACCATCCTCAACCATTGTATCAACTCATTCGCGAATGCAAATTCCCGCACCTCGGCGGCGACGGTCTGGCGGGGGAGCAGCCACACGGCGGCTCTTGACATCCCCCTTCGCAAGTAGCAGGATAATGATAACTTCGGGAGAACAACTCCCGACCCCATTTCCGAACCCGACAGCCTCCCTGGAATAGCGGAACCCCGATGCGTCTGACTCTGAAAATCTCGATCGCCGTCCTGCTCAGCGTGGTCCTTCTCTTTTCCCTGCACAGCTACCTTTCCATTCAACGCGAGAGAGCCCAGTTGAAGGAAAGATTGAGCCGGGAAGCGCGCCACCTGGGCCAGAGCCTTCGGGTGATGCTGACGCAAATATGGCAGCTGGGGGGCGAACGGCCGGCGATCGATTTTCTGGACAGCACCAACCTGGCCAGCGGCCAGCTGCAAATCCGCTGGGTCTGGCTCGATGCCCCGACCGAGAATCGCTATCGGCCCCGGGCGCCGAAGGACCAGCTTGTCCCCCTGGCCCGTGGCGAGACCCTTTCGCTGCTGATCGAATCGTCGGAGGGCAAGGACTTCCTGGTCACCTATCTCCCCCTCAAAACCCCGCAGGGAAAACTCGGTGCCATCGAACTCAGCGAGTCGCTGGAGGAAATGCACGGCTACATCCGGGAGAGCCTGCGCCGCTCGGGGTTGCTGCTGATAGCGACCGTCGGCTCCGGCCTCCTGTTGATGGCGGTCCTCGGCAGCCTCTGGATCAACCGGCCGGTGCGCAGGCTGGCCGAGGAGGCCGAACGGATAGGCGCCGGCGACTTCTCCACCGCCATCACCATTTCGGGCCATGATGAACTGGCCGCGCTGGCCGGCACCATCGACCGCATGCGCAGCCAGCTTGCCGATGCCCGCGCGGCGGAGCAGGCGGCCAACGAGGCGAAGCTCGAAGCACTGGAAAAGCTGCGCCACACCGAACGCCTGGCCACCTTGGGCCGCCTCTCGGCCGGCATGGCGCACGAGCTTGGCACCCCCCTCAACGTCATCTCCGGCCGGGCCGGGCTGATTGCCGGCCAGACCCTCTCCCCCGAGGAGACGGCGCGTTCGGCCCGCATCATCGGCGAGCAGGCCGAGCGGATGACCGCCATCATGCGCCAGCTTCTCGATTTCGCCCGCCGCGGCAAGGCGCGCAAGCAACCTATGGAGCTCAACGGCCTGGTCGCAGGAGTGGTCGACCTGCTGGCGCCGACCGCCCGCAAACAGGACGTCGAGCTGCGGCGAGAACCCGAAGAAGGACCGCTGACCGTCGATGCCGACCCGAGCCAGCTCCAGCAGGTGCTGCTCAACCTGGCGATGAACGGCATCCAGGCGATGCCCGGCGGCGGAGAACTCAGCCTGCGGGTGAAGCCGGAGGTGACGGTCACCCGGCCGGGCGCCGAGACGGACGAGATGGGCCCCTGGTGCAGCATCCGCGTCGAGGACCAGGGGGAGGGAATCCCGCCGGAAGACCTCCCCCATATCTTCGATCCCTTTTTCACCACCAAGGAAGTCGGGCGGGGGACCGGGCTCGGCCTCTCCATCGCCTATGGCATCGTCGAGGAGCACGGCGGCTGGATCGAGGTCGAAAGCACCCCCGGCAGGGGGAGCGTCTTCACCGTCTTCCTGCCGCGAACCGGGGGAGAGAAAGGATGAGCGAGCAACGACCGAAAGGCCGCATCCTCGTGGTCGACGACGATTCGGCCCTGTGCGACCTGCTCGAGGAAATCCTGGCCGGGCGCGGCCACCAGGTCCGCAGCGCGTATAACGTCCCGGCGGCGGAAGCCGTTCTGCAGGAGGAGGAGGTCGACGTGGTCCTGACCGACCTCAACATGCCGGGCCCTGGCGGCATCGATTTCTGCGCCGAGCTGCGCGCAAACCGTCCCGACCTGCCGGTGGTGATCATGACCGCCTTCGGCTCGCTGGAAACGGCCATCGCCGCCCTGCGCGCCGGCGCCTACGACTTCGTCACCAAGCCGGTCGACTTCGACCTGCTCGGCTTCTGCCTGGAGCGGGCGCTGCAACACCGCCAGATGCAGGAAAAAATCCGCCTGCTCAAGGACCAGGTCCGACTGGGCCGCTCCCGGGACGAACTGACGGGGGAGAGCCCGGCGATCAGGAAGGTCAGGGAACAGATCGACCGCCTCGCCGACCTGGACACCTCGATTCTGATCAGCGGCGAAAGCGGCACCGGAAAGGAACTGGTTGCCCGCGCCCTGCACCACCAGAGCACCCGTCGCGACGGGCCCTTCGTCGCCATCAACTGCGCCGCCCTGCCGGAGAATCTCCTGGAGAGCGAACTCTTCGGGCACGTTCGCGGCGCCTTCACCGACGCCCGCGAGGACCGTCGCGGAATCTTCGTCGAAGCGGCCGGCGGCACCCTCTTTCTCGACGAGATCGGCGAACTGCCCCTGGCTCTGCAGCCGAAACTGCTGCGGGTACTGGAGGAACGCAAGGTGCGCCCTCTCGGTGGAAGCCGGGAAATCGCGTGCGAGGTGCGCATCATTACCGCCACCCACCGAAACCTCGCCGAAGCCGTCAGGGAAGGC
>Ga0102953_1001413_pt1 | contig 15289 bp, 14 predicted proteins | sample SalPon2A_C_D2_MG_FD_78509 | JGI IMG/M metagenome (GOLD analysis project Ga0102953, IMG submission 78509) | Soil microbial communities from South San Francisco under conditions of wetland restoration - Salt Pond MetaG R2A_C_D2_MG | ecosystem: Environmental > Terrestrial > Soil > Wetlands | place... | reverse complement strand
GCCGGCGCGGCCGGCGGAAGCGACCGGCCCGCGCGCGGCGCTGCTGGCGTGGCGGCGCGAGACCGCTCGGGCCGAGGGCCGCAGCGAGGCCATGGTGCTGCGCGACGACACGCTCGACGCGGTGCTCGCCGCAGGCCCTGCCTCCCTGGAGGAGCTCGCGGCGGTCAAGGGCGTCGGCCCGGTCACCATCGACCGCTACGGTCGGGCGATCCTGGCGCGGCTCACGAAGGCCTAGCCGGGGCCTCTCCCCCCACGCCCGGGCGAGGGCGGCTTGCCGGCGCGGTGCGACCGGCGCGGCGCATCCGCCGCTGCCGCCGCCGCGCCGTGCCGGAGGCAGCCCGCGGCGTCCGCCGGCGCGGCGCGGCTTAGAATGTGGGCGTCGTGGACTCGAAGCAGGTCATCCTCTCCTTCCTCGTTGCCGTCCTGCTGGGTTTCCTGATCGGGCTCGAGCGCGAACGCAAGCGCGAGACGCAGGGCTCGATCTTCGCCGGTATCCGCACCTTCCCGCTGATCGCGCTGTTCGGGGCCATCGTCGGCACCCTCACGCAGGCGGTGAGCCCCTGGGTCCTGGTCGGCAGCTTCCTGCCGGTGGCGGTCCTCATCGCCCTCGCCTACTGGCGCGAGACGATGGGCGAGAAGGTCGGCGGCACCACCCAGTTCGCCGTCCTGGTCGCCTACGGCCTGGGCGTGCTGGCCGGGTACGGTTCGTACGTGGCCGCCCTCGCCGGCGCGGTGGTCACCACCGGCATGCTGTCGATGCGCACCGAGCTGAGGCGGCTGGCCGGGGCGGTGTCGCAGGAGGACCTCTTCGCGGTCGTGCAGTTCGCGGTGGTGTCCCTGGTGATCCTGCCGCTCGTACCGAACGAGACCTTCGGCCCATGGGGGGTGTGGAACCCACGCACCATCTGGCTGCTGGTAGTGCTGATCTCCGGGCTGTCGTTCGTGGGCTACCTGGCATCGAAGATCATCGGCGCCACCCGCGGCATCGGCTGGAGCGGGCTCCTCGGCGGGCTGGCGTCCAGCACGGCGGTCACCATGAGCTTCAGCGAGCGGAGCAAGAAGCAGCCCAAGCTCGACATCGTCTACGCCATCGGGGTGCTGGCCGCCTCGGCGGTGATGGTGCCGCGCCTGTGGGTGTTGCTGGGCGTGCTGCAGCCCCGCCTCATCCTGCCCACGCTGGTGCCGCTGGGCGTGCTCTTCGTGGTCACGACGGTCGGCGGGCTGAGCGTCCTGCGCGAGCGCAACCGGGAGCGCCTCGAGGGGGCGAAGGTCAACAACCCCTTCGAGCTCAGGACCGCCCTGCAGTTCGCGCTGCTGTTCGCGCTCATCCTGCTGCTGGCGAAGGCCGCCCAGGTGTACTTCGGCAACCGGGGGCTCTACGTCGCCAGCGCGCTGGCGGGCGTGACCCAGCTCGACGCCATCACGCTGACGCTCGCCCATCAGGTGGGGAGCGGCCTCGACGTGCACGTGGCGGCGCGGGGCCTCGCCATCGCCGCCGCCACCAACAGCCTGTTCAAGGCGGGGCTGGCCCTGACGATCGGCAGCCGGCGCTTCGGGCGGTCGGTGCTGGCGACGCTGCTGGTGGCCGCCGTCGGCTGCATCGCGGCCGCCTGGCTCCTCCCCATGGCCTGAGCCGGTGCGCGCGCCCCGCCCGCTCGCGTGCCCCGGGGGGTCCGGGGCCGCCGGGCTTTTCGGTAGACTTGGGGCACGACAAGCGCGCCGTCACCTCGTGCCGGGCGAGGGCGCGGTACTCGTCAGCGGAGGCGTACGGGCATCCCAGCAGCTGATAACGGACGTGGAGGAACGTCCACGATCCGTTACCACGACACACGGAGGACTGATGGAACAGACGATCTATCGCGGCCTGGATGGCGTGCACATCGACACCACGACGATCAGCCGCATCGACGGACAGCGCGGAGAGCTGATCTACCGTGGCTACGACATCCGCCAGCTCGCGGACAAGGCGAGCTTCGAGGAGGTCGCCTACCTGCTCTGGCACGACGATCTGCCGACCAGGCAGCAGCTCGACGCCTTCCACGGCCGGCTGGCCGCCAACTTCCCCGTGCCGGAGCCCGTCTTCGACGCCTTCCGCAGCATGCCCGCCGGCGTGCACCCCATGCATGCCATCCGCACCGCGGTGTCGCTGCTGGGCGCGCTCGACCCCGAGGCCGAGGGCGTGGACGACGCCAACGTGCACCGCATCGGGCTGAAGCTGCTGGCCCAGTTCGCCACCTTCACCGCCGCCTACGAGCGCATCCGTAACGGCAAGCAGGCGGTCGCGCCGGATCCCGAGCTGTCCATCGCCGGCAACTTCCTGTACATGCTCACCGGCGAGCGGCCGACCGCGGCAGCCACCCGGGTCATGGACGTGGCCCTGGTGCTGCATGCCGAGCACGGTTCCAACGCCAGCGCCTTCGTGGCGCGGGCCACCGCGTCCACGCTGACCGACGTCTACTCCGCCATCGCGGCGGCGGTCGGCGCGCTCAAGGGCCCGCTGCACGGCGGGGCCAACGTGGGCGTGATGCAGGCGCTCGAGCAGATCGGCAGCGTCGAGGGGGTCGAGCCCTACGTCAAGGAGACCCTCGCCAAGCCGGGCGGCCGCGTGATGGGCTTCGGCCACCGCGTCTACAAGGTCATGGACCCCCGCGCCATCATCCTCAAGGACGTCGCCCACCACCTCGCCGAGGAGTCGGGTGACAGCAAGTGGTTCGAGATGAGCCTGGAGATGGAGCGGGTGATGGACGGCGAGATGGAGAAGCTGGGCAAGCAGGTCAAGCCCAACGTCGACTTCTTCTCCGCCTCCGTGTACCGCATGCTGGGCCTGCCGCGCGACATGTACACGCCCATCTTCGCGGTCTCGCGTATCAGCGGCTGGATGGCGCACCTGTACGAGCAGTATGCCAACAACCGCATCATGCGGCCCCGCCTCACCTACGACGGCCCGACCGGCCGCACCTTCACCCCCGTCGAGCAGCGCTGACCCGCCCCGGCCGCCCGCGGGCGGCCGGCCACCCCTGGTCGGCGCGCCGGCCCTGCGCGTCGCGAGGCGGAGGTACCGGGCCGCCGCCTCGCGGCCTCAGCCGCCCGCGCCGTCCAGCTCCGCGAGGAAGCTGCGCACCCAGCCCTCGTAGGCCTCGGGGTCACGGTTCCAAGCCTCGACATGGTCGGCGTCCCGAACGCGGGCGTAACGCACCGTCCCCCCCAGGCGGGCGGCGAAGCCGTCCACCGTGGCGATGGGCACGGTGCGGTCGTCGGTGCCGGCGATGAGCAGCACGGGCACGGTCAGCCGGTGGGCGCTGCGGCGCTGGTCGAGCGCGCGCCAGCGCACGCCGCTGCGCCACGCCGCCACCCCCAGGCTCGCCCACGCCCACAGGCGCGGCAGCGGCATGCGCGCCTCCACCAGCCGCGCCACGGTGGTGGCGGCCGGGTCGATGAGCGGGGAGTCGAAGAGCAGGCCCGCCAGCTCCGGAGCGTCCGCAGGCCAGCGCTTGGCCGCCTCCAGCACGGCCGCGCCTCCCATGGAGAAGCCGAACAGCGCCACCCGGCGCACGCCCCGGTCAGCCAGGAAGCGCACCCCCGCGAGCACGTCGCGCGCCTCGCTCGCGCCGTAGTGGTAGAAGCCGTCGGGGCTGGCGGGCGCACCGCGGTGGTTGCGGTAGGCGATCACCAGGGCGCTCCTGCCGCCGGCCGCCACGGGCCGGAGCGCCCGCAGCGTCTCGCTGCGCTCGCCGCGCCGGCGACCGTGGACCACCAGCACCGCGGTGGCGCCCTCTCCCGGCACCCACCAGGCTGCCAGGTCCCCCACGTCGCTCTCCACCCGGACCTCCTCGAAGTCCAGGCCGAGGTCCTGCAGCGGATCGCGATGGTAGAGGACGTTATCGATACGCGCAGCGTCGCCCGCACGTGGCGGGGAGCCGGACACCACGGTCAGGGGGCGCACCACCCTGCGGCCGTCGTCGGCCGCCACCGGCCCCAGCCGGCCGTGGCCCCCGGCCCACAGCAGGCCGTACACGCCCTCCCGCCGCGTGTCGGCGAGCTGACGGTCCCGCGGCGGCGCGGGCAGCGTCACGGTGCCATCGCCGCAGGCGAGCACCTCGAACTCGGGCATGAGGGTGTACGGCCGGGGCACCAGCAGCAGGCTGGAGCCGTGCCAGGCGAGCGCCGCCACCACGCAGGCGACCAGGACGATCGCCGCGAGCGTCAGGACGACGGCGGGGCCCACGACGCCTCCGCGTCAGCCCCGGAGGCGCGACGTCTGCCGCCGGCTCAGGACCCCCACCGGACCTCGCCGAAGGTGTCCTCGCGGCGCGGGCTCGTCGAGAACATCGCCACCGGCGTCTCCGTGGCCTCCTCGATCAGCTCGAGGTAGCCGAGCACCTGGCGCGGCAGCAGGTCGCGCCTCCCCAGCCCCTCCAGCGGTCCCCAGCCGGGGACCTCCTGGTAGACGGGGCGGCCCTCCTCGTACGCCACGCACACCTTGATGGTGTCCAAGCCCGACAGCACGTCCAGCTTGGTGACCACCAGACCGTCGAAGCCGTTGATCTCGCAGGCGTAGCGGAGCTGCACGAGGTCGAGCCAGCCCACGCGGCGGGGGCGGCCGGTGGTCGTGCCGTACTCGTCCCACTGGTTGGAGCCGCTGCCGCGCAGGCGCAGTGCCATGGCCTCGTCCTCGATCTCGGTCGGGAACGGCCCGTAGCCCACGCGCGTGGTGAAGGCCTTCACCACGCCGTGCACCCCGTCGAGCGCCCGGTGGCTGACGCCCGCGCCGACCATGATGCCGCCCACGGTGGGGTGGCTGCTGGTGACGAAGGGGTAGGTGCCGTAGGCGAGATCCAGCATCGTGCCCTGGCCCCCCTCGAACAGCACCCGCTCGCCGCGGTGGAGAGCGTTCCTGAGCACGGCGCCGGTGTCGCGCACCATCCCCCGCAGGCGCTCGCGCACGTCCGCCAGCGCCGCCATGGCCGTGTCCACGTCGGTCCAGCCCACGCGCGCCGTCGAGTTCGGCTTCGCCTCCAGCAGCCGTGCCAGGCGTTCCCGGAGGATGCCGTCCTCCAGCAGGTCCCCGGCTCGCAGGCCCACACGGCGCGCCTTGTCGCTGTAGGCCGGGCCGATCCCGCGGCCGGTGGTGCCCACGAAGCCGCCGCCCTCGTCGTTCTTGTGGTGGTGCGGGAGCACCAGGTGCGCCTCGTGCGAGATCCACACCTCGCCGGGGTCCCGCCGCGCCCCCAGCGCGTCCAGCTCCTCCACGAACGCCCAGGGATCGACGACCATGCCGCCCCCCAGCACCGAGACCGGTCCGTCGTGAAGGGTGCCGCACGGCAGGTGATGCAGCTTGAAGATGTCGCCGCCCACCACCACGGTGTGGCCCGCGTTGGCGCCGCCGGAGTACCGCACCACGTAATGCGCCTCGGCGGCGAGTGCGTCGACGACCTTGCCTTTGCCCTCGTCGCCCCACTGGGCGCCGAGGATCGCCACTCCCGGCATGCGTGTCCTCCTGCGGGGCGCGGCCGGCCCTGCGGCCGCGCGGCCAGGCGCCAGTATGACACACGCACCGGCGGCCGCTCCGGGCCGCCGCGCCCGTCGCGGGCCGCTTGGCCGCTCCCGCCGAGGCGATGTAAGCTCTCCCCGTGCCGAACGCCCCGGAAGTCCCCCGACCCGTCGTCCTGATGACCAGCGGCACCGTGCCGCGCGAGCGCGGGCTGCGCCGCAACGACACGGTGCAGGGACACAACTACGCGCTGGCGCTGGTCGCTGCCGGCGCCGCGCCGCTGCTGGCGCCCAACGTCGACGCGACGCTCGCCGAAGGCTACGCCGACGCCGCCGACGGCCTGCTGCTGACCGGCGGGGTCGACATCGATCCCTACCGCTTCGGCGCCAGCCCCGACCGCGACCTGGGCCAGGTCGACCGGCAGCGGGACGCCTTCGAGCTCGCCCTCTACCGCGCGTTCCGGGCCCGCGGCAAGCCGGTGCTGGGCATCTGCCGCGGTATCCAGCTCGTCAACGTGGCGCACGGCGGTAGCCTGCACCAGCACCTTCCCAGCCTGGCCGGCAGCGAGCAGCACGCCCAGAAGGACACCACCGGCGCCCCGCTCCAGCGCGTGACGCTGGCGGAGGGCTCGCGTCTGGCGCGCGCCTTCGGCGCCCCGCTGCTGCACGTCAACAGCTTCCACCACCAGGCGGTGGACCGGGTGGGCGAAGGGCTGCGCGTGACCGCGCGCGCCGACGACGGCATCGTCGAGGCGCTCGAGCTCGCCGCCGGCGAGGACGGCGACGCCTTCGTGGTGGCGGTGCAGTGGCACCCGGAGATGTGCTGGGACACGCATCCCGAGCACCACACCCCGTTCCGCATGCTGGCCGACGCCTGCCGGCGCGCGGGCTCCGAGCGGCCGGCCTCCGAGCGGCCGGCCTCCGAGGAGCGCCCGCCTGCGGGGCGTTGACAGGCACGAGCGTTCTGGTAGACTCCTGTCCATGACCTTTCTGCCGGAAGGGGGTGGTGCCGTGGACGACGGCTATGGCTACGCGTATGGCCGAACCACCCGCGTGTCCGGCGCGGGCCGCCCCAGGCGTGCCGCGTCCGTACCTCGGCACGGCGACCTCCCGGCGGCAGGCTGACCCCGCTCCCCAGCGTCCTTCGCGCGACACGTGAGCGACCGCCGTTCTCCTACGGAGGGCCGAGCCGGCCCGGCCCGCCCCCGCGGGCACACCACCGAGGACGACGAGGAGACCCCATGGTAGTCGTGATGCAGAAGCAGGCCTCGCCCGAGGCCCTGGAGCGCGTGGTGAGCGAGATCCGCTCGCTGGGATTCACGCCGCACCTCAGCGAGGGGGAAGAGCGCACCCTGATCGGCGCGATCGGCCCCTCCCCCACCGAGGAGGTGCGCGAGCACCTGTCCGCCCTGCACGGCGTCGACACGGTGGTGCGCATCACCAAGCCCTACAAGCTGGCATCGCGGGAGTTCCGCTTCGACGACTCCACGGTCACCGTGGGCGACGTGGTCATCGGCGACGGCGCCTTCGTGGTCGCGGCCGGCCCCTGCGGCGTGGAGAGCGGGCCGCAGCTGGCCGCCGCCGCCGGGATCGCCCGGCGTCACGGCGCCCGCATCCTGCGCGGCGGTGCCTTCAAGCCGCGCACCAGCCCCTACGCCTTCCAGGGCCTCGGCGAGGAGGGGCTCGAGCTGCTCGCCGAGGCCGGGCAGGCCACGGGGATGCCGGTGGTGACCGAGGTGACGTCACCCGAGCTGGTCGAGACGGTGGCGTGCAGGGCCGACATGCTGCAGATCGGCGCCCGCAACACCCAGAACTTCGCCTTGCTGGCGGAGGTCGGGCGCAGCGCCAGGCCGGTGCTGTTCAAGCGCGGCATGTCCACCTCCATCGCCGAGTACCTGCAGGCCGCCGAGTACATCCTCAGCCAGGGGAACCCCAACGTCGTGCTGTGCGAGCGCGGCATCCGCACCTTCGAGACCGCCACGCGCTTCACCCTGGACGTCAGCGCGGTGCCGGTGCTCAAGGAGGAGACGCACCTCCCGGTTTGGGTCGACCCCAGCCACGCGGCGGGCCGGCGCAGCCTGGTCGGCCCGCTGGCGCTCGCCGCGGCCGCCGCCGGCGCCGACGGCCTCATCGTGGAGGTCCATGCCCGGCCCGAGGAGGCCCGCTCCGACGCGGCGCAGCAGCTCGACGACGCCGAGTTCGGCGCGCTCATGACGCGGCTCCGGGCCGTGGTGAGCGCCCTCGGGAAGGCGCTCTGAGATGCGGCCGGCGCCGCTGTTCGGCACCATCGTCATCGCCGGCGTCGGCCTGATCGGCGGGTCGGTGGGCCTCGGCATCCGCCAGCGCTTCCTGGCGCACCGCACCATCGGTCTCGATCAGGACCCCGCCGCGCTCGACGCCGCGCGCGGCCTGGGCATCATCGACGCGACTCGGCTGGCGGTCGGCGAGTGGCTCGGCGAGGCCGACCTGGTGGTGCTGGCCACACCCGCCCGCGCCATCGCGCCGCTGGCCCGCGCGATGGCGCCTCACCTCGGGCCGGACGCCATCGTGACCGACGTGGGCAGCGTCAAGGCCGGCATCGTGGCGGAGCTCCGCGATCTGCGCTTCGTGGGCGGCCACCCCATGGCCGGCAGCGACAAGGCGGGCGTCCTGCATGCCGACGCCGCGCTGCTGGAGAACGCCGTGTGGGTGCTCACCCCCGACGAACGCACGGACGCCGGGGCGCTGCAGCGCGTGGACGCCTTCGTGACGGCGCTCGGGGCCAGGCCGCTGCGGGTGGCCCCGGAGCGCCACGATCGCCTGGTGGCGACCGTCAGCCATCTCCCCTACCTGGCGGCGGTCGCGCTGACCGCGCTGGTCGACCGCGGCGAGGAGCGCGAGCTGACGATGCTGCTCGCGGCCGGCGGCTTCCGCGACCTGACGCGGGTCGCGTCCGGAAGCCCGCTCATGAGCCGCGACATGGTGGCCGGCAACCGCGAGGCGGTGCGCGGTGCGCTGCGCGCCTTCCGCGCCGAGCTGGAGGGCCTGGAGGCCCTCCTCGACGACGACGCTGCCCTGCTCGCCCGGGCCGAGGCCGCCAAGCGCGTGCGCGACGGCATCCCCATCGTGCGCCGCAGCCTCCTGCCGGCGCGGCACGAGCTCGTCATCGCGGTACCCGACCGTCCCGGCGAGTTCGCCAAGATCACCAGGGCGCTGGGCGAGGCGGCGGTGAACATCAAGGACCTGGAGGTCCTGGGCATCCGCGAGGCGGGCGGCGCGGTGCGCATCGCCGTCGAGTCGGACGAGGCGCTCGCGCGCGCGCGCCGCGCTCTGGAGGACGCCGGTTACGAGGCGCGCAGTCGCAACGGAGGCTAGCGTGCCCTCCAGCCGAGACACCCTCTTCGACCTGGCCGTGAACCGTGCCGGCGAGGTGGCGGCGCGCCTGGCCGCCGGCGATGAGGCCGGCCGCCGACGCGCGCTCGAGGTGTGGTACCTGAAGACGCGGTTCGCCTACCGCGTGCCGTTCGAGGCGCTGCTCGCGGCGCTCGCGCGGCGCCCGCACGGCGCCGTCCACTGGGCGGGCGGGGAGCGCGGCGGCTGGCGGCCCGGCCCGCCCGACCGGCCCTGACCTCGCGGCCGGGGCGGTCCTCCACGCGGCGCCGCGGCCGGACCGCTGCCGCGCCGACCGCCGGCTCCGTGAGCGTGCGGCGCGGCGCGACGGACCGGGCCGCACGCCGGAGCTCAGTCGTCGATCGTCAGCCGGTAGCGGCCGCTACGACCCTCCTGCCTCACGTCCACCCGCGCCCGCTGGCCCCCGCGGGCGTACTCGGCGGTGATGCGGTCGCGATGCTCCTGGTACCGGATGCGGTGCCAGCCGTGCGCCCGCATGCGGCTGTCGACATCGCCGTACACGCCGTAGAGCGAGGCATCGGAGCGGAAGACGGTGTCGAAGTGGTGCGGGCCGGCCTGGCGCTGCTCCACCACCACCCCGGGGAACTCGAACTGCAGCCCCAGGTGGGCCCACACGATGACGCCCTGCGACGGCGCGGTGGCGGGGTTGCCGGGCCGCACCACCGCGGTGCAGCCGGCGAGGAGCAGCGCCAGCGCCACCGACAGCAGGGCCGGCCTGGCTGGAATGGTGCGCGTTCTTCGCATATCCGTACTACCTCCCATCCGCATCGGCGTTGGAGGCGCCGGGCGCGTGCCGGCAGGCGCCGCGGTCTCGGAACCCACCTGCCCGGGCGGTGCCATGGTAGGCGACGCGCCGCGCGAGTTCTGTGAGATGTCCTTGAGCGTTCGTTGACCCGGAGGCGCGGCGGGCTCCCGCGCGCCGCCGGCGCCGGGCAGCGGGCGGACACGCGCCGCCCCGGACCGTGCGCTATCCTGGCCGCATGCACGGCCAGCCGGGGGGCCTCGTGGACCGCTTCGGGCGGGTGGTGCGGGATCTGCGCGTGAGCGTGACCCCGCGCTGCAACTTCCGCTGTCACTACTGCGACCCGCTGGGCGCCGGGGGGCACGAGCCTCCGGGCACGCTCGGCGTCGAGCAGGTGGGCACGGTGCTGCGCGCCGCAGCGGCCCTGGGCATGAGCTCGGTGCGCTTCACCGGCGGCGAGCCGCTGCTGCGCAAGGAGCTTCCCGCGATGATCCGCATCGCCAAGGGGGAGCTGGAGCTGCCGGACGTCGCCGTCACCACCAACGCCAGCGCCCTGGAGCGGCGCCTCCCCGAGCTCCTCGACGCCGGCCTCGACCGCCTCAACATCTCGCTCGACGCGCTCGACCCCGAGGTGTTCCGCGCCATCACCCAGGGCGGCGACTTCGCCCGCGTGTGGCGCGGGATCGAGGCGGCGACCGACGCCGGGCTCACGCCCGTGAAGCTCAACACCGTCGTCATGCGCGGTCTCAATGACGGCGAGATCGTGCCCCTGGCGCGTCTCGCCGAGGAGGGCGAGCTCCACGTCCGCTTCATCGAGTACATGCACCTCAACAACGCGGCCGTGGCCGACTACCGGGTGCGCTTCATGGCGGGCGCCGACATCCGCGCCCGCATCGAGGCCGCCTTCGGCGCCCTGGAGCCGGTCGAGACCGACCCATCCGCGCCGGCGCGGCTGTTCCGGGTGCCGGGCTGGCGTGGCGCCATCGGCTTCATCAACCCGGTGACGGAACCGTTCTGCGGCGCCTGCAGCCGCATGCGCGTCACCTCCGACGGCATGCTCCGGCCCTGCCTCCTGACCGACCGCGAGTTCGAGCTGCGCAGCGCCCTCGCCGAGGCCGACCCGGTAGCCGCGGTGATCGACCGTTTCCTGCTCGGGGCCGGACGCAAGGTGGCTTCCGGGATCACCGCGCCGACGGAGCGGCCGCGCACCATGGTCGCCATCGGCGGCTGAGCGGGGCGCGCAACGGGGCCGCAGCGGGGCGCAGCGAGGCGTCACGCCGCCCGCCGGGGCGGGCCCGGCGAGCGTGCGCTCAGCCGGGCAGCCGGAACAGCGCCGCCATCCCCTGGCCGCCCCCCACGCACATCGAGATGATGCCGTGCTCCTTGCCGGTGCGCCGCATCTCCGCGAAGAGGTCGGCGGCGATCCGCGAGCCGGTCGCGCCGAGCGGGTGCCCGATGGCGATGGCGCCGCCGTTGACGTTGAGCCTGTCGTCGGGGATGCCGAGCTCCAGCTGGCTGTAGCGGCACTGGCTGGCGAAGGCCTCGTTGATCTCGAAGAGGTCGACATCGTCGACGGTCATCCCGGTCTTCGCGAGCAGCTTGCGGACGGCGGGCACCGGGCCGATGCCCATGATCTCCGGCGGCACGCCCGCGACGGCCGCCTGCACGAACACCGCCAGCGGCTCGAGCCCGAGCGCCTCGGCGCGGTCACGCGGCATGGCCACCGTCATGGCGGCGCCGTCGTTGAGCGGGCTGGAGTTGCCGGCGGTGACGGTGGCGGCAGCGTCGTCGGCGAAGACCGTCGCGAGGCCGGCGAGCGCCTCCATGCTGGTGCCCTCACGCGGCCCCTCGTCGTGCCGCAACACCACCTCGTGCCAGGCGCCGGACTCGTCCTGCACCCTGGTCGGCACGGCGACCAGGTGGCCCTCCAGCTTCCCCGCCTGGCGCGCGGCGATCGCCTTGCGGTGGCTGGCGAGGGCGAAGGCGTCCTGCTCCCGGCGGCCGATGCCGAAGCGGCGCGCCACCTCCTCGGCGGTCTGCCCCATGCTGTGGTAAGCGCCGGGCTTGCGCCGGGCGAGCGCGCGGTTGAAGGCCGGCTCGCGGCCGCCGATGGGAACCCTGCTGGTACAGTCGCTGCCGCCGGCGAACACCACGTCGTTCATGCCGGCAGCGATGGAATGCACGCCCTGCACGATGACCTGCAGCCCGCTGGCGCAGAAGCGGTTGATGGTCGCGCCGGCCACGCTGTCGGGGAACCCGGCGATCTGCGCGGCGATGCGCGCCATGTTGTAGCCTGCCTCGCCTTCGGGATGGGCGTTGCCAACCAGCACGTCGTCGATGTCCCCGGGATCCAGCCCGGGGCTCCGCGCCAGAGCTTCCTTCAACACGAGTCCCGCCAGGTCATCGGGCCGCGTGTCCTTGAGCAGGCCCTTGTGGGCCCGGCCGACCGGCGTGCGGATGGCGGCGGTGATCACGACCTCACGCATGCTGCTCCATCTCGTGTCCCATCTGGTCGTTCCCTTCCGCGCCGGTGCCGCCGCAGCGTGCGCCGCGAGGCGGGAGAGCCGTTCTCGGCAACGGGCGCGTCAACTGTTCCAGGGCCGGAGCCGGATGACCCCTTCTTTGAGGTGCGCGACCTCCGGACCGCTGCCGGACGTGCCGTCGTCACCGGCCTGGGCCACGGCGCTACCGATGCGGAGCTGGGGGCTGAGGATGCGCTCGGCCCACACCACCGCCTTCTCGTTGCCGCCGGCGCCGGCGTGTGCCAGGCCGCGCAGCGTCCCGACCACGATGATGTCGTCGTTGGCGATGATCTCGGCGCCCGCGTTGACGTCACCGAGGACGACCACCGAGCCGGTCGACTCGATGCGGCCGCCACTGCGCACGGTGCGCGCCACGATGACGGTCTCGCCGCGCGCCTGAGGCACCGTCGTGGGTGGGCGGAGCTCGCTGAGGCTGCCGCCGGCGGACTCGACCGCCTCCTTGACGCGCATGGCCAGCCCGAACGGCACCTTCCCGGCCACCTCGATCGCTACCTTGCCCTGCAGCAGCTGAGCGTGGGCCTTGAGGCTGGCGTCGACCGCCTCCGGCGTGTCGCTCTCCTCGAGACTCAGCAGGATGCCGCCCCGCGTTCCTCGCGCCTTCATCAGGGAATGTGCACCTCCACGCCGTGCAGCTTCCAGTACCCCGCGAGGAAGTCCCGCGCGACCGGGACCGACACGTAGGAGCTGGCGCCGCCGTACTCGAGGAATACCACGATGGCGATCTTCGGGTCCTTCACCGGGCTGAAGCCCATGAACCAGGCGTGCGTCCAGCCGTCGCCGCGGCTCGTCTGGGCGGTGCCCGTCTTGCCGGCCACGCTCACGTTGTCCGGGAACACCGACGGCCCCAGGAACCACTTCTCCGGGAACGCCGTGAAAGCCAGCCGCATGCCGTGGATGAGCGTGTCCCAATAGCTGCCGTCGATGTGCCGGATCTGCGGCTTGACGGGGGTGTCGCCCACCTTCTCCACCAGGTGCGGCTTCGCCTCCATACCGTGCTCGGCCACGGTGCTGATGAGCTGGGCGAGCTGGACCGGGGTGGCGAGCGTGTCGCCCTGACCGATGATGGTGTTGAGGGTGTAGCCCGGAAGCCAGCCGTGCTTGTACTGGGGCTGCGAGCGCACCCACTGCAGGTCCGGCACGCGCCCGCTCTCCTCGGCGGGGAGGCCCACCCCCACCGGCTTGCCGTAGCCGAGCTTGTAGGCGTTGTCGACCTCGTCCTGCATGAAGCCGTTCCAGCCGCTGGAGAAGCCGGGGGTGGTCAGCGCGGCGTTCCAGAAGAACGTGTTGCAGCTGTCGGCGATGCCCTGGGCGATGTCGTAGGGACCCTTGTCGAAGGTGGCCCAGTTGTGGAACGTGACGCCCCCGTAACGGATGTCGGCGGCACAGTCGAACTTGCTCTGGGGGGTGACGAACCCGTCCTGCAGCATGGTGTAGGAGGTGATGATCTTGAAGGTGGAGGCCGGCGGGTAGGCCTGGATGGCACGGTTCTCGAGGGGCCGGTTGGTGCTGTCCTGCAGGATGGCGTTCACCGCCTTGGCGTTGACCGGCAGGTGGGTGAACAGGTTCTCGTCGAAGGTGGGCGCACTGGCCATCGCCAGGATGTCGCCGTTCTTCGGATCCACGGCCAGGAGCGCGCCGTGCACCTCCTTGGCGAGCGGCATATGGGTCCGCTTGCGGTCCTGGTTCACGTACTTCAGGGCCGACTTCAGAGTGTCCTCGGCCAGCCGCTGGACCTGTGGGTCGATGGTGAGCGTGACGTCCTGCCCGGGTTGCGCCGGCCACAGCAGGGTGGACCGCACCACGTTGCCGACGTTGTCGACCTCGACCAGCCGGGCGCCGGCGGTCCCGTGGAGCGCCTTCTCGTAGCTCTTCTCGATCCCCATCACGCCGACGAGGTCGTTGACGGTGTAGCCGGGGTAGCGCTCGGGATCGGCCTGGGTGGTGTAGCCGACCGTCTGCGCCGCCAGGTTGGTCGGGTAGGTGCGCTCCACGCGCTGGCGCAGGTACAGGTTCGGGTGACCGGCCACGCGTTCCTCGATGGCGGGCACGAGCTTGTCGGGGATGTTCCAGGCCAGCACGGCGCCGTTACGTACCTCGTCGGGGTTGTTGGGGTCCGGCGGCCGCGGCTCGCCCTCGAGCCCGAGCAGGCGCTTGAGCCGCGACCAGTCGGGGATCTTGCCGCCGCGGTACATGAGGTCGTAGGCGATGCGATCGTCGGCCAGGACGGTGCCGTCGCTCGCCAGGATGCGTCCGCGGAGGGGCGTGATGGGCTTCTGCTGGGTGGCGTTCTGCTCGCTCCGGGCGGTGAACTCCTCCGCCATGGCCAGCTGCAGGTACATCAGCCGCGCGGTGTAGGCCACCAGCACCGTCAGCACGAGCGCCAGCACCAGCCTGGAGCGTCCGTTCACAGCAGCTCCTTGCGCAACAGCCGACTACGCTGCAGCAGCGCCGCCCCCCATGGCAGCAGCAGCAACCCGGCGGCCACCGTGAGCACGCTCTCGACGGCGGCGACGGCGCCCATCCGCACCAGCGACTCCGCCGAGCCCGTCAGCCACAGCAGCAGCGGCGCCATCACCAGCCATTTGCCGGCCTCGGCGGCGAGGATCACCAGCGCGCGCTCGAACACGCCCGACTGCGTGAGCTGCGCCCGCACGATGCTGGCCGCCAGGGCCGCGCCGGCCAGCGCGAACGCGTGCACGCCCAGCACGCCGGCACCCATCACGTCCTGCAGCAGGCCCACGCCGTAGGCCAGCAGCACGAGCTGCCAGGGCTGGATGCGCCACAACAGGGTCAAGACCGCGATCATGAACAGGTCCGGTGTCGGGAAGGGGTTCATCAGGGCTGCCAGGAAGCCTTGTACGATCACCAGGACCAGGTAGAACAGCAGCAACCGCATGTGCCCAAGTGTACCGTCAGGGGGCGGTCGGTCGGCTGAGGACACGCCGCACCCCGCAGGCGCGGCGTGCGGCGGTTTACATTGGTGCTCATGGCTATCCTCCTCATCCATGGCGGCGCCGGCTCCCACCCGGAAGACGCCGAGAGCGACACCATCCAAGGGCTGGAGAGCGCCTGCGAGGCGGGGTACGGCGGCTTTCCGGACGGCGGCGCGCTGGCGGCGGCGCTG
>Ga0102953_1001412_pt1 | contig 15297 bp, 14 predicted proteins | sample SalPon2A_C_D2_MG_FD_78509 | JGI IMG/M metagenome (GOLD analysis project Ga0102953, IMG submission 78509) | Soil microbial communities from South San Francisco under conditions of wetland restoration - Salt Pond MetaG R2A_C_D2_MG | ecosystem: Environmental > Terrestrial > Soil > Wetlands | place... | reverse complement strand
TGGCTTGGGAAAAGGGCAATTCCCGGTGGCTGAAAGTTGTGCCCGGGAGGAACTCTCCCTGCCGATTTTCCCGGAGTTGACTGAACAGCAGGTCAGCTATGTGGCAGGGCAGTTAAACGAACTCATCAGGTGATCGCGTTTACAACCACGGGCAATTGGCGCCACGGGCAGATCATTTGCAAAAGAGGATAATCACCTTATGGCATATCATGTGGAGATCATAAACCCCGTTAACGACCCCGGGTGGGATCAGCGGATACTTGCCGGTGACAAGGCCTCTTTTTTTCATTCAGCCGCCTGGGCCGCAACCCTTTCGGCAACATACCGATATCGGCCTTGCTATTTCGTCTTATTTTCAGACGACAACAAGGTCAGGGCCTTGGTGCCGCTGATGGAGGTGCAAAGTTTCATTACTGGTAAAAGAGGGGTGTCCCTCCCTTTTTCCGATTACTGCGAACCAATCCTGGAGGCAGAGGGAGATCTTGCCTATCTGCTGGACAGCATCTTCGAATACGGTAGGAAACAGGGTTGGAAATATCTGGAGTTGAGGACCGGAACCAGTATGGTTACCGATCAACCGGCATCAGACAACTTTCTGGGGCACACCATTAATCTCACCCAGAAAGAGGACGAACTTTTTGCCTCCTTTCGGGAGAGTACCAGAAGAAATATAAAAAAGGCCGAAACGGCCGAAGTAGTCTGCAAGACATCTACAAGCTTCCAAGCCATTGAGAAATTTTACAGTTTAAACTGCCTAACCAGAAAACAGCATGCTGTTCCGCCCCAACCCTTTTCCTTCTTTAAGAATGTCTATAAACACATTATTGCCCGGGATAAGGGGTTCATTGTTCTGGCATCCCATAAGAACAACGTGATAGCAGGGGCGATCTATTTTCATTTCGGTCGGCAGGCTATGTATAAATATGGCGCCTCAAACCGCGATTACCAGAAAAGACGGGCCAATTATCTGGTCATGTGGCACGCAATTCGCGCATACAGCCAAAAAGGCTTCGAAACCCTGGACATGGGAAGAACCGATCCGAGAAATCAAGGGTTGAACCAGTTCAAAACAGGCTGGAGCCCCATGGCCAAAGAGCTGATTTATTACCGGTATGCACTAAAGGATGCGCTTGTTCCCCGAGATAAAAAAACTACTCCTTATTTGAGGGAAAGAATATTGCCGCATTTGCCGATCCCGCTACTCAGGATGATTGGCGCGGTCGCATACCGGCATGTTGGCTGATGCCGAAGGTGTTTATGAATGGCAAGCCATTGAGATGAAGCGGCTTAAGAGGTAAAGGCAATGTATTTCATGGAAAATAAGAAGATTAGCGGCGGACCAGTTGAACAAATAAACATTGCAAACGACCCACGCTGGGATGCCTTTGTTACCGACCACCCATTTGGCTGGCTCTACCATCTCTCAAACTGGCAAAATGTCCTGGAACAGAGCTTTAGTCAGATGACCGGGCATTATTTCGCACTACTCGATCACAACCGCACCATCCGTGCCGGACTGCCTGTTTACGACGTGAAAAGTTATCTGACCGGCAGAAGGCTGGTCAGCATTCCTTTTGCCTCCTTGTTCGACCCGCTTGTTTCTGATCATCAGGATTTTAGAGAGCTCCTGACGGCCATCCTCGAACAATTTGGCCGTAACGGCAAAACCAGGATCGAATTCCGGACCCTCCACTCATACTCTTCCGTCCGTGACGACCGGTTGAACTGCTCGCGCTTTTACAAGCACCACTTTCTAGACCTGAGCCGCGGCCCGGAAGCTCTTAGAAAAAATTTCCATCGCAGCTGCGTAAGACAGCGCATTGCCCGGGCCGAAAAAAGCAATCTCACCCTGCATATCGGCTCAAGTGAAACGGAATTAAAGGAATACTACCGTCTCCACATGCGGACCAGGAAAAATGTCGGCCGACCCACCCAGCCATATCGTTTTTTTCAGGCGCTCTGGCGCAATCTCTATCCCGGGCAGCTGCTTAGCCTGCTGCTCGCCAAGAAAGAAGGCATAGCGATCGCAGGTATGATTCTTCTTCATTTTAAAACGAGAGTGTCCGCTGAATTTGCCGCGTCTGACGAACGTTATCGCAATCTCAGCCCAAATCACTTTCTGTTTTGGGAGGCCATCCGCTTGGCCCACGCTAAAGGTTACACGGTCTTTGATTTCGGCAGGACCTCGCCGGAAAACAAGCCATTGATGGCGTTCAAGGCCAGATGGGGAGCAGAAGTCCTCGACCTGCCGCATTTTTATTATGCTCAACAGACGAGCGGGGAAGAGGTGCCGGAGGGAGACCCCCTGAGTTACCAGTTGATGAGCCGCATCTGCAGGAAAGCCCCGAACTCTCTGCAGCCGCTTATCGGCAATTTCTGTTATCGCCATCTTGGATGATGAGTTCATCGGGACTACTAGAGAGAAAAATGGCAAAAACATCTTTAAAGAATCTGATAAGCAGGAAGATGGGAACGGTCGTCGTGCTCTCCTGTTTGGCCGCATCATTGTTTATCGTTTTTTTCTCCATGATTTCACGCAAAGGAGATTATGGATTTCCTGAAAAATCATCAGAGGAGATCGACCGAAACAGTCTGAAGAACTCCATCCAAGCCCTTCAGTCCATCGGATCACGCTCCTCTCACGCCGGTCAAAAGGCAGCCAGTCGTTTCATTCAAGAGAGCTTGCGCTCCTTTGGGTTGATTCCCGCAGTGCAGCAGTATGTTTATGCTGGCACTAACTGGGACAATATTATTTTGACTTTTCCAGGCGATCTTAACCGGGGATCTGACATTATCATAATCGCCCACTACGACTCAAAATCAAGGGGGACGCAAAACTTGGCGCCGGGAGCAGATGATAATGGTAGTGGAGCGGCAGTATTACTTGAACTAGCCCGCATCCTTCAAAGAAAATCACATTTTTCCACAGTCCAGCTGGTTTTCATCTCCAATGAGGAAAATGGTCACGCCGGCAGTAAGGCCTATGCGCATCGTGCGCGGCAGGAGAAGAAACAGATATTTGCCGTTCTCAATATTGACGGGGTTGGCTATACCGCGGCCCCGAAAGAGATAATGCGCGGAAGCGTCGTTCTTTTTAAAAGCGGGCTGCCGTTTCTGAAAAGAGGGAAGATGTTTGTCGACCTGCTTAGCAATTTTGTCGCGCAACCATTCCGTGGTCATCGGACCCTGAAGCTCGTCACACAAGAAAAAGATCGCAATCTTATCGAGATGTACTCGGCAAGATACGGCTATGGGGACCAAACAGCCGTACTCATAAAACAAGAGTCATGAGGGGACGAAACATCCTTCTGGGCAGAAGGATATCCTGCGGTTTTCATAAACTCGGTAGATAAAAATCCGTACTGGCATACCAAAGAAGACCGACTGTCCCATCTGAATCTCGATACGGTTGCCCAAGCTACGCAGGTTGCACTATCACTTATTCAGGATTGGGATGATTCTAATGCTCGAGAATTCCTGGCCGACACGGAGAAAAAAACCTGTCAACGCCGCAATATTTAAAAGCAGACAAAAGGAGGTAGGCCATGCCTGATCAATTATGCCAGATGCACTGCATGCCAAAAATGTCGGACCAGCTAAGCCAGGGAGAAATATTATGGCAAAAGCGCAACCGGATTAAACGGATTGTGAAACGGAGAATACGTTTCCTGGCAAACTTGATGACGTCCCCCAATAAGAAGGCAATCCAAGCGGCGGCCACGGCCGCAAGCGGAACCGCGGAAACTTTCAATCCCGGGGATTTGGTCCGGGTCAAGTCATGGGAAGAGATCAAGGCCACCCTGGACAATTGGAACCAGCTGAAAAGGTGCTCTTTCATGGAAGAGATGGCGCCATACTGCGGGAGCCGGCAACGCATTCTCAAACCGGTCGAAAAATTCCTTGATGAACGCGATTACCTGATCAAGAAATGTCGGGATCTGGTCATCCTGGAAGATGTGCGCTGCGAAGGAACCAAGGATTTCGGCGATTGCGACCGGGCCTGCTACTTTTTCTGGCGCAATGAGTGGCTGGAAAAAATACCGGATGCCGCCGGGACAACAGCAAGGTAAATGAGCATGGCTGTTCCGAAAATTTACTACAAACTTAAAAAGTATATCCCCCGAAGAACCCAGCTTTTTTTGCGCAGGCAGATGGTTCGGGGCCAGCGGCGTCTATACGGCAAGATGTGGCCAATTGACGAATCGGCCAAAGCCAGACCTGCTTTCTGGCAGGGTTGGCCGGAACAGAAAAAATTCGCCCTGGTCCTGACCCACGATGTTGACACGGCAAAGGGAGTTGCGAACTGCAAAAAACTTATGGTTCTTGAGTTGCTGCTTGGATTCCGCTCCTCTTTCAATTTTGTCCCGGAGCGCTACCCCGTTCCAGCAGAGCTTCGCCATGAATTAACCGCTAACGGCTTTGAAGTCGGGGTCCACGGGCTGAATCATGACGGCGCTCTGTATAGTTCCAGGGAAATATTTCGGAGCCGGGCCAAGCTTATCAATAAATACATAGAGGAGTGGCAGGCAGCAGGCTTTCGTTCGCCATCGATGCACCATGAACTCGACTGGATTCATGATTTGAACATCGAATACGACGCCTCCACTTTCGATACGGACCCGTTTGAGCCACAATCTGACGGGGTCAGTACTATATTCCCCTTCTGGGTCCATAACGGCTCCCCCGAGGTTGGTTATGTTGAACTGCCGTACACCCTGCCTCAGGATTTCACCCTCTTTGTGTTAATGGGGCAGCAAAATATCGATATTTGGCGGACAAAGTTGGATTGGCTCGCGGCTAATGGCGGGATGGTATTGGTGAATGTTCATCCGGATTATATGAATTTCTCCAAAAGGGAAAAGAGGCTTGAAGAGTATCCGGCCCGTTACTATCAACAGTTTCTTGAATACATCAAAGAACGATACGATGGTCAGTACTGGCATGTGCTGCCAAGAGAAATGGCCGGCCTCATCAGCCGCAAAATAAAACAAAGTAGGTGGAACGAAACGACAGCAGCGGTTGAGAGCGAGCAGGTTTATCCTGAAGGCTGGGGATACGCCCACATGGAAGAGCACCTTGCTCCTGTGGCAAAGTAATCCAATATTGTTGGTCTGTTTATTGAAAGAGGAAAAGCATGATTTGTCATCCAGACAAGTGCATTTTCATCCACATTCCGAAATCGGCCGGCATAAGCGTTCACCAGGTTTTCGCCAGGCGGTTGGGATATTACCGAATGGCAAAAGCGCCTTTGCTTCTGGATTATAATCACGACCCTCGCCTTGGTCCTCCGGCACTAGGTCACCTGAAGGCTGTCGACTATGTTTCATGTGGGCATATCTCCCAAGAGAAATTCGACTCCTACTTCAAATTTTCCTTTGTGCGCAACCCTTGGGCGCGAATTGTCTCCGAATACAAATTCCGCGGTCATGCTCGAAAATATGATTTCAAGACCTTCATTTTCAAAAATCTTCCCCAACCAGACTGGACCGATCCCTATTACCATATTATTCCTCAGTATGACTATCTCTATGACGACAACGGCAAACTCTTGATCGACTATGTAGGTAGATTTGAAAAACTGCAACAAGGTTTTGATGAGGTGTGCCGGCGGATTGGGATTCCACAGACAAAATTACCACACCGCAACGCTTCAATCTCAGGAATGGGCATTCCTAAAAACAGATCGGACGTGGTACGAATGTTCAAAAATTACTTTAACGTAAACTACAGGAAGAACACCTTCCCCCACTATACGCATTACTATGATGACGAAACACGGGAATTTGTGGCGGAACTCTACAAGAAAGATATTGATGCCTTTGGCTATCAGTTCAACCCGGATCCCTGGCGTAGCTTATGTGCCTGTAATGATCATAGCCAACCAGTAAGATCAGGGGCTGCGTGTTCCGGTATTTCTTTAAGGTCAAGATGATTACCGTCAATTCAGATCTTATTCCCTTTAGAACTGAATGAGGTGCAGGGCGACTGCTCTGTCTGGCCGAGAAGGGGGATTGTCTGCTCTACTGATATTTATGGCCGGTAGATTAATCCTTATCTGGATATTAAACCAAATCATCTTGCTCCCCAAGGAGTAGTTCCTCAACAATGAAGATTACATCTTTTAGTGAAAGCAGGGGGATGAATACGAAAAAAATAAGCCTTGCAGCTTATTGACCGCACGAGTCTTTTTTGTGAGCATATAACATATAAGCCATGGTTGGAGTGGAGGCGGTTGGCAGCCCCAATACCGTTTTCTCTGGGAATCTAAATCAGAAGGAAATGAATAAGATGATAACAGGGCATAATATAATATGTTTTGGATCCTCCTCCTGGCAATATCCAGGGATGCAGCAGACAGCCATGAGGTTATTGGCTGACCGAAACAGAATATTGTATGTCAACGCCCTCGGTAGCCGTAATGTTTCTTTGAAATTATCGCAATGCGGCTTTTATTTAAGAAGAATTAAAAGACTGTTTCAACCCAATCAAGCCGTGTCAGAAAATGCTATGGTTTGTAATCCTCTTATCATCCCTTTTGTTTATAGTAACCTAGCAACCAAATTAAATCGAGGACTACTCCGAGCCCAATTTCAACGCTTACTTCACAAAATAAATTACCGCAAATACATATTGTGGGTGGGAACTCCAACGGCAGCCTTATTCCTAGATTTGTTTGACCCTTCTTTAACTATTTATAATCCTGTTGATCGTTATTATGCCTTCTCGTTTGTCAATGGCGATAAAGTTCGTACTTACGAACAAATAATAGCATCGAAAGCCGATGCAATTATTTGTACAGCCGAAGCCATCCGGACAGATCTTCTTCCTTATAATAAGGATACTTTTACTGTTAATCATGGTGTGGACATCGACCATTTTCACTCGGCGCTTAAAAGTCAAACGATTCCGGAAGACATTGCAAACATTCAACAGCCAATAATAGGCTTTTTCGGGGGACTGGATGAGTGGGTGAATTTCAGATTAATCCGGAAAGTTGCATACCGATATCCAAATGCGAGCGTTGTTCTAATTGGGGGGAAAACGACTTATTCTGCCCAGATTGAAGACATTCCCAATGTGCATTTGCTTGGATATAAGAATTTCAATGAACTGCCTTTATACCTCAAACAATTTACCGTTTGCTTGATACCGTACATCATCAACGAAAGACTGATTGCGGTGGATCCAGTTAAGTTACGCGAATACCTTTCCATGGGAAAAGCTGTGGTGAGTGTGGATTTACCAGAAGTCAGAAAACTTGAAAACCTAGTTAGCATTGGCAGAGAAGAAGAAGAATTTGTTGAAATGGTAGGAAGAGCAATGGGAGAAAACAGCCCCTCGCTTGTGGAAGCCCGAATAAGGGCCGCCCGCCAAAGTGAATGGCCGGTGAAGATGGCAGAAATTTCAAAGATTGTTAATGATGCTTTTCTACGGAAGAATCAGGGTAATTAAAATGGTAGATACTATTGTTATAGTACTTCTGGTCCCATTGGGCCTGCTATGTCTAATCAAACCTTTTTTTGTCCTGTACCTGTCGACAGCATTAATGGTTTTGAAATTTGCTCCAATGGTGGATTACGAAACAACTCCAATAATAAAATTTGGATCAATTAATATTTTCACCACAGATTACCTGATCTTGATATTGTTTTTGCTGTTGATGATTTTTTTGGCCAAAAATCTGATATTTAAACGCCAGCTTCTGGAAAAGTTAATGAAGAGCCAGATAAGCAGATTAGTTCTCGCTTTATTTGTCTGGTCTATTTTTATTGGAATCCTTTCCTATGGTAAAGGATTCGCATTACAAAATGTATTGCGGAAAATTGCCGTTGAGTCACTAATGTTTATTGCCATCCTGATTCCAACGATCCCGGATGTCGACGTAAAAAAGGAACGATTCTTTCAATACAGCGTATTGCTGGGATTGCTACTAGTTTGTTTTTCCCTGTGGAAATACCTTATTTCTCATGAAGTTGAACTGACCAGCAGCGGAACATTGCGAACGTTGTTAGGTAATACTGTCGTCATTTTCATGCTGCCCATTTGTTATATGCTTTTCTACAGCAGATACTATCGGCAACATCCTTTTCTTTGTTACACCATACTGGGCCTATTAACCATCGGCATAGCCTTGACTGGTCATCGTTCCGGGGTGATCACTCTGGCTTTTGTGATACTAATGTATTGCCTCGTAAATAATTTCAAACTTCTGAATTATCTTTGGATTCCAACTGCTGGCATAACGATGCTCCTCTTGGTTGTCTTGATTGCCTCGATGGTCAGAATCCCCCCCGGCCAAACCCTTCTTGGCGATATGGTGCTGCGCACTAGTGACACCTTTAATCTGGAAAACAAAAGCACCAGGGAAAGACTGTCAAAGTGGGACTATTCTCTTAAGATAATCCAGGAACATCCACTTTTGGGGCTAGGCAGGTTCCCTGTGCATACAAACAGTATTGATGATGCTAACCAGGATTTAAAGTATTCGTTTGCGGAGTTCAATCGCGCGAATCATAACATGTTCGCGGAACAACTCGCAAATACAGGGGTATTGGGTTTGTCGATAATGATCGTTTTTATCGGTGGGATCCTCAGGCAATTCAGAAAGATTACCGCCCTTGATCCGCGATATGCCAACTTTTTAAAAGTCTATGTATTATCTTTCCTGCTTTTCAGTCAGTTCAACACCTCTTTTACTGACCCGTTGGGGAAAATATTTCTCTTCATTATGCTTGGATTTTTAAACGTCCAGACGCTGAAAGAATCAGGCACGCTTACAGCCTTTTCCTCGTGAATCAGGTTTCTAGAGGAGAGATTTTTAGAGTAAACATAATCACGGGCTCCACTCAACAATTGGCTATTGGTATCACTTTGCCAATATGGATTTAGGGCCCTCAAAAAAGCAAGGTTAGACTTCCCTATGGATGAATCAATCAAACAGAAGCTGTATTCAGGTGGGATGTGGGTTGTAGGGTTGAAGATACTTGCGCTACCGGTCGGTCTTGTTCTTATCGCGTTATTAACCAGGATGCTTTCAGCAGAAGAGATGGGGGTCTATTTTCTAGTTTCAAGCCTTATTGAATTTCTTGTGCTCTTATCTTTGCTTGGAATGGAAAGATCTATTGTTCGTATTGTGTCCCAAGCATTGGCCCTTAAATTGCCTGGCCGCGCATGGCAAGCAGTTCGCGATGTACTGAGTTTGGGGGTGCTGTCAACTACGATAGTAGCAGTATTGCTTGCTATTGGAGTTGGGCAATTTGTGTCCGAAAAAATATTTAATTCTGCTCTGATGAGTGAGCTTATTTATTATCTCGCAATATGGATGGTATTGCGCGGCCTTCAGAGCTTGATTGCCGAGTCTTTCAGGGGAATTAATGATATTAGATTTGCTACTCTTTTTAATGGACTGATCCCAAATTTTCTCTGCGTCACCGTGCTGGCATTGTTATTCTGGATGAATGTAAAAATAAACCTATCAACAACTTTGTCCATCGTAATCAGTGCTTGCGTATTAAATCTTTTATTGGGGTATGTAACATTATCTCAAGGTACGTCAAAATTGGGTAGTAATGGATCGATTGCTGTATCTGAGATATTGAAAATTTCATGGCCGTTTTACTTTTCAGCCATTTTTTTAACGGGTTTACAACGCAGCCATCTTTGGTTACTTGGCTTTTACAGTAATGCAGAAAGTATAGCCATATATGGAGCAGTTTCGCAGGTTGTGATTTTGTTCACAGCAACACTCCAAATCGTTAGACTGGTGATTCCAGCCATGGTCGCCAAGCTTTACGCCCAAAAAAAATATAATGATCTCGAGAAGCTTCTTAGAAGCACTGCAACAATTGCCGGTGTTCCATCCATTATTGGTTTGTTATTGATTGTATTCTTCGGAAAAACAATACTTCTTCATCTTTACGGAGAAAGTTATGCCAATGGTTATTCAATATTAATCATTTTGGCAATTGCACATATAATAAATCTATTAACCGGAGTGCCAGGTATACTTTTAATGATGTCTTCAAAAGAAAGAGTGCTTTTAATAATATCTATATTCAGCGGTTCTTTGAGTTTTTTGGTTAGTTTTATGCTGGTTAACAGGTTCGATTACATTGGCGTTGCCATAGGGGCTGGAGTTGGAATAGCGGTTCATCATTTACTTATGGCTAGCTATTGCCTAATTAAAATGAATATAAATACCTTCATTAGTCTAAGCGAAATATGTATTTTTAAGCGAAGGATCATATCAATGCTCGCTACTCACAAGCAGAAATTCATTCTTAACACTAGTAATTTGGGAGAATTACCTGATACATCAAAGACTGTAGAGAAATAAACAATAGAGGGTGTAAGGTTGAAACCAATATTCATATTCAGTTTGCCACGATCAGGGTCCACACTTCTGCAACGTATGCTGGCAACATCAGGTCAGATATCTACGGTGTCAGAACCTTGGATATTATTACCTTTTGTTTATACCTTGAAATATGATGGAATTAGATCGGAATACGGACACAGTTTGTCTGTGCAGGCTATCCAGGATTTTTATAAACAATTTCCAAATGGTCGACAAGATTATCTACATGAGTTGAGAGAGTTTATCTTAAAGCTTTATCAAAAAAACACGCATCCCGAAAGCACATATTTCCTTGATAAAACCCCAAGATATCATTTGATAATCAATGAAATACAAGAGATTTTCCCTGAAGGTAAGTTCATTTTCCTGTGGAGGAATCCTTTAGCCGTTGTTTCTTCAATTATACATAGTTGGTGTCAAGGAAAGTGGAAACCAAGGACATGGCAAATGGATTTATACGATGGAACAAAGAATCTTATTAATGCTTTTAGAGAAAATTGCCCTCAGGTTCATGCTTTACAATATGAAAACCTTATTCAATCACCCTCAACAGAAATGAAAAAAATATGTGACTATTTATTGATTGAATACAATGATCAAATGATAGACTCATTTCAAAACATTAGCTTAAAGGGCAAATTGGGAGATCGGAAGGGAACTAAAAAATACAACTCTTTGAGCACAAACTCCTTACATAGCTGGCAAACAACTTTCAATAACCCGATACGGCGGCATTGGGCAATTAGATATTTAGATTGGCTTGGTGAAGAAAATCTCAGAACCATGGGCTATAGCTATCATGATTTAAAAGATCTAGCGTCAAATGGGGGAAAAATAAAATTTAATGATATGTTTTCCGATCTAATTCGGTCGGCTTTTCATCCGGCAGCGCATCTCTTGGCGACATTGAGAGAAAACTACAACAATAATATCAAACATTTTTATCACTAGCCAACCTGAAAATGAACAGAAATATAATTCAATGCCATGTGCGGGTTTGTTTTTTTCAAAGTCAAGGGACACAACACGAGAGTTTGGCAGGTTCCAGGTACTTGTAGAATCGAGACCTTTGCTATCCAGAGGTATTCAGAATTTTTGAGTAATAAGAAAAATATTATCTAAGCACTTTTCCACTTTTCAATTGCACCACAAACTTAGGTGAAAATATTGAACTCAATCGACAATTCAAAAATACTTCCCGAAAGGAAAAAGGTTTTTTTGAATTCTCTGCCTAAGGCTGGAACGAATCTTGCCGCTAAATGCTTAGAACTTATGGGCTATCGCCAAGTCGGGGGTGTTGACGCTTCAATAATCTCGAGAAGAGGATTACCATCAATCTTGCGGCGCTGGTATTTTCGTCCAGCCAAATCTTCGCCATGTTACCTGGTAGGAATCGACATGCCCGTAGAGTTATCGTGCAAAGCAGTCGCCCGGATACTTAATCGGGCTAAATCAGGGAATTTTATTCCTGGTCATGTGGGATATAAACCTGAACTGCTTGGCATGATAAAATCAAAGGGATTCGCACCGGTTTTAATCTTGCGCGATCCCCGTGCAGTCCTCAATTCATTTGTTCATTATGTGGTCGCCAATGCATTTCACCCACTTCACACTTTTTTCAAGAACAAATCAACAGAAGAGAGATACAGATTTGCCTTACACGGAATTAGAGATACACAATCACACCTCCAACCATTGCTCACCCGATGCCGTGCGGTTGATGTTTGGAAATCTGATCCAGCGGTTCTTTCCTTACGCTTTGAAGATCTGGTCGGACTACCTGGAGGTGGGAGCAAAGAGAGTCAAGAAAGATCGCTTCATGCCCTGATTTCGTTTCTGGGCATCCAAGGTATTACCATCCAGGATATTGCCGATGATATCTTTGGCCCCGGAAGGCATACCTTCAGAAAGGGAAAAATTCGTGGTTGGGAAAGAGAGATGCCAACCAGTTTACGGAATGAAGTTGATGAAGTTTTAGGCGAACTACTGATTGATTGGGGATATCCATAAAGACATCTAAACACCCACGACCTCAGAAAGTCCCCTACTTTTCGAAATTAGAATTATAGCACAACTGAATACTGGAGAATTTGCATAAATAATATCTCACTATCAACAAACAATGAAATACAGGGGATAAAGATGAATGATCCAATTTTCATAATAGGCCTACCTCGATCGGGCAGCACATTGTGGCACAACATAATAGCAAAAAATGAGAATATTTGCAGAATAGGGGAAATGCATTTTTTAACGCCATGGCGTAAGGATTTTAGACACTTTTGCAAAAAGTACGTAGGTAATTTAAAGGTCAATACGAATATTAAAAAAATGGTAGACTTAATTTTTTCACAAGAAACAATACCTGGTTTATCTGCCTGGTTTTGGAATGCAGAACTCCAAAGCATTAGCAGCAACCCGCTAAAAGAAAAAATTTATTTAGAAATTCTGGCATCCGACAGATCGTTGGGCAGTATATTCAAAATCTTAATCGAAAAAATCACCGCCTGTAGAGGTTTTAATAGGTGTTGTGTGAAGTTTCCTGTTTATCCTAGTCATATATCTCAATTGCTCCAATGGTATCCACAATGTAAGATTGTACATATTACGAGAGATCCAAGAGCGACCTCTATTTCAAGGACAAATGATCCGGGAGGAACACAACAATTAATAAGGAAATATCCTCGTATGACTTTTCTAATACGAAAGATAATGATTTGTTTTGTTGTTGTTCAATACCATTGGACATCACAGCTACATTGTAAATACAAAGACATAGACAATTATGCTCTTTTCCTGTACGAGGATTTATTAGCAGATCCAGAAAAAATTATAAAAAAATTATGTGATTTTATCGAGATTGATTTTGACAAAAAAATGTTGGAACCAGAAAAAGCACAAGAATCTAGTGTCACAGGAAGAAGAGCAATAGGCTTTGACAAGAAAGCAGCAACTCGCTGGGAAACAATAATTTCGCCCTTCGACAAATGGCTAATCACAATGCTTACGAAAAAAAGTATGAAAAAATTTGGATATGCCCCAAACAATGCTGCTATTTCCCCTAAAGAAAAAATTAATGGCACTAGGAGTGCTTACCGAGAATAGATTTAGTTGCGATGTCGAGCGAAATTTTATGGAATTCGGAGTCGGAGTTTATACTCTTAAAATTGCTGTGCTTACCTGTTGTCGATCATAACAGGGGGATATTCACGGCCAGACTCCTAGAAGACCGACATTAAACTGAACATGTTAAATGTGTGAGAATTAAACTTGCTTTTTGGTGTTGACCTTAACATTTACGATGCTATCCAGTTAACTATCGGAAACACTCAAGAAAGGCCTTACCGTGCTAACTTTACTCTCAGGTAATCGATCAATTACCCATCTATATTTTTTATCAATCAAGTGGCTCTCCCTCAAAAAAATTACAATTTCCACCACATATTCTTACTGTAAGATGCAGCACAAGAAAAACAAAGTACTAGGAATAAATTATTTTGGAATCAATTAACATAGCAGTTTTAATGACTTGCTATAATCGAAAAGAATCAACTCTTGCGTGCCTTAGCAAAATAAAGGCTCAAGAAAACATTGGCGACATCAATCTAAAAATACATTTGGTTGACGATGGCTGCACCGATGGAACAGGAGAAGCAGTCAGAACACTTTTCCCCGACATAAAATTACTTAAAGGTAATGGAGAGCTTTATTGGGGTGGCGGTATGAGGTTGGCTTTCAGAGAAGCCTTGAAAGAGAACTACGACTACTACCTATGGCTCAATGACGACACTATGCTCTATCCGCATGCTGTTCGGACGATATATGATACTTCACGGCACCTAAAAAAAGAAATAGGCCAAGATACCATTTTGACCGGGGCATTGCGTGATTCGACGACAGGGGTATTAACCTATGGCGGAAGTATCAGGCGCAGATTTTGGAGTCCTAGATCATATATATTGGTTCCTCCCTCGAATAAACCAGAACCTTGCGATGTCATTAATGGCAATTGTGTCTTAATACCTCAGAAAATTACGAAATCAGTTGGGAATATCTGCAAAGAATTCACCCATAGAGGGGGCGATTTTGATTATAGTCTTCGCGCCAAATCAAAAGGGTTTTCCAGCTGGGTCGCCCCTGGATATCTTGGCACCTGTCCAAGGAATTCTTTAGTAGGTACATATAGGGATGACAAACTACCCTTCAAAACTCGTATTGCCCTTTTATCAAAACCAACTGGAGCAGGAGCAATACCTGCCAAGGAGTGGATGCTCTTTATAAGGCGACATGGAGGTTTTCTTTGGCCAATTTATTGGTTTAGGGCCTTCCTTAGAATGAAGTTCCCATGGATATGGGTTTGGCTACGCTCTAAAAAAACTTAATTACGCAAGTAATTGATGTGCAAAAGAACACTGAGATGTCCTTGGCATTTAGTACACCAACCAAAGCATTATCTCTGGCAAGACGTCATCCCACTTGCCGTCCTCAACGTTCAGTCCATGAATGCTGAACATGTCTTTAATCAACGTTTGTTTTAGGCTATCTTTTATTGCAGTAGTAGTACAGCCGGATCACTTATTCAATTTCTATTTTGGTAATCCCTGCTTCGGTAGATACCTGCATCAAATAAAAATAATCCAATCTCGAATCCGGCTCCCGACCGCTGATTGTGATTGTGTGAGCTCCTGCCGCCAATTGTACTTTCAATGGATCAAATTGTGGGACATCGAATGTCCCTGTGCCTCGGGCGTTAACCTCATCTTGCCTCCAAATATTATACAGAGCAGGATCCCCTTTTGGATTCAAGTCCCAAATATCTTCCGGACCATTGTCAATCTTGACCAGAAAGGAATCAGACCCTATATCGGCAGAATAAACCTTGGCGACAATTTTGTAAGTACCAGGCTGGATGATATTGACGTTGTAAGTAGCGCTTCCCG
>Ga0102953_1001411_pt1 | contig 15301 bp, 8 predicted proteins | sample SalPon2A_C_D2_MG_FD_78509 | JGI IMG/M metagenome (GOLD analysis project Ga0102953, IMG submission 78509) | Soil microbial communities from South San Francisco under conditions of wetland restoration - Salt Pond MetaG R2A_C_D2_MG | ecosystem: Environmental > Terrestrial > Soil > Wetlands | place... | reverse complement strand
GCATTATATGTGGCGGGCACGGTAGGCTCACGCCCCGTACGCATCGTCGGCAGCCGCTCGCACGGGGGCGGCGAAATCGATGAATTTGCCGCCCGGCTGGGCGAACATGAGTTCCTAGCCGTGGGCAGCGCGCTCAAGTTCTGCCTGGTGGCAAGCGGAGAAGCCGACGTCTATCCGCGGCTAAAACCCACCTGCGAATGGGACACCGCGGCCGGCCAGGCCGTACTCGAAGCCGCCGGCGGCACCGTGGTGGAACGCGACGGCACACCGTTGCGCTACAACCAGCGCGAGAGCCTGGTCAATCCGCATTTTCTCGCCAGCGGCGACCCTCTGCACGACTACACCCGGGCCCTGGACTGACGATTCGGAGGCCTATCCCGAGACGCTGTTTACCACGGAGTTCACTGAGAAAACCGAGAAAGAAATTCGGAAAGACAAGAAAAGCCGTTGGCCCGGGTGCCGACTTGAATCATGACGCCCGCCCGTTACCTCTCCTGCTCTGTTAGCTCCGTGCGCTCTGTGGTAAGAATCCGAACCGATCGGCGCTCAATCCTCGCCGCGATAGATACAGCCGGAGTTGCAGGTTTCGGCGACCTCCACCGCACTCAGCTGCGGCAGTTCGGGTTTCAGGCGCGCCCAGATCCAGCGGGCCAGGTTTTCGCTGGTGGGGTTTTCCAGTCCCTCGATATCGTTCAGGTAATGATGGTCGAGCCGGGCGAATATCGGATCGAACGCGGCGCCTACATCGGCAAAATCCATGACCCAGCCCGCAGGTTCGGCCACCTGCCCGGTTAGCGTGATCCGGACGCGGAAGGAATGACCGTGCAGACGCGCACACTTGTGCCCCTCGGGAACGTTGGGCAGGCGGTGCGCGGCCTCGATCTGAAAGCGTTTGTATAGCTCCATCCGGGGGGACCATGAGCGGGTTCGGGCCTATTTTCGCACGCCTGGCGGGCAGATGGCCTCCACTCGGTGTTGCGGTCAATTGCGGTGCGGTGGGCTAAGCGCTACGATGGAGCGACAATCAGGCCGGCAGGGAGAAAGGCCACCATGAACGGGCCGCTGGAGCCGGAAGACCTGCGGGCGCTGCGCCGGCGCCTGCAAAAACTGCAGAGCGAACACCGTGCGCTCGACGAGCGGATTCGCACCTGCGAATCCGGCGCCTTTGCCGACCAGCTCGGCCTGCGCCGCCTTAAAAAACGCAAGCTGTTCCTGCGCGACGAAATCGAAAAACTCCGCAGCGCGCTGATCCCCGACCTTAATGCCTGAGCACCGGGCCATCGGGACGAACACGCCCCGATAGCCCGGTGTCACATCTGCCTACTTCCCCGTGTGGCCGGACATCTTTCCGGCACTCTTGGCAGCCGAAGGCATCAGCACCGGTTTGACCTGCACCGGTTTGCCCACGACCAGCGTTTGCATGCCCGCCTTGTAGGCCTTGTCGTTGAACTGAACCACGCTCTGGCGCAGCGAGCCGTTAAAGCGGGTCAGTATGCCGTCGAACGTCTGCTGCAGCTGCTTGACATGCCCCATCTGCTCGGCATTCGGCGCCTGGTTCGGGCCCATCTGCCCGACCATCCGGTAGGCATTGAAAAGATGCTGGCCAAAGTTCGCAATATAGTGCAGATCGTCCTCGATCACGGAATACTGGACCTTCGGGTTGTACATCTGCATGGCGAGACCGCCCAACTGCTGCTTCAACGCCACGGCCGCATCGTGCACTCCGGCCTTGTCGCTGCCCTTGGGCGCGTCGGCCGTATTGCCGATGACCTGCCCCAGCGTGTCGAGCATTGCATGGGTCCGCTCGAGTATCGTCACCGCTGCATCGACCTCGTTGCGCAGCATCAACCCGGTTTCCAATGCATTCTTCTGGGTCGCCATCGGGATATCCAGGCGCGGGTCGGACACCACGTCCACGATCTGCTTGCTGCTGTGTTTGCCCGCGGTCACCGTCACGTGATACGCACCAGGCAGCGCAATCGGACCGTTGGGCCCGCCACCGTTGCGCGATTCCCCCTGCATGAACTTGGGCAGGTGCGCCCCGTCGTAGCGCATGTTCCAGGCGATGCGGTTGACACCCGCCTTGCCCGGACCATGGAAAGTCGCCACCGCATTGCCGGATGAGTCGGTCACCTTGATCGTCACCGGCGGCTTGCCGTCCTTGCCTGCACCCTCGTCGAGCGCAGATTTCAGGTAGTAGGCAATCACCGGGCCGCTGGGCGGGTTGGACGCCACGAAATCAGTCGGCGCAGGGCCGATGTGGCGACCGAAATACTTCACCCATTCGGTGCCGGTGGAGGCGGAGAACAAGTGGAACGCATCGTTATCCACGGAACCCGACCACTGCTCCAGTGGTTCGATGTTGTCGAACACCCAGAAACCGCGGCCATGGGTCGCCAGCACCAGATCGTGCGGCTTGCTCGTGAACTTGAGGTCCCACACCGGCATGGTCGGCAGGTTGGCCGTCATCCGCGTCCAGTGCGACCCGTCGTCGTGGGAAATATACAAGCCCCGGTTGGTGCCGAGCGCGAGCAGCCCCCGGTGATTGGGGTCTTCGCGCACGACATAGGCAGCCGCATCGCCGGGCAGTCCGCGGGTGATGCGCTGCCAACTGCCACCGTAATTGGACGTCTTGTACACGTAGGGCCGCGAATCGCCCATCATGTGCGCATCGACTGTCACGTAAGCCGTTCCGGCATCGAAAGGCGACACGCCGATCTGGTAGATGCGTCCGAGCCGTGCCGAGGACGGCACGTCCGGCGTAACCTTGTGCCAGTGATCGCCGCCGTCTTTCGTGACCCACACCAGTCCATCATCGGTACCGACCCACATGACGCCGGGGTCGGTATGGGCGATCGTGATCGAGAGGATGGTGTCGAAGTTTTCCGCGCCCGAGATGTCGTGGTTGACCGGGCCGCCCGCCACGGGCTGATGGGCCTTGTCGTTACGCGTCAGGTCCTGGCTGATCGGCTGCCAGTCCTGGCCGCCGTTGGTGGACTTGAAAACCACGTTGCCGCCGAGATAAACGGTATTCGCGTCCGTCGGCGACACCGCTAGCGGCGCGGCCCAGTTGAAGCGGTACTTGAGCTTCGAACTCGGGATGTCCGTGGCACCCGGCAGATAGGGCTTGAGGAATTTGGCCGTCATCGTTTTCCTGTCGATGCGGAACGAGAACCCGTCCTGCGAGTTGGAATAGACGATTGACGGATCGGAAGGCGCCGGCACGGCATATACCCCGTCACCGCCGGCCGGATTCCACCAGTCCGCGCCCCAGATGCCACTGTATTCGAGGCTGTTGGACGGGCCGCACGCGGCATTGTTGTCCTGCAGGCCGCCGCAGATTTCGAACGGTTGCGTCTTGCCGATCGAGACGGTGTAGAGCTGCTCGAGCGGAAGGTTGTTGAAATAACGCCAGCTCTTGCCGTCGTTCAACGATTCGAAGGCGCCACCGTCGTTGCCCTGGATGATGCGGTTCGGGTCCTTGGGGTCGATCCAGATGTCGTGGTGGTCGACATGGACGCCGGGATCGAGCACATGTGCAGTCTTGCCGCCGTCGGTGGACACCATCAGGTGAAACGAACCGAAATAAAGCTTGTCCGGATTGTTCGGCGCGACCTCGAGGGTCGAGAAATAGAAGGGACGCACGTCGAGCGCATGGTTGTTGCTGATGGCGTGCCAGTGGTCGCCCATGTCGTCGGAACCCCACAGTACATTCTTGTCCGTTTCCATCAGGGCATAGACCTGGTTCGGATCCGAGGGGGCAATCGCGATGTCGACCCGGTTGGTCGGCCTGTCCGGCAGGCCGTCGGTCAGTTTCTTCCAGGTCCGGCCGCCGTCGAGAGAGCGCCAGATGCCGCCGTTCTTGCTGCCGTTGAGGAGCGTCCAGGGCTTGCGCTGCACGGTCCACATGCCGGCGAACATGACATTGGGGTTTTTGGGGTCCATCGCGATGTCGCTCGCGCCCGTCGTGTTATTGACGTAAAGGACCTTTTTCCAGTTCTTGCCGCCGTCGGTGGTCATGTACACGCCGCGCGTATCGCTTGATTTCCACACATTGCCCAGCACCGCGACATAGACAATGTCCGGGTTCGTCGGGTTGACGATGATGCGCGAAATCTGTCCGGCGTCGGCCAGACCCTTGAACTGCCAGGTCTTGCCGCCGTCCGGCGAATAGTAGATGCCATGGCCGTTGAGGGTATCGTTGCGCGGGTTCGATTCGCCGGTGCCCACCCACACGTCATTGGGATTGGACGGTGCCAGCGCCACGGCGCCGATCGAGGCCGCCTGCTTGAAGATATCGTTCCAGCTCATGCCATCGTCGATGGTTTTCCACAACCCGCCGCCCGCGGAACCCACGTAATAGGTCCCGGGTTTACCCGGCAGTCCGGTCACGCTGGTCACGCGCCCACCCGATACGGCCGGCCCCAGGTTGCGCAGCTGCAGGTTGGCGAAGGGATCGGCCGGCTTGTTGGCGGCCAGCGCCGTACTCGCCAGGGCGCAGCACGCCACTAGAGAAATCAAACGAATCCGAAACATGGGGACCTCCTTCCGGGGTTGCGGGTTACATCGTGCCCTGGCAGAGCACGCGAAGGGTCGATTCTACCCCTTTCGTGCGACTCGCGTGGCCTTCCTGCCGCTTGACGCGGGTTTCAGGCTCGCCGCCGCATTCTCTGCGTGCGCAGCAAGGCATCGAGTTCGTGGAAATCATGATGGCGCCCATCGGCCAGTTGCGAGGGTTCCACGTTACCCAGAGCAGTAGCGAGCGATGCTATCCGCTTCGGGTCGAGCCGTTCCCACTCCTCCAGCATGTGCTTGAGCGCCACGCGTTTCAGGTTGTCCTGGGAGCCGCAAAGCGTACAGGGGATGACGGGGAATTCCCGCATCGCCGCGTATTTTTCGATATCGCGTTCCCGGCAGTAATACAGCGGGCGAATCACCATGTTCTCGCGATCGTCGCTCAGCAGCTTGGGCGGCATGGACTTGATGCGCCCGGCATAAAAAAGATTGAGGAAAAACGTCTCCAGGACATCGTCCATGTGATGGCCGAGTGCTATGCGGGTAAAACCCTGCTCGGAGGCATAGCTGTAGAGCACGCCCCGGCGCAGACGCGAGCACAGTCCGCACTGGGTCTTCCCCTCGGGTATTTTCTCCTTTACCACGCTGTAGGTATCCTGCTCCAGGATCCGGTACGGCACGCCGCGTGAGGCCAGGTATTCGGGCAACACGTGCTCGGGGAATCCCGGCTGTTTCTGGTCGAGGTTGACGGCCTGCAATTCGAACCTGACCGGCGCCCGTCTCTGCAGTTCGAGCAGCATGTCGAGCAGCGTATAGGAATCCTTGCCACCCGACAGGCACACCATCACCCGGTCGCCATCGGCGATCATGCCGTAGTCCTCGATCGCACGGCCGCAGGCGCGCAGCAGGCGCTTGGTCAGTTGGCGAGCGGCAACGGAATCGGGGCTCACGGCGAAACGAAACGATAGCCGAATACCAGCGATACGCTTTGCCGGGCGCCACCCTCGACATGCAGGCCAACGGTGCCGTCTTTTACCACGGTAAAGTCGAGATCGAGATACGGGTTGGTAGTGCGGGAAAAATTGAGTGACTGCGTGCCGTTTGACGGAGACTGCTCATCGCCCGAGGCGTGCCGATAAACCAGCCCCGCCTCGGCGCTGAACCAGCGCATGCTGTAACGCGGTCCAGCCGCCACATGATACGACCACCAGCGGTCCACGAAGGTGCCGCTGCTATTGGAATTGCTCAGGCGATGGTAAGCGCCGGCCGCCGTGAAATCGAGTGCGAAATGGGAAACGACCCACCATTGATAACGTGCGGTCAATCGCCCGTAGGCGCCGCTCGGAGAAAAATTGGCTGCGGCGGGATTGTTATCGTACGAGATATCGGTATACCCCACCTCCATGGCCATCGAGAAATCCCGGCCGAAATACTGGCGTATAGCAAGCCCGACCTCGTCCACCTGGGCCGTGTATGTGCCGGGACCGATATCCAGGTCGGTCTGGTAGCGTTCGAAACGGATGGCGGCTCCCAGACTGTCCACATCGTTCGCCGCCCGCGCAACGGCCGGCACCATGACGGTTGCGAGCACGAGACCCGCCCACAGCGTGATTGATCGTTTCATGAGCTTTCCTGCCGGCTGTATAGTTCCGCAAGCGCCTTGCTGACGCATGGATGCACGAATTCGTCCACGTTGCCCCCGAGCCGAGCGATTTCCCGCACCAGTGTAGAAGAAATGAAGGTGGTGCTCTCGCCGGGCGTGAGGAAAATGGTTTCTATCCGAGGTTCCAGCCGCCGATTCATGATCGCAAGCTGAAACTCGAATTCGAAATCCGATACCGCCCGCAATCCACGCAGAATCGCGCCGGCCCCGCGCTCCCGCGCGTAGTGTATGGTCAAGCCCGAGAAACCCGCCACTTCGACGCGCGACTCGTCGGCAAACACGGTCCGGGCAAGGTGCAGCCGCCGATCGTCCGGGAACAGGGGCTGCTTGGTCGAATCCGCGGCCACCGCCACAATCACACGGTCGAACACCCCGACGGCGCGCCGCACCAGGTCCTCGTGACCGTTGGTGATGGGGTCAAAAGTGCCGGGGTAAAGTGCAAGCAAGGGCGCGGGACTCAAAATCGGTCAAATCAGGGATGATGATAGCGGCAGACAGCCCCACACGTCCAGAACCCGCCATGGCGGCCGCGATAACAGCGTCTAAAAGGGCAGTCCCCCCGTCGTCTCTGATCGATGTGTCCTGGTGGCAATCGGATCATAGGTGCTGGACTCGAATCGGTCGAATCAGGAATGACGAAAGGCGGCAGGCAACTGTCCAAAAGAAGGGGGCGGCCGTATCCTTTACAGCCACCCCCAAATATCACCCACAGGAGTTATGGGAGAGAAGTTCTTGCTAGCTTTGCCGGATAGCCTTGCGCCGCAGGCCCGCAACCAGTGCCAGAGCGAAGAGCAAGGCCAGAACCTGCCAACCGATGCCGGCTATACCGCCGCCCGTGCCCTTGCCGCCGGAGGATCCCACCGAACCGGAAACGTTGCCCACGTTCTTGCCCGAATAGTTGGTGTCCTGCGGCTCACGCCCCTGTGCCGTTACCTCGGCCTGGAAAGCACCGGTCTGGTTGGCCTGCGCCACCAGGATGATGTCCTTTCCCTCACCCTGGGCCAGATTGCCGACGTCACAAGTCACCACATTCGCGGACGCCGAGCACCCGGTACCGCTTTGCGGAACGTATGCCAGCCCCGGCGGCAGCGGGAAGTTCACCACCACCTGGCTCGCGGCACCATCGCCCTGAACCGCAAGGTTTTCTATACCGATAGTGAACACGGCATACTGGCTCTTTTTCACGGGATCAGGCAGCAACTCAACCGTGGTACGCAACGCCACGGGTTGAGGATCCCAGGTCACCTGGATCGGCACGATAGAGGCTCGGTAAGGCGTATTACCGGTCAACTTGAGGTAGGCCTGCGACGTGGTGAATTCAGCCTGTCCGGTGCCGTCAAATGTCAGTCCCAGGCTGTCCGAGGCACCGGCAGCAACTGTCCCGGACTCGGGCGCCACCGTAAGCCAGGGGATCGAAGGCGGCTTGCCACAATCATCGTAGCCCGGCAGAACTTCATCGCTTGTTACGGGCGCACCGCCCCCGCCAGCAGAACCGCCGATCTTGTAGAACCCGCAAGCGCTGCCGGCCCGGAAGACACTGGCATTTGAATTGGGCAATGCCGTCCAGCTGTTGCTGTTCGGATCGTAGGCATACCCCTGGTTGGTAATAATCGTCCCATTGCGAGATGAACCGCCCGAAACCAGCAACTGGCCATTCGCTGCGACATACCCCGAACCCCACAAATCCAGCGGCATGGCGGCAATCGGCGACCACTTGTCCAGTCCGGGGTCATAAGCATAGCCGTTGGCATAGGCCTGCTTGCTCGAAACGCCGCCGGCGCAGTAGATACCGTCGTTGATGCTGCCGCAACTCTCCCAGGAAATAGGATTCGGGTAATCCGTACCTGAACTCCATGATTGCGTCCCCGGATCGTAGGCTTCGACCGTGGTGGCCCCGCAGTCGAAACCGTTGGGACATCCGCCGATCAGATACAGTTTGCCTTCCAGCACCGTCGCCGCGGCGCCACCTCCCAGGGGGTTCGGATTATCAGGTCCCGTCGACCAGGTATCGGTAGCAGGATCGTAGATCTGCAGTGCCGCCGTGGGATTGCCTTTCGAATCCCAGCCATCGGCGACATAGAGCTTTCCATTGATAAACGCAACCGCGGGTTTTTCCACCGGGTCGGGCATGCTGGCGATGGAACTCCATTGATCGGCATTCGGATCGTAGACATATCCCATGGCATATGTACTGTGGGTATCGGTTCCGCCTACCGAATAGACCAGTCCGGTATCGGTGTCCCGAGCCGCAGAACTGTCCATGACCGGTACGGGGTAATCGGCAATTGACGTCCAGGGGGCATCGTTAGGCACTACACCGGTTGCAGCGCTTGTATCGCAATTCGCGCTTGTGCCGGATTGCGCCATCAGACTACCCGGCGATAACTGATCGCAGTGAATCAGTTGCAGAGATGCCCCACTGGCCTGGATTCCGGTCGCTGGTGCCGGTGCATTGATGGTCCAGAGCTTGAATTGTGCCTGAGCCTGGCCGATGTTGTTGACCGCGAGCTGCATCTGCTTCTGGCTGTTCACCATGACATGCAACGAGATCTCGCCGGGATCGGTTTCAATACGGCCCGCCTGCAACACAAAGTCCTGCGTCAGCACGGCATTGCTGCTCATGGAAAGCTGCGCTGTTGCCGACGTGTAGTTTTTGCCGGTCGCGGTTAGAGTGCGAGAACCCGAGGGAGTGAACAACAGGTAGCTGCCACTCGGCAAATTGGGATCGTCGGGATTGCTGATCGTCTTTATGCTGTCACTCTGATCGTCGGAAATGGTCGCCCCGACCACGCCGTCGCCCGTGTTGCCGTCTTTGACCTGGCCGTAGACCAGACCGCCCACAACCGGTTGGCAGCTGCCGATACCAACGTCGTCCACCTCAGCATACCAATCCTGAGAGAAGCGCCCTGTGACCAGGTCGTAGTAACGCCAACGAAGCTGCATCGTTGACGTTCCAGCTGGAATGTAGGGCCCCAATTGGACTTTTTCGACCACGCCCGGAAGCTCATACAGGCCACCGTAATTCGGGTTCGTCAAATGCTGGACGGTATTCCACGCACCACCATCGACGCTGATATCCACATCAAGCGCGTCCGTACTGTAATTGTGATAGTTCAATGAATAAGTCAGCACAGGGTTGGCGGAAAGCGTACTGACATCCACCAACGGCGAAACCAAGGAGGTGTCGTAGGCCCCGAAGTAGCTGTAAAAATTCGCCGCGTTATTGCTATCCGCAGTGGCGGCTGCACCAGTGCCTCCGGTCCAGTTTTGATCGCCCCAGTAGCCATCAGTGTTCCAGACGACGGACGAGCCCCTCACGTTATTGGTAACACTCCAACCGGAAGGGGGGAACCGGCTGTTGAAATCTTCGCCCAGCCCGCCAAGAGTGAAGTTATAACCGGGCGCCGCACATGCGGTGGTGATGGGCAGGACAAAATCTTGTGTCATATCCCCGGACAGCGTCACGTCGGCGGACCCCGGTTCATAGCCGTCGAACGCCGCAGTGACACTCACGGAATATTGGTTGCCCTTGGGCAATGACACGCTGTAAGCCCCGGTTTTCGGATCAGTCCAAATATCCGCCACTTGCCCGAAAGTGGGCGTCGTGATATGGATATCGGCATACAACCCGTACCCATGGCCGGAACCATCGGTCACGTGCCCCGATAGTTCTGCCATCTGGGCCGGCCCGAGCGAAAAATCCTGCTCCACGTCACTGCCATCGGCAATCGTAACCGAGTTCGATTGGTCCGCATAGCCATAATCGCTGGCTGTGACGGTATATGTACCCGCGGCAACCAGCTTGGAATAGTGACCATTGCCATCGGTCTGAGTCCGTTTGCCTCCAGGCGTCAACATCACAATGGCGCCGGCAATCGGATCACCTGTCGAGGCGTCGGTAACCATACCCTCGACGGTTCCGCTCGGTCCTTGTACGCCAAGATGCGACAGCAGGCTCACGACACGGGGACTGCCCCAACCGGTGGGATGATCCCAGTCTGGACCCGCGTTGAAGGCGCCGTTGCTACCCGATGTGACATCCCTGAAATCGCTGGCATAATTCCCGGCGTTGACGTCGTTGTAAATCAACTGATTGGATTGGCCAAGCGACACTCCCCCGTTGTCCGTAATGCCGATGGCGAATAATCCGGCAAACTGCGGGGCCACTGCACTGGTGCCATATACTGCCCCCCAATTACCTCGATAACGGATCAGATAAGGATAATCAGGACCAGCATTGAGCGCCATATCGGAATTATTGCGCCAACCGTTAGCGGGCACACCCGCCCCCGTCTGCCAGGACGGCTCCGAGAAATACTGGCTGACGGCACCGCCCGTATTGCTCCATGCAGTCTCCGACTCGTAGTTGCCGTTGACGTCAGCCTTCAACTCGGTGCCATTGGACGCCGTGATATACGGGCTCGAAGACGGGTAATCCGCCACGTTGTCGCTACGCGTACCGTCACTGGATCCGTTGTCACCTGCTGCGGCAAACATGGAAATACCCTGCGCGGCAGCCTGAACGAAAATCGCATCGGCTGTATTGATGGATCGTCCCCAGGAACTTTCCGGAGCCCCCCAACTCGTCGTCATGACCTGGGCGGTATTATCGTTAACAAACTGGTTGAATGTATCGATAAAGGTGCTGAAAGAGGGATCGGCGGCCACATAAACATTTTCGTTTGCCCCCGGCCCCATCGCCCCGCTCCATTCCATGTCCAGCAGCGTCTCGATCGTGCCATCGGTAACTCCGTTGTCCCCATCCACGGGAATGACGCTAACCGCATGCGAAGGCAGGCCGTACGCGTCCCAGAAGCCGTTGTAATCGTCAGCCGAAAGATCGGAGCTATCGGCGGTCAGAATAGCGATGGTAACGCCTGCCCCGTTCACCGACTTGAAGATCGACGGCCACTCGTAAGCTTTCGCTATCTGCGCTGGGTTGTAGTAGGCGGAACTGGCCGGCGGCGGCGCATTGGCAACCGAAGATTGGCTACTCAGCACACGCGTTTTCACATGGTTGAATGGCCTCAAAACGACAGCGTTGTTCAAACCGATAACGTTCTGGACAATCGGCGCTACTTGCGAGGTCAGCTTGGGACGATCGGTCGTACTTAAGAACGTGCGGTCCTTAAGCTGGTAATCGTTGATCATGATCCCGAAAGCATGCTCATAGACAGCCGTAGATGCCTCTGTATGAATCAGGATATGATTGGAAGAAACATTTAGCACTGTGATACCGCGACGTTTGAGAAAATCGGTCACGATGGCCACCTGTTCCTGACTGGGACCATATTGATCGATGAATTCGGAAGGAGTCAAAAAGTGATGATAAAGAGCACTCCGCGGATCCTGAACCTGCTTCAGAAAATTTCGAAGCCGCTCTACGTTACGCAACTTCAAACTCAAAGTCAGGTGGATACGATCGATAGGCGAGTGCGCCCCAAGCTTGGTGGCCTGATCAAGCAGAGCGGGAGCCACCTGTGGAGGCATCGTCACAAAACGAGACCTTGATCCAGTCTCCCACATGATCGCCGTCAATCCACTCCCGCTAATTCCGGCATGCATACCGGACTTTGGGACCGCTTTCGGTCCGATCTGCGAAGCAAATGAAGACGGCACAATGGCAACCGTTGCCAGCAGCAAAGTTCCGCACCCTGCCATAACGACAGCTAACACTTTTTTCATAACAGTCTTCCTATTGTCGACTCTGAAACGCATGTCCACCATAGCTCCATCCGTGGGGCCGGTCGGACGCACAAACGGAATGGAATGCCTTATCGCACCTCGCCCACCCCACGCAAGTTCTTCCGGGTATAACCCAATGCTTGGTATTATTGGCGAGAAGATCGGAAAATCGCCTTTAATCTGTATTTATTGCAGGTTGTTTTTTGCTTTGTCCACCCTTTTTTTGGCCGGCACGAATGAGCGAAGAAAATTTCATTAAAAACAAAGAACTATACATATTCAGACCCTTCCTATTGGATGCTGAAGAACGTTTGCTCTATCGCAATAACACCTCCATACCCTTGGCCGGGAAAACTTTTGACCTCTTGCTGACCCTGTTGCGCTCAGCAGGCCACCTTCAGAATAGGGATGACCTGATCAAGGTTCTCTGGCCAGACACCGTTGTCGAGGAATCCAACCTCACCTGGAACGTGAACGCACTCCGCAAGGCATTGGACGATAACCGCCGCGAACCACGCTACATTGAGACGGTCAGAGGTCACGGATACCGTTTCATCGCAGCAGTGGAAACCCGCAGCAAAGGGGCGTCGGATACCGAACTGGCTTCACCCGGGGAAGGCGCCTCCCCGCGGAAAATTCTGGGACGACGCGCACGGTTAGCAGCTTCTGCGGCCATGGCCGGCATATTTCTTGCTGTCGCAGGCCTCCTGCTCTGGCATTTTTCTATCAATGCCCCGACCTTACAGTCAGGCGAATCCGCTCGCTCCATTGCGGTGCTGCCATTCGAGAATCTGAGCCCAAGCAAAGCCAATGCCTATTTTGCCGGGGGTATACAGGATACGATCCTTACCAAACTGTCCGGTATAGGCGATTTGCACGTGATTTCACGCACATCCACCCAACAATATCCTAGTCATCCGCAGAATTTGAAGGAAGTAGGCAAACAGCTTGGCGTAACAAGCATACTCGAAGGTAGCGTACAAAAGGCAGGCAACCAGGTGCTTATCAACGTGCAGCTGATAGACGCCAGAACCGACAATCACATTTGGGCTCAAGCCTATACCCGCACACTGGATAATGTTTTTGACGTGGAAAACGACGTCGCGGAACAAGTTACAGCTGCCCTCAAGGCCAAACTACTACCCTCGGAAAGGGCACGTATCTCGATTGCTCCAACCAAAAACCCGCAAGCGTATGATCTTTTTCTCAAGGCTGGTTATTTTTCCGCCCAAGTCACCGACCACAGCAACGCCAAGAATCCACCCGAAATCGTCGCAAAAGCCGTGTCTCTCTATAAACATGCCCTACGACTCGACCCAAATTTTGCGCTTGCCTGGGCCCGTCTTTCCTACCTGCGCAGTTACGCCTACTGGTATGCTCTGAATTTACGTGAAAAGAATACCGTTGCTGCCGAAAGAGCTGCAAAGCGAGCACTCGCCCTCCAGCCCAATTTACCCCAGGCACATGTTGCGATGGGCTTTGTCGAATATTACATTCACCGGAACTATGCTGCCGCACTCAATCAATTTGATCGTGCGCGTCAAAACCTGCCCAACAATGCAAGCGTGATTGCAGCTATCGCGTACATACACCGGAGACAAGGCGAACTACACCAGACTCTTACCGGACTCCGCAAGGCCGCAACACTCGATCCGCATAATCCGCGTTGGCCCTATAACATTGGGTTGACCCTGATGTCTCTTCGCAAATACACCGCCGCCGAACAACAATTCGATCTGACGCTCGCCATCGAACCTTACTACTACGATGCCTACATCTACAATACCTGGGCTTTACTTCTGGATGGAAAGAAAACACAAGCCCGCAAGGCACTTGATAGGATTCCTAATGGTGTAGACCGACAGGGGTTGGTATCCGTAATCGAATTCCAGATCGATAGCCTAGCTCACAAACCAGCCATGGCCTTGAAAAAAATTAAAAATGCGCCAGACTGGGTCCAAGGCCCCAATATGGTAGGAGAAATTCCGAAAAGCCTCTATCAAGCTGAAGCATGGGCGCAGATGGACAATAAAACACAGGCGCGACAGGCGTACGAAAAGGCGGCCAGGGAACTAAAACAAGCCCTGCAGACCCAGCCCGACAATCCCGATTTATGGAGTTCGTTAGGATTGGCCGAAGCTGGGCTCGACAAGAAAAAGGAAGCCATACGTGATGGCAATCGCGCCACCTCCCTACTATCAACCTCACAGGATGCCGTTGACGGCCCTTTATATGCAGCCGCTTTGGCAAAAATATATGTTCGAACAGAAGAACCCCGCAAGGCGCTGATTATACTTAAGAAACTTTTGTCCATGCCGACCGGATTAGTGCTTTCAATCTCACTGTTGGAAACAGATCCAGTGTGGAACCCTCTGCGCGCCGATTCACGCTTTCAAGAACTGCTTTCGAAAAACGACACTGTTAGCCAGCTGTAGCGACATCCTCACCGCTTGAATGAAAGACGAGCACACACGAAGAGAATCCCAAGGATAAAGATCCTCATGAAAACTCTATATACGGACTGGTTTATTTAGTGAATTCAACTCTGAAGTGCAACTCAGCCGGTCGAAATAAAAGGCGAACTGCGCCAGCATCTATGCCCTTAGTTCCGTCAAAAAAACAAGAGACACTGATAAAAGATTATACGCAGCTCACCGAGCTCCAACTTTACTAGATTTATGCCCTGATCAAAGCCGATCATCGCCAAAGCGAGATTGACGGAATTGTGGGCGTGCACAAATCCATGACAACCCGCGGGCTGTGGCGCAGCCGGGAGCCCAATATCGGGCTCTGAGGCGTCGCCAGACCAGCCACCGGCCCCGTGCGCCACACCTCGCTCTGGCATCAGACCAAAGCCCGGCTACGAGAAGACTGGAGCCGGAGCAGATCAGTATCTACCTTGGGGCCCGGCGGGATGCGCTTGAACCATGAGTGGATCTATCGCCATAGCCTCGATCGAAAACCGCCCGGGAATTCGTCGCCCGCAAGGAGCATATCGGCAACTGAAAAATGGACACCATCATTGGCAAAGCTCATCGCCAGGCGCCGATCACGCTCAACGAGCATCAATCCATGTACACGCATGATTGCTCATGCAAAAGAACGCAATCCAAGGCGGTTGCCAAGGCCGTAGCGCTCCTGCTCTCTGATTTCAAATCAGTGCATGCATACGGCCATCTAGAATAACGACAAGGCATTTGTCACTCACCACGTCATCACCAGGGCAACGAACCTACCAACGGCCTCATCTTCCAGTATTTCCCCAAAGGTATGGATTTCAGTACCATCACGCAGGACAGTCAGGGGTGCTACCCTGTTTTGACGGACGGTTTTAAAAAGCTTGCCACCTTCATATCCTGAACGGCGACTCTTCTTCGCATACGCGGATTGTAGAACCGTTCGATGTAGTCAAACACATCCGCTTTAGCCACCTCAAGG
>Ga0102953_1001408_pt1 | contig 15313 bp, 11 predicted proteins | sample SalPon2A_C_D2_MG_FD_78509 | JGI IMG/M metagenome (GOLD analysis project Ga0102953, IMG submission 78509) | Soil microbial communities from South San Francisco under conditions of wetland restoration - Salt Pond MetaG R2A_C_D2_MG | ecosystem: Environmental > Terrestrial > Soil > Wetlands | place... | reverse complement strand
CAAACTGTCCGTACCCTCATGACACCGGCTTCTAGCCGCCCTGAACGGGCAACCACTACCCTCCTTGGTGGTGTCACGGGAGCGGAAGGATGGCTGACGTACCTGGAAGAGACGGCGAGCCCACCAGGATGACGTCGAGGGTACGCGGGCCGTGGACGCCGGCCACCCTGCTCAGCTCGATGTCGGAGGTGGCGGACGGCCCGGAGACGAAGGTGATCGGTCTACCGTCGGCCACCGCCTGCGCGAGACGCCGCACCGCCTGCGGCACCGTTTCGACGACCTGATCGGCCCGCACCACGCACAGGTGGTAGTCGGGCACCAGCGTCAGCGCGCGGCGACCCTGCCCCTCGCCGCCGTCGAGCGCCAGCGTCCCGGTCTCGGCGATGGCGACGGCGCAGCCCGTGACCACGCCGTCGACCGCGGCGAGGCGAGGCACGGCGAGCGGCTCGGGAGCGTCGGACAGCCACGTCACCCCGGCGGGGCGCCATTCCGCCGGCAGCCCCTCCGGTGCCACCACCTCGGCCGCGCGGCGTGCCCGAAGGGCGCTCGCCACGGCCGCGCCCACGTCGTCCGCCGCACAGCGGGACAGGCGCACGCCGTACTCCTGCAGGCGGTCCACGAACAGCGCGAGCCGTGCCTGCGCCGTGAGCGAGCCCTCCACACGGTAGGCCGGCGCGCCGTCGCCGTCACCGGGCGCGGGCGTGGCGCCGCCGCCTGCTCGCGCCGCGCGGACGCGCGCCAGGATCTGTTCCCGCGCCGTCACCAGCGCTGCTCCCACCATTCCCGGAAGGTGCGGCGAGGGACGGCGGGCAGGTCGCGCGTGCCGGTCCAGCGGCCCAGGTAGCCCGGCAGCCATGAGATGGTGCCGTCGCGCGCCAGCACCCCCTGGCTTGCGCGGGCCAGGCGCTGCACCCGCTCGTAGCGCCTGGGCTCGGTCAGCACGTAGGCGGCGGCGCGCATGGCGGCATCCTCGGCGCTGCGCCAGCCCGACGGCGAGGCGCGACGCTTCTCGATCGCCTTGCCGCGCAGATGCAGCAGCACGCGCGGGATGTCGATCTTCACCGGGCAGACCTCGTAGCAGGCGCCGCACAAGGTCGAGGCGAACGGCAGCGTGTCCGCCGCCGCGCTGTCCCGGAGCTGGGGGGTGAGGATGGCGCCGATGGGCCCCGGGTACACCGAGCCGTAAGCGTGCCCGCCCACGCGTGCGTACACCGGACAGACGTTCAGGCATGCGCTGCAGCGGATGCAGTGGAGGGTCTCCCGCGCCGCGGCGTCGGCGAGCACCCGGGAGCGGCCGTTGTCGAGCAGCACCAGGTGGAACGCCTGCGGCCCGTCGCCCGGCCGTACCCCAGACCAGAACGAGGTGTAGGGGTTCATGCGCTCGGCGGTGCTGGAGCGCGGCAGCAGCTGCAGGAACACCTCCATCGCGCGCCAGGTGGGCACCACCTTCTCGATCCCCATCACCGTGATCAGCGTGCGCGGCAGCGTGGTGCACATGCGGCCGTTGCCCTCCGACTCCACCACGCACACGCTGCCCGTCTCCGCAACCGCGAAGTTGGCGCCGCTCACCGCCACCTGCGCCCGGAAGAAGCGCTCGCGCAGGAACCGCCGCGCCGCGGCGGCAAGCTCGCGCGGCTCGTCCGACAGCTCTGCCGGCGACAGGCCCATGGCCTCCAGGAACAGCTCCCGGATCTGCGCGCGGTTCTTGTGGATCGCCGGGACCAGGATGTGCGAGGAGGGCTCGTGCGCGAGCTGCACGATCAGCTCGGCGAGATCGGTCTCGATGGCCGTGACGCCGGCGGCCGCCAGCGCCTCGTTGAGCCCGATCTCGTCGGTGGTGATCGACTTGACCTTGACGACCTCGCGGGCGCCCTCCCCCACCGCGATGTCGCGCACGATGGCGTTGGCTTCGGCGGCGTCCCGCGCCCAGTGCACCACGCCGCCGCGCGCCGTGACCGACGCCTCGAGCTGCACCAGGTGCTCGTCCAGATGGGCCATCGTCTCGGCCTTGAGGCGGCGCCCGGCCTCACGCAACGCCTCCCAGTCCGGCATCTCCCCGGTCACCGCGGCGCGCTTCTCGCGGATCGTGCCGGTGGCCCTCGTTAGGTTGCGGCGGAGCTGGCTGTCGCGCAATGCCTCCCGGGCCGCCACCTCGAACTTCCGCTCCCGCGGAGCGCCACCGCTCACGGCCGCGCTCCTTGCGGCAGCCACGGCTGCGCCTCGGTGGAGGCCAGCACCTCCGCCAGGTGCAGCGTGCGGACGCCCGCGCGCTGCCGCGAGAGCGCGCCGCCGATGTTCATCAGGCAGGAGTTGTCCGCCGCCACCACGAACTCCGCGCCCGTCGCCAGCACGTTCGCGACCTTCGACGACAGCATCGCCGCCGAGGTGTCGGCGTTCTTGACCGCGAACGTCCCCCCGAACCCGCAGCACTCCTCCGCGGCCGGCAGCGGCACCACCTCGATCCCCCTCACGCCGGCCAGCAGGCGCTGCGGCGCGTCCCCCACCTGCAACACGCGCAGCGAGTGGCAGCTGGTGTGCAACGTCACCCGGTGCGGGAAGTACGCGCCCACCTGCTCCACGCCCACCACGTCGGTCAAGAACTGACCGAACTCGTGGACCCGCGGGATCAGCGTCTCCACGGCCTCCACCAGCGCGGCATCCCCGCTCTCGCGGGCCAGGTCCCGATACACGTCCTTCACCAGCCCCACGCACGACGCGGACGGAGCCACCACCGTGTCGCTCGCTCCGAACACCTCCACGAAGTGCCGCGCCAGCGTCGTGGCCTCCGCGCGGTACCCGCTGTTCACGTGGATCTGCCCGCAGCACGTCTGCCCGGACGGGAAGTCCAGAGCGTACCCCAACCGCTCCAGCACGGCGACCATCGCCCGGCCGGCGGACGGGAACAGGGTGTCCACGAAACACGGGATGAAGAGGCTCAGCCGCATGGCAACTCCCTCGATGCCCTCTAGCCTACCTTCCGCGCGCCGGCAGGGGAACGGCCCGAGACGCGCCGGGCCGCGCTCCCGGCACGGCGCGCGGCCGCTCCACATCGTATCCGGGCATCCATTGGCCGCAGAGGCCCGTGGTATGGTTCACGCCAGTTCAATCCAGGGCCAAGCACATGGCCGACGACCGACAGGGTCGCGCATTGGAGGTAGCGGAGTGCGTGTGTTGGTGATCACCCTTCACGGCGAGGCTTCCCTGCGCGGTGCGCCACGGGGGGTGCCGCCCGTATGGGCAGCGCGATGGGGCCGGAACGCACGGCGGCACCTGTCGGAAGGCCGCGCGTGACGGTGGCGAGCCGCCTGTCGATGGGGCGAAGCCCGCTGACGGGCGCGCATCGCCTGGCGCCGGGCCTGTTGCTCGCCCTCCTGTGCGCGGTGGGGCCGCTTCCCGTGTTCGCGCAGGGAAGCTCGTCATCCGGCGGCCTTGCCCCGGTGACGGTAGGCGTGATGCTGCCGCCTCAGGGCGCGTCGGACCCGCTGCAGGCGGCGGTCGCCCGCAGCCTGCACGAAGGCACGGTGATGGCCAACGAGGAGTTGGGGCAGAACGCCGAGCTGCTCGGGATGCCCTTCAAGACCGTTATCGAGACGGTCGGCGACACGTCCGGGGCTGTCGCCACCGCGAAGGCGCTGATCGCGAAGGGCGTGGTCGCGCTGGTGGTCGGCCTCGGCGACGCCGAGACGGTGGCAGTGACCGGCGTGGCCGACAAGGCGCACGTGCCCCTGCTCAACGTCCTCTCGGAGCGTGACGGTCTCCGCAACCAGGAGTGCAGCCCCTATCTCTTCGACATCGCGCCTAGCGCCGCCATGTACCTCGACGCCCTGGAAGGCTGGTTCGTCGGCCAGGGCTTCCGCAAGTGGGAGTTCGTGGTCAGCAACGACCAGGCCGGCGCCGCCATGCTGGATCGAGCGCGCGCCACCCTGACGCGACGCCATTTCGCCGCCAGGGTGTCCGGCGTCGTCAAGGTCGCCCCGGGCAAGCCGGTCGACCCGGCCGCGCTCGCGGCCGTCGCAAAGGACGCGCCGGACGTGGTGGTGCTGCTGCTCGACGCGAACGATCAGCTCGCCTTCGTCAAGGCGTACGCGGCTTCGGGGATGCGGGCCATGATCACGGGCTTCCCCGAGCCCGCCGCGCAGACCCGGGCGTTCTACCGGGCCTGGCAGGCCGCGGCCGGTGGAGCGCAGGCGGGGTACCGCTCGGAGGCGTGGGATGCCAGCCTCCCCTCGTTCGGGGCCGTGCAGCTCAACGACCGCTTCCAGAAGCGCTGGGGCGAGCCGATGGACACCAGCTCCTGGGCGGCCTTCATGGCGTTCCAGGTGCTCTACAACACCTTCACCTCGGGCGGCGCCCGGACGCCGTCCGCCGTCCAGGCCTACTTCGAGCAGCCCGGGACCGTGTTCGACGTGTGGAAGGGCGTAGCGACCAGCTTCCGTCCCTGGAACCACCAGCTCAGGCAATCGCTCTATCTCGCCCACATCGAGAAGGACGGCAGCGTCACGGTGGTGGGCACGCTGCCCGAGGTCTTCAAGCCCGGCACGAGCCTCGTCGAGCGCCTGGACCAGCTCGGGTACCAGAAGGGCGAATCGCGATGCCACCTGTGAGCCCGGCGGCCGCCGCCATCCCGTCAGCCCAGGAGGACAGACCCTTGAAACGCACCACGCACGCTCCGATGCCTTGTGCCGTCCGGTGGGCCATGGCTCGCGCATTGCCGGCGATCGTGCTCCTGGTCGGGCTGGTCGCGTCGCCCACGAGCCTGTCGTTCGCGCAAGGCTCCTCGTCCGACTTCAGGATCTACGTGTCCGACGAATACGGCGCCTCCATCACCGTCTTCGACGGCAAGACGCTCAAGCAGATCGACACCATCAAGGTCTCCGACCGCCCCGGGGAGGTCCGCCCGCGAGGCATGTTCGTGAGCCCGGACGGCAAGACGATCTGGGCCGCCGTGAGCGACTTCAAGCCGCAGCTCCAGACGTCGGCCGACGCGCTCATGGCGATCGACGTGCAGACGAACAAGATCGTCCAGCGCATCAGCGCAGGCGTGAACCCCGAGCGCCTGGCGCTGAACCCGGAAGGGACGCGGGTCTGGGCGTCGCTCGAGGCCTCCGCGGAGGCCGGCGTGTACGACGTCGCCACCGGCAAGGAGATCGCGACCTTCCAGGTGGGCATCGAGCCCGAGGGCGTGCGCGTGAGCCCGGACGGGAAGTGGGTCTATGTCACCTCGGAGACCTCCCATACCGTCGCCATCATCGACGCGCAGAACCTGAAGCGCGTCAAGTTCCTCCTGGTGGGCAACCGTCCCCGCATCGTGCGCTTCTCGCCCGACGGCAAGCTGGCCTACGTGTCCGCGGAGATCGGCGGCACCGTGTCGGTGATCGATGTCGCCAAGCAGCAGGTCGTCAAGACGATCTCGTTGGGGCTCGACTCGCGCCCGGTCGGCATGGCGGTCTCGCGTGACGGCACGCGCCTCTACGTGGCGGGCGGCGGCACGAACGCCGTCTACGTGATCGACACCGAGACCGACAAGGTCATCAAGACCATCACCGCCAAGATGGGACGCCGCGACTGGGGGATCGCCCTGTCCCCCGACGGTTCCACGATCTACACCGCCAACGGCTTGTCCGACAGCATGTCGGTGATCGACGTGAAGTGCCTGTGCGTGGTGAACAACCTGCCGGCAGGGCGCGGCCCGAACTCGGTCGAGGTCGGCCGGCTGCCCGAGGGCCAGTGAGATGTGGGCACGCGCGCGTCCCGCGACCGTCCGGCTGGCGCTCAGCACGACGCTGGCCGTGAGCGCCGCGGCTGCGGGCGCGCAGGCCGTGCCCTTCCGCGACACGCCGGTGGCGATAACAGCCGCCTTCGGGACCGAGCGCACGCTGGCCCGCGTCACCGCCTTGGGATCGGCCGCCGGCATCCCGGCCGCGGACGCGCAGAGCCTGACCGAGGTGGCTGCAGCGGCCGTGGCGGACGACCTCCCGCTCTTCCGGGCATCGCTCGAGCGCAAGGACGCGGCCCTCGCCGGCGCCCTCGTCCGAGCGCTGGCATCGCTGCAGGCAGCCGGAGGTGTCCAGGCCGCTCGGGTAGCCCGCGCAGAGACGCTGACCCGACGCGCTGCCGATGCGCTGGAGGCCGGCCTGCCGGGTGACGCCGCGCGGGCGACCGTGCTCGGCCTGGTGCTCACGGGCCCGGACGGCCTCTCCGACACCTTCGGCGCGGCCGTCGACGACGGCGACCGCCTGGGCATGGCGACGGCCTGGGCGCTGCTCCAGCGCAGCCATGCCCTGTGGCGGCAGCTGCAGGGCGCGGCGGACGAGGCTCAGCGCCAGACCGTCGAGAGCGCGCTCGGGCGCCTCGACGCGCTCGTTCCCGGGCCGGCGTCCGACCGGCAGCCCGCGCCCGGCTCCGGGGACGAGTCGGAGAACGACGCCAACCAGGTCGTCGCGACGCTGGGGGCGGCGCTCCACGCCTCCCTGACGCCAGACAGCGACCTCGCTGGGCTGGCCGCGACGGTCGAGGGTCTCGCCAGCGGTGGCTGCGCCGCGCAGGACGCTGCGGCGAGTCAGCAGCTGGCGGTAGGGACGCTGCTTTACACCGGCTACCTCTCCCCCACGGCGACGATGCTGGCGTCGGAGGACGACGCCGCCGTCCAGCAGGCGTTCGCGTCGCTGGCACGAAGCTCCGGATCGCGCTCGGGCGACTGCGCCCAGTTGACCGACGCGCTGAGCCGCGTGCGCGCGGCCCTGGGCGGATGAGCGTGAACGCGCCCGCCATCGCCTGCGAGGGCCTGGTCCGCACCTTCGCCGAGGTCGAAGCCGTGCGGGGCGTGTCGCTCACGGTGGCGGGAGGCGAGCTCTTCGCCCTCCTGGGGCCGAACGGCGCCGGCAAGACCACCACGTTGCACATGCTCACGACCGTGCGCGAACCGACGCGCGGCACCGCATCCGTCCTGGGCTTCGACGTGCGGCGCGAAGCCGCATCCGTCCGCGGCGTCATCGGCATGGTGTTCCAGGAGCCCGCCCTCGACGACCGGCTGACCGCTCGCGAGAACCTGCAGATGCACGCCGTGCTCTATGCCATCCCCCGCGCCGAGACCGCTGCGGCGGTCGACCGGGCGCTCGCCTGGGCCTCGCTAGAACAGGAAGCGACCCGGACCGTGCGCACCTTCTCCGGCGGGATGAAGCGCCGCCTGGAGCTCGCCCGCGCGCTCATGCACGACCCGCAGGTGCTGTTCCTCGACGAGCCTACCGTGGGCCTGGATCCCCAGGCGCGGCGGCATCTGTGGGAGAGCGTGCGCTCTCTGCGGCGAGAGGGGCTGACGGTGTTCATGACCACGCACTACCTCGAGGAGGCGGAGGGCTGCGACCGGGTGGCGATCATGGACCGGGGCGAGGTCATCGCGCTGGGCTCCCCGGCGGAGCTCAAGCCGCAGGTCGACGGGGCACCGCTCGGCAGCCTGGAGGACGTGTTCCTGGATCTCACGGGCCGCGAGCTGCGGGACGAGGAAGCGACCCCGCGCGCGAGGCTGCTGGCCTTCGGCAAGCGCGGCGGGGAGCACACGCGGTGACGCGGGCCCCAACCGCGCCGGTGAGGCCCCCCCTCGACGTCCGGGTCGTCACCTCCTTCTGGCGCCGCGAGCTGTTGCGCTACTGGCGCGACCGCTCGCAGATCTTCGGCGGCTTCTCGCGCACCGTGCTGTGGCTGGTGATCCTCGGCGTCGGCCTGGGCGCCGCGTTGCGCCAGATCGAGGGTTACAGCTACGCCCAGTACATCCTGCCCGGCGTGGTCACCTTGAACGTCCTGTTCGCCTCCATGCAGTCGGCGATCGCCATCGTGTGGGACCGGGAGGTGGGGTTGCTGCGGGAGGTGCTGGTGTCCCCGGCGCCGATGTTCTCGGTGGCGCTCGGCAAGGTGCTGGGCGGCGCCACGGTGGCGGTCGCGCAGGGCACCATCCCGCTGCTCTTCGCGCCGTTCATCGGCGTCCGGCTCACACCCCTTCACGTGCTCCTGGCGTGGTGCGTCATGCTGTCGATGGGCGTGCTGCTCACGTCCTTCGGGGTCGTGGTCGCCAGTCGGATGCGCACCTTCGAAGGCTTCGGAAGCATCTCCAACGGCATCATCCAGCCGCTCTACTTCCTGTCGGGCTCCATCTACCCGATCCGTGGCATCATCGGCGGCGTCGGCTTCCTCGCCATCCCGGACTCGTTGCGGCTGCAGCTCCAGCACTTCGGCATCTACAACGTGGGAAGCGGCTGGGTGGTGCAGCTCCCCATCTGGCTCCGCGTCCTGCTCTACGCGAATCCCGTGAGCTACGAGTTGGACCTGCTGCGCAACGTGCTGTTGCGCTTCCGGCAGCTGCCCTCGGGCGCCGACCTCGCGGTCGCCATCGTCCTGCCGCTGCTGGCGACGGCGATCGCCGCGCGCGCCATGCGGCGTATGTACAGGCACTGAGCGATCCGCCATGATCCGGCGTTCGGGCCGCTCCGGCGGTCCCGCAGCGCCCGGCATCCTGCCGTGCGCCCGGCAAGGGCCCGGTCTTCCTCGTGCCGGTCAACGCGCACGCTGCGGTCTCGATCCATGTCGACCGCGTGGGAGCCCGCCATCTGGCGGCTGAAGGTCAGGCACCGGGTGACGGGCTCTCACCCCTCGGCGCGCCTGGCTTGCGCTGCCCGCGCCTGAGCGCCAGGGCGCGGAGCGCCGCCCACCACGCCCTCAACGACAGATAGCGCATGGTCAGCTCGGTCATGAACACGGCCAGGGCGAGCAGCAGCCACAGCTGCGGCAGACGGTGGGTTGCGACGCGCCACCGTGCGCTTCCCGGGAACAGCGGCTCCGTGCCGGGCAGCACGCGGCCACCGGTGACCGCAGCGAGCGCCTCGAGCCTGGCGGGATCCGCCGATTCCAGCGCGTAGCGACCGGGATACGAGGCGTAGAGATCCGCCGAAGCCGGCTTCCAAACGGCGCCGCCGCCGGTGCTGTCGTTCGCCCCGCTCCCGGACCCGGGCACCTCGACCGCGACGTGGTAGTTGCCCGCACCGTCCACGACGAAGCTCCCCTGGTAGCTGCCGGGCACCGTCTCGCGGAGCCGCAACGAACGATCGACGTTCGCGGGCGTCGTGACCGTGGCACGGACCACGAGCCCGGTCGCCGGCCCGCCGTTCGGGGTCACCGCCGCCACGTTCACGCGTCCCACGTCGCCCTGCCTTCGCACGCTGACGTTCAGGCCCGGACGCGGCGCCGCGGAGAGGGTCCAGCGCACCGCCTGAGACCATAGCTGGGCGTAGGCCGGCACGTTCAACCACGCGGTGGTCCAGGGCCCCGCGCCCTCGGACGCGAAGGCGATGACGCGGCCCACACCGTAGCGCCAGGAAGCCAGAAGCGGCGTGCCGTGCGGCCCGGCGAGCGCCACGTTCGCGTGCGGCTTGGCGGTCGTCTCGACGTAGCCCTCGAGCGCAGGCAAGGTGTCCGGCAGGCCCGCCAGGAAGCTCGCGCTCCGGTCCTTCCAGCCCGGCTGGATGGTCTCGTTCTTGACCGGGTTGGCCGAAAGCAGCAGCGCCTCCTGCGCCAGGATGCTGGGCAGTGCCTTCACATCCGTCGCCGAGTGGAACGCTCCCTTGCCGAGCGAGGCGATGTGTTGCAGGAACTCCTTGTCCGCCTCCTCGCTGATGGCGACGGCGCTCACCGTGATGCCGGCGGCCCTCATCTTGTCGAGGATGGACGCGAAGTCCGCGGATTGCGAAAGACCATCGGACATCACCACGACGTGCTTCGTCATGGACTTGACGCCCTGCAGCTGCTGGTACGCGTCGACGAGGGCTGGGTACAGCGCCGTGCCGCCGGCCGCCTGCACGCGCGCGAGCTTGTCCGCTACCTGCGCCAGGTCGCGTACCGGCTGGATCGGCACCACCACGCTGGCTTTGGTATCGAACACCACCACGCCCGTGAGGCTCGCCGGGTTGAGCAGCTTGAGGGCATCCAGCGTGGCGCTCTTGGCGATCGCCAGCCGTGAGACGTCGCCGACGCTCTGCTGCATGCTTCCCGACCTGTCCAGCACGAACAACATCGCCACCTGTGGCGCCTGCCGCGGAATCTTGCTCGACAGCGGCGACATGCGTTCCAGCGGGGTGTTGAAGTAGCCGCCGGGGCCATAGCTGTTCGCGCCGCCCAGGATGAGGAGGCCCCCACCATCGTCGCGCACCCACGTCTCCAGCACCTGCTGCTGCGTAGAGTAGAGGTCGATGGCAGGCACGTCCATCAGGATGGCCGCATCGTAGCCGAGCCAGCCCTTCACGTCCCAAGGAGCGTTGGTGGGCGTCACCACGGTCGCGTTCACGCCCTGTCCCGCGAGCGCATCCACCAGCACCTTGGCCTGCGCCGGCTGCTCCGTGACCAGCGCCACGTGCGGCGCAGGGCGAACGTCGACCGTCACCCCGGCACGGTCGTTCCCGGCGAACGTGTCCTGCGCCGCTCGGATCTCCAGCGTGATCTGGTGAGGGCCGCTCGCGTCGGCCGTGAGCTTGGCCGTCAGGTCGTTGCTGCCGGCAGCGAGGTGCACCGAGCGGTCGACCTTGGGCTTCCCGTCCTCGAAGACCTGCATGGTCGCCGCCTGATCGACGGTACTCCTCACCAGGCCGTGCACGGTGAAGGGCACGGTCGGATAGACGTCTTCCGGCACGTCCAATCGCTCCACCGACGCGTCGCCGTGGCGTACTCCGTCCACGGCGAGAACGTCGACGGGAATGCCGCGCGCGTGCAGGGCGGCCAGCGCCTTGGCGAACCCGTCGCCGGTGTCAGCGCCGTCGGAGGCCACCACAACCCGGCCCGGCTGCGTGCGCGGGAGCATGCCGATCGCGGTCATCAACGCCCCGCCCAGGTCGGCGCCCGGCCACTTCGTCGTGGTGCGCGTGCCGTCCGGGCGCCACCGGCCCGCCAGGTCTGAGGCGACGCTCGGCCCCGCCGCCAGATCGACCACGCCGAGCCGGCGCCCGCCCCCCGCCTGTCGATCGATCGCACTCTGGAACCGGTGAAGCGCGTCCCGGCCCACCGGGCCATACAGCGCGGGATCGTCACTGACGAGGACCGCGTGCTGCGAGCGCTGGGGCCAGGGCATCGGCGGGTCCACGAGGGCAAGACCTACCAGCACGAGCGCCGCGGCCCGCCACACCCACAACGTCCACCGCCGCGACGACACGCGTCGCTTCCGCAGAAGTGGCATGCCGCCTGCCAGCCACGCCTCCGCCATGAGCGCCACCAGTGCCAGCGCCAGGAGCACCTTCCAGGTCGCCAGCCCGGCTCCGGCCGCATGGCGTATGCCGCTGCCGCCGGATCGGATCTCCGAGGCCGCCGTACCGAAGGCGTCCACGGCAACCTGCTGCCTGCCGCTTCCGGAACCGACCTGGTAGATCCCGGGCTGGCTGGGACGGAAGGTCCCGTCCGCCCAGGGCGCCAGCCATCGCTCGCCCGAGCCGCTCGTCGGCGCCGCCAACCACGGATCCGGGAGATGGATGAGCGCCCCCGTCGGGTCCGTGACGGCATCACCACTCGCCAGGGCCTGGGGATCGAGCGCGCAACGCGCTCCTGCACGGCAAGGCGTGAGGACCTGTGCACCGAGATCGGGCGCAACCCACCGGACGAGGTCGTAGACGAACGCAGGGAAGCTGGTGAGCGTTGGCCAGTCGCTGTCCTGTAGAGCGAAGGATGTGAGCACCTCGCGTCCCGCGGGCAGGGTCCTCGCTTGGACCAGAGGATGGCCGCCGCTCTCGAGGAGGACCTGGGCCCCCGGCAGGCGTGGCACGGTGTCGGCCCGGCTCAGCGTGATGGCGGGCCACTCGACCGTGCGGCTCAGCGGATGGTCGGGCGTCCACGCCGTCGCCGCAGGGGCCTCCAAAGCCGTCCCGAAGTGAACGCCGGGTGGCGGCGCGTCCAGCCACCAGGTGGCGGTAGCGGGTCGATGGTCGACCTTGACCCCGTCCACCACGACCAGGTCATAACCCGAGGCGGTCGCGGGCAGAGCCGCGGACCGGTAGACCTTGACGCCATCGATGGAGGTGAGCGCCCGCTCCAGCGCCCCGTTGCCCGGACCGACCTCGAGCACGCGGACCTGTCTGGGGTGCGCTCGCAGCACCTGATACGCGTGGTTGTCGATGGCAAGGTCGTCGGCCGGCAGGCGGACCTCCAACGTTCCGGGCGCCGGCAGCTTCAGGTCGGTCTGGAAGGTCCCGTCGGCGCCGTCGCCGAGCTTCACCGGGAGCGAGGTCCACGCCAGTTCGCTGCCGGTGCCCTGCCGTTCGAACAGGACGTCGACCTTCGTCGAGGTAAGCGTGCCGGCGTAGCGGTGCACGCCGCCAGAGATGTGCCAGGTGCCTGAGCTGTCGACGGTCGCCGTGACGCCCGTGAACCCCAGGTTGGAGGGATACTGTCCGGCGAAGCTGACGGTTTGGAGCGGCGCCCTGCCGAGCGCGGCGACGACGGCGGCCTTGCCGGCAGCGGAGTCGGACGGATCGGTCAGGAGCGTGACCGCGGTGCGCTCGCCCGGCCTCGTCAGGCCCGTAAGGACCTGCTGCAGGCGCGTCCAGTCGGGCACCGCTGCCGTTGGCCGGAGCGCTTGAACCGCCGCCCGGACCGCCCCCAGCGATGCCAGGCGGGTGCCCAGGACCTGCGGCTCCGCGCCGACGGCCACGACCGACACGTGCTCTGGCTTCCCGCCCGCACCCATCCGACGAGCCAGCTCGGCGTCCAGGTAGCTGCGAGCGGCGCCGAGCCGGGTTGGCGTCACGTCGCTCGCCTGCATGCTGCCGGAGGTATCGACCACGACGATCCAGTGGTCGGCTGCCGGCGTACCCAGCTCGGGGCGCGCCAGCGCCAGCACGAGCAATGCCAGGAGCAGCAGCTGGAGGGCGAGCAAGAGGCTGGTGATCGGGGCGCGCCGGCTGGCACGCACCGCTGTCTCCCCGGCCACACGCTCCCACACGTACGTGCTCGACACCACCAGACGGCGCCGCCTGCGCAGATGGAACGCCAGGATGGGTGCCGCCAGCAGCCCGAGAAACAGCCAGGCCGGCTGAGCGAAGCTCACCACAGGAACCCCGCCGCCCGCCAATCGTGGAGCAGAACGCGCGACAAGTGTTGATCGGAACGCACCGCGAAGTAGCGGCCGCCACGCCGAGTCAACGCCCGAGACAGGTCCTCGCGGAGCGCGCCGAGCTCGGAGCGGTAGCGCTCGAAGACGCTGCGGTCGAGTGACATCGCCAACGGGCCCTCACCGGTCTCGGCGTCGTAGAGGCGCGCCGCACCCGCGCCGAGGAGCTCGGGCTCCAGCTCCTCCGGAGCCAGCACCTGGACGCCCACGACCTCTTGGCCCGCGGCCTCGAGCAGCCGGACGACCGCGTCGTTGTCGCCGCCGAGCCAGTCGCTCATCAACACCACGAGCCCGCTCGGAGGCAGGCTTCCGGCCGCCGCACGCACGGCGCCGACCAGGTCGGTCGAACCGCTGGCCCGTTTGCGCTCGAGCCATCGGAACAGCTCGGCGCTACGCTGGACGCCGGTGAGCCGGTAGAACCAGGCTACCCTTCCCTCCGCGAGCGTGCCCACCGTGACGGCGTCCCCGCCGGCCAGACCGATGTAGCTGAGGGCCGCGCCGAGCGATGCCGCGAAGCGGTACTTCTCCGGCGTTCCGAAAGCCATCGAGGCGCTGGTGTCGATCAGTAGGGTTATCTCCAGCGACTGGTGTAGCGAGAAGAGCTTCACGTGGTGCTGACGCAGACGGGAGTAGGCGTGTGAGTCCAGGTGGCGGATATCGTCCCCGAACTGATACGGCCGGTGGTCGGCGAACTCCATCCCGGAACCGTGCTTCTTCGACCTGCGGTCGCCGATCCCGCTGAACGGCTCAGCATGCTGCACGCGCATGCGAACGCGCGCAAGCCGCTGTTGGAGGTGGGGGTCCAGCAGGCTCACGGCCTCAGGGCTTGATCGCCCGCTCCAGCAGTGGTGGCAGCAGGTCCTCTACCCCTACCCCTTCGGCCTCCGCTTCGAAGTTGAGCGAGAAGCGGTGTCGCACGCTCGGCAACATCACCGCCTGCAGGTCCTCGAAGCTCACGTTGTAGCGGCCCTCGAGCAACGCTCGGGCCTTCGCCGCGAGCACCATGGTCTGCCCGCCGCGAGGGCTGACGCCGTAACGGCAGAACCGCTGCACCTCCATGGAGGCGGCCTGCTGTGGTTGCGTCGCCAGTACGAAGCGCACGACCGCGTCGCGCACGTGGCTGGCGATGGCCACCTCGCGCGTGACGGCCTGCAGGTGAAGGATGTCCTGCGGCGTGAGTAGCTCCCGAGGCTGCGGTTGGTCGGCGCCGGTCGTGAGCTCCAGGATGGCGTCGAGCACCTCGGCCGAGGGGTAGCGGATGACCACCTTGAAGAAGAAGCGATCGATCTGCGCTTCCGGGAGGATGTAGGTTCCCTCCATCTCGATGGGGTTCTGCGTCGCAAGCACGAAGAACGGCTCGGGCAACTCGTAGCTCTGTCCTGCCGCGGTGACGGTGCGTTCCTGCATGGCCTCGAGCAACGCGGACTGCGTCTTGGGAGTGGCGCGGTTGATCTCGTCGGTGAGGACCATCTGGGCGAACACCGGTCCGGGCTGGAAGCGCGAGTGGCTGTGACCCTTGTCGTCCTGGATCAGCACGATGGTGCCCGTGATGTCGGCGGGCATGAGATCCGGCGTGAACTGGATGCGGGAGAACTGCAACCCGCACACAGCGCCCACGGTCCTGACCAGCAGGGTCTTGCCAAGCCCTGGTGCGCCCTCGACCAGGACATGGCCACCGCACATCAACGCGATGAAGAGCTGGTCGATGACCTCCTCCTGCCCGACGATGAAACGTGCAGCCTCTTCGCGCGCAGCCCGCAGCCTCGCGAGGGTGTCGTCGAGCACGGCAGGGTCGATGGTGGACGCGAACTCGGCGGGACCTTCAGACGGCATCGGACATCACCTCTCGGCCCAGAGGGCGGCGAGTGCGATCGGCATGGGTGGATGTCGACCCCACGACCGTCGCGGCGAGGAGCGTAACTGTCATGGCGCGTTGCCCTGCGCTGCGGCGCCGCCGGACCCGGAAGCATCCGCCGGCAGGAAGTAGCGACCCACTACGTCACGTTCTCGTCCGTCGAGGATGGGGCCGGCCGGCGGTGCCGTCTCGCTCGGCGGCGCGCCAGCGACGGCGGTCCCCGGCGCCACGTCGACGATCTGCGTACGCTTGGCGTCGGGGGATGCCTGGAGCTGGATACGCTGACCCCCCTGCGCCAGCTGGCCCGCCGGAAGGATCACCTT
>Ga0102953_1001407_pt1 | contig 15314 bp, 10 predicted proteins | sample SalPon2A_C_D2_MG_FD_78509 | JGI IMG/M metagenome (GOLD analysis project Ga0102953, IMG submission 78509) | Soil microbial communities from South San Francisco under conditions of wetland restoration - Salt Pond MetaG R2A_C_D2_MG | ecosystem: Environmental > Terrestrial > Soil > Wetlands | place... | reverse complement strand
CTGAGATCTTCCCTGCATGCAGATGAATATCGGATGTATAAGCTGCTGTCCGCAGAGCTGGGCGCTACGAGTATACGCCTTTCATCCACACCCTTTTCGATCAAGTGCTTTTTCAGTGAATTATTCAGCACTATCACACCGTCGAGCTTTTTCACATATTGCTCTTCGCATCCGCTTAACCCCTCATGTACTTCCGCAAAAACCCCCCTGAACCTGCCAACACCGGATTCGACAAGTATTTCCGTGAGAGGTCCGGTGTTCTTCCCGTATCTGGAATATAAAAATATATTATTCGGATCGTATATCGATCTTAATTTTCCAAGGTAATTTCTCAGATTGTATTTATAATAGTAGTCATATTTTAAAGGTAGAATTCTTAAAGAAGGAATTTCGACAATATCAAAAACGTTTTTTAAATTATAGTTGCTCCTGTAATCACTATTGTCTGTCTGTCTGAGCTCTCTAAGGATAAATTTCACATCCAGCGTCGTATCCATGAACGAATCGACCATTTTGGCGATCTGTACATGCCTGGCTTTTGAAGCCGGAAAATAATTCGTGAAATAAAAGAGGTGATTTTTCTTGCTCATTGTGTTTATAGAATCAATAATATATCAAGTTGATCCCGAAAATATAACGAAGTTTTAATTATAGCGGAAAGCTTTTAAAGTTCATTTTATACGGTAACCGTTTCTTGAAGTTGATATCATTATTAAGATTAAACAGGATCCGGTTTTCGCTGATCTCAAAGTTATTGATCTTTTATCAAAATTAACGGATTTAAGGCAGAAGTTCATATCTTTATATATATCTTATCTCATGCAAAATTAACACAATCTATGATATAGTAATCCCGAAATAAAACATTTCGATTTTACATGACCTGATGGGATCCAGCCCTGAACTAAAATGTGTGGAATAGCAGGAATTTTCATATCAGACAACAATAATAACGGCATAAGACCGGAGATTATTATCAATATGTCAGACAGTCTGCATCACCGTGGACCAGATGATCACGGTTATTTCATTTCTGATGCGGCTGGTAACTTTAGATGCGGACACCTGTCAGTTAACGAGATATCAGGGTTCCAGAACAGCTGGCAAATCCTGTTCGGGCACAGAAGACTTTCAATAATCGACTGCACCGACAAGGGCAGACAACCGATGAGCGATACTGACAATTGTTTATGGATCACCTATAACGGAGAGATATTCAATTACCTCGAATTAAAAGAGGAACTGACAGAAAAGGGATACAAATTCAATACGAATACCGATACAGAGGTCGTGATCAATTCATACAAAGAGTGGGGCAAAGAATGTGTCAACAGATTCAACGGTATGTGGGCATTCGCCATATGGGATTCTGGAGAGAAAAAGCTCTTTTGTTCGCGTGACCGTTTCGGCATCAAGCCATTCTACTATAATTATAAAAACGGCACATTAATATTCGGCTCGGAAATCAAATCCATACTTGAATCCCGTATCGTAAAACCCGAACCTGATAATGATACAATTCATGATTACCTGGTCGAGGGGAAATTGTGTCATAATGAAAACACATTCTTCAAAGATATAAAAAGACTCTTACCCGGGACAAATCTTACGATAACCCAAGACGGAGATTTACAGTTCGAAAAATACTGGTTTTATTCCGAAAACAAAAATCATGGGAATAGCAGTCAGGAATCAGAGTTTTACCAACTGATGAAGGACTCTGTAAGATTGAGATTAAGAAGTGATGTGAAGAACGGAATGACTCTGAGCGGAGGGCTCGATTCCAGTTATATAGCACTGATCTGCAACGAGCTGGATCAGCATATTAATGCCTATTCTGCAGTATTTCCCGGATATAAACATAACGAGGGTGAGTATATAAACATAGTTGCAGAAGCGTTCAGAATTAATTCGACACTGATCTATCCGGAATCAGGAAATTTTATCGATACACTTAAAAAAATGATATGGCATATGGATTACCCGTCACTCTCAAGACCGGCTTTTTCATATTATGAGATAATGAAGGAGATAGGAAAAGGTGAATGCAAGGTGATACTTGAAGGGCAGGGAGCAGATGAATTACTTGCAGGTTATGTACACAAATATACCCATCTTTATATATCCGATATCATAAGAGACAAGGATTTATCAGTTGCTGGGAAATTCATCAAAGTTTCGAAAACAGTTTTTAAATTATTAAAGACCGACGGAATAAAACCATTTGCAGTATCTCTCGGTAAAATATTCCCATCACTTCACAGTTACTACAAGAAGATTATCGGCATTGATAATATCCTGATAAACAATAGTAGAAATCAGGGTAAGGGGAATCCCCGCTATACAGACAGACGTATATATAAATCAGAACTGGTCGAAAAGCTCTACCGTGACCACTCCCGGGACAATCTACCCTATCTACTAAAATACTGTGATGCCCTCAGCATGGCGAGCTCGATCGAATCCAGGCTGCCTTTCATGGACTACAGAATTGTTAATTTCATTTTCAGCCTCGATTACAGTGATATTATGAATGAAGGAATTTCAAAGGATATACTGAGAAAATCCGTGGAAGGTAAACTGCCGGACAGAATTATGCAAAGAAAGAAAGTGGGTTTCTCAACACCAGTAGGGGAATGGTTCAGAAGCAACACTGAATCAATTGTAAACTCCGTGCTTCTGTCTGAAACGGCTCTGAACCGTGGGTTCTATAATTTCAAAAATGTAAGGAGACTTATAAAAATCCAGAGAAGCGGAATTGTAGACGTAAGCAATTACCTTTACAGGTTAATATCAGTTGAGCTGTGGTTTCAGCTTTTCATAGATACCAATGAAGATTTGGTCATTTGATCCGAATGGAGATAATACAAAGATTTTTCCCCAAAGAAACCGATAAGGAAGAATTTAAATATCTTTTCCTGCAGTTATTCATACCGATTCTACTATTCGCAGCTGCGAGATGGCTTTATTTCACATATTCCAGACTTAGTGAGGCTGCGTATTTCAGTGAATCAATTTCACTTGAACTTATAAAAGATTATAAACTGCTACTTGTTTTTGCTATTATAAATCTTCCGCTATTAATGTACTACAGAGAACTTTCCTGGAAACAGGAAAAACTGGACAGGTCCATAAAGTTCTTTCTGCTTGTGATTTCTTTCGTTATAGGATGGTCGGGAGCCACGTATGATTTTAATCTTTACTTTAACCAGGGACATAACATTGACCGTATAATAATCCTTATATTTCCGTTTCTTATCCTTTTGCACCCGCTTTTTGTATCGCCTTTTATAGTAATATCAATTGCCCTTACCTCTCAGTTCGAATACCCTCTCCATCTTTTATCCTGGACGGATAAAAAGCTTCTCTACTACTGTCTCATACTGTTCAATGTATATCTTTACTCAAAACTGTATTTCAAAAAAGACTACAGGAACTATTTAATACTCGTTCTGATACTTATAGGGTGCAACTATTTCTATGCTGCTATTGCGAAGATCATTCTTAACTGGCTGTTCCATGATCAGCTTCAGAACCTTTTCGTTGCCAGTTATCTAAACGGATGGCTGGCTTTTATCGACAAGCGTTACATAATCGAAGCTGCTGCATTTATCGGAAAGTTTAATTTTATATTCCTGCTCTCAACTCTGATCATAGAACTTAGCTCCATAGTAATGCTGAAATCACGAAATATCTGCATATCAGCACTTATTTTATTTTCACTTCTCCATACGGGGATCTTTCTATTATCCGGAATACTGTTCTGGAAATGGATCACAATGGATCTGACAGTCGCCTGCGTAGTGTATTCCTTAACCAGAGACCAGAGAGAGTATATTTTTAGCGGAAAGGTATTCGTACTGACGATATTTTTCATCATTATCTCTATACCTTTCTTCAAGCCAGTAAGGCTTGGCTGGTACGATACCAGGCTGAATGAAATATATACTTTTGAAGCTGTTGGTGAAAGCGGGAAGATATATGATCTGCATTCCAACTTCTTTTCTCCCTATGACCTCCCTTTCTCTCAAAACCGTTTCTATTTTCTGAGTGATGAGAATCTGCTTGTCAGAACTTACGGTTCGACTGAAAATTATGAAATTTTCAGGAAAACAAAAGGAATAGAAAATAAAGAGGAACTTGAAGAACTTGAAAAAGAGAAAGGAAGAAATTATTACGATGGAAAAAAGACAAAAATATTAAGAGATTTCCTACATATCTATTTCAGTAATCTCAACAGCAGAGGATCAAAAGTGAGCATGCTCAGTAAACTCGCACCACCCAAACATATACTCACTTTCCCCGCCGGAGATAAGTATGATCCCGATGACAAGATTAGAATTGTAAATGTTGTATTAAAGAAGATTATTTACAGGGATAATAAACTGATAGATTTGTCGGATAAAAAAGTACTTTCAGTACCTGTAGAAGAGCAGAGAAGATAAATATGTGTGGAATAACCGGAATATTCAGCAGCAGGAATAATGTGACCTCCGAGACAATAATCAAAATGAAAAAAACCCTGGATCACAGAGGTCCTGATGATTCAGGTTTTTATATTGGACGGAATAACAACGTCGCACTTGGACATACAAGACTGTCTATCTTTGATCTGTCCGATAGAGGAAGGCAGCCCATGTCTAACCGCAAGAAAGATATCTGGATATCATTTAACGGAGAGATATATAACTTTAAGCTCTTAAGAAAAGAACTCGAAAAAGACGGAACAAAATTTTTTAGCAGTTCAGACACAGAGGTGATAATCAAATCCTATGAAAAATGGGGCATAGAATGCATTGAAAAATTCATAGGTATGTTCGCAATCGCGATCTTCGATGAAAGAGATGAAACGCTTTACCTCGTCCGCGACCGAATCGGAGTAAAACCTTTATATTACTATACAAATAACGGACTTCTGTTATTCGGTTCTGAACTCAGGGCAATACTTAAGCATCCGGAATTTAGAAAAAATCTGAACACTCACGCAGTCCGCATGTTCATGAAATACAGCTATATACCCTCTCCCCATACAATTTATACAAATACCTATAAACTCGAACCGGGTCACTACCTTGTTATAAACAGGAACGGTATAAAAAAGCATAAGTACTGGGATATATCCGATTCCTATCTGAACATCAGGAAAAACCTTCACGAGAATGAAATACTTGATGAACTCGAAAAAATTATGATCGATTCGTTCAGGCTCAGACTTCTTTCGGATGTGCCGGTTGGTGTATTTCTGAGTGGTGGACTCGATTCGGGGATATTGACGACTCTGCTTCAGTATCACTCGGCAGAAAAAATAAAGACATACACGATCGGGTTCAGTGAACAGAATAAAAACGAAGCCGAAGAAGCAAAAAAGCTCGCAAACTACCTGGGTACGGATCATCATGAATATTATTTCTCTGAAGAAGAAGCAAAAAAATTAATCCTGAAAATACCTGAAATCTTTGATGAACCTTTCGGGGACAACTCTGCATTACCAACTTATCTGCTTTCCGGAATAACCGTCGGCAATGTAAAAGTAGCACTTTCTGCTGACGGCGGAGATGAACTCTTTGCAGGTTACACAAGATATCCGTTGATAATAAAGCTTTTGGGATCACCCGGATTTTTTAATTTCCTAAAATACCAGCTAACAATTCTGGGGAATAAGATAAGTTTAGTCGGACTTTTTAACAGATATTTCAATTTGACACTCTCCCCTGAAATGTACAGAGCACTTTTGAATAATGATGAGTCCTCAGCCTGGAATTGTATCTCTTCCCATTTTGAAGACTCCGAACTATCGGAATTACTACCTGATGTTGGATCCGGAATAGAACTTAATATCTTTGAGGATTATTTTTCTGACAAATACACATCTCTCGACATTTGTTCAAAGCTAATGCTGGCAGATTCCAAGACCTACCTTCCGGATTTCATAATGACCAAAGTCGACAGGTGCTCAATGAGTGTAAGTCTTGAGGCAAGAGAACCTTTCCTGGACCATAGATTGATTGAATTCGTTGCATCTCTGCCTCTGGAATACAAGTTGAGAGATAAAACATCAAAATATCTTTTGAGAAAGATCTTGCAGAAGTACATACCGGATTCAATGATAAAAAAGGATAAAAAAGGTTTTGGCCTTCCGGTATCGAAGTGGTTAAGAGGAAATGAATTCAGGGAGATAGTTAATGAATATCTGGATAAGGACAGAATAATCCGCGAAAATATACTCAACCATAAAGAGATTGCGAGATGCCTGGAAAATTTCTATAGCAATAAAGAGCGGAACGGACAGAAGATCTGGAACCTCCTTGTCTTTCAAATGTGGAAAGACAGATGGCTTTAACGTGCTTTTTTTAACCTTTTAAAGAAATAATTAACCAGAACTATACCAAAAACAAAGATCAATAATCTGTTGAACAGAAAAGCATACCCCGCACCTATCAACCCGTAATTCCTGCTAAGAATGACCAGAAGAACAATATATGTAATTACATCAAAAATATTATAAACCGTTCTCACGGCTACTTTATCCATCGCGAGGAACATAGGACTTATCCAGAATGAAAGCTGATGGAGAATCGCACCAACGGCTATTACCCTCATTGTATTCGCAGCAGCTGTGTACTCCTTACCAAAAGCAAAAAGAAGTATATATTCAGCAAAAACAATTATTACAACTGCAATTGGCAAAGTAAATTTGAACAGGCTTTTCACAGCATATTTTATAATCTCGCTCAGGTCGTCATAGAAAACACGATTTATCATCTCCACCATTTTTGGATAGATGGATTCATATACAGGGTCCGTAAATCTTGTCATGATCTTTATTGAAGTCCTTGCTATTTTATAAAGACCAGCTAGATCATTACCATAATAGTGTCCCAGGATTAATACACCGAGGTAGTTATCATCGGCCATACGCAGAGTGCCACCAATTGTAGTGTTCAGGAAGAACCACATAATTTCCCTGAATCTGCCTTTCAGATAATGAATCCTTCCACTCAACCAGAACCTGATGCCTCTGCTTTTCAGTACAACAAGCACAAAGTACTGACGGTTAATAAATCCGAACAACATAGCTGAAACATAAGCCGTAAGAACTCCTTTCAGCCCAAAACCCGCATAAAGTGCTATTAATACAAGCAGTAGTCTTACCGATGCTTCCAGTGTAGATAAATAGGTTATCTTTTTGAATTCTTTGAAGATCCTGAATACAGCTTCCGAAGTAGTGTTAGCAGTATCAATGATCAGACTGCAGGAATAGATCACTATCAGTACAAGACTTTCATTCCCCAGGTTGAAAAACCCCCCCGCATAATAGGCGATCAGAACTGACAATATTAAAGCAAATACACCAGAAAATATATCAACAAGATATGATAATTTTATTACAGATATTACTTTTTCATCTTCTCTTGATTCAAGGAACTCGCCGACATATCTTATCAGTCCTTCCCATACCCTGAAATCAACAAACCTTTTTATTATTCCTACATATGCAATTATTACACTTAATAGTCCGAACTGATCCACACCCAGAATCCTTGCAAGTAATATGGTCTCAATTCCGTTGATTAGGGATTTTGTGGATTTTGATCCGAACAACCATGCCGAGTTTTTTAATAATTCTTTTTTTTCACTTTTTCTCGTTTTTTCTTCCACTTTGTTAAACCTTCATCAGTAACAGCATCAATACAGATGAGAATTTTCAGGCTCTTCAGATATTAAATTTTGTCTAGTTTATATAAATCATTTTCAGGTACTAAAATATCAATTAAAATTTAAAACTCTATAATACTTAATTTTTTCACATCTCACGGAGAGAAAATGAATAATATAAATTCTGACATATTAAAATTTCTTTGCACCGGGCTTGGAGAAGGAAATTCCAACACGACAAAAATAACGAATCATATAACAGAAATGAATCCTGAACTTGAATTCAATGAAGCCAAGATAAAAGTTGTGGAATCACTTAAAGATCTTGTGAATAACGGAGAATTGCAGATCATGACGATAAAATGGGAATTCGGAGAGGAATTTCTTTATGTATGCACAAACAGATTATAACATCGCAACTGTATGTATAATGAAACTTTTAATCTTGTATTTTAAAAAATTTTATATTAATATTAAGTTTTTATTAAAGGTGTCCAGCACCTGTTTTATAGAAAAATTATATATGTACTATCTAACAAAAATCCAGATTGCAGATTATTTTACATAGGAATGAAGCATTGAAGGTCTATGGAGGATCTTGATGAATTTCAGAATTACAATTTTTTTTATTTCCATACTATTTTTTTTATCATATCTTAACATCAGCAAATCATACGCATCAATAGAATACACAGTACATAGCGGTGACACCTTATACGGCCTAGCCAGAAAATACAATACATCAGTAGACAATTTAAAAAAACTCAATCATCTTAACACTATAAATCTAAGGATCGGTCAAAAATTATTACTAAACGATAACGATTCCACCGGTTCGAAAAATAAATTAATTTACAAGGTAGTAAATGGAGACACGCTTGGAGGAATTGCCAATAGATACGGTATGTCTTCGAGAGACCTTATCAAGGCGAATAACCTGCCGAATGCGAAGCTCAGTATCGGTCAGGAGATCATTATACCGGAAACTGATACGAAGCCGGTTGCCGATTCACGGAATGTAAATCATTTCGCCGGCAGTTCGATCAGTCAGAATAGTCCAATAGTCGCACAATACATTGTTAAAGAAGGCGACAATCTCTTTAACATCGCTCAGGTTTTCGACGTGTCGGTTGACTCCCTTAAGTCGATCAACAGATTGAACGTGGACAAACTTACACCAGGCACAAAACTCTTAATTCCATCTTCCGATCAGCTTGATAATGAAACAGTTAACAGATACACAGAGAAACCATATACTGTACAAAGCGGGGACACTTTAAGTGAGATAGCTGAAAAATTCGGTGTTTCCACTTCAAGACTGCAATTATACAACAACCTTTTTGAAAACGATCTTCAGATAGGACAGAAACTCCTTGTTCCTTATGCAGAAAATCATGCTACTGCCCAAACAGACAAGGCACAGGCTAACAAAGAAACTGTTAAAGAAACTTCAACTGTCAAAGAGGAGCTATACGCTTACACAGTAGTTTCAGGTGATACGCTAAGCCAGATAGCAGGCAAATTCAACATTTCCACCACTTCCTTAAAAGAAACGAATAATCTGGATTCAAGTAGCATTAGGGTCGGGCAGACACTTTATATTCCCGGAAAAGCGGTTGCTCATTCAAACGTATTAGTAGCTAAAAATCATCCGGATACTGAAAATGCTTCAAAGAACCAGGGGACAAAAAGCTACAGGATCAAAAGAGGTGACTCACTCAGTCAGATCGCCGAGAATTTCGGTACTTCCACATCGAACCTGATGGAGATTAACGGGCTCGGCAAAACGGCTCTTGTGGCAGGTCAGACTATACAAGTCCCTGATAACGGGTCATATCCATCTTCCGGAAGCTCACAGAAGACAGTTTCCTATGAAGTAAAAAAAGGAGACACACTTTATAAAATAGCCCGCAGGTACGGTACAAAAGTTGATCTCATCAAAGATATTAATAACCTCGGATCAAACAATATCTCAATCGGTAAAAAGCTTTTAATTCCGGGGGATAACTATGTCAAATCCAGCGATTCTGATAACAGTGAAACTTTTGTATACAGGATTGAAAGGGGAGATACTCTTGCAAGCGTATCACGTAAATTCGGCACCAGCGTAAAAAACATAAAAAACATAAACAAACTGAATGGAAATAATATAATAGCCGGCTCAACTCTGGTGATACCTGCACCCGATTCCCTGACTGTACGTTACAAGGTAAAGAAGGGTGATAACCTTTCATACATCGCCAGTAAGAACGGTAGTGAAGTAAACCTCATCAAAAAAGCAAATGATCTGGACGGATCATCGATTTATGTAGGACAGGTACTTGAAGTACCTGTAACAGACCCGGAAACAGTTTCAGCAGCCTACGCTGCGAGAGACAGGGATCTGTCTCCTCAACATCCATATGAATCAAATATAGCAAATAAGATTATAAGTGTTGCCAAGAAGTACCTTGGAGTACCCTATAAATTCGGCGGGGAGTCCACACGAACCGGAATTGACTGTTCTGCTTACGTGAACAAGGTTTTCAGCAAATTCAACGTTCAGCTACCCAGAACCGCCCGTGACATATACAAGGAAGGCAAATGGGTAGATAAGGACGAGCTTCAGAAAGGGGATCTAGTATTCTTCAGAACATATGCAAAGTATCCTTCACATATTGGAATTTATATCGGGAACAACAAGTTCATTCACGCGTCATCTGCTGCAAAACAGGTTACAATAACAGATCTGACCAGGCGTTATTACAGAAAGAGGTACATAGGTGCAAAAAGAATCACCGTAAAAGGTCTGTTTTATGAGCAGTATTCCAAAGATTTTGATGATTATGACAAGAATTACAACTAGCGCCGTTTAATTCTTGTTAAAACCGATCAAAGCTTCACATCTCATATCCCGTTTCATTTCCTGATATAGATTTTAAATATACATTCAACATGTATATTATTAGTTTATGTCCATAGAATATTTAATTGACAGTTTCGCAAATTATTTAAGATCGGAAAGAAATTATTCCGAACATACAGTTCGGTCCTATATGAACGATCTCAGAGATTATACATCGTTCCTCGGCTCAGAAGGTATAAGTATTCCCGATGCTGATACAAAAAAGATCAACGAATTTCTGTCATTTCTGTATAAGAAGAATTCAAGGTCAACTGTTTCAAGGAAAATCACTACGATAAGGTCTTTCTATTCCTATCTGATAAGAGAAGGGAATGTTAAGTCAAATCCGGCGAAGCTGGTTACTATTCCAAAGAAAGAGAAGGTCCTACCCTCTTTTCTTTCTGTTGACGAGGTATTCTGTCTGGTAAGTTCTTCGGAAGATAACACTGCTCTTGCGAAAAGGAACCGTGCTATACTTGAGCTGCTCTATTCCAGCGGTCTCAGAGTAAGCGAGGTCTCCGCAATTAAATTAACCCAGATAGATCTTGCCGACAGTGTTCTGAAGGTGTTGGGAAAAGGGAAAAAAGAAAGAATTGTTCCTGTAGGATCGAAAGCCATTGCAGCCCTTAAAGACTATTTATCTTATAGAGAAGAACTGAAACCTAAATCTGATTTCCTTTTTCTTAATAACAGGGGGAAAAAATTGTCATCGAGGAGTATTGGACGTATAGTAAAGAAACTTGCACTGCTTTGCGGTATACCAAAAGACGTTAGCCCTCATGTCTTACGACACACATTTGCAACACATATGCTGGGAAGTGGTGCAGATCTTAGAGTTATCCAGGAAATGCTTGGGCATTCAAATTTATCGACCACACAGAAATACACTCATACATCAATAGAACAAATAATGAGAATTTATGATAAAACACATCCACATGCATAAAGAAGAGGATAATGATGCCGGATTTTAAAGGAACCACGATACTTTGTGTGAAAAAGAACGGCAAGATAGCTATGGGAGGTGACGGACAGGTCACCCTCGGCGATACCGCTGTGAAACATACCGCAAGAAAAGTCAGGAAAATATATGACGACCAGGTCTGCGTTGGATTTGCCGGTTCCACGGCAGATGCCATTACCCTGTTCGACAAGTTCGAATCCAAACTTGAAGAATACAGCGGAAATCTTCAGAGAGCTGCAGTAGAGCTCGGCAAAGACTGGAGAACAGACAAAATTCTCAGGAAGCTTGAAGCTCTTCTCGCAGTAGCAAATAAAGAGGAAATGTACATGATATCCGGTAGCGGTGATATCCTTGAACCCGATGATGAAATTATATCCATAGGTTCAGGCAGTCCATATGCCAAGGCCGCTGCAAAAGCAATGTTGAATTACTCTTCACTTGATGCGGAGGAAATAGTTAAGCAGTCACTACTTATAGCAGCTGAAATATGCATATATACAAACGACAACATAACTGTTGAGGTTTTATAATGTCAGAAAATAATTTTTTTACACCAAGAGAAATAGTATCGGAGCTTGACAAGTATATAATAGGACAGAGAAATGCCAAACGTGCTGTATCCATTGCCTTAAGGAACAGATGGAGAAGACAGAGAGTCCCTAAGGAACTGCGTGATGAAATTGCTCCAAAGAATATACTCATGATCGGACCCACCGGCGTGGGAAAAACCGAAATCGCACGTCGTCTGGCCAAACTTGCCCAGGCACCATTCACCAAAGTAGAAGCATCAAAGTTCACAGAAGTTGGATATGTGGGAAGAGATGTTGAATCAATGATAAGAGACCTAACTGAAATTGCGATAAAGATGGTGACCGATGAAGAGATAGGGAAGGTAAGACCAAGGGCAGAGGAAATGGCTGAAGAGAGAATACTGAATTTACTTTTGCCTACTCCGGTTTCCAACAAACCTGAAAATGCTGAGCAGCCGGTGGAAACGCGCTCCGAGACAAGAGAGAAACTAAGAAAATTACTCCGGGAGGGAAGACTGGATGAGCGTCAGGTAGAAGTCGAGGTGTCTGCATCAAATCTGCCAATACAGGTATTCAGCACTTCAGGGATGGAGGAAATGGACGTCAATATTTCGGATATGCTCGGAAACCTGTTCCCGAAAAAAACAAAAAAAAGAAAGGTAAAGGTGCCGGAAGCAATGGAAATTTTTATCCATGAGGAATCCCAGAAGCTTATCGACAGTGATAAAGTCGTTAAAATGGCAATAAACAGAGTGGAACAGGCAGGGATAATATTCGTGGACGAGATAGATAAGATCGCAGGTCACGAATCTGCTTCAGGACCTGATGTATCAAGGGAAGGAGTACAGAGGGATCTCCTGCCTATCATTGAAGGGTGCACTGTAAACACAAAGCATGGAATGGTTAATACAGACCATATACTTTTCATTGCTGCAGGTGCTTTTCATGTATCAAAACCATCAGACCTGATACCCGAGCTTCAGGGAAGATTCCCTATCAGGGTGGAGCTTGAGGCCCTGAAGAAAGATGATTTTATAAAAATACTCACCGAACCTCAGAACGCACTTATCAAACAGTATATTGAACTCATGAAAACAGAATCCATTGATATCGAATTCAAGGATGACGCTATCTCTGAAATAGCTGAAATTGCAACAAAGGTAAATGGATCTACCGAAAACATAGGAGCACGGAGACTACACACTATACTCGAAAGACTACTTGATGAAGTTTCATTCAATGCCCCTGATATGGCAGGGACCAAAGTCGTAATTGATTCGAACTATGTTCATGAAAAGATCTCCGATATAGCAAAAGACAGGGATCTGAGCAGATACATACTGTAGAAACTACAATTCTTTCAGTCTCATCTTTATGCCTTTTTCCGGTCTGATCGTGATCAACGGTTTCGGTCTTATCTCAGAACTGTCAAAAGGGGACATTCTCCATAGTCTGCAAATTACAGCTAGTATCAGTACCGCTTCCATTAAAGCAAATGGTTCCCCTATACACCTTCTGGTTCCGCCCCCGAAAGGGAAATAGGCAAATCTGGGAAGGTTCCTACTATTTAACCCAGACCACCTGTCCGGATTGAAGTTCATGGGGTCTTTAAAGAACCTTTCGTCCCTTTGTACCACAAACTGGCTCATATATATATCCGAACCCGGGGGTATTTTATATCCGGCAATATCGTAGTGATCTATTGATTTACGCACTACAGCCCAGGCTGGTGGATAAATCCGCAGTGATTCTTTCACAACATTATTAAGAAAAACAAGACGTTCTATATCTTCATAATCCGGCCGTCTGTCGTTTAGTACCTCTGATAGTTCAGCTTTCATCCTTTCTTCAACTTTCGTATTATTTGCTATAAGGTACCATGTCCATGAAAGAGCGTTCGCAGTTGTCTCCTGACCGGCAATGAAAAAAGTAATGACCTCGTCCCTTATCTGCTTGTCCGTGAAGAAGCTCTTACCCTCTTCGTCCTTGGCTTCGAGGAGTAAACTGACAAGATCATAGCTTTCACTCCGTGACGATTTTTTTTCATCAATTATTGAGTAAACAATTTCATCAAGATTTTTGAGAGCTTTCCTGAAACGTATATTATGGGGTAGCGGAAGATTATCGAGATATTCGGAGTACGGGAACAACATACGTGGGAATGAGTTCATTATTGTAGTAAGTGAATCAACAAGTAATGCTGAGTTTCTATCCACAGCTGAGTCAAAGAGAGCATCGATTACTATATTCTGAGTAAGGTGCATCATCTCTTTATTTATATCAATGACATTGCCATCTTCCCATTGAGAGCACATTGTATCTGTATGAGAAATTACAGCATTGACATAATTTGGTATCGCTTTTTTGTGGAATAGTGGCTGAATAACTCTTCTGTTAGCCAGATGCTGTTCTCCTTCGTTCGTAAGCAACCCTTCCCCGGCAACTATTCTAGCCCTGTTTAAAGCCCTGCTCTTGGTAAAATTTTTACTGTCTGTAATGAGAACCTGCTTTATGAGTTCCGGATCGCTGATCAGGTAGACATTACGAGGTCCGAGTTTGAAGAATACAATATCACCATACCCTCTCGCGGTTTCAGTCAGAAATCCAAGGGTATCTTTAAAATAATCGTAAAGTGAACCTAAAAACGGTAAGCCTTTCGGTCCGGGAGGTAGTCTTCTGGACATTTAATCAAATATACTCAAAATAAAATTATAGGATATATCAGACTATAACTGTGAATTAAAAAATTTCATAAACGAAAACATATAGGAGTAAACTGAATAGAAAATTGGAAACAGATGATTATTACTATATAATTAATATTTTTTTCGGAATGAAACAAGATGAAGAATCGTATTTTTAAAGCACAGACTCTGGTTGAAGCCCTGCCCTATATAAAGGACTTTTACGGGAAAACCGTGGTCGTTAAATACGGAGGCAGTATAGGTGCAGAAGACTTATCGAACTTCGCACGTGACCTTATCCTTATGAAATACGTCGGGATTAAACCCGTAGTCGTCCATGGAGGAGGCCCCGAGATAGGAAAGAAACTGGAGCAGCTTGGAATAAAATCAAGATTTGTTGCCGGACTCAGGGTCACGGACAAGGACACCATGGAGGTTGCAGAAATGGTGTTGGTAGGAAAGGTAAACCAGGAAATTATTACAGCTATACATAGACACGGTGGGAAGGCCGTAGGTTTGTCGGGAAAGGAAGGAAGGATCATAGAAGCTAAAAAGCTTGATATTGAAAACCTCTCAAGAAAAAACAGTCTGGAAAT
>Ga0102953_1001406_pt1 | contig 15330 bp, 13 predicted proteins | sample SalPon2A_C_D2_MG_FD_78509 | JGI IMG/M metagenome (GOLD analysis project Ga0102953, IMG submission 78509) | Soil microbial communities from South San Francisco under conditions of wetland restoration - Salt Pond MetaG R2A_C_D2_MG | ecosystem: Environmental > Terrestrial > Soil > Wetlands | place... | reverse complement strand
TGCGGCACCGGCCCGGTCTTGCAGGTCAACGACGTCTACTACGAGCGCGTCAGCCGGTCGCGCTGCGATTCCTTGCTCGAGGCCCTGAAGAAGGACGAGATGCCCGAGGCATGGCGGGAGCGCGGCGGCGACAACGAGGGCGAGACCAAGGCGGGGTTCCTTCGGAACCCCGTGAGCAACGGTGGCGCGGGAGAGGGGGAGGGCTGATGAGCGACGTCACAGGTTCAAGTCAAGACCTTGCCGATACGCGCCCGATCACCAGCCGGCACGACCCGCGCTACGAGGTGGTCATGTACCGCCACGTCGGCGTGGAGGGTGCGCACACCCTCGACTACTACCGCTCGCACGGCGGCTACGAGGCGGCGCGCAAGGCGCTCACGGAGATGTCGCCCAGCCAGGTGATCGACGAGGTGAAGGCCTCGAAGCTCCGCGGCCGCGGTGGCGCCGGCTTCCCGACCGGCGTCAAGTGGTCGTTCATGCCTCCCGTCGACGGCCGACAGCGGCTGCTGGTGGTGAACGCCGACGAGTCGGAACCGGGCTCCTTCAAGGATCGCTACATCATGGAGGACGACCCGCACCAGCTCATCGAGGGCATGATCATCGGCTGCCACGCCATCCAGGCGACGAAGGGCATGGTCTACATCCGCGGCGAGTACGTCAAGGGCTACGAGCGCCTGCTCGGCGCGGTCCGCGAGGCCCGGCAGGCCGGGATCCTCGGCAAGGACGTGCTCGGCTCGGACATCGAGGTGGACATCACCGTCCACCGCGGGGCCGGCGCCTACATCTGCGGCGAGGAGACCGCCCTCATGAACTCGCTGGAGGGGCTGCGCGGCAACCCGCGCCTCAAGCCCCCCTTCCCGGCGCAGGCGGGCGTCTACGGGTTGCCGACCACCATCAACAACGTCACCACCATGACCAGCGTGGTGCACATCATCACCCGCGGCGCAGACTGGTTCGCCTCGATGGGCACCGAGGACAGCAAGGGGACCAAGCTCTACCAGATCAGCGGGCCGGTCGAGCGGCCCGGCGTCTACGAGCTCCCCATGGGAGCCACCTTCCGCGAGCTCATCTACGACCTCGCCGGCGGCCCCAGGGAGCCGGCCAAGGGGTTCTTCCCTGGCGGCTCCTCCACCCCGCCGCTCCCCTGGAAGGACGAGTACCTCGACCTGACCATGACCTACGACGCCATGGCGAAGGCGGGCTCGATGCTCGGCACCGGCGGCGTCATCGTCATCCCCAAGGAGAAGGACATCGTCTCGGCCATGTACAACGTCGTGCGCTTCTACGCCCACGAGTCGTGCGGCAAGTGCACGCCCTGCCGGGAGGGCATCGCCACCTGGCTGCCGAAGATGTACCAGAAGCTGCTGGCCGGGCTGGGCACGCGCGAGGATCTCACGCTGATGGAGGACATGGTGCGCAACACCCGCGGCACCGCCTTCTGCCCGCTGGCCGACGCCTGCGCCATGCCGGTGCAGGCGAGCTTCAAGTGGTTCCGTGACGAGTACGAGTACATCGTCGACAACGGGCGGCCCATGTACACCAAGAGCGACTGGTGGCAAGCATGAAGGTACAGGTCAACGACGTCCACATGGAGTTCCCGCAGGGCACCAGCGTCATCGACGCCATCTTCGCGGCCGGCTACGACGTGCCGTACTTCTGCAGCCAGGAGTACATGTCCCCGGTCGGCGCGTGCCGCATGTGCCTGGCGCGCATCGGCGCGCCGCGCAAGGACAAGCAGGGCGACTGGATCCTCGACGAGGGGACCGGCGAGCCCAAGATCTTCTACTTCCCCAACATGATGGCGACCTGCACCACCCAGGTGATGGAGGGCATGGTCGTCGACACCTTGTCCGAGGACGTGAAGCGGGTGCAGAACGGCATGGTCGAGTTCACGCTCATCAACCATCCGCTCGACTGCCCGGTGTGCGACAAGGGCGGCGCCTGCGAGCTGCAGGACCGCTCCTACGAGTACGGCACGGGCGTCAGCCGCTTCGAGTTCGACAAGCGCCACCAGGAGAAGCACCACCCGCTCTCCGAGCTCATCACGCTCGACCGCGAGCGCTGCATCCACTGCAAGCGCTGCGTGCGGTACTTCGAGGAGGTGCCGGGCGACGGGGTGCTCGACTTCATCGAGCGCGGCGGCCACACCTACATCGGTACCCTCGACCCCGGCCTGCCCAGCAACTTCACCGGCAACATCACCGACATCTGCCCGGTGGGCGCCCTGCTCGACACCACCAGCCGCTTCCGCGGCCGCAACTGGGAGTACCAGCACACCCGCACCACCGGCATGGACGACGCCTCGGGCAGCGCCATCCTGGTCGACGGTCGCACGGGCCGCATCGAGCGCGTCAAGGCGGCCCTGAACCCGGACGTCAACAAGACCTGGATCGATGACGGCACCCGCTTCGGTCACGAGTACGTCGACGCCCCCGATCGCCTCGAGACCCCGCTGCTGCGCGTCGGCGGCGAGCTGAAGGCGGTCTCCTGGGAGGAAGCGGCGGCCTTCATCAAGGACCGCCTCGCCGGGCTGAGCGGAAAGGACCTCGGCATCGCCATCCGGGCCGACGCCACCCTCGAGGAAGGTGTCGCCGCGAAGGCGTTGGCGGAGGCGCTCGGGACGGGACAGCTCGACCATGCCCCGCGTCCGGCAGCTTCGGTCATCCCCGCCCAGGATCCTGCCACGTTCACCGACCTGGCCACTGCCGACGGGATCCTCGTGGTCGGGGACGTGACCGAAGACGTGCCCATCGCCGACCTCCGCATCAAGGACGCCATGCGGGGCGTCACGCCGCCCGAGCTCATGGCGCACGGCGTGCCCATCGCCGACCTGCGCCTCAAGGAGCATCCGGTGCTGAGGCGCGGCATCCTCACGGTGGCGGCCCCGTACCGCGTCGACCTGATGAAGCACGCCGGCCAGGCGGTGACCTACCCGGTCGGGGGCGAGGCGGCGCTGTTCGGGGCGCTCACCAAGATCGCCGAGGCAGGCGACGGGCAGGCGACCGAAGAACGGGCGGCTGAAGAACAGGCCGGCCTCGACGACGGCGAGCGCGCCGCCCTGGGCATGCCCTACCGGGACGCCGCCGCACTGGTGACGCGGCTGAAAGGCGCGGAACGCGCCGTGGTCGTCTACGGCGGCTTCGTGCTGGCCACCAAGGCCGCGGCGGACGCGGCCGCCGCCTTCGCCAAGGCCGTGCAGGCCAAGGTGATGATCCTCGGGCCCATGGCGAACAGCTACGGGCTCGAGCTGCTGAACGTCGGCCCCAGCCATGAGCGCTACGCCTACCCCGGGATGCTGGGGGAGGCCAGGGCCCTGATCCTGTCCAACCTCGATCCGGCGCAGGACCCCGACGTGCGTCAGGTGCTCGAGCAGAAGGACCTGCTGGTCGTCCACGACAGCTTCCTCACGGAGACCGCGGCCATGGCCGACGTGGTGCTGCCCGCCAGGAGCGTCTTCGAGAAGGACGGCACCACCGTCAACCTGGAGGGCCGCTTCCTGGGCGTGCACGCGGCGCCGGTGGAGAGCGGCGAGAGCGAGGACTTCACGGGCCTCGTCGGCGCGCTCGGGGAGGCGCTCGGGCAGCGGCTGGAGGGTCGCAGCGTGCGTAGCGCGCGCCGCGTGCTCCGCAAGCGCTTCGAGCTGGACCCGGCCGAGCTGCCGCCGGCGGGCCGGCTGGTCCGGCCCAAGGGCCGGCGCACGGCGCGCGTCGCCATCCGCTCGCAGGAAGCGAGCGAGGGCAACCTGCTCGTCACGCCGAGCATGGTGCGCGTCGAGTACCTGTCGCGCAACCCGCACCTGGAGGCCCTGACGGGCGGGCCCCGGCTGCGCATGCGGTCCGACGACGCCGCCATGCAGGGCGTCGCCGAAGGTGACGCCGTAAAGCTCCGGGTCGGCGGCGTGCTCCGGCGCGCCGTCGTGCGCATCGATGACGGGCTGCCGCCCGGCTTGATGCTGTTGCCGTGCCTTCCCGATCAGCCGGTGGGCCTGGCGCGCGCCGACCTCACCACCTTGGCGCGCGAGGAGCGGGAGCTGGAGGTGGCCGGATGAACGGCGCGGTCCCCGGCGATCCCCTCTGGGTCACGTTCCTCAAGGCGCTGGTGCTGATCCTGATACTGCTGGGCGGCTTCGCCTACATGACGCTCATCGAGAGGCGCCTGCTGGGGCGCTTCCAGCACCGTCTCGGCCCCAACCGGGTGGGCCCGTTCGGCATGCTCCAGCCCATCGCCGACGCCATCAAGGCGATCTTCAAGGAGGACATCGTGGTGTCGGCGGCCGACAAGGTCGTCTACGTGCTGGCTCCCGGCATCAGCATCGTCTTCGCGCTGGTGGCGTTCGGCGCCATCCCCGGCGGCCCGGCGAAGAGCCTGTTCGGCATGAACCCCTGGGTGATGAACCTCGACATCGGGGTGCTCTACGTGCTGGCGATGACGAGCATCGGCGTCTACGGCATCTTCCTGGGGGGCTGGGCCTCCAACAGCAAGTACGCGCTGCTCGGCAGCCTCCGCTCCAGCGCCCAGATCATCAGCTACGAGCTGGGCATGGGGCTGGCGGTGCTGAGCGTGATCATGATCGGCGGCACCCTCAACCTGCAGAAGCTGGTGCAGCTCGACGTCTGGTCGGTGAGCCCGTGGCTGTGGCCCGGCCTGGTCATCGCCTTCATCGCCTTCCTGATCGCCGGCACCGCCGAGATCAACCGCACCCCGTTCGACCTCCCGGAGGCCGAGCAGGAGCTGGTGGCCGGCTACCAGACGGAGTACACCTCGATCAAGTGGGCGCTCTACCAGATGTCCGAGTACGTCAACATGTTCACCTCGTCCGCCTTCATCAGCACGCTGTTCCTGGGAGGCTGGCGGGCGCCCGGGTTCTTCAACGCCATCATCCCGGGCATGGCGTCCTGGCCGATCATCTGGCTCCTGGTGAAGATGGCCGTCTTCATCTTCCTGTTCATCTGGCTGAAGGCCACGCTGATGCGTCTGCGCTACGACCAGCTCATGCGCTTCGGCTGGCTGTACCTGTTCGAGATCGGCCTCTTCGCCGCGCTCTTGACGGGGGCGGTGATCGCCTTTGTTCTCTAGCGTGACGGTGCATGCCGCGCGTCCCGGTTCGGGGACGCGCCGCGCGGCCACGACGATCCCAGCACCATGGGAGGTGCGTCCGTAATGAGTGTTCTGGACATCGCCAAGGGGATGGGCGTCACGCTCGGGCACCTGTTCAAGCGCCCCGTGACGGTCCGCTACCCGGAGCAGCTGGCGCAGATCCAGCCGCGCTTCCGGGGCCGGCACCATCTCCTGAGGCATCCCGACACGGGCCTGGAGAAGTGCATCGGCTGCAGCCTGTGCGCCGCGGCCTGCCCGGCCTACGCCATCTACGTCGAGGCGGCCGAGAACGATCCCGACCACCCCACCTCGGCCGGCGAGCGCTACGCCAAGATCTACGAGATCAACATGCTGCGCTGCATCTTCTGCGGCTTCTGCGAGGAGGCCTGCCCCACCGGCGCGGTGGTGCTCGGCCACGAGTTCGAGCTGGCCGACTACCGCTACCAGGACTTCGTGTACGGCAAGGAGGACATGCTGGTCGGGGTCAAGGGCAGCAAGTGGCAGCGCCGCGAGGCCGAGAAGAAGGGCAAGGACGTGCGCCTGGGCTTCGAGGCCGGCCCGCGCCCCGAGCTGGAAGGCGTGGACCACTGACATGGGGGCACGTGCTCTGACGGCCGCGTCGACGGGGGTCCACTGACATGATCGGCTTCATCATCCTGGCCGCGGCCATGATCGCCGGCGCTATCGGTGTGGTGGCGTTCCGGCAACCCGTCCACGCGGCCCTCTCGCTGGTGGCCACGCTGCTGGCCCTGGCGGTCACCTACGTAACGTTGCAGGCCCACTTCCTGGCCGTCGTCCAGGTCATCGTCTACGGCGGCGCGATCATGGTCCTGTTCCTGTTCGTGATCATGCTGCTCAACGTCGAGGGGCAGGAGCCGGCGCCGCACATGAAGTGGCTGCCGCCGGTCGCCTACCTCACGGCGCTGCTCGTCGCCGCCGGCATCACCATCACCGCTTTCGTCGACCGCGCGCCGCTCCCCGGCGCCGACCGCATCGCGGCGTTGCAGGGCGGCTCCGCCGAGCAACTGGGCACCGTGCTGTTCAGCCACTACGTGCTGGCCTTCCAGCTCGTGGGCGTGCTGCTGCTCACCGGCATCGTCGGCGCGGTCAGCCTGGCGCAGCGCGGCGCGACGACCGAGCGCAAGGAGCGGCAAACCGAGGAGGCCGCCGGCGAGCGGGAGCTGAGCCATGGCTAGCGCCCAGCCGGCGATCGGCCGGCGGGACGGGGGCGCATGATGGTCCCCACCCCCTACTACGTCGCGCTCAGCTCGGTGCTCCTGACCATCGGCATGGTAGGCGTACTCACCCGCCGCAGCGCCATCATGATGTTCCTCTCCATCGAGCTGATGCTCAACGCCGCCAACCTCGCCATCGTGGCGTTCGCGCGCCAGTGGAGCGCGAGCGGGGCGGAGACGGCGCTCTCCGGCCAGGCCGCGGTGTTCATCATCCTCGCCATCGCCGCCGCCGAGGTGGCGGTCGGCCTGGGCATCCTCGTCGCCATCTTCCGCCACCGCGTCAGCACCGACGTCGATGAGCTGTCCGAGGTGAGGCTATGAGCTCCGTCGTCCAGTGGGCCGCGCTGGCGCCGCTCCTGGCGCTGGTCGGCTCCCTCATCAACGCGTTCTTCGGCCGCTCGCTCAAGGAGCCGGCGCCGGGCGTCATCGCCAGCCTCATGGTGGCCGGCGGCTTCGTGCTCTCGGTGCTCGCCTTCATCGGCTTGCAGGGCAGCGACCACGGCGTGCAGGTCACCCTGTGGCACTACCTCCTGGGCGGCAGCCTGAGCGTCGACGTGGGCTTCATGATCGACCGGCTCAGCGTCACCATGATGCTGATCATCACCGGCGTCGGGTTGCTCATCCACATCTACTCCATCGGCTACATGCACGGCGACGACGGCAACAGCCGCTACTTCTCCGAGCTCAACCTGTTCATCTTCGCCATGCTGGTGCTGGTGATGGCCAGCTCCTTCCCGCTGATGTTCATCGGCTGGGAAGGCGTGGGCGTGTGCTCCTACCTCCTCATCGGCTTCTGGTACCGGGACAAGGCAAACCCAGACGCCGGCCGCAAGGCCTTCATCGTCAACCGCATCGGCGACGTCGGCTTCCTGCTGGCGATGTTCCTCACCTTCAAGGTCTTCGGCACGCTCAACATCGCCGCCGTGAACGCGGCCGCGCCGGGCATGCTCTACGGCGCAGGCGCCTTGACCGCGATCGGGCTTCTCTACCTGCTGGGCGCCACCGGCAAGTCCGCGCAGCTGCCGTTGCAGGTGTGGCTGCCCGACGCCATGGCGGGCCCCACCCCGGTCTCGGCGCTCATCCACGCCGCCACCATGGTCACCGCCGGCGTCTACCTGATCGCCCGCCTGGGCGCGGTCTACGCCATGGCGCCCGGCGCCGCCGGCACGGTGGCCTGGGTCGGCGCCATCACGGCCTTCATCGCCGCCTTCGCCGCCTTCGCGCAGACCGACATCAAGAAGATCCTCGCCTACTCGACCATCTCGCAGATCGGCTACATGATCGCCGCGGTCGGGGCGGGCGCCTACTGGGTGGGCATCTTCCACGTGCTCACGCACGCCTTCTTCAAGGCGCTGCTGTTCCTCAGCGCCGGCAGCGTGATCCACGCCATGGGCGGCGAGCAGGACATCCGCAAGATGGGCGGCCTGGGCAGGCGCATGAAGATCACCGGCAACACCGCCCTGATCGCCACCCTGGCCATCTCCGGCGTGCCCTTCCTGGCAGGCTTCTTCAGCAAGGACGCCATCCTCTCCAGCACGCTCACCAGCGGCCTCCTGGCCGGCAGCGGCAACGACGTGCTGTACGTCATCCTGCTGGTCACCGCCGCCATGACCGCCGCCTACATGTTCCGCTGGTACTACGGCATCTTCGCCGGCGAGTCGCGCGTGGACAAGCACGCCGCGGAGCACCTCCACGAGTCGCCGGCGGTGATGACCTGGCCGCTGGGCATCCTGGCCTTCGGCTCCATCGCCGTCGGCTACCTGGGCCTACCCGAGTTCGCGTTCCCCAACCTCATCCACCGCTGGCTCCAGCCCGCCACCGCCCGCGTCGACTTCAACGAGCTGGCCAGCAGCACCGACTGGTGGCTGATCGGCCTGTCCATCCTGATGGTCGCCATCGGCATCGGGGTGGGGTGGTGGGTGTACCACGTCCGCAAGGGCGCCCCCGTCGCCGGCCTCAAGGACTCCACCCTGGCCGGCGCCTCGCGCGGCGCGCTCGGGTTCGACGCCCTCTACCGCATCCTCTTCATCGCCTCGGGCGAGGGCCTCTCGGGCGGCATCGCCGCGCTCGACCGTGACGTCGTCGACCGCGGCCTGGCCGGCATCGGGGGAGGCGGGACGGTGCTGCTCAGCCGCCTGGCCCGGCTGGCCCAGTCGGGCTTCGCGCGGGCCTACGCCTTCGCCATGCTGCTGGGCGTGCTCACGCTGGTCGTGGTGGCCGCCCTGACGGGGGTGCTCAAGTGATCGCCCTCGCCGTCATCGTCGTGCCGATCCTCTTCGCGGTCGTCACCGGCCTGGCCGGCTCGCGGCGCCGGGCGGCGCTCGGCTTCGGGTTGTTCAGCACCCTCGCCACCTTCGTGCTGGCGCTGTTCCTGCCGGGGAGCTCCGGCATCAGCACGCCCTGGATCCCGGGCATCGGGGTGACCTTCACCCTGAGTCCCACCGGGGCGGGCAGCGTGCTGACCATCGTGGCGGCGCTCACCATGATCCCCACCGTGCTGATGGCCGCGCGCCGCGTCGAGCGCGACCCCGGCGCGTTCGTGGCGCTGCTGCTGCTGATGCAGGGCGCGCTGGCGGGCATCTTCCTGGCCCGCGACCTGGTGCTGTTCTACGTCTCCTGGGAGGCCGCCCTCATCCCGAGCATGCTGATGCTGGGGACCTTCGGGCGCGACAAGCGCCGCGCGGCGGTGCTGAAGTACCTGGTCTACGCTATCGGCGGCTCGTTCCTGATGCTGATCAGCATCCTGGCCATCAAGCCGCTGTCCGGCGCCGCCAGCTACCGCTTCACCGACCTGATGGCCGCCACGCCGCACCTGGCGGGCGCCACCCAGGTGTGGCTGTTCATCGGCCTCGCCATCGGCATGGCCGTGAAGCTGCCGCTGTGGCCGCTGCACTCCTGGCTCATCGACTTCAACGAGCAGAACCACCCCTCGGGCGCGGCCGACGTGGCCGGCACCCTGTACAAGGTGGGCGGCTTCGGCTTCTTCGCCTGGGCCATGCCGCTGCTGCCGGTGGCGGTGAACCGCGTGGGACCGGTGCTGCTGGGGCTGGCCGTCGCGACGGCGCTCTACGGCGCCATCGCCGCCGCCGCCCAGACGGACATGAAGCGGCTGCTGGCATACGCCTCGCTGTCGCACATGGGCATCGTCGGGGTCGGCATCTTCGGCCTGCACCTGGCGGGGCTGAACGGCGCCATCTTCCTGCTGGCGGCGCAGATGCTCTCCACCGGCGGGATGTTCCTGGTGTCCGGGATGCTCTACGAGCGCAAGGGCAGCTTCGACCTCGACCGCTACGGCGGGCTGGCGAAGAGCGCGCCCGCGCTGGCGGCGCTCAGCCTGTTCGTGCTGTTCACCTTCATCGGCGTGCCCGGCCTGGCCAACTTCCCCGGCGAGTTCCTGAGCCTGCTGGGCGCGTACCAGCACCACCCCTGGGCCGCCGCCTTTGCCACCCTGTCCGTCATCGGCGCCGGGGTCTACGGCGTGAACCTGTACCAGCGCTTGTACCAGGGCGAGGAGCGCGAGGCCAGCTTCGACGTCGGGGCGCTGGAGGTCTTCGCGCTCATCCCGCTGATCGCCGGGATCCTGTGGCTGGGGATCTTCCCCTCGCCGCAGCTCTCCCGCATCCAGACGCAGTCGCAGCTCATCGCCACCCCGACCGCCAGCGCCACGGCCGAAGCGCCTGCCGCCCTGGCGGCGGCGCCCGCCAGGGCCGGCGGGGCCACGGACCTGCTGGGGTCCACCGGCGTGCCGGGCGAGGGCCCGGTGGCGCCGGACGCACCGCTTGGAGGTAGCCGGTGAGCTTCCCGCCTGCCATCGCCATCCACTGGGGCAACTTCGGCCCCGAGCTCGCCGTGCTCATCACCGCGGCCGTCACCACGCTCTTCGCGCTGTTCCAGAAGAACAGCCGCAGCACCGCCTGGCTGGCGATGCTGGGCGCCTTCGTGGCGGCCGCCCTGAACGCCGCCCTGTTCGTGCGCGAGCGCGCGAGCGGCGCCGGCTCCAGCTTCGGCCTGCGCTTCCTGGCCGACACCCCCTCGCTGACGCTCAACTTCGTGATCCTGCTGGGCACGGTGCTGGCCATCCTGCTCAGCTACGACTACCTGCAGCGCAGCGACCTCGATCACCCCGAGTACTACCCGCTCATCCTCTTCAGCGCCACCGGCGCCATGGTGATGGCCGCCTCCGGCGACCTCATCACGCTGCTGCTCGGCCTCGAGATCATGTCGCTGCCGGTGTACGTGCTGTCGGCGTGGCGCCAGGGCGCCAGGGAGTCCGAAGAGGCGGGCATGAAGTACTTCCTGCTCGGCGCCTTCGGCTCGGCCATCCTGATCTACGGGGCGGCGCTCACCTACGGCGCCACCGGCAGCTTCGTCTACGCCGACATCATCTCCGCGGTGACGGCGCCGGGCTTCGCCGCGCCCCTGCTGCTCACCCTGGGCGGCGCGCTGGTGCTGGTGGGGCTGGCCTTCAAGGCCGCCATCGCGCCCTTCCACCAGTGGGCGCCCGACGTCTACACCGGCGCCCCGACCTCGGTCACCGCGTTCATGAGCGTGGTGGTCAAGACCGCGGCCTTCGCGGCTCTGGTGCGGATCGCCGCCACCATCTACCCCGGCATGGAGCCCTGGCTGATGACCACGCTGGCGGTGCTGGTGGGCCTCACGCTGGTGGTGGGGAACCTGGCGGCGCTGCTGCAGACCGGCGTGAAGCGCATGCTCGCCTACTCGGCGGTGGCGCACGCCGGCTACCTCGGCCTGGCGGTGCTGGCCGGCCCGCACGGCGTGCGCGCGGTGGCCTGGTACCTGGCCGCCTACACCCTCATGAACGTCGGCGCCTTCGCGGTGCTGATGCTCATCAGCGACGCCAACGATCACGGTGACGAGCTCGAGCGCTTCGCCGGCTTGGGGCGCCGCCGGCCGGCCCTGGCCTTCGCGATGACGCTGTTCATGCTCAGCCTGGGCGGCATCCCGCCGCTGGCCGGCTTCATGGGCAAGATCCTGGTGTTCCAGGCCGCCATCGCCAGCGGGTACACGGTGCTCGCCGTGATCGGCATCCTCACCAGCGTGGTGGCGCTCGTGTACTACTTCCGCGTCATCACCTACATGTACTTCCGCGAGCCGGAGTACGAGACGCCGGCCTACCGCAGCTCCGCGGCGCAGGTGGCCATCTGGGCCGCCGCTCTGGGCACGGTGCTCATGGGCCTGCTGCCGGGCTGGTGGTACGGCCTGGTGAGCAGCGGGCAGGAACTGCTGGCGCGCTTGTAGCCCAGCCCTCGGCAGCCGAATCGGGCCCGACGCGCCCGCCCTCCGGGGCGGGCGCGCGCTCGTAAGAAGCTCGTCAGGGCGCCTCGGCTAGGCTGGCTCCGTGCGACGACCGGCCCTCCTCCCCGCCCGTACGACCGTGCCGATGGACCGCCAGGTGGCGTCATGATGGACCTGGGACGCGACGAGCGCGATAGGAAAAACCTCAATGAGCGGCGTTCCCGCCAGGCTTACGCTGGGACCAGCATGGAGCTCACGGGGCTGAAGATCCTCCTGGTCGATGACGAAGAGACCGTCCTGGTGATCCTCAAGGGGATCCTGCAGCGCGCCGGTTACACGCGGATCGTCACCCTGGACGACTCCCGCCACGTGCTCGAGGCGTTCATGGAGGAACGCCCCGACCTGCTGGTGCTGGACCACCACATGCCCCACAAGGACGGGCTGGAGGTCATCGAGGAGCTGCGTCCCTACCTGCCCGACTACTTCCCCATCCTGATGCTCACCGGCGACGAGCGCTCCGAGCTCAAGGAGACGGCGCTCTCCAGCGGCGCCAAGGACTTCCTGATCAAGCCCGTCAACCCGGTGGAGGTGCGGCTGCGCATCCGCAACCTGCTCGAGGCCAGATACTTCCACCAGCAGCTCGAGCACAACAACCAGCGCCTCGAGGACATGGTGCGGCAGCGCACCCGCGAGCTCGAGGACGCCCACGTGGAGATGCTGGTGCGCCTGGCCAAGGCTGCCGAGTACCGTGACGACGACACCGGGGAGCACACCTGGCGCGTGGCGCGCGCCTGCGCGCTGTTGGCCGGGGAGCTGGGCCTGGCGCCGGAGCGGGCCGACCTGCTGCTGCGCGCCGCCCGCCTCCACGACGTGGGGAAGATCACCATCCCCGACGGCATCCTGCTCAAGCCCGGCCGCCTCTCCGATGCCGAGTACGAGGTGGTCAAGCAGCATACCCGCGCCGGCGCGGAGCTCCTCTCGGGGGGCCGCTCCCCGCTCGTGAAGCTCGCCGAGACCATCGCCCTGACCCACCACGAGCGCTGGGACGGCGGCGGCTACCCGCAGGGGCTGGCCGGTGACGCCATCCCGCTGGAGTCCCGGTTGCTGGCCGTGGCGGACACCTTCGACGCCCTCACCCACGACCGCATCCACCGCAAGGCGGTGTCGCCGGAGCGCGCGGTCCAGGAGATCACCGCCAACAGCGGCACGCAGTTCGATCCCAGGGTGGTGGACGCCTTCCTGGTGCTGGTAAGCCGCGGCGAGCTGCTCACCGACGGCCTGCTCGAGCCCGTCTGAGCTGACGGGTGGGCGCCTCGACCGCGCGGCCCCGCGCGCGGCCACGCCGGCGCGACCGCGACCCACCCCGCCGACGCGGCGCTAGAGTGGTCGGCATGAACGCGTACCTCCAGCGCATCCTGGACACCCTCGGCGAGCACGACCCCATCGACGTGCTGCGCGTGACCCCGCAACGTCTCGCCACGCTCCTCGAGGGCATGGGGCCGGGCGACCTGGAGCGCAGCTACGCGCCCGACAAGTGGGACGCCCGCCACGTCTTCGCGCACCTCGCCGACGTGGAGCTGGCGATGGGCTTCCGGCTGCGCCTGGTGCTGGGGCAGCCCGGGGTGGAGCTGCCGGCGTTCGACCAGGACGTATGGGCGCAGCGCTACGAGCGGCTCGACCCGGCCCTGGCGGTGGAGGCGTTCCGGGGGCTGCGGGCGTGGAACCTGTCGCTGCTGGCCACGCTGGGCCTCGACGACTGGCTCGCGGAGGGCTACCATCCCGAGCGCGGCTTCGAGTCGGTCGATGTGATGGTGCGCTTCCTGGCAGGGCACGACATCAACCACCTCGCGCAGCTCGAGAGCATCCTGGCGCTGTAGCCGCGGCCGGGGCGCGCCGCCTGCCGCGGAGGCCGTTCTGGCGCGGCGAGCGGCGGCTCGGGCGCACCCCTGGGCGCGTGATAGGATTGCGCCGTCATGGGACTCGAACGCACTTTTGCCATGGTCAAGCCCGACGGCGTGCGCCGCGGGCTGGTCGGCGAGGTCGTGAAGCGCCTGGAGTCGAAGGGCTTCCGCATCGTCGGCATGAAGCTGATCCACGTCTCCCGTGAGCTCGCCGAGCGGCACTACGGCGAGCACCGCGGCAAGCCCTTCTACGAGGGCCTGGTCGATTTCATCACCAGCGGCCCCTCGGTGGCCATGGTGGTGGAGGGGGACAACGCGATCCTGGAATGGCGCAAGATGATGGGCGCCACCGACCCCGCGGATGCGGTTCCCGGGACCGTCCGCGGCGACTACGCCACGGTCATCGACGAGAACGTGGTGCACGGCTCCGACGCGCCCGCCACCGCCGAGCGCGAGATTCTCATCTTCTTCGAGAAGGCCGACCTGCTCCCGTAGAGCGCTGGTATCTCCCGGCGGCGCGGGCGGGGCGCCGGCCGCCGGCCGCGCGAGGTGCGCCCCGTGAGGTGAGCGTGATGCCCGGACTGTCCCAGCGGATCAAGCGGCTCAAGGCGTCGTCGACCATCGCCTTCAACACGCGGGCGACCGAGCTGAGGCGCCAGGGCATCGACGTCATCGCCATGACGGCGGGGGAGCCGGACTTCCAGCCTCCCGAGCACGTCTTCGAAGCGGCCCGCGACGCGCTCAGGCGCGGCCTCACCAAGTACACCCCCTCGGAGGGCAGCCTCGAGCTGCGCGAGGCGGTGTGCGCCAAGTTCGCGCGCGAGAACGCTCTGAGCTACCAGCCGGACCAGGTCATCGTCTCCACCGGCGGCAAGCAGGTGCTCTACAACGCCTTCCAGGCGGTGCTCGAGCCCGGCGACGAGGTGGTGCTGATGGCGCCCGCGTGGGTGAGCTACCCGCCGCAGGTGGAGCTGGCGGGCGGCGTGGCGGTGCCGGTGCGCACCCGTCCCGAGGACGGCTTCCTGCCTGACGTGGAGGCGGTGCGCGCGGCGCTCACGCCGCGCACCAAGGTGCTGCTGCTGAACTCGCCGTCCAACCCCACGGGCGCGGTCTACCCGCCGGAGCTGGTGCAGGCGCTGGTCGAGCTGGCCGCCGAGCACGACCTCTGGGTCTTCACCGACGAGCTCTACGAGCATCTCATCTACGAGGGCACCTTCACGCCCGCGGCCCGCTTCGCGCCCGAGCGCACGTTGGTCGTGCACGGCGCCAGCAAGGCCTACGCGCTCACCGGCTGGCGCATCGGCTACGGCGCCGGCCCGCGCGAGCTCGTCAAGGCCATGAACCGGCTGCAGAGCCAGGTCACCAGCGGGGCCAACGCGCTGGCGCAGCACGCCACGGTGGCCGCGCTCAACGAGGTGGAGAAGACGCGCGCCTTCATGGACATGACGCGCGAGGCCTACCGCGAGCGGCGCGATGCGCTGGTGGCTGGGCTCAACCGCCTCGGGCTCGCCACGCCCAAGCCGCACGGCGCCTTCTACGTCATGGCCGACCTCACCTCCATCGACCCGGACGAGGGCACGGCGGCGCTGAGGCTGCTGGAGGAGGCGCGGGTGGCGGCGGTGCCCGGCACCGACTTCCTGGCGCCCGGGCAGGCGCGCTTCAGCTACGCCACCAGCCTGGACAACGTGCACGAGGCGCTGAAGCGCATCGAGGCGTTCCTGGACTAGGGCGTGTTCACACTATCTGAGCATGTCGGCGATGAGGGTGATAGTGATGAACGCGCTGAACATCAGGTCGGTCTTGTCGTAGCGGGTGAACACGCGCCTGAAGCGTTTGATGCG
>Ga0102953_1001405_pt1 | contig 15337 bp, 16 predicted proteins | sample SalPon2A_C_D2_MG_FD_78509 | JGI IMG/M metagenome (GOLD analysis project Ga0102953, IMG submission 78509) | Soil microbial communities from South San Francisco under conditions of wetland restoration - Salt Pond MetaG R2A_C_D2_MG | ecosystem: Environmental > Terrestrial > Soil > Wetlands | place... | reverse complement strand
GAGAAAGATGCGCTGCTTGTATGTTTTCTTACGAATGACCACGAGTTAATAATTTAAATTGAATGGTTAAACTGATAGTATCTTATTTCTGAAAAAAACATTAGTAATCAAAGCAATAGCCATAACCCGAGCGACCTTTGATGGCTTTGCCGTAACTTTTTATCTTTTTGCGCAGACGGGCAATATTCACATCTACATTACGCTCAGTAACAATGACATCATCACTCCAAATCCGGCTCAGTATCTCTTCGCGGGAAATGTATTTCCCCCGGTTTTTCATCAACAAACCCAAAATCTCAAATTCCTTCCGGGTTAATTGCACCGGATCTTCATCAATGGTGATCATCTTTCTGTTAATGTCCAATTTTAGTCCTTCACACTCATAAACAGTCGATGGTCGCTCTGACTTCTTCCCCCTTTTTAAAATTGCTTTAATCCGAACAGTCACTTCTTTGATGGAAAACGGCTTAACAATGTAATCATCGCCTCCTACGTTGAAGCCAGTCAACAAATCATTTTCCGAAGATTTCGCGGTTAAAAAGATGATTGGAATATCCAGTTCCCGTTCTTTACGGACGATATCGGCCATTTTATAGCCCGACATTCCACCCATCATCACGTCCAGTAAAATCACGTGATATTGATCCAATGGCATGTTTAGCGCATCTTCGGCCGACGCGGCTACATCGATCTCAAAACCTTCGCTGGACAGGTTGAACTGGAGGATCTCACGGAGATCCTTTTCATCATCAACAACTAATATTTTGGGGGTGTAATCCATAACTATTTTTCGATTTTATGGTGCCTGATATCTTTTCCATCAATTGAATAAATCGCTGCCTCGGCAATGTTGCTGGCATGATCGGCAATTCGTTCAATGTTAGACATCATCTCTTTGATGGTTACAATACTCATCAACAAATGCTTGTTGGCATCTGCAGTATCTGTTTTTGAGAGGAGTTTCTTTAATAATTTTTTATTGATCTCGTCAAAAACCAAGTCATTTTTGATGGTCCAAATAGCGATCTCCCGATCATCATTCAAGAATGACAACAGGGATTCCCGCACCATTTTAATACTTTGGATGGTCATATTGGCCAACACTTCGTGAAGTTTGTCGTAAATTTCAGGTGTCTTTATTTTATCAACGAAGTTGATAATATTCACCACATAATCGCCAATGCGCTCGAGGCTGATGAGGATTCGGTAGCAAGCAATCACCCAACGAAGTTCCGATGCCATTGGCTGATAAAGCACAATTGCGTTCACAATTTTATCGCTAAGCTTGACTTCCTTTTTATCCAATTCTTTCTCATTTTTAAGAATCTTCTTCACCACATCTTCACTCACCGAAATCTTACCAGTCGTGATCACTCCTTCCATCTGGTCAAGTTGTTCAAGCACCAGGTTTGCCAGGCTTTCAAAATCAGCCTGAATATGATTGATGGCATCGTCTTTTTTAATCGTCATGTTTCCTTATTTTTTGGGTTCAACAATTTCCGATTAACCAATTTTACCCGTCAGGTATTCTTCAGTTCTCGGATCTACCGGGTTGGTGAACATGTTCTTGGACTTTCCATACTCCACCAATTCTCCAAGATACATAAATAATGAGTAATCAGAGATACGGGCGGCCTGCGACATGTTGTGTGTCACCAACACAATGCTGTAATTTTCTTTCAACTTCACCAACAAATCCTCAACTTTCGATGTAGCGATCGGGTCGAGAGCAGAAGTCGGTTCGTCCATCAGAATAACTTCGGGGCTGAAAGCCAGCGCACGTGCAATGCACAGGCGTTGTTGCTGTCCGCCGGAGAGGAACGTCCCCTTTTTGTGCAACGAATCTTTCACTTCGTCCCACAGAGCAACATCGCGCAACGAACGTTCAACAATCTCATCCTTCTCTTTTTTCTTGGCCCGGATTCCATTCAGCTTGTAACCAGCCACCACATTGTCATAAATGCTCATCGTCGGGAACGGATTCGGACGTTGAAAAACCATACCCATTTTGCGGCGCAGTTTGATGGTTGACATATCATAGATATTCAATCCGTTCAACAATGCTTCGCCTTCAGTATGAATATTTTCGTACAGCTCATGCATGCGGTTCAGGGCGCGCAGAAGCGTACTCTTTCCGCAACCCGACGGCCCCATGATGGCTGTCACTGTATTTCGTTTGATATCGACCGTTACATTTTTGACCGCTTTGTGCTTGTCATAGGAAATCGACAGGTCTTTGATCGACAAGATCGGGTCTTTGATATCTGCTATTGTGTTTGTCATGTTTCTAGCTTCTTTTTGCAGCAACTTGTTTCGCCACAATATTCAAAATTAACACGATCGCCATTAAGAGCAGCGATGAACTCCAAATCAATCCAATCATGTTGGGATCATTGTAAAAATCCCAAATCAACAAGGGGATGGCACTTGTTGGTTTAGTGATGTCTATATTGATCATTGAACTACCCAGGGCAGTCAACATCAAAGGAGCAGTTTCTCCCAGTATCCTGGAAATTCCAATTAAAATTCCGGTTAATAATCCACTGAATCCGGTTGGAATCAGTACCCGAAAAATCACTTTATGGTAAGGAACACCCAATGCAAGTGCTGCTTCTTTTAGAGTTTGCGGAATCATTTTCAGGGTTTCTTCGGTCGAACGGACAATCATAGGTAACATCATGATGGAGAGCGAAACACTTCCTGCGAGAGCCGAGAATCCGTTGGTGACGTGCTTCACGATCCACAAATAGGAAATCAAACCCAGCACAATGGAAGGTACTCCTTGCAGGATGTCTGAAATATTCCGGGTGAGGTTGGCGATGAATTTGCCTTGATTTTCATACAGAAAAATACCTGTCAATACGCCGACTGGTATCGCAATGACAGCTGCCAAAACAACCATGACGAACGTACCAACAATCCCGTTGGCAATCCCTCCGGGAATGATCTCCCCATTGGCCACTGCAGTCATCGCCTGGAACGAATCCGGTGTATTTTGAACCAAAAAGTCGAGACTGATCTGCCGATACCCTTTGATGATTAATTTGGCAATAATCAAAACAATGGGCGAAATAGTAATGGCCGAAAGAACGATGACGCCGATGTAAACAAACTTGTCTTTAAACAACCTTTTTGCCGAATGGTCCTGATCCGATAATGTTTTGATGCTTTCCACCATAATTAACTCATCTTCTTAATAATAAACTTCCCAATGGCATTAACCACCCCGGTAATTACAAATAGTAACAACCCGATGGCAATCAGTGAACTTAACTTCAGGCCATCTGCTTCACCAAACTGGTTGGCGATCACACTAGCCATGGTATTTCCGGTTTGAAATAATCCGGTAGGTACGAGGTTGGTATTTCCGATCAGCATGGTCACAGCCATGGTTTCGCCAAGTGCACGTCCAAAAGCCAGAATGTATCCGGCAACAATCCCGGAACGGGCATTGGGTACAATCACGCTGGTGATGACTTCGTAACGGGTGGCTCCCAATGAATAGGCAGCTTCTTTTAAATCGTTTGGCACCATGCTAATGATCTCATTACTCAACGAAGTGGCGTAAGGAATGATCATGATCGCCAAAATTAAGCTGGAAGTAAAAATACCAAATCCCTGGTTACCAATACCCAGTGAAATCATCCAGGGACGTAAAACGTAAAATCCCCACAAACCATAAACGATGGAAGGAATACCTGCCAGTAGGTCAACCAGTAGTCCGAGAATACGGGCAACGCGTGTGCCTTTGAAATATTCGCCTAAAAACAGTGAGGTGGAAAATGAAAGTGGTAAACACAAAATCAGGGCAACAATCGATGTGACCATTGTTCCGACAATGAATGGCAGAGCCCCATATTTTTCATGACCATAAGTTGGATCCCAATCTCCTGAAACAATAAATTTTAACCCAAACGCTTTAAAAGCAGGAATTGATCCACTCACCAGGGAATAAACCATGCCTGCAGCCAACATTAAGATCAATATCGAGACTGATAGCAAAACGCCTTTTGTGATCTTATCACTGTTCATTAAAAGCTTTTTAATGACTCAGCAGGTAAATCCAAAATGATTCACCTGCCGAGTAATATTTGAATGTAAATTTATCTTTTATTTCAACAATGGCTCACCATTGTAGGTAACAGTTTTCAATATTGCTTTAGCTTTTTCAACAGCAGCCTGAGGCAGAGGTGCATAGTTCACTTTTGATGCTTCTGCTTGTGCTTCCGGACCTTCAATCCAGTTCAGCAATTTCACAGTTGCCAACGCTTGTTCTTTTGAGCGGTTGTTGTAATTCTGCTCTTTGTAAAGGATGATCCAGGTAAAACCGCTGATTGGGTATGAATCAGGATCAGAAGAGTTGGTCAAGCTCACGCGTGTATCAGCAGGAATGTCACCTTTTGCTGCTGCACTGATACTCTCGATACTTGGCAGAATGTATTTGCCACTGCTATTTTGAACCTGTGCCGTTTGAATTTTTTGTGCAAATGCATATTCAGAACCAACATAACCGATTGATCCGTTTGTTTGGCTGATCGTTCCAGCTACCCCTGGGTTTCCTTTGGCACCCATTCCGGTAGGCCACTTTAATGATTTTCCGCGTCCAACAGCGTCATTCCATTTCTGGCTGATTTTGCTCATGTAATCGCTGAAGATGAAAGTAGTTCCGCTACCGTCTGAACGGTGAACAACAGTGATGTCAGTAGCTGGTAATTTCAAGTCAGGATTGTTGCTTTTAATAGCTGGATCGTTCCATTTGGTGATTTCACCCATGAAGATTTTTTCCAACAATTCATTGGACAGTTTCAGTCCGTCAACTCCTGGCAGGTTGTATGCAATTACAACAGCTCCCATACAGGTAGGAATGTGAAGCACTTTAGCTGGCATTTCAGCCAATTGCTGATCGTTTAAGAATGCATCTGAAGCACCAAAGTCAACCACTTTGTCTTTCAGGCTGCGGATACCGCCACCAGAACCGATACCACCGTATGTAGTTTCAACACCAGTTTCTTTGGCGTATTTTTTAAACAACATGTTATAGTAAGGCATAGGGAATGTTGCCCCTGCTGCGGTTAGTTTTACGTTCGAGCTGGCTTCGCCTGATTTGCCCGATTTCTTCGCTGAATTTTGGCAGGAAGTAAAAAGAACTACAGCCAAAACAAATGATAATAATACTCTCATTTCGTATTCGTTTATTAATTAAAACTTGATTTCACAATTTAAGAAAATAGATGAGCTGAATGCTTTGTTACTATCAGCCGGGCTCCATCCTTTGAAGTTTGGAGAAAATTTGATGCCTTTAACCGGTGCATATTCCAAACCGGCAATATACAATTGCCCGTCTTTGGAACTATTCCAGTCTGAGGCCGATGTAAGATCGTCGTAACGAGCAAACAATTTCAATTTTTTAGATGCTTTTACAGTGGCATAAAAAGAAGTACCGCTGATGTCGTGGCCATTAACAAAGCCATGATTTAACTGTTTGTTGTATTCTGCGCCAATCGAAAAATTGTCTGCTGCATATCCCACAAATGTGGCAATAGAGGATTGCGTATAATCTTTCGAACTAAAGTCGTAATAAACACGCGCTGTCAGTTTTTTCACTGGGTTGATGGTGGCGCCAATTCCATATCTGAAGGTACTGTCAGCCTGTACTTTTTTGTAGCCTTCGCCGTTGGCAATGATTACATCAGCACTTAAAAAATCGGAAAAACGATAAGAAGCGCTTACTCCCAGGTCGGCACTAGCATTAAATTTGTTAGCATCCTGAAAAGATTTTGCTACATAACGCAAACCCCAGGCATGCTCCTGCAAACTAAATTGGTTGGTTCCGATCAAACCAAAGTTTACAGTAAGATTCTCAACACGATACTTCAGGTAAGCATTTTTTACATAGGCAGTCATTTTTAAACCACCAACGCCCGGATCACCAATGTCCAAATTAGCTTTTGCAGAGAGGTTTTCACTGAATTGGTACTCGTAGCCGAAGTACCATCTTTCGAGTTGAAAGGCAGAATTCGAAGCGCCATCTGAAAAAGTGGTGTGGTAATTACTGAAAATTTTCATAAATGGTTTTCCACCTGGTTTAAACTCGTCATTCTGGGATTTCCCAGTTAAGGCAAAACACATCATTGCCATCAACAAAACACTAAATCGTTTCATACTACTTAAGATTGATATTTTTTTATCAAATTCCTGTTTCAGAATTCACTGGCAAATGAATAGCGAAAACATTACAGGTGGATTAACAAATTATTACAAAACGATTAAATAACGACGTGGTGTCTTTTACACCCACAAAAAAATATAACTTATAATGTTGATTATCCGATTTTTACATAGAATTAAAAAAATATTACAAAGCGTATTTTTTGTAACAAATGATTAAAATTCCGTAAAAATTATCCGAGGTGAACAAATGTTTGTAACAAGAATGATACAACAGCGATTTGGATGTATTTGCAGCTATTCCAGGTATTTTCAGCGACCTTTCATCGGTAAAAAAAGAAAATTTTCCTTAACCCATCCTTTTTCTTCAACGAAAGAAAACATTAAGGAAAATTCCATTTATAATGTCCCACCTGCTCAAGATACTTGCAAAAATAGGAGTCTAGTTTAACTTATCGCCTGTCCCCATCTTGGTGTCCACCACCACCATGATCATCATCACCATGGTAAATTATAATGGGAGCAGACCGCCAGCCCCAGTAGCCATAATTATAAGGCCAGCCATATCCGTATTGACCGTACCAGCCGTAATAACCCGGGCCCCAATAGTACGAATCCTGTGCTTGCTGGCTATGACGAATTAAATTGATGTGTGTGCTTTGCATGTAATTCAGGACCGAATCAGCCACTCCTTCCTGCTGCAATTTTGCAAATGTACTTGCTTTAAGTGTGTAAGCAGTATGCGATTTTCTGATCTTGTTAATAATATCCTTCGCTGAAACACTGTCCTTGCTCATACTAACAATATCTGGCACAGTGACCGGCTCAGTACTTAGTGGTTGATAAACAGTGCATGCCTGCATCGCAAACAAACCAAATCCAAAAAGAAACAGGTAAATAACAGGTTTAAAATTCTTGAACGTTTTCATAACTGCCCCTCCTTTATTTAGATTACTATTTTCCTCTTTTTCAAGCTATAAAAGCAACAATATCTGTGCCTAACAACCGTTAAATTTGTTAAAAATCGAAGGTGCACATTTTATCATTGCACTGAAATTCAGTTAGTAATAAATCACCCCACTTTAAAAATGATTAAATGGGGAACAAGCATTTCTCTTCTCAGAGAAAAATTAGGATGAAAGGGAGCAATTAAAAAGGAAGCAATTTCGTCCTTTTTCTTTCTATTTTGAAGTAAAACAATCAGTCTTCCAAGAAGTAATCGATCGTTGAAACAACGCGCACTATTTTAATTTGTGGACTATTGGGATCACGATCCGAAATGGTGAACAGTCCCTGCCGGGCCGTTTTAATTTTTCCCACCTTTGAATCGGAATCCTTGGCAAACTTTTCAGCCACTTCACGCGCATTTTTGGTGGCTTCCTCCACCATACCCGGTTTAATATCATTCAGTTTCGTGTAAATATATTCAATGGGCCGCCAGGTGTTTTTTGAATTAATGAGGATTCCTTTTGAAATTAAAGACAGAGACTCATCCTGTGCTTTTTGTAATTTGTCAATATCACCGGTACGCACGGTGAATTCAGTTTTTACGATGTATCGGTACTGGCTCCCTTGCGCATTTCCATTGAATATTTGCGCTCTGGCATCCTGGATGTTTGTCAATCCCATGCTCAGCTCATCTTTGCCAAATCCTTCGTTCAAAAAGAACTGTTCAACCTGTGACTTTTGCCTTTCAATTTCTGTTTTCAGGCTCTTTAAATCATTCCCAGGCAATGTAATTTGAAGTGGCCAAACTGCCAGATCGGCTTTGACTTCCCGTTCCGATAAGCCCTTCACTTGCACATAGCGATTGTATTTGATTGAATTGCGATGCATGTTCCCCACAAAATATCCAGCAATCACCAGTGCGATCGAAATCACTGCTATTTTTATCCAACTTGTATTTTCCATTTTTCTGAATTCTGACGTTTTATTTGATTCGACAAGTTAGGAAATTTCAAACTGACTAGCGGCATCATTCCCGGCATTCCAGAACAACTCGTTTCAATAGGGTTTGACTTTCTCCGTAGTTCCTTTCTGGAATAAGCTCAAAAAAAAATAATCTTCAGGCAGCGTTTCCGATTTTCGGATCGTATTATCTGATACAAGACATCGATTAGCTATTCGAAGTTTCTACAAGAAGAACATTTAAACGCTCATTAAAAGATTGAAACCATGAAAACAAGGAAACATTTTGCAAATCAGAAAGCACAAGTTGCATTTTTTTGTGCCTTACTATTTACGGTGGTATTCTCCAGCTGCAAGAAAAGCAGCGACTCCGGTATGGAATCAGGTTCAAAGGTCAACTACACAGGTAGTTTTATAAAATCTTCCAGCGATGTAAGCACATCAGCAAGCGGATCAGTTTCTGCCAGCTATGATCCGGCAACGTATCAACTGAGCTATACGATTAATTGGTCAGGTTTGTCGTCCGAAGTATCCGATATGCACTTTCATGACAATGGCCCGGTCATTGTCCATATTGAAGGATTTTCATCCAACATGAGCGGGTCAGTCACTGGAACAGCAACATTGACCAAAGACCAGGAAAGCGACCTGGCTGCTGGTAAAATTTATGCCCAAATCCACACGATGAATTACCCAGCTGGCGAGATCAAAGCCACATTGACTAAGGAAAGCAGCAGTAGCTCAAACAATAACAATGGCGGTGGCGGTGGATATTAGTCTGATCCATCGCATTTAGAAAATTGTGTATCAAATAACTAAAATCAAAATTCCAATGAGAAGAACAGCATTCGCATTAATCACGAGTACAATCATCCTTTTTGGGTGTGGCGAAAATATGGCCCCGGAAACAGACACGCAACAAAATAACCAGGATCAATCCGGTTGTTCGCCCATGTATCCTGAAATGGATGTCACCTATGACAAATTCGTGAAAGGAGTGGTAACTAAATATTGCATTTCCTGCCACTACCAGGGCAATTCGCCGGGACCGGGAAACTTTGCTACCTATAGTGGAATCAAACCATATGTTGATTTTTTCGAAGCGCGCGTGATTTCAAATCAAGCTGATATGCCACAGGGCAATGCCCCGCTCCCAAAATCCATCCGGGACTCCCTGAATTTCTGGGTACAAAATTGTGCCCCGGAAAACTAAAAAAACAGCAACCATGCAAACGAAACTATTTTTCATTCCAGCTTTAATTCTGCTTTTGCATTTCACTTCACAGGCGCAAGTGGTGAAGTCAAAGGATGTCACGATCAGCTTTTTCTCTGAAGCTCCCATTGAAGATATTCAGGCGGAGAGCAAAAGAGCGGTCTCGGCTCTCGACACCGAAACCGGCGCCATCTATTTTAAAGTTCCCATCCAGACCTTTCAGTTTGAAAAAAGTCTGATGCAGGAGCATTTCAATGAAAACTACCTGGAGAGCGATAAATATCCGTATGCAGAATTTAAAGGGAAAATCAAGGAAAAAATTGACCTTTCAAAAGCAGGGATTTATCCGGTCACTGTCCAGGGTGAAATGACAATCCACAATGTGACCCGTAACTACCAGGTAGAGGGAAAGCTGCAGATCACAGGCGAACAAATAAAAGCCCAGGCAGTCTTCCCTGTCAAACTTGCCGATCATCACATCAAAATTCCCACGATCGTGATCAAGCATATTGCCGAAGTAGTTCAGGTAACCGTTTCAGCTAGCTATGATAATAGCAACCAGGAGCATCAAGAAAGCCTCAATGCAACCAATAGCAATAAGACAGCAGAATAAATGAAACCATCAAAGCCATGTCAACATACAGAGAACAACAATGGCCTGACTGTTATCGATTGCCTAAAAAGCAACCAATAACGGTTCAGGTTAGTTAATAGAGATACAAGTAGATTGAAATTAACTCCATCAATGGCGAGGAGTTTTAAAAAGTTGATCAACCATGAATAATGTTTTTCGTATTGTAAGTTTTTTGATTTTTTGCAATTCAACCCTTGCTCTATACGCGCAGGAAGACTTGAGCAAACTGTTTGATGACATGGATGTACAGGCGAATCGTGGCCCTGTCATCGCTACTTTTAAATCACCACGACTTGTGAATGCCCAAACGATTGAAACGCCCCACAAACACGACCTGTTGTTTCTGGTCATCCACCGCTTTGGTGACATTGCCGGAAATTTTGGTGGGTTTCAAACCTTCTATGGATTGGATAATTCAACCGATATTTTAATCGGTTTTGACTACGGAATTACCGACCGGTGGAGCATTGGAACCGGCCGAACTAAAGGAGCGCCCAATGGAACCAGTACGAGTCAAAAGCAACTGATTTATGTGAATTCGAAATACCGGATGATCCAACAGACGGGAGATGACCGGACACCGGTATCCGTCAGCCTGTTTGGGAACACTGTCGTGTCTGCCATGAACAAACTTGGTCAGGTGACATCAGACGCTAACTTTTCAAGCTTTAGCAACCGGTTGAGTTTCATTGCACAGGCCATTATCGCCCGGAAATTTAGCGACAACCTATCGCTGGAATTGCTTCCCACTTTCATTCGCCGAAATTACGTCACCTACATGGATCAAAATAATTTGTTGGCATTAGGAGTCGGAGGACGGATGAAAGTAAGTCCGCGCATGGCCATCATCGCTGACTACTATTACAGTTTCCGGAAACAGGCAAGCAAAGACTATTTTCTTCAGCAAAAAAATTTTAAATTCTACAACTCACTCAGCCTGGGGCTCGAAATCGAAACCGGGGGGCACGTGTTCAATGTGTGTTTTACCAATGCAACAGCCACCCTGGAAAATCAGTATATTCCGAGCACCAGCACCAGTTGGGGAAAGGGTGAATTTCGATGGGGATTCAGCATATCACGCGCGTTTTCTCTTGGGAAAAAAACAGGTGAAACAAAAAACTCCTGGAACAAACAGCCATCGCAATAAGTTTCAGAATAACAGAAGCCAATCTGTTTTAATATTTACAACGTATATCTTAAAACTGAATAACGAGTACCAATATGAAGTAATTTTTTACCCGATCAAAACCTAGCCAAATTTCCTGTATGGAAGACAATGAATTACAGCAGCTTATCAATGGTTGCAAGAAGAATGACCGACAAAGTCAAAAGCTATTATATCACAAGCTTTATGGCTATGCCATGAAAATTTGTTTACGTTATGCCAACAATCGACATGAAGCGTCGGAAGTCCTCAATGATGGTTTTTTTAAGGCTTTTACCCAAATTGAAAAATACGATTCGAAGCGGCCGTTTACCAGTTGGCTCAGCAAAATTATGTACCATGCTTCCATCGATTATTACCGATCAAACTTAAAATGGACAAAATTGGAACAGTTGGATCAGTCGCATGATACATCCCACCAGGTAACCGTCGAGCAACAACTTCATTACGAAGAGCTGCTGGAAATCATTCAGCAACTTCCACCGACGTACCGGTTGATTTTCAACCTTTATGCGATCGATGGCTATTCACACGAAGAAATTGCCACCATAGTCGGAATTAGTGCCAGCACTTCGCGAGCCAATTTGTTCAAAGCCAGGCGGAAGTTGCAACAAATGCTCTCGAAGCCATATTCTATGATGCTCATGCTGTTGATTTGGGATCAACAGGATCGATCAGCTAAACAAACGACGATCAACGAATTATTTCACTCAAATTCAGGCCACTCATGAAAAAGACAAACAAGGTGGACATTGACGAACTTTTCAGGGACGGACTGAATACCGAACCCGATCCGGCTGTCTTCCCGGAAAGTGACTGGGCAAAACTGGAAGACCGGCTTGTCCAGCATGACAAACGGAAGCGAATGCTATTCTGGCTCCGCCCAATGAGTGGGATTGCCGCAGCCTTGCTATTGGCACTGGCAATTTGGATGCTGTGGCCAACGCAACAGAAATCGTCAAGCATACCAATGGTGGCTCAAGAGGAAGAACAACCAGCACCCAAAACGCCAGAACAAAGCGCTGACAAAAACGAGAAAGCAACAAAAGTTCCTCAAAAAGAATCTCGTAAATCGCCCACCATTGCCAATCAGGAAGCTACGCAGACAATCCCATCCCATTCGGTGGCTGTTCAACGCCCACCAGAACCGGTATCACCAGCTTATGACACGTTGCTTATTGCTGGGTTGAAAACTGCCAAAAAGATTCCGCTGGTACGATTCAGTTTATCCGAGCCGATCACTACAAGGCTTAAACCGATAGCTTCGCTCCATCCGGCGGTTACGGAACAACCAAAACTGGAAGATGTCCGCTTCACGGATTACTCCAGGAAGCATCCCATTGTTTTGAGTCTCTTCGTTGCTCCTTCCTACAATGAAGTTGATAATCTGGCCAGTGGCAAACTCGGCAGTGATGTTGGATTGATGATTTCCTACGGGCTGACAAAAAAATGGAGCCTGAGCACAGGGGCCATCTATGCTAAAAAGTTATACGGCGCTACCGGTGACAACTATACGGTGTACTCATCAAACCAGCGCCCTGAAAAGGTTGACGCCGACTGCCGCGTACTGGATATTCCGGTCAACATTAATTACGAACTCTTTCAAGCTAAAAACACAGTTGTCAGCCTGGGAACAGGAATTTCTTCCTACATCATGCTCAAAGAAAATTACAGTTTCATCTATTCGGACCAATACCAGCACGATGTTGAAGTGCTCAATAAGAACCGACATTGGCTGAGTGTCTTCAATTTACAGGCAAATATTGAGCGAAAATTGAGCTCAAAAATCAGCGTAAGTTTTCAACCTTACCTGAAATTACCAATGAAAGATGTGGGCTACGCCCATGTAAGGCTGCAATCATTCGGGCTAGCATTGAGCGCCAATCTGGGGTTTTAATCGAAAATTAATTTTATAAAAAACGCCCGATCAGTTCTGACCGGGCGTGAAATATGAATTTTCTGAATTCAATTAGATTCCGAAACTTTCTTTGATTTTATCCACGTAGTCCAGCTTTTCCCAGGTGAACAATTCAACATCAATTTTGATATCATCGAAGTAGGGCGAACTAAACACTTTGGAAACGGTTTGTGGTGTGCGCCCCATGTGACCATAGGCGGCTGTTTCTCGATAAATCGGGTTACGCAGCTTCAAGCGATCTTCAATGGCGGCAGGACGAAGGTCGAATAATTCTTTCACCTTTTGGGCGATTTGTCCGTCGTCCAGTTTCACATTCGCTGTTCCGTAAGTATTCACAAAAACCCCTACAGGATGTGGTACCCCAATCGCGTAGGCCAGCTGAACCAGCACTTCGTCAGCAATGCCGGCGGCTACCAGATTTTTGGCGATGTGCCGGGATGCATAGGCTGCTGAACGGTCCACTTTCGAAGGATCTTTCCCCGAGAAAGCACCACCACCGTGAGCGCCTTTTCCTCCGTATGTATCCACGATGATTTTACGACCTGTCAAGCCAGTGTCTCCGTGTGGCCCACCGATAACAAACTTACCTGTTGGGTTCACGTGGTAGGTAATACCATCAGTAAACAATGGTTTTACACGTTCCGGAAGTTGAGCGATCACCCGTGGCATCAAGATTTCAATCACATCAGCCTTGATTTTCGCCAACATCGGGTCATCCAAGTCAAACTCGTCATGCTGCGTTGAAACAACAACAGTGTCCACACGTTTTGGCGTATTGTCATCATTGTATTCAATGGTTACCTGCGATTTGGAATCCGGGCGCAAATAAGTCATCACTTTTCCTTCGCGACGAATTTTGGCCAGCTCGATCAAAATCCGGTGCGAAATTTCCAAAGGTAACGGCATAAAATCATCCGTTTCTTTGCAGGCGTAACCAAACATCATTCCCTGATCGCCAGCGCCCTGTTCCATTTTATCGCCCTTGTCAACACCACGGTTGATGTCCGGGCTTTGTTCGTGAATCGCAGTCATTACACCACACGAATCACCATCAAAACGGTATTCCGTATTCGTGTAGCCAATGTCGTTGATGACTTTACGCGCCACTTCCTGAACATCAACATACGTTTGTGATTTTACTTCGCCGGCTAACACCACCTGCCCGGTTGTCACCAAGGTTTCGATGGCCACTTTTGATTCAGCATCAAAAGCCAAAAACTCATCCAATAAAGCATCTGAAATCTGATCGGCCACTTTATCCGGGTGCCCTTCAGATACGGATTCGCTTGTAAACAAATAACTCATAATATTTCATTTTTTAGTTGTAACAATCTCGACAACTTGAAGCAAGTTGTACATCATCTGTTTGTAAGTGGAATGAGATTGAATGAGTGCTAAACGTCGGAAGAAAAGTTAAAGCGATTGCTTTAGCATTTTTTTAACGTGGTTGCAATCAATCTCAAATTTGTCCACAAATACGACGACAAATGTAGTACTTTTTTCAAGATACAAAACCAGTAGGATTGAAAATGTGGAAATTACGTTTGCGAAATTTACGTTGCACTGGATGACTTCACGTCAGCTCAGTCGGACACGGCGGAAGTTGCTTTTCACCCCAAGTACGCAGGGCTAATTTCCAGCCAACGAAGCAGAGTTTGCTATTATGGCTCGTTTTTTTTCTTTTTAAAAGTACGTGTTCACCGCAAATTCAAATTGATTCATAAAAATCGCCTTGAAACTTGATATATTATTCTGCTCATAAAACAGTAGCATTGCTTTTTTATAGTCAATGGAATCAACTGTTCGAAATGAAAGTGGGCAATGTTTTTCATTCATCAATATTGCATTACTAACTATCCTGGCTGTTCTCTTGTTACCATCCATAAATGGCTGAATATATGATATAAGAACTAATGCCAATAAGGCCTTTTCGAATACACTTATTTTAGAATTAATTACTTCACATGAGTTCTGCAATGCTTCTGAAATTTGAAATTCATTGTCCAGTGGACGGTAATTTGTTCCAGAAATACCAACACGTCGTCTCCTTAAATTTCGCTCAACAGCTAGTTCCTTTGTTAAGATGCTATGAATGTCCTCAATTTTTGAGACAGCCAAGGGATTTAGGTAATTCGGATTTTCAATAATAAAATCCAAGGCATCTTTGTGGTTTAGAAGCATTGTTGCTTCTTCTTTAGTCTTTCCGGCAGCAGTTTCTTTTTCCCTTAAAAGTCGTTCTGTTTCTAAAAGAGAATAAGTATTCCCCTCAATTTGAGATGATTTCCAGCTTAAGTCAATAGCTAACCTCTCAAATTCTTTTTTATACTCATT
>Ga0102953_1001403_pt1 | contig 15340 bp, 13 predicted proteins | sample SalPon2A_C_D2_MG_FD_78509 | JGI IMG/M metagenome (GOLD analysis project Ga0102953, IMG submission 78509) | Soil microbial communities from South San Francisco under conditions of wetland restoration - Salt Pond MetaG R2A_C_D2_MG | ecosystem: Environmental > Terrestrial > Soil > Wetlands | place... | reverse complement strand
GAGCCGCCCAGACGTTCTCCAGCTTCCACGGCAGGGCGGCTCAAAATAATGCGTTTGATTTCCCGGTTTTTCAATGCCCGAACGGCTAATGCAATAGCTGTGTAGGTTTTCCCGGTTCCGGCGGGGCCAATGGCAAAAATCAAATCCGATTCTTTACTTTTCTCAACCAGCAATCGTTGATTCGGAGTTCGTGCACGGATGGGTTTACCACTATTCCCATGCAACAAAATATCTGAAGTGCTGGCGATCCCTGCCTCCAGTTGCGACAAATCGTTGTTCAAAACCTGTCTGATCGTGTCCTCACTCAACACATTGAACTGGTGATAGTGGTCGAGCAGCAGGTCGAATTTCTTTTCAAAATCGCGACTTTCTTTTTCATTTCCATGAATGATTAACTGGTTGCCACGACTGACAATTTTTAGTTTTGGGAAAAAGGCTTTTATCAGATCAATTTTGGTGTTGTTGACGCCGTAAAATTCCAGTGGGTCAACTCCTTCGAGATATATTTGTTTTTCGAACATACAAAAGTTTCAATTGCTTAAACGTAACAGCAAAAATAACAAAATTGTTGCTCGTTTTTTGAAAAGGACCCCTGACAATCATCCGATATTAACGATCATTTGGCATGGGAAATTAGTCGTTGGAGGCATCAACCAAAAGCTCTTCTGCCAATTTGATGGCTTTGTGCTGACTACATGAGAAATTATTCAGCATAATTGAAAAGAGGATTGTTTGATGACGCTTGGTGATCAATTGGCCGGCAAAGCAACGCACACGGGTCATGCTGCCACTTTTTGCCCGAAGTGTTGTTCCCGGGAAATTGACTGGATTAAAATAATGAAGTGTTCCATTGGGCACGTAGGCCAGCGAACTGAAAAAATCATTTCCATTAGGACTTTTGTTTTTCATGTAGTTGAGTACTTCAACGATTTCTTTCGGTGTAACAGAATTGAAACGAGACAAGCCGCTACCGTCAGCCATGAACAAGCCATCCATTTCAATGCCTCGTTGTTGCCAAAAGTCGGTCACTACTTTGATTCCTCCTTTGGTCGATCCCTGTCCGTCCATTAAAAATGAAAGGTACTTCAGTAAATGCTCCGCAAATAAGTTAACACTTTCGTGATTAGTCACCCGGATGAGATCAATTAATGGAGGAGAAACTGTTTTGGTAATGGGGTGAAGCTTCGGAAGCGTTTCTTTGTACTTTCTACTTTTGATCATTCCAGCCATTGAAATGTTCGCATCCTGCAACCGACTTGTCAGTTGCCAGGCCAACAAATAGGGAGGGTTGGGAATGGATGCTTTCACGACATAGTCCGTTCGATCCTTGGGAATTGTTCCCCGGATGACGCGGGTGTTTTCTGTAGGAGCACCAAATACGTATGCTTCGTCCCGATTAATATCTGAAGACGTTACTTGGTTGTTCAATTTCAACTCAGGAATAAATGGATTGGTATATTCCACTTTTGTAGGTTGTCCGGCTTCTTGTGGAGAAGAAAAATGGATTTTGTACATGTCGTCGTACACCGATAATCCACAGGCGCCTGCACCGTAATAGTTTCCCAGGTCTTCCCAAATCCAGGTGTTCGGAATTAGTTGATCTTCGAAAATGGTGGCATCGGTGATCAGGTTGCCTGTAATGTATTTAATGTGAAGTTGCTGGATGGCGTTGACCCACTGATCTAAAAAATTGTTTTTCAGATAGTGATCTTTGAAATATTTCGAGCCCAATGCCGGATCACCTCCTCCAATGACGTATAAATTGCCAACGAGCGTGTCATTCCTGATTTCGCCAGAATAGGCTACACGGGTTTTAAAACGGTAGTCAGCTCCCAACATGTCGAGCGCTGTGGAGGTTGTCAACAATTTCAAGATTGAACCCGGAACCAGGCTGAGTTGCGGACTTGTTTCGGCTAACACTTTCCCATGATCGGCGTCAAGCATATAAATGCCGATGCTGGCGTGTTCCAATGCCGGATCGTTGATCCAAAGATTGACATCGTCTTGTAAAGTATGTTTTTCTTGTGAAAGTGCGATCCCTGATACGGTTACAAGGCAAATAGTGAGTAAATAAACCGTTACTTTTTTCATGGCGCGAAGCTACAAATCTTTCTACAATGTCGAAAAGTCGATTATAATTGTAATTTTGCATGGAAGGTATTCATTTCGCCCCAAATAATAAAACGAAAAATGCTGAAAACCTTATTTATTATAGGAGCCGGAGGATTTTTGGGAAGCATTGCCCGCTACCTCACTCAGATCATGGTTGAAAGAATGTTCCACAGTTCATTTCCATGGGGAACGTTTGTGGCCAATGTTGCCGGAAGCTTCATTATTGGTGCTATATACGCCCTTTCTGACAGGGGAAACCTGCTGACTCCGGAGGTTCGCATGTTTATGGCAGTCGGATTTTGTGGCGGTTTCACAACTTTCTCATCATTTGCCTATAACAATTTGTCGATGATTTCAGAGAGTAACTATTTTCAACTGCTTGCCAACGTCGGCCTGAGTTTATTTTTTGGAATTTCTGCAGTCTTCCTTGGTATCATTGCCATTCGTACACTTATTCACTAACAGTCAGTGCATAGTCTGATCTCACTTCTTTATTTTTCTAGTGTATTGATATTTAGTTGATTATGTCGATGTCGGTTTATGTCCATGACTTTTTTTAAGTGGAAATTGTAATTGTAGAAAAAATCTACAGAAAATGGGTAATCCACAACCTGAATAAAGGGGTGAGAACCCTCTTGTTTCATGTTTCAAGTAGTTTGATATTAGGTTGTTGCAATTGGTTTGGCCCGCTCGTAATTGCTTTTGGCACACTTATCTCATATCACTTCCCCGACAAATTATTAACAAGCATTGTAAAACATTTAAATTAGGAAAAGTTATGAAAAAAGGAATTATAGCAGCAGCCGCAATCGTAGTGATGGGAATGACCAGTGTTTCAACAAGTGTAAACGCAAATCCTGCGTCACAACAAATAATTATTTCTCAGGACGATGTACAATACACGATAATTAAAACTGACGAATTGCCTGCAGCAGTTAACAAATCATTGAAAGAAGGTTATTCGGATTATACGGTTGACCAAGCTTACAAAGGAAGCGACGGATCGTACAAAGTTGATCTGAGTAAAGCCACTGAAAAAGTTTCGGTTTATTTCAACGCCGATGGTAAATTCTTGAAAATTGAACAAGCCGCCAAAGAAGATACTACTAAGTAAAAAGTCTCGAAAACAGTCAGTAGACTACTTAAAACTGACGACCGATTCATTATTTACACTTGGATGCTAATTGAGAATAAGTGTCTATTACCTCTGTCACCAAGAAAAATTTCTGGTGTGGCAGAGGTTTTTTGTTAAACTTTTTTTGCGTTCGGCAACTTATACTAATTGTTCGTTAATGTCGTTTGTTAATTGTAAAAATGAATTGACTTGATCCTGATTTTATGGCCAAAATTCTGATTATCGACGATGATGTCTCATTCTGTTTAATGGTGAAAACCCTACTGGAAAAAAATCGCTACTCTGTATCCAGTGTTTTTTCGCCCATTGAAGCTAAACGTCTGCTTGGTAATGAACAATTCGATGTTGTTTTAACCGATTTGCGCATGCCTGATGTCAGCGGGATGGAGCTGATCCGGTTGATAAAAACCAAATCGCCATCGACACAAATCATCATGATGACTGGTTATGCTGACATTTCGTCGGCGATAGAGTCCATCAAAAAGGGGGCGTTCAATTATATTCCGAAGCCGCTGAATCCTGACGAAATGCTCAATGCGATCAGAGAGGCTTTGCAAGCGAATGAGAGCGAACCCGGCAAAAGTACGGACCCAAAGTCAAAGCTCGATTACCTTGAGGGAAACAGTTCACCTTCAAAGCAATTAAATGAGCATATTCGCCTAGTTGCTCCAACGCCCATGTCGGTGCTTATTGTGGGTGAAAGTGGTACTGGAAAAGAATATGTGGCCCGGCTGATTCATGACAAAAGCAAACGAACTGGCAAACCGTTTGTCGCAGTCGATTGCGGAGCAATTCCCAGTGAACTTGTCGCCAGCGAGTTTTTTGGTCACGTGAAAGGATCGTTTACGGGGGCAATTTCTGATAAAACCGGACATTTTGAAGCCGCGAATGGCGGTACCTTGTTTTTGGATGAAGTGGGGAATCTCAGTTATAAAACGCAGGTGCAATTGCTTCGTGCTTTACAGGAGCGTGTGATCAAACCCGTTGGCAGCCAAAAGGAAATTCCCGTTGATGTACGGATTATTGCGGCGACCAATGAAAATTTACAAGCTGCCCAGGAGAAAGGTGATTTCCGCGAGGATTTGTACCACCGGCTCAATGAGTTTCAAATCAATGTCCCCCCCCTGCGAGAGCGGCAGCCTGATATTCTTAAATTTGCTAACTATTTTCTGGAACAGGCCAACCAGTACCTGGAGAAATCGGTTGAAGGATTTGAAAAAGAGGTGATCTCGGTCTTTAAAAATTATTCGTGGCCAGGTAATTTGCGGGAGATGAAAAATATTGTGAAACGGGCAACACTGCTTACTGCCGACGACATGATCAGCATAGTCGATATCCCCACCGAATTGTATGAGACCATCACCGAAAACAATGAATTTGCGTTGTATAGTGAAAAAGAGGAAAATGAGGTGATCAAAAAAGCACTCGTCGCTGCTGACTATAATAAAAGTAAAGCTGCCCGCCTCTTAAAGATTGATCGCAAAACACTCTACAACAAGCTGAAGTTGTATAAGATCGAATTGCCGGTAAAAAATAGGTAGCCTTTCTATTTATTGATATTCAGTTTGTGGTCTGCAACAATTTTTTTTAGTAGATACTCAAGCGTTTGTATGGCAAGTTGACCAATTGTTTGTTGCTCGCTGTCCGTCCATTGATGAATGTTCTCCAATTCCAGTTTTCCCAATAGTTCAATCATTTTTTCATTCTGAAGCTGCCGAAACATCGGAAGCATTTTATGGGCCAGTTCCGAAAGTAAAACGTCTTTGTTTTTTTCGAGGTATTCTTCAAAAAGCGATAAGTTCTGTAGGGATGACTGAACAAATGAAACCAGGATTAGCCGGGTGCTTTCTGGATCTCCCTCAGCAAAAGCCTCAAATTTTTTAATGCTGTAGGCAAGGTCATTGCCAGTATGGTTTTCAGAATTGATCATGCTTTTCTTTCAGGTATCAATATAACGATAAAATTACTGATAAGTTGTTTTGGCTTATATGCTTCCTGCCTGCCAACAGAAAAATAAAGGTCTGCAATGATGCAGGTTTCAGAAAAAGGTAAACGTCTTCTGTTAAAGTTTGTGAAAACAAAAACCGTCCGGTTTTCTTTTTCTGTTGAATAACGTAACTTAATCGAAAAATCGATAGTAACACTTTAAAAATTGAAACCCATGAAAGGAAGTCAAGCAAGTTTGTTAAAAATATATATTTCTGAATCCGATAAGATTGGATCATCGCCTTTGTACGAAGAAATTGTAGCCGAAGCACGGAATGACGGTTTGGCGGGAGCTACAGTTCATCGGGGAATTCTTTCGTTCGGGGCTAGTCATTCCATTCACACCATGAAAATATTCGCCCTTTCCAATCACCTTCCGGTAGTGATTGAAATTGTTGATAAAAAGAAGACCATTAAAGAATTTGCAGATAAGGTGAATGATTTAATTAAGGAATCAAAAAAGGGAGCTTTGGTGACCATTCAGGATGTTGAAGTTGTGGAATACAAAGCAGGTGATAAATACAACCAGTTTAAATCATTTTAACCCGTTTTTAGCGGGTTAAATTTAGGTTATCCCTGTCTAACAAAATCTGATATTCTCAAGCGGATTTACTATATTTGCGACGGCTTTTCGAATCAATTTCGAAATCTGTATTAAAGATAATTTCTAAGTTTAATTCAAAACCATAAATCATGTTAATTAATAACGTTGTTGGTCGGGAAATTCTTGATTCTCGTGGTAATCCTACAGTAGAAGTTGAAATTACGTTGGAATGTGGCGCTGTTGGTTTGGCAGCAGTTCCTTCCGGAGCTTCAACAGGTGAAAACGAAGCGCTTGAATTGCGCGATGGCGACAAAGGTCGTTACTTGGGTAAAGGCGTTTTAAAAGCTGTTGAAAACGTAAACAACACGATTGCTAAAGCCATTATTGGTATGGATTCTTCTGATCAGGTTGCTTTGGATAAAAAGTTGCTTGATTTGGACGGAACCAAAACGAAGTCAAATTTAGGTGCCAACGCCATGTTAGGTGTTTCATTGGCTGTTGCCAAAGCTGCTGCTAATGCATTGGAATTGCCATTATACCGTTACATCGGTGGAACCAATGCGAAAACATTGCCAGTTCCGATGATGAACATTATCAACGGAGGATCTCACTCAGATGCTCCTATCGCTTTCCAGGAATTCATGATCCGCCCAATTGGTGCTCCTTCTTTCCGCGAAGGCTTGCGCATGGGTGCTGAAGTGTTCCACAGCTTGAAAAAAGTGTTGTCAAAACGCGGTTTGAGTACTGCAGTTGGTGACGAAGGTGGTTTCGCTCCTGCTCTTGAAGGCACTGAAGATGCCTTGAACTCAATCATCGAAGCCATTAAAAACGCCGGGTACAAACCAGGTCGTGCCGAAGATGGTGGTGACGTGTCTATTGCTTTGGACTGCGCTGCTTCTGAGTTCTACAGCAATGGTGTTTATGACTACACTAAATTCGAAGGTGAAGGCGGTGCAAAACGTAATAGCCAGGAACAAGCCGATTATTTAGCTGAGTTGATTTCTAAATTCCCAATCGATTCAATCGAAGATGGAATGGATGAAGGCGACTGGGATGGTTTTGTATTGTTGAACCAAAAAATTGGTGACAAATGCCAGTTGGTTGGTGACGACTTGTTCGTAACGAACGTTGAATACCTGAAAAAAGGTATTGAACTGGGGGCTGCCAACTCAATCCTGATCAAAGTAAACCAAATTGGTACGTTGACGGAAACATTGGATGCTATTGAAATGGCTCACCGCGCTGGTTATACTTCAGTAACTTCTCACCGTTCAGGTGAAACTGAAGACTCTACTATCGCCGACATTGCTGTGGCAACAAACTCTGGTCAGATCAAAACCGGTTCTTTAAGCCGTTCAGACCGTATGGCAAAATACAACCAACTGCTTCGTATTGAAGAGCAATTGGGCGATTCTGCCATCTACGGATACAAAAAAGTTATTAAGAAGTAATTACTTCGCAACACGATAAACAAAAGCCGCTCTTCTATTGAAGTGCGGCTTTTTTATGTCCTTTATTGATCGGATGACTCGAAGTCATCCGATCATTAGAAAATTCAATGTTGCAAAATCAATTTCTTGGTGACTTTTCCTTTTGGTGTGGTGCAAACAAACAGGTAAGTGCCATCAGGCAAGCGGTTGCTATTGCTGCCGGTTCCATCCCATTCCAGGTTGAAATCTGTTTTTCCATTGAAGGATTTAGCGTCGAACCGTTTAACGAGCTTGCCAAACAGATCATAAATTTCCAGGTGAACATCTTCAGCCTGAACGTCTTTCGGCAATTGCACCTGTATGGTAACCTGATTGTAGAATGGATTTGGGTAAAGTTTGATTTTTGGTTGTTGAACTTGTTCTTGTTCAACATTAACAGGTATCTCCATCCCGCCATCAGCAATTGGAGACCAATAATAAATGATTTGTCCCGATTCATTCTCAACTTTCTCCAGTTCCCCCAATTGGCTGGGTTCCAGACTCAGGAATGCGGTGTATTGCGACAGCACCCTGTTGCGAATGGAGATGTCAATAACATCTTTGATTTTCGTATATGAATAGTTGGCAGAATTTTCCGCTTTGGTAATCTCGTTGCCAAACCAAAATTGACTCAAAACAGAGTCGGAGGCAATTGCATTATCTTTGGTAATTTCCAGGTTGTTGGAGAACAATTCTCCGCCATACGATCCCGAAACTTCAACTTCAAACGGGAAATTACCACTGTATTTCCCAACCTGTAAAAAGATGGTATTGATGTTGGATTCTGATCCTTCAGACAAAGTGTAACGCCCATAACACAAACCATCCTGAAGTTTGGTGTGAATATCAATCAGTCCTTTTTCGCTGGTGGCTGCCTGGAAAGTTTTGTTGAAACATCCGTAAAAGGAATCACCGCTGTACAGGTTAAAATAGTCGCCGCCCGTGAGCTTCGCGAGGTTTGTGTAAAAATATTCATTGCCTTTGTAGGTGTAGCCATTGAAGTAGTAGTAATTGTAATCTTTGGTTTGAAAATCGGCTATGTAAATGGGGTGCACCGGATTCATTAAGGCCATGAGATCATCAATTAACGGATTGGCGGATTCAGCATCTCCAAGATGGTCAGAATTGGAAATTAATACGATTTTGCTACCGGTTTCTTTTTGAGCTTCCTCAATACCGGACGCCAAAAGCGAGGCCAGGTTACTATAACTGACAAAGGGTTCATTCCCCAAATCTCCGATTGCTGCTGAAACCGATTCTGAATCACCCGGGATCCAGCCTTCTTTTACTTTTTGTAGGTTCAAATCGTAATACAAAATGTTGAAGGAATCTTTTTCCGTCAGGTTGGTTTTAAGATAGTCAGCAAGTTGATTCAGTAGGTCAGCTTGTGTCATATCGCTGTTTCCTTTTTGGTAGTCAATCAGGAACAAGAGTTTTTGTGGTTTTTTAATGTCCATGCCTTCCGAGGGATCGAGTGCGAGTTGGTAGAATTTCTCCCCGTTATTTTCAAAGTAACCCAGGTAGTATCCATTTTGCATCGGATTGCTCACCTCAAATTTCTGATTGTTTGAGAGTTTGTTGTAGTTGAGGTTGAGTGAATAAACGGTTTTTTCTCCATCCATTTCAGTGGAGGAGAGTGGATAATCAATTGCACCAATCAAATGTGGATTCTTCCATTCTGCACCAAGTTTTGCCTCGACCTGAATGCTATTGATCGGATTTTTCGAAACCAATAAATCTTCAGCAAGAAATTGGCTGACGACCGACTTTTTTGTCCAGTTTGTTGGCTCCAGAAAAGTGATTTTTACTTTTCGACTTTCCCGGGCGGCCATTGGGTAAACTTTTAGTTGATAATAGCCATTTCCATTTTTGGTCAAAATAGAAGGATCACGTCTGCGACCAACAATGTTTTCATACACCTGGCTCGCCGACCAACGATCGATAATCAGAGCTGGCAAGATCGTATCGCCGTACCAAAGCCAGGAATCAATGACTGAGGAACCTTGAGGAAGTTTGAAATCATAAACAACTTCCAGTGTGTCTGTATCTGCAAAGAAATTATTGCCTTTCGCTGAAAAAGTCAGTTCCCATTCCACTTTTGTGAAAAGTCCCTGGGGCTCGTAAGTAATTTTTGTTTGTTCAATGGTACCTTGTCCGCTGCCCCAATTTTGTGGGTTGTTCACCCGGAGGTATTGTCCAAAGCCTAAATTGGCGATTAATAAAAAGAATAGGGTAGGTAAAAGTGTTTTCATGGTGGTAAGGTTTTTTAAAGTGAAATTTTAAAATACAATTTACGAATGAATTTTGGAGGCAGCAAAATTTATGATATGTTCTGAATCTGGTTTCTGGAGTTTGTAATCGGTCTAACATGTCTCAATGTTGTTGCTCAAAAAAAAGGGCTCCACAGTTTGTGAAACCCTTAATCAGGAAAGGCTGTTTTATTACATTAAATGATAAGTCAGACTGAAATAGAAACTTCGTCCCGGCGAATAGATCGGTCGGGTGTCTGCACTTCGCACTGAGCGTGCTAAATGCTCATAGTAAGCTTCGTTGAATATGTTTTTTACCGAAACTGAAAAACTGAATCCTCGAATGATTTTACAGGAAGTATTTAGATCAACAACATTAAATGCCGGCGATTTTGTTTCTCCATAAGACTTCGCGATCCGGTTTTGTGCAAAAGCATGTCTAAAGCTGGCTTCGACTTGTAACTTATGTTTGACAAAAGAACCAATCAGGCGATAGCGAAATTCCATTGGAGGAATTTCCGGGAGCGGCTCTTTGGTTGTGGTATTTTGTCCGTATGTGTAGGCAAGCTCAGCCCGGTGCTGAAAAAGCGGCCCTAAAATTTGTTGCCAGCTGGCCTCAAACCCAGCGTGAACAGCGTGGGCAACATTTACATACTGGCGAACGCCGGTTGACATCGACATGACCGGACTCAGGTCGCTCCTGATCCTGGACGAAATATAGTTATGGATGTAGGCGGCAAACAGGTCAATATTGATCGCTGTTTTCTCGGTTTTGTAGTTGAAAATCAAATCCGATTGATTGTTCGTTTCCGGTTTTAATTGCGGGTTTCCAATCAGCTCGTAAGGATCAATTCCAACGGGGAAATAATTGATGTAGCGTTCAGACATGCTTCCACTTCGTTGCGCGGAGCCCAACCAAAGACCGAGGGACATCTTTTGCCCCAGCATTTTGGTACCACCCAAGCTAAACGCAGGGTTCAAATAGTTGGAAGTCATTTTTGAATACAGGCTGGCAAAATTGGAATCCGGGTCTTGGGCTTCCGCATGATTGTACTCCATTCGGCCACTAAAAACCAACGAGTAACTTTCACGTTGAAAATGGTACTCTGCAAACAACCCGTTTTTGCTAATCAAGGCGTCCTGCCATATGTTGTCGTGAAATGTTTTGCCAGCCATTGGTCCCATTAGCATGCTGCGTGTACGTGTTCCTGATACATTTTGAACATGCATATCTGTACCGACCACTAAATGATCTCTTGAAAAGTCAAAGCGAAGTTCCGTGCGTCCTCCTTCGTCATTTGATTTCACGGACGAACTGGCATCTACCATTCTGGGCATCATCATTTTGTCCTTGTTGTCCATTAAATGGTCAACCCAGCTTGTGTATAGAGCGGTTTTCCAAGATGACAAAGCACTTTTAGTGAACGTGGCTTCATGCTTCAGATTGAGTAACCAGGCGCTACTGTTTCTTGAATCCATGGCCAGCGACGGAAAATCGATATCTTTCGCATGGTTGTGTGAGACGTTCAAAAGGAGTTGTTGGTTTGGAGTCAGTTTTAACCCAAGGTTGCCACCAGCGTTTGAACGGTAAAAATGAGCCGGAATTTTCACGCCATCACCATCCGTGTAATCGTTCCCTGATGACAGAGCTCCAAACAAACTGAAATCAATCGCCTTTGCGTTTAGCTTGGCCAAACCTTCTGTCCGGTTGATCTGCCCGTTTGTTTCGTAGCTACTTCCCAAGCGACCATGAAACTTGGGTTTTTTACTGAACTGAAGCGGAGCGCTTTTGAAATTAATAGTGCCGCCGAATGCATTGCCATAGCGTAAGCTGTATGGGCCCTTCAATATTTCGGCCTGTGAAACCATGTTGACAGGTACTTGGCTAGTGCCCGGATCCATACGGCTGGGGCAACTTGCTGTTGCCCCAGGGAGGCCATCGATTACCACATTGATTTGATCGAATTTGAAACCCCGCAACACGGGATCAAAACCATACGAGCCACTCCTTCGGATACTCGATATTGAACTGAAATCATTTAGAATTTGTCCGGCATCGTAGGCCAGTTTATCTTGTTCCTGGAAAGTCTTTTTTTCGTGCTCACCAACGCTGGGGTGAATGCTGATAAGAGTGACCGGCTGCAACAGATGTGAATGCGGAACGAGCATTAATTGCCCATCTTGTAGCGCCTGTAAAACTTCTTTCGGCGAAAATTTTTGTTTCCCAAACTGCAAGTGTGCAATGGTCAAGTTTTGTTCGGGTTGAAAATGAATGGGAATTTCTCCTTCTGTTGAGGAAATTCCCTGTTGATTGGCATACGCGTAATTGGCGTTTTTGATAGGCTGATTGGTTTCCTGGTTTACCAGTTTTATCGTTTGTACTTGTGCATGAGCTTTTATTGCAATACCTGACATCACCAGAAATACAACCAAAACCATTCGTATCTTCATTGATTGGACGAATAATCTCATTTTAAATGCATTATAAAGTTGAAAATGTGTTTTAGTACTGAATAGTGGACTAAAACGAAACAGGAAATTAAGAATATCAGGCTAAGGCCTTAGGCGGGCGGAAGAATGATTTGGCCAGGAGAACGCCGGTGTCAATAACTTCTGGTGTGATTATCTTATATGATTTTGATCGATTAAAGAAAACTATTTTTTTAGACGTGCTGAAAAATTGAATCTCTTGTTTTTTGTTGTCCGATTGTGGGTTTTCTTGTTTTTGTTCCTCGTTTGTTTTCAATCTTTTTTTCAACTGGCAACATCCGTGACAAGAGGAATGTGGATTGTCTCTGTTCACACACAGATTTTTCGCAATGTAATCCTGGTTAATCTTGAATGAGATATAAATTCCCAACTCTGAAAATAAATGCAGAGTAATCCCAAAAATGATTAAAATGGATAAGACTTGTCTCATACAAAATTGTCGCTGTTTAGAAATGCAGCTTATTTGTACTCTCAAGACAAAAAATCAAGTGATTTGTTCAGGAAGAATTTGTCGATGATCTTTCAACGTTGAAGCCGTTATTTGTCAACGGCTACCTTCAGCCATTTTTCGGCGTCTTCGACCTCCATGAATGTCTTCATCTTAATTCGGGCAAAGCTCACCAAAATACTTGTCAGATGCCCCAAACTGTACATTTTTTGATTACAGACCAGCGCTATTTGAGCATCTTTCAAATCTTTTCTCATGCCTTTTAAATGATCGCTTAGAATCTTAAACTCTTCATTGCTGGGGTGGTAGTCAATTAATCGCAGGTCAACGATGAAAGAGTTGTAATTGGGGAATTCCGGGTCGTTGATCACATTATTCATAAGCTTAATTGACTGACTGAAGTCAACAGCTCCTTTTGCTGAAATTTGACATAATTTCTGAGCCTCAGCGAAGTTGTATTGAAAATAACCGGGTTGAGATAGACTGACCATCGTTTTGTCGATTTTAGTTAATTACAATAATAGTAAAATTTCGTGTATGGCCCGGGAATTTTTTTTGTTTTCAACGATACATCGTATTTTTGGCGTTCACCACTAATTCATGTACACAAAAGAAGAAGCCAAACAATTACGTGAAAAATTCTGGAGTCTATTTGGAAAGCGCTGTGAACTGGTACCCGATTTGAGAGATAAAAAGAAAAAATGGGTATTGTATGACACCAAGATTCCCGGTTTGGATTTAAAGTTCGAAGTGGATCGCGAAGCTGCAAGGGTAATGATCGAAGTGAATCACCGGAGCGAAAACAGGCGTTTGGAAATCTATGAAAAGCTTGAAAAGTACAAACCCATTTTAGAAGAAGGATTTCCTGACGGCTTGCAATGGGATTTTTTATATACCCGTGAGAGCGGGGCCGAAGTATGCCGCATATTCATTGAACGAAAAGGATTCGACATTCATCGACAAAATCAGTGGCCGGACATCTATAATTTCATGATTGATAATATGCTAAAGCTAGAATGTAACTTGATGGATGTCCGGGATTCGTTGAAAGAAGAGTTAAAGCCATAAATTAAATCGAATTTTGCGAAGCATTGTGTCAATACAAATATTTCCATAGTTTTATATCTTTTTATTTTGGATTGAATAAATGGTTTTACTCATGAATCAGGAATTGGGAAAGCGGATTCGCAAAGGGGATATGAAAGCGTTTGACCTTCTTTATGATCAATATAGCCAACGTTTGTACGGTTTTGCTTTTTCGATGCTTAAGAACAAGGAAGATGCGAAAGAGATTATTCAGGAAACATTCCTAAAGCTTTGGAATAAACGGACGACTATTGACAGTTCCTATTCATTGAAGTCATTTTTGTTTTCTATTACTTACAATATTACCATCGATTTGCTTCGAAAACGGGCAAAAGATGTCGATTTCCAAAACCAACTGAAACATTATTTTGACGGAGAAGGAGCAAGAACGGACGAATTAGTCATTTTCAATGAGTTGAATGAAAACCTGAGCCGGCTGATTGGCGAATTACCCGAACAGCGCCGGAAAGTTTACATGATGAGCCGCGAGGAAGGAATGACTCATAAGGAGATTGCCACCAGGCTGGGGATTTCGGTTAAAACCGTCGAGAACCACATCAACCTCACATTAAAATACATCCGCAAAAAGCTGGGATCAAATAGCTTATTTGTACTTCTTTTTATTGCGCTATTTGTCTGATATTTAGTGCTCTTTCAGGTATTTTTTGAAAAAAGTGAAATTTTCATTGGGGGATGGCAAGTGCTTTTTCGTATTACTTTTTGTTGAGGCAATCGGGAACCTAAAAAGAAGTTTGCCTGGCCAATAAAGAATCAATTTATTCATACTATGACAAAGGAAAATAAAATAGCTGATCTGGTTCGTAAATACTTGGAGGATAAGTGCGACGAAGCGGAGCTGGATGAGTTGTTTCAACTATTTCAGGAAGAACATTATCAGCAACATATTGAAACACTATTGTTCGAATATTGGCAGCGAAATCCTTCATTTCAGCAAAAAATTGCCAAACATGAACTTGATGATATGCTGGATTCGATTCATCACCAGATTAACCTTCAAAAGTCCTCCACCGAAACAGGAATTCGAAGGCTCACGGGTTACCTGGTGCGTGCGGCTGCCATTCTGTTCATTCCCTTGCTGATTGGAACGATCTGGTATGCCAATCGAAACATGGCTTATGAATCGTCAGATGACATGATTTCGCTGGAAACACCTATGGGCTCCAAGTTAAAGACCACCCTCCCGGATGGCACTGAGGTCTGGCAAAATGCAGGAACAACGATTCGCTATCCGGCACATTTTACGCGGGCTAACCGCCAGGTTTATTTGAGCGGTGAAGCTTATTTCCATGTTTCTTCTGACAAGCAACATCCTTTTTACGTGAAAACAACCGATGGTACGGTTATGGTAACCGGTACCCGTTTTGATGTTTCAGCCTTCCCGGACGATAATTTTTCGTCGGTCGTGCTCGAAGAAGGAAAAGTATCTTATACGCCCGCCAACAAAAAGTACAAACAACAATTTCTCAAACCTGATGAGCAGGTGCTTTACATGAAAGAATCTGAAAAATTGATCAAGCACCCTGCGGATGTAGAAAAATATACTTCCTGGATTAACGGGAAGCTGATTTTTAGAAATGACCCGCTCGAGGTGGTCGTTAAACGGTTGGAACGGTGGTACAACGCCGATATTGTCCTAAACGATCCGGATGGAACGCTGGCCAGGCACCCGCTGACCATGACCATTCGAAGCGAAAGCCTGCAACAAGTGCTGGACTATATCGCTGAAGCGGCGGGTCTGAAGTTGGAAAAAGAAGGTGGAGGCCTGACAGCTAATGCTCAATTGGCAAAGGTAAAATACAT
>Ga0102953_1001401_pt1 | contig 15358 bp, 13 predicted proteins | sample SalPon2A_C_D2_MG_FD_78509 | JGI IMG/M metagenome (GOLD analysis project Ga0102953, IMG submission 78509) | Soil microbial communities from South San Francisco under conditions of wetland restoration - Salt Pond MetaG R2A_C_D2_MG | ecosystem: Environmental > Terrestrial > Soil > Wetlands | place... | reverse complement strand
TCACTCGGCCCCAGAGCGGTAGGCTGGCCATCCGATGAGGTGGAAGCAATCAACACGGCACGCATTTCCGGGAAGACCGACGAGGAAATCAGGGAGCTGGTAGCAAAGCTTGAAGCGGCACGCAAGATTCTGAAGTGAGGGTGAAATGGGAAAACGGCACCCGAAATACAGTCTGGTAAAAAAAGATCGTAATTATACGGCGGATGATGCCGCCAGATTACTTGACGTTCATAAAAACACCGTACGCAACTGGATCAAGTCGGGGCTTCCTGTGTTGAATGATACGCGTCCCGTTCTGATCCTTGGTCAAGACCTTAAGGATTTCCTTAAAAATCGCCGGACTCAAAACAAGCGCCCTTGCAAACCGGAGCAGTTTTACTGTTTTCGATGTCGTACTCCAAAATACCCGGCTGGCAGCATGGCTGAATATCAGGAAGTCACAGGCACATTCGGCAACCTGATCGCCTCCTGTTCGGACTGCGGCACTACCATGAACAAACGTTTCAGCCTGGCAAAAATCGAGCAAATCCAAGGCAAAATCAACGTCAGTTTTCCGGAGGCATTGAGACGATTAAGCGATAGTGAAAAACCCAGCGTAAATTGTGACTTCGGAAAGGAGGTTAAAACCTATGCAAAAACACAACGAAAAAAACGAACGAATCAAACGCCACTATTTGAATTTCTTGAAGGAGGCCCAGGGGCAAAGTGAAGCGACTATCGATGTTGTTGCCAAGGCCTTGAAACGCTTTGAGGAGTCAACTAATTTTCGTGATTTTAAATCATTTCACTATGAGCAAGCGAAGGCCTTCAAAAGAAAATTTTCCGAGCAGAAAGGGCAGAGGTCCGGGGAGAAAATCAGCAAATCGACCCTGCTTGCCACTCTTAATCACCTAAAAAAGTTTTTTCGATGGTTGTCCATGCAACCCGGATATAAATCGCGGATCAGCTATCCTGATGCCGAGTATTTTAGCTTGTCGGAAAAGGACACCAGGATAGCCAGAGCCAGGCGGCAAACCCCTGTGCCGACCATGGAACAGATCGAGCATGTCATTAGCGAGATGCCGTCTGGGACAGAAATTGAGCGGCGGGATCGGGCCGTAATGGCGTTTACATTACTGACGGGTGCCAGAGATAGCGCCATAGCTTCTATGAAACTGAAGCACGTAAATCTGGTAGAGGGGTATATCGATCAGGACGCAAGGGAGGTCAAAACCAAATTCAGCAAAACATTCAGGACACACTTTTTCCCGGTTGGTGAAGAGGTTCTGGAAATTGTGACTGATTGGATTAAATATCTTCGCAAAGAAAAACTCTGGGGCAATGACGATCCTCTTTTTCCAAAGACTCGGGTCGCTCAGGGTGATGACAAACAATTCGGCGCGGCCGGTCTGGAGAGGGATAATTGGCGAACCGCATCACCGATCCGCAAGATTTTCCGGGAGGCCTTCGAGCGGACCGGGCTTGAATACTTCAATCCGCACAGCTTCAGGAACACCTTGGCTCTACTGGGCGAGAAGGTTTGTCCAAATATGGAACAATTCAAGGCCTGGAGCCAGAACCTGGGTCATGAGAAAATGCTGACTACCTTGATGAGCTACGGTGAAGTTTCCCCGCATAGACAGGGAGAGATAATCCGTAACCTGGCGAAACCCCGACCGGAGATTTCTGGTAGCACTAGAAATGAATTTGAAGAGTTTCTAAAAGAATTAATGGCAAGGGAAAATTAACAAAATAGTGAATTGATGGATTGTTTGGAGCCTCATGAGAGATATTCAGAAGAATCAAGAATCGCTTTTACCTTATGATAAAAATAATCCTCATGAAAGGGAAGCTCTTCAAAACTGGCAATCCCCATCCTCAAACATTTATTTTTTATCTCCGGGGTCCAATAAGCAGCCCAAACAATTATAGGTATTTCTGGATACCCAACAGCCAGTGCCTCAATTAGCTCAAAGCCGTTCATCTTTGGCATGGCAATATCGGTAACTATAAGGTCAAAAGAGATAAAACAGGCAATCTGCAAGGCCATTAAACCATTGGATGCTGTATGGACTTCAATCCCAGGATCAGCCCGAACGAACATTTCACCAACGCTTTGCGTTAAAACCTGCTCATCATCAACAAGAAGGATTCTGTTCATAATCTCACCAGAAAAACGATATTTTCAGAAGATGGGGTTGTTCTATTCATTAAGTTATTTTATGGTATGTTTCGCTTTTATAACGATACAAAAAATATTCTCTCTTTGTTTGCATTTTGAATTTGTTTTATCACAACGCCGGCAAAAAGCGGGTACAAAAGCGGGTATTTAGTCTGGGACGCATCGAGCAGTTTTTTATAAGTATCTGATATTGTTTAAATTATACTTGGTGATGTGGCTCCGACCTCCGCACCATCTGAAAGACTATTTCCATCTTAACGGTACCCACAAAACTAATGCAGTCTACATAGCATTATGGGCATGGGCGAATGTCGATGTAGAATGCATAGTTGCGCCGTGTAACCGGTGAAATCCCGGAAGATGTCTATGGCCGCGTGAGGTATATTAGCATTCTTCACAAAAACTGAACTTTGTTGCGCAGATAATATAAATATTTGTACTATCGCCCGGTTCGGCGAGATTGCCTACAATGCTAACCACTTGAAATATCGACTGAATACGATATTGTGTAATTGTTGGCACAACCATTGCATTGATATGTAAAGAAATCAACATCAACTCTCTCCTCCTTAAAGGCCGGTTTCTTTTCCCCCGAAGATCCGGCCTTTGCTATTTCAGGCTACCACCAAGTTTTCAGTCGCCATTCCGATTACCTACTTCCTGAGAGATCCCGTCAATACCGAGTTAATTACAGGGCAAATTTCGGGGGCGGTGCGATCCTTTTTTTCAGCTATTGTGCAAATCACAAGCAGCAAAAATAATGTTGAGTTATGTTGCCTGCATAGGTTGACAATAACTGGCCAGGGCGCCCTCAAGACCTGGAACTGGTGCATTTAGGACGGCTAGACATTCATGAAGATTGCAGGGGCGAACCCCCACCCGTTTAGGCGGGGAAAGATCAGGCGGAGGATGGAGAATAGATGGCTAATCCCTTTCAGGACGAGTTTTTAAAGGCAGGCCTGGTTAACAAGAAACAGGTGGGCAAGGCGAAAATTGAGCAGAATAAAAAGCGGAAGGAACAGCGTCGACGCCAGGGTCAGACCGAGATAGATCCGGCGTTGGATTTGGATCGGCAGCGCCGGAAGGAGCAAATCCAGCATAGCAACGGGCAACGCAACCTGATCGCCAGGGAAAAAGAGGTCGCCGCCCAGATCAAACAGCTGGCCGCCAGTAACCGGGTGGAAGTGGCCAAGGGAGACATCAACTTTCATTTTTCCGATGCGAACAAAATCAAGAAAATGTCTCTACCCAAAGAGATTATCGATCAGCTTAGTGACGGCCGCCTCGGGATTGTCAAAGTGGGCGAAAAATATGAAATCGTCCCAGCCGCCACCGCTGTCAAGATCAGGGAGCGCAGCCAGGATGCCCTGCTTGTTTTAAACGAGCGAAGAAGTCTGGAGTCCAATGACCCATATGCGGAATTCCCCATTCCCGACGATTACGAATGGTAGGGTAAGAACGTCAAGAAGTCTGACCTGCCCCGCCTCACTTCCTCAAGCCTGAGCATTGCCGGATAAAAAATTTCAATAATTAAATAACGTCAAACGAGCTTGGCACCACCTTGTTCTCCCGCGAAAAAATGAAAGTCTAAAGGTAGTATTTTCCCGTATTTTTTTAGCGAAGCAAATATTAGATTGCACTGCATATCACATTGTAGTAGTCTCTGGGTATAACAAACTCAATGATTATTAATAAGGGGCATTTTGTCGCTAGTTGGGGACGGAAAGTTACGGATTTCCGGTTAAATATACGGATGTCATTTAAACAGGGGCGTTCGGCCATTTTTGTTAAGGTGGTGAAGGCCGGGCATTATTCAATAAAGCAAAAGGAGGATTAACGAGGGAGTGTTGAAGTGTTCTGGGGGAATGCTTTAAAATTGTATTCGAGGAGGAAAGAGAATGAGATCTATTGAGATGTTGAGAAGAGTTTTGCTTTTCAGTTTTTTGGGGGTTGCAATTTCATCGATCACGGTCCAAGCTAACACCAATCCTGATCACGACAGTTCACAAGCACAGAGCGGCGATTGCACCTATTGCCATGTTTCTGTAAACACCGGTTCGACATTGCCAAAACAAGCCGCCTGTCTTGGATGCCATGTCCGGTGGAATACCACAAGCTTAAGCCTGCAAATTGTTGGTTTGCAGCAACAATTCGGTCAACCGCCCATCGAAACAGTGAAACATGAAATCTTCAGCAATTCCGGGGAAGAGATCAGAATCTATGACTTTGCCGTCTGTTTTGCATGTCATTCCGATCCTGCCATAGCGCCGCAAGTCAGTCCATACCATGGCCACAAGGTCAACGGTGCTATCTGGTCGGATAACTGGGATGATGCCAATGACGACCCCTATGCCATGTTCTATTATCATCCCGGGCGGGGAACTTTCAATGCTATGTACTATGACTTCAGTAATCGGAACGGAGTGTTCAACAATAAATTTTATCAGGGTTCCAGTGCAATTCCCAACTGTGCGGGACAAACCTCCCAGGATTTGGGCAAATCCGAAGCCAACCTTTGTGTACCGGTACCTCAATACAGGTATCAACAGGGTGATTTTTGGGCATCCCCTGCTCCTGGCTATGAGTTGAGGGCAACCATCCCATTCGATAACTTCGGAGTTGACCCGGTTCCAAGCTATATAGCGGTGCCGCATTTCCCTGAGATTCCTCCGCCATCTGCCGACCCTTGCCCCGATATGGATGTTGACGGCTGGGCGGTTTGCGATGCCTCCTGCGATCCCACCGGTCTGAGTTGCGGCGAATGCAATGACGGCGATGATGCGATCAACCCCGGTGCTGTCGATATCCCCTGTGACGGTATCGATCAGGACTGCTCTGGCAGTGACGCAGTCGATGCGACCTGCACCGACGCCGACCAGGACGGCTATACCGCCGACGTGGACTGCAATGACAACGATAATGCGATCAACCCCGGCGCTTTTGATATTCCTTGTGACGGGATCGATCAGGATTGCTCCGGCAATGACGCGGTGGACGCTACCTGCACCGACACGGACCAGGACGGTTATACCATCGATGTGGACTGCAATGACAATGATGATACTATTCATCCAGGTGCTATGGATATCCCCTGTGACGGTATCGATCAGGACTGCTCCGGTAGTGACGCGGTCAATGCTACCTGTACCGACGCGGACCAGGACGGCTATACCGCCGACGTGGACTGCAACGACAACGATAATGCGATCAACCCCGGTGCCACCGACATCCCCTGTGACGGGATCGATCAGGACTGTTCGGGCAGCGATGCGACCGATGCGACTTGCCAGGCCTCATGCGCGGATCATACTGACAAGGCCTCATGCAATGGCGATACCGCTTGTATGTGGGAAGGCAATCCCAAGAACGGATCCTGCCAGGACTATGTGGCTCCAGAAGTTTGCGACGACGGTATTGACAATGATGGGGACGGTCTGGCGGACTGCAACGATCCTGACTGTGCGGGTGTCGGAAGTTGTCCCGCTCCGCCGACATGTTCTGATTTGATGGATGAGGCTACTTGCGTGGCCAATGGCTGCCGATGGATGAGTCCAAAGCAGATCTGTAAATAATCAAGAATAAAATAATCTTGATGTTAGAAGGGCCGCCCGATGATCCGGGCGGCCTTTTTTTATGGTTCAGGCTTTATGAGACTTAATAATTACCCAATCTGGGAAAAATGATGCAATATATCAATTCTAACTCTCCGGTAAATTATTTGATCTTCATGTTAGACAAACCGCGGTTCATAAAAATAGAATTAATTCTACCAAGGGTGTCTGTCCATAAAGGGCTCCGGTTGAATGATAAGGTGGCTAGAAGCGGGCTCCATATTTCGATTCCATCTCTATTATGAATTTTCCGCCAAGATACCGGTTTGTCCGTTTGATTATCTGCTGTGCTGAAAGCAGGTTAGTCCCGTTTGTTAATAAGATGCACATCACGCTGCGGGAATGGGATTGAAATTTTATTTTCCGCCAGGCTTCGGTGGATGGCTTCATTGACCTTGAACCGGACTTGATGATAGTTTTGGGTAGGCACCCAGTATCTCAGGCCGATGTTGATGGCCGAGTCCGCAAATTTATCGATTCCAATCTGCGGGGCAGGGTCTTGGCAGACGGCTTCGATCTTTTCAAGAGTCGACGTGATCGCTGAGATCGCTTTTAGGGGATCGTCTCCATAGGATATGCCGACTGAGTTTTCCACGACTTTGTTTGCAAATGAGTTGTGAATAATTTCGCCAACAATATGTTTGTTTGGAATGGTGATTTCCTCCCCGTCTTCCGTCGTCAGGATGGTAGCCGCAAGGCCGATCTCTTTGACGATGCCGTTTACTGCATGTAAGGTTATGGTGTTGCCAACCACAAAAGGCCTGGAAATAATTATGGATAGGCCGGCACCGTAATTGGAGAGCGGTCCCTGGATAGCAAAGCTGGCCCCGAAAGCAAGGGCGCTGATAGCTGCAACCATCGGCGTGATGGAGATGCCGAATTTGCCGATGACGATAATGATCACAAAGGTCAGAATGAGAACCTTGATCACATTACCGAGGAATTTGGATAACGTAATGTCAATGGAGTGCTTTTCGCAGAGTTTTGTCGTCACTCGTCCCAGCCAGCCGGCAAGCTTAATGCCGATAATGAAGATGATAATGGCTCCAACGATCTGAAAGCTGTATTGGACCATGAATTCGACAGCAACATCATAAAGCTTCTGGATGGTAAGCAACTCTTCTTGCATCGATTTTCCCTCGGTTGAACAGAAGATTATTTTATCGTCAGTTCCACCATCGCGACATTTTGCCCCTTTTCCACCTCGCCGCTAACCTGCGGTTCAAGGACGAACAACCGACCAGGTTCGACCTGTCCATAATCGACCAGGTGGTTTAACACGGAGTTGGCCCGGGCGATGGCCAGCAGCCTCAGGTCCTCGTCTTCAATGGCAGTTCGTGCCAGAATGAATTTTTCCTGCATGGCGGTTTTTTCGGCCGGGTCGGCCGGTTTATTTTTCTTGGCAGCCTTCCGTTCCTCCGGGGGCGCCTCTTTAAGCGCTTTTTGGTAGACAAAGTCCAGGTATTTTGCGTACTCATCCGGGACCATTTCTATAGAGCGGTAATCGAGTCCGGCTTTTTCCGCCTCCCCGGTTTTCCGTAGTTTTTCCAGTTTGACCAGTTTTCCCATCTTCTGCCTGGCCAGTATCCGGCGGTCGTTTTCCCGATCGAGCCGGCCGACGATATCCATCTTCAAACCGGGCCGCTCATAGAGGACGTTCGCTACCACTTTGAGTTTATCGAGGGCGGCCTCGGTCAGGCTGCTCCTTCCCGCTTCAAAAGGGATGTGCTGAATGTCGGTTCCTTCCGGGATCAAACTTCCCAAGAGGGCAAAGGGGGAGGTGGCCGCCTTGGCGATCAGGTTGATGATCACCCGGATTATGACCCCGCCTATACTGAATTCAGGGTCGTCCAGATCGCCCTTTACCGGGATATTGAGGAATATCTCGCCCTGCCGGTCCTTCAACAGGGAGATCGCCAGACTGACGGGCAGGGCAGTGGCTTCCGAACTTTCCACCTGATCGCCAAGGGTGAATTGATCGAGAAATGCCTTGTTGGTGCTGTCCAGTTTCTTACCCGCGATGTTGTAGTGCATGTCGAGGCTGAGCTTGCCCTTGCCGGTTTTGTAGCCGATGAATTTGCCGGTATAAGGGGAAAGGGCGCTCATGTTGAAATCTCTGAAATCAATTTTGATGTCCGCATAACTGTTTTCCCGCAAGGGGTTTATTTCGCCGCCGATCGCCAGGGGGGCCTGTTGGTCAACCTTGCCGGAAAACGTCATGGCGGCAAGGATATCCTGTCGGCTGGAAAGACCGGTGATGGTGCCGTTGAAATCGGAAAGGATGGTTCCGTAAGCCGGGTTGACGCTTTTGTCAAGGAATTGGACTTGGCCGTCAATGAACGAGACTTTCTCAATGGTGACCCTGGTCTTCGCGCCGGTTGAGGACGCCTCGCCGGGACTGTGCGCCGGTTTGGCCGGTTCGGCGGAAAGGGCAGGGCCGCTTTTCGGCCCGTTTCGGGCCAGGGTGGCGAAATTAATCGTCCCATCGTCATTGATCAGGATTTTTGCATACGGCTCCTGTAGGCTTATCTCTCCTATCGACAATTCGGCCGGGCGGGCGGAGAAGGCCAGGTTCTTGAGTCGCAGGTCCCGCCATTTCAACAGATCGTCGCCGATAACGGTGTCGGCCAGGGCAAGATCAGCAATCGAGATGTTGCCGGAACAATTGATTTTGATCCGGCCCTCTTGGGTAGACCCAGGCAGGACTTCCAGGTTGCCCTTTAAGCCGGCGACCCCGTCCTTGATTATGATTCGGGCCTGCTCCGCCAGGTATGACTGGAATGGTTTGAGCCGGACGCTTTCGACGTCCACAGTCGCTTTCAGGCTGAACGGATCGATGCTAAGATCGCCCCCGGCGGATACCGTGCCGGTTTCATTCAGGTGCATGGTCAAGTTGATCTTTCCGGTCGAGTCGGGAATCGTTGAAAGGGAAGACGCCTCCAGGAAGATTTTGTCTATCCGGGTAGCGGCCGGGGTCCGCAAGGCCCGGTCTGAGAAAATGACTCCGCCGTTTTTTAGGATTAAACGGTCAACGGTCAGGCTTACCGGCACTTGTTGTTCCCCTGTATCCGCCTTGGTTTCAGGGGGCGTCTCGCCGATATCGGCTTCAGATGAAGACAGCAGGGAGATGGGCTGCAGCTCGCCGTCGGCCAGGCGGAGTACTTCGAGTTGTGGGGAATCGATCTCGATCCCGGCAAAACGGATCTCCTTTGCCAACAGGTTGGAATCGGCCAGGGTCAGGGTCAGTGAGGGGAGCTTCAGGTAAGAGCGGTCTTGGTGGTCGACGACGTTGATGTCTTTAATGGTGATGGTTCCGGCCAGACTGAGTCTGGAGGTATTGCCGTTTCCGGACAGATAAGTGAGCCCGGCATCGATATCCATCAGGGCGGAGCTGATCGTCAGCCCGGTGGGGTTGGGGATATAGGCCAGATATGCCGGGATGTCTATCCTGTTCATTTTGATATTTACTTCCGTTGCCAATGATTCGGCAAACGGCTTGGTCGATCCGCCCAGAGAAGTCGGTGTACCGTTGATCACCGCGGAAAAAGCGGGCTGGACATAGGTCTCGACGCTGCTCGGCAGATTGGACAGAGAGGGGATGGCCAGATTCAGGTCCACCACCTGGTGGACTTTACCCTTCGGCAGGTCGTGAAACTTGATATTGCCGTTCTTGATCTCGATGTTGTTGATCGAGAAAAGGGCTGCTCCCTGCCCCGACGGTTTTTCCGCTTCTTTTCCGGGGGCGCCGGCCATAAGGTCGGTAAAGCTGTAAGTCCGGTTTCCCAGGTATTCGAAGTCAATAAAGGGTTCGTCGAGAACGACCGCTTGGATGATCAGCGCCTTTTTGAAGATCGACAGACTTTCCAGGTTGACATAAAGCCGCTTGAAGTAGACAAAGTCTGCACCGCCCTCTTTCTTGACGAGGTGAAAACCTTCGATGGTCGTTGACAGGGAATAGGGGTTCAAACGGATTTTGTCAATAACGACCTGCCGGGCCAGGATTTCGGGGAGTTTCTTTTCGAGAACTGTTTTGAGGACCAGTGGAGTGACCAGAAAACCTAAAAACGTATAGAAAATGAGTATGGCCCCAACCCAGATCCCCGCTTTCCGATAGTGCTGCAACTCCCTGTACCAGGTGGAAAAAGTTGGTTTCCCGGTCATTGCTGTTTCCCCAGTTTGATAAGGTGCGGTCAGGCGATAATGTCTTCAACACTGTTTAACGGCAGCCATTCCATAATTATCTTACCTGAATCTACTGTTACATATCTAATTAGGTTTTTGGGATAACGTTACCTTTCAGCCATTGCGGTAAGCGGCATTGAATGGTGGGTGGACATAAGGCCGGGACTGACGGGTGCGGTGTGACAGGAATATATTATTCAGGTTGGCACTTTCGCCCACCGGTTATGTTTCTCGTTTTAGCGGGGTTTTGATCATGTCCACGACCTCTTGCCGGGACAGGTCCCGCCAATTGCGGTAAGCATTGGCGACCGCAAAGGGCGCGTAGTCGTGGACGTTGGCGCAGTATACCTCGTCCGCCAACGGGCCGACCTTGGCGATTGAATCGACCAGACCGGTTGGTATCGCCACCACAAGCTTAGCCGCCTTACTTTCCCGTACCGAATTAGCAGCGGCTAGCATGGTGTAGCCTGAGGCGAGGCCGTCGTCGACCAGGATGACGGTTTTGCCGGTAAGATCTGGCGGCGGCCGGTCGTCACGGAACAGGAGGTTGCGCCGCCTGAGTTCCTTTCGGACGATCTCGGCCTGCGCCTCGATCTGCTCATCGGTCAGACGCAGGTAGGAGAGCAGCTCCTCATTCATGAAAATCTTACCGTCGAGCCCCATGGCGCCGAAGCCGGCCTCGGTATTGCCTGGGATCTGCAGTTTGCGGACGATCATCAAATCTAAGGGGAGCAGGAGCCGGGCGGCGATCCCCAGGCCGATCGGGACCCCGCCGGATGGGATGGCAAGGATGATGGTGCTGCGGAGCTTGAGGAATTCCGGGGCCAGCATGTCGGCGAGGGTCCGGCCGGCATCGTGCCGGTCGGCGAAAATTTGCGTCTTGTTGCGGTACTGGGGCAGTTCAAACAACCGGTAGTGCGTCATGTTTTCCCCGATATCGTAGACCTATTGATTAGATTGTTTGTAATCTATTATCGTTCAGATCTAATCGTCGGGGCAAAGTTTTTTAATTTTTTCACCGATCCGGGTCGCTTTATCGCACTGGCAGCCGCTTTTAGGGTTGCACTCGAGCAGGATTCCCATCACCTTGTCTGCGGTTTTGTAGCACCCGGCGTCTTCTAAGCGGTCGAGAAGTTTTGACATAAGTTGGTTGAACTCCAGACATTTTTCATAATCGGAGGTGGCGCGCTGGTGGAGTTCAGCCGCCTTTTTCAGATCTTCCTTGATGTCATCGGGGATTGTTTCTGCCATGCGCTGTGGTCCCATTGGGAATGGAAGGAGGTTTTCGGCTAAGAAGGTTAAAGGCTTGCTGGCTGATCGTGTGCGGGGAAGAACTTCCTTCAAATGGCGGTAATAATAGAAATCAACGCCAATAAGCTAATGACCTTCGGATAAAGAAGAGTCGCAAACGCTAAAGGTTAATTATGTTCTATCGTGCCGTCCGGAAGGAGATTTTCAGGTGGGGATTTTTTTTTGTACCTTTCGCATGCCTTGAAGTTGGCGCGACAATAGTGCATTTTAAAAACTTTGTATTTGCTTGAATCTGTTTTGTTTTTAAAAATCGCACATTCTGACAGTTTGGCGCAGTCATCCCTGTTGTGTTGCTCTCTAACCATATTGATAAACACTTGCGCCAAGGCTGGATCGAATTGGGAACCGATGTTCCTTTCTATTTCATTGAGAGCTTTTTCCGCGTTCAACCCTTTTCTGTATGGCCGGTCCGAGGTCATGGCGTCGAAACTGTCGGCAATTGCGATTATTCGCGAATACAGGGGGATGTTGTCGCCCTTAAGCCCATCTGGATAGCCTTGGCCGTCATAATGTTCATGGTGATGTCTGATGACTTTTGAAATCTTGGTGCCCATTTCTTCCGATTCAACCGGTTGCAGAATCCGTGCGCCCTGCACCGGATGTTTCATTATGATCTCCTGTTCCGCTTCCGAGAGATCATACGCTTTGTTTAATATCCCCTCCGGGACCCCGATTTTCCCAATATCATGAAGCATCCCGCAAAGGCGTAATAATTCGAAGTCTTCTTCTTCTGTTATTACGTGTTCGGCCAACTGTAACGACAGGTTGGTTACCCTCCTTGAGTGGCCATGGGTGTAGCGATCTTTTTCTTCAAGGGATATAACCAAAGATTCCACTAAATGAATCAGGAACAACTTCTCTCTGTTTTTACTCTCCTCCAGGCTCTCCAGCAGGCGGCGCTCGCGGAAAATTCGTTGCAATTTGGCTTTTAATTCGTCGATTGAAAATGGCTTTGCGATAAAATCTATGGCACCGGCGGAAATTATGTCGCTGAAGTTGTATTGGTCGCCGCAGGCCGACATTACCAGGATGTCGGTGCCGGGAAATTTTTCTCGAGTGGCGGCCATCAACTCCATGCCATCCATTTTCGGCATTACCAGATCCGTAATCAATACATCATACTTTTCCTTCTCAAGCAAATCCTGGGCTTCTTCGCCATTGCCGGCGATATCCGCATCGAAGCCGATAAACGAAATATTACTCCTCAGGGCAAATAGAAAACTTCGTTCATCGTCAACCAGCAGGATTCGCTCCTTGCCCATCAACGGTTCAGTTGTTCTACTTTCCATTTTGTTAATGGCCCCTTTTTTTTCGATTTAATATCGTAAACCGATCTTTAATGGTTTGTTTTTGCAGAATTATCACACGGAGTAATTAAAGCCTAATTTATGAATTATCTCCACACATTTTAAGAAGTATTCTTAATACCTAAGTGTTTGGAAAACAGTTTTGAATTTTCCCGCGGGAGTAATAAAAAAGGCAATAAAAAAGGGTTGCAACGGTGAATGTTGCAACCCTTAACGATTGGTGCGAAGGCCGGAGCCACATGCAGGTAAATAATCACAATGATATCAATGATATATGAGTTTTGTCTGAATGTGGTTTTAGCAAAATACCCGCTTTTGTACCCGCTTTTTGCTGGCGTTGTGATAAAACAAATTCAAAATACAAATAAAGAGAGAGTATCTTTTTCTATTTTTATTAAAGTGGAACATACCATAAAATAACTTAATGAATAGAACAAGCCCATCTTCTGAAAAAATCGCTCCCTTGAGAGATTATGAAAAGAATCCTACTTGTTGATGATGAGCAGGCTTTGACTTGCGCTGCTGCTGAAATGCTCGTTCGGGCTGATCCTGGGATTGAAGTCCATACAGCATCCAATGGTTTAATGGCCTTGCAAATTATCTGTTTTATCTCGTTTGACCTAATTGTTACTGATATTGCTATGCCAACTATGAACGGATTTGAGCTAATTGAGGCACTAAATGTTGGATATCCAGAAATTCCTGTAATTGTCTGGGCTGCTTATTGGACACCGGAGATAAAAAATAAATGTTTGGAGATGGGTATTGCAAGTTTTGAAGAGCTTCCCTTTGATGAGGATTATTTTTATCATAAGGTAAGAGCAATTCTTGATTTTTCTGAACATCCCTCAAACATCTCCAGGTAGTGTGGCCCATTATTAGCTTTTATCATTCTTCCTAGCCAATACCTCTTTTAGTAGCGCTTTCAGCTCATCGTCACTATTTGAAGTATTCGACCGAGATTTAGCCAGGTCTTGAAATATCTCTGCTTTGCGATGACACGAAACTTCGCCATAGCTCAAAAGAGTGGTCATCACTTGATCATGTCCAAGGTTTTGGCTCCACGCTTTTAAATCTTCTGCGTTCCGGCATACTTTCTCCCCCAATGCGGCCAACGTATTTCTAAAACTGTGTGGGTTGAAGTATGGCAGTCCTGCCCGCTTAAAAGATTCTTGGAAAATTTTGCGGATTGCGGCTGCTGTTTTCCAATTTTCCCGCTCCAGACCGACCGGTCCGAACTTCATATCAGTTCCTTGGGCAACTAGGGTTTTTGGGAACAGCGGGTCATCATTTCCCCAGAGTTTTTCTTCCCGAAGATATGTTATCCAATCGATTACAATTTCCAGAATCTCTTCACCGACCGGGAAAAAGTGTGTCCTGAATGTTTTGCTGAATTTGGTTTTGACCTCTCGTGCATCTTGATCAACATAACCTTCAATCAGGTTGACATGCTTGAGTTTCATTGAGGCTATGGCGCTGTCCCTGGCACCGGTTAGTATTGTAAAGGCTATCAACGCACGGTCGCGCCGCTCAATTTCGGTCCCGGACGGCATCTCGTCAATGACATGCTTGATCTGTTCCATGGTCGGCACTGGTTTTTGCCTTTTAGCTCTGGCAATTCTGGCATCCTTCTCGGACAAGTTAAAATAATCGGCATCGGAATACTGAATTTTTGACTTGTAACCCGGTTGCATGGACAACCACTGAAAAAAACTTTTCAGGTAATTAAGAGTTGCGTGGAGGGTGGATTTGCTGAGCCTTTCTCCGGACCGTTGGGCATTTTGTTCTGAAAGTTTCCTCTTAAAAGCTCTGGCCTGTTCAAAATGGAAGGATTTAAAATCCCGAAATTTTGTGTGTTCCTCGAAGCGCTTCAAAGCCTTGGCTATAGCATCGATTGTTGCTTCGCTATAACCCTTGGTTTCCTTAGAGAAAATCAAATATAGTCGCTTGATTCTTTCGTTTTCGAGGTTGTATTTTTTCATGGTTTTCAGCCTCCTTCCCGAAGTCACTATTTAAGGTGGGTTTGTCAATATCTATTAATCGTCGCTGTGCCTCCGGAAAACTGACCTCTATTTTTGCGCGAACCAGCTCTATTTTTGCCAGGCTGACACGTTGATAAACGACGGTTCCACATTCAGAACATCTGGCTATCAGGTTGCCGAATTTTTCAGTTATGGATTTATATTCGGCCATGTTCCCGGCCGGATATTTAGGAGCGCGGCAGCTGAGGCAGTAAAACTGTCCCGGCTTGCATGGTCGCTTGTTTTTGGTTCGGCGTTCCTGGAGAAATTCCTTTAAGACAGAACCGAGAATCAGCATCGGACGTTTTTCGTTTAAAACCGGCAGTCCGGCCTTGATCCAAGCACGAATGGTATTTTTGTGAACTCCAAATAGCCTGGCAGCATCATCCACCGTATAATTCCGATGAATCTTTACCAAGCGATAGTTAGGATGCCGTTTCCCCATTTTCGCCTCACTTTAAAATCTTGCGGGCCGCTTCAAGCTTCGCTACCAGTTCCCGGATTTCAGCATCAGATTTCCCGGCAATACGGGCTGCGTTTATAGCAGCAACTTCGGTCGAAGGCCACCCAACGGCCCGCGCCCCAAGATTGACCGGTTTGGGGAAGGTCCCTTCTTGGATACGGAGATAAATGGTTGAACGAGACAATCCGGTCCGATCTTTAACCTGTTTGCAACGAAGGATGGTAAGTGTTTCTCGGTTATTGTTCGCCATAGTGGCACCTCCTGAATTGAAATTAGATGCAGTTGGACTATGGCCTAAGGAT
>Ga0102953_1001399_pt1 | contig 15374 bp, 16 predicted proteins | sample SalPon2A_C_D2_MG_FD_78509 | JGI IMG/M metagenome (GOLD analysis project Ga0102953, IMG submission 78509) | Soil microbial communities from South San Francisco under conditions of wetland restoration - Salt Pond MetaG R2A_C_D2_MG | ecosystem: Environmental > Terrestrial > Soil > Wetlands | place... | reverse complement strand
ATTAGGTTTCAAGCATCATAAAAGAAAGCAGGACCCCTCACGTATGCCCAAGGTAAACAGCGGCCAGCTTGAGGACCTTGCCGTTGTTTCCAGTGAATACGGCAATGCCCTGACGCAACTGGGCACTCTGGGCGGTGGGAATCACTTTATTGAAATACAGAAAGGCAATGATGGCCATATCTGGTTAATGATTCACTCAGGGAGTCGCAACTTGGGTTTTAAGGTTGCCAACTATTACAACAGGCTGGCTAGTGATCTCAACCGGCGATGGAAGTCCAAAATCCCCCCTTCCTGGCAGCTTGCCTTTTTACCGATAGACAGTCAGAGTGGGCAGCAGTACCTGCAGGAAATGCAGTACTGTGTAGATTTTGCCTACGCAAACCGTAAACTCATGATGGAGCGGGTCAAGGAGGCCATGATGGCTGTTGTATCTCCTGTTTTCTTTGAGCCTCTGATCAACATTGCCCATAATTATGCCGCCCAGGAAGTTCATTTCGGACGACGGGTGCTGGTGCACCGTAAAGGGGCAACCCGCGCTCAGGCCGGAGAAATTGGGATCATTCCCGGCTCCCAGGGATCACCGAGCTATCTGGTCAAGGGCAAGGGGAATCCTGAAAGCTTTTCTTCCTGCGCCCATGGCGCCGGGCGTAAAATGGGCCGCAAACAGGCTCAGCGACAGCTGGATCTGGCCCATGAAATTAAGCATATGGAAGAGCAGGGGATCATTCATGCCATCCGCCATAAAAGCGACCTGGACGAGGCGGCTGGCGCCTATAAAAACATTGATCAAGTAATCGACAATCAGCTTGATCTTATCGAAGTGTTGGTGGAGTTGCGCCCTCTGGCGGTAATCAAGGGCTAGATTCTATTCAACAATCTTCAGGTAGCTTACATCACCTATTCTTGCTGCGTATGCCAGCCAATTTTGCATTACCAGGATGTCAAGCAAGGTAAATCCTGGATGGTTGTGGGTAAAATTATTAGGGTTTTCAAATGGTTGTATGTTCATATTTTTGTCGGCATCCGCCTCAATTTTGCGCCACTCATCTGTGTACAGCATCTGATCTATGGTATTATCAGTAAAGTGACCATACTCCGGATAGGCCGCCTGGAACTCTGAGCAACCCCGTTTCACAACACTAGGAATTCCTTCAGAAATAGCCTTCTCAATTATCGGCCGAACAGTATTCAAAATTTCCTTGCCTTCATTAAGGCTCCCACAATAAATAAACCCTTTGTAGGTGCCGGACATCTCTGGCCGGACTTCGACAATGCATTTCCGTGGGTTATCATTTGGCAACTCGAGTGTATCAAAGATAAGCAACAGCTTAAAAAGTTCCATAACCGTTCGAGGCTCAATGGTGACTTTAAAACAACCAAAACAGAATTCCGGGATAATATTAAGGGTGTTAAAGACCATCAAATGCCGCGGGCAGTTATTTGTATTAATTATACCTCTGAATAACTGATTTTTTTTGGTAGAAATTTCCAGGTTATGCGAGGCCAGAATGGTATGACATTGCTGGTATAGTTTCCTCACTGTTTCATCGGAGATCCTGGGAGTGGTGGTGCTGGATTCATGAGAAACCTGCTGTAAAGACTTCTGTGCCGCGATATATGGAGAGTCCACCTCAATATTCGGCATGTAGTTGTTCAAAAGACCGATTACATAATCAGAAATACGATTGTCCGCAGGCGCTTTTTCTAGAGCAGTTAGCCCAGCGCTTACGGCTTTGTCCAGGTTGCCTTGACGATAAAAGATAGTACTCAAATTTTGATAGACTTCGGCAACCTCCGGCGCCAGGGAGATTGCCCGGAGATAGCTGGCAGCGCCGGCTTCCAGCTTGTCCTGGTCCTGCAGCACAACCCCTAAATTGTAGTGAGCTTCGGCATAATCTGGCCCGATGGCGATTGCTTGGCTGAAACTGTCGGCAGCCTCATCCAGCTTGCCCATGCCATACAGTGTTTTCCCAAGGTTGCAGAGTGCCTCCAGATAACCCGGCTGCAGAGCGATTGCCCGGCGGTAACTGTCGGCAGCTTCATCCAGTCTGCCAAGAGCATGGAGCGCGTTGCCAAGGTTGTAGTGTGCCTCGACATAATCCGGCTTCAGGGAGACTGCACGGTGGTAATTGGCAGCAGCATCTTCGAACTTCGCAATTTCAATCAGAACGGTCCCTAAATAATTATGGGCAATTGCATAATCTGGCTTGTAGACAATGGCTTTGTGGATCAGTTCCGCAGCAAGTTCATTCTTGCCGGCTTGATGGGCAAGGGTACCCAAATGATACAAGGCCTCGGGGTGATCAGGATTGGCCCCCAGAATTTGTCGGTAAAGAACCTCTGCCTCCCTAAAGCGGTCGCCTCGATGGAATGCCAGTGCCTGTTGCAGATTATGCTGCTGTGAAGAGACTCCATGGCTACCTGTCCCGTGTTTTTGTTTCTTTTGGCGACTGTGGACACGCTTCGATTTTTTAATCTTCTTAGCCATTTCAACTCAGGTATAGGTAATCAAGGGGCATGGTGCAAATCTTTCGATTCACGCTTAATGATTCCTTGCATAGGCCAAACGTATGATTGGACAATATGATTGTCGAAAGGAAACACGATCTGATCATGTTTCAGCTATCCTACTACCGATTGGAATGTAGTGAAACCAGATTTTAACGATCTTTGCCAAACAATCTGCAATATTATTTTAGAAAAAAATTTGGATTTCACGCATAATTTTAGTAGCCTAATACTAGTAATAGAAAAACTTCTGTTCCCGGAAGAATTATAATAAGGACTTCATTGAGATGCACTGTTGGGAGTTTAAAGGTTGTAAATGGATCGAAGATTGCGCTGCCTATCCAGATCATGGTGATTGTTGCACGGCCATGAAAGGCACACTTTGTTGTGACAATCCTCAACTTGTAGGAGAATTGCTGTCTTGTAAGAGGTGTAGTTTTTTTAATTCAGAACATTACAACCATACAAGAGCGGAGAAAATTATTAGTGAACTCTATTAAATCTTATGCCCGCAATGAATATAATTCATCCAACACAATGAAGAAAAAAGATACCAACGGCCATATACTTATTGCCGATGATGAGCCACTTATCCGAGACATGTTGCAATACAGTCTGGAATCCCTAAACTATAGGGTTTCGATAGCCAATAACGGCTTAGAAGCTTTGTATCTTATGGCCGAGCGAGATTTCGACGTTGTTCTAATGGATATCCGAATGCCAGTTCTGGACGGCTTAGAAGCAATAGAACTCATTCGTAAATGCGAACAAGGGAAACACCTTTCCCTTACAAAACACCAGGAACTTGCTCAATCTCTCTACTCGCGGATAAACGGAGCAAGAACTCCTGTTGTCGCCATAACAGGAAATATAGATGACCGAGAAGTGTTGTTGAAAGCTGGAATGGATGAATTTATCGCAAAACCTTTCAACATACGAACGTTGCAAAATGTGCTTAATGAGTTCTGTGGGGAGTTACAGGCAGACTCACCCGTGCTGGAGAGAAGAAGGCATCCTAGACACATCATAGTGAGCGATACCATTACTGCCTGTAATGGTATTAATGGGCATGTTGTTGATATCAGCAGCAGCGGACTCGCTATACGGTATGCTGACCACGCATCTATACCAGAAGAGTGGAATGTCTGTTTGTTCAATACAGTTTCAAATACATTAACGCCTTATCTACCGTTAAAACTGGTAAGAAAAGAAGCCGTGGATGTTTTGTCACCTTCTGGAGTTGGAACAATAACAATTGGCGCCATGTTTCATAATCTTGATGCGTGCCAGAAAAGCCATATACATCAGTTCATTGACAGCTTATCCTGATCCTGCCATTACCAGGAACATATCAAATGGCAGAATTGATGCTGCCTCTACGCTAATCAAGCGTACAACTGGTTTGAGTAAATAAATCCCCGTAAAGACTATGTCCGGTTCAACCATTTCAGTATTTGAAATATATAGAATACTGCCGCAAACCAATTGCAGTAAATGTCTGCTGCCGTCGTGCCTGGCATTTGCAGCAGCAGTTGTGGCTGGCAGTAAAAGGTTGGAAGATTGCCCGGATCTCTCCCCTGAGACAATTGCTCAATTCTCTGCAGTGCACCACAAGACGACTGCGGTGAAAATTGAACAGGCAGAGTTTATTGATAAGTTACAGAAAAAAATGGCTTCGGTAAACCTTGAGGCAGTTGCCCCCCAGATTGGCGCGATGGTAACGGGTGATGCGATAATAATCAATTCTATGGGCAAGGATTTTGTCTTTGACCGTCAGGGCAATATGACATCGGAGTGCCATATCATCCCCTGGGTGCAGGCCCCGGCTCTTTCATACATCACTCACAAAACACATGCCGACATTAGTGGAAAATGGATATCGTTTCGAGAAATTAAGGGAGGGATTGAGTGGAATGCCCTGTTTGCCAGTCGCTGCGAAAACCCCCTCCGCAAACTGGCAGATGCCAACCCGGACCTGTTGAATGATCTTATCGATATGTTTATGGGGAAACAAATAGATTGGTACGAGGCAGACATTGCTCTCATTCTCTATCCTCTGCCCAAGATTCCGATCCTTATCTGCTACCAGGCCCCGGAGGATGACCTGGAGTCTAAGCTTACCATCCTATTTGATGAATGCTGCAGCGCAAATTTGCATATTAAATCAATTTTCACGCTGTGCTCCGGCCTGGTACAGATGTTTACCAAGATTGTGGAGCATCACCTGTAATTGGGAGCCATGTGCCTCCTCCAACTAATTGAACTCGTGAATATCCAGAATAGTTTTTGGCATTAAGAAAGCCCAAACTGTTTCAACAGGTGAGGTGGAAACCAGCGGCAAGGCTTTCTCTTCGGCCTAGCATCTGGTTAAAGATTTCTACTGCCTTTGTCGTTGGCTCTTCGATAAGCTTAATTTCAAGTTTTTCCAGCCGATCCCGTAACAAGGCATCTGTCTTCATAAGTCCCGGGTTCCCTCGACCGATGATTAAGTATTTTGGTTTCATCCCAAGGAGATCAGCAACATCATCTATACAGACGGAATGGCCGTATTTTCTCCACCATTGAGGGATCACTTCAGTATTAATAATTTTAATATCCGACGTGTAGGTATTGCCGGCAACTACTATTTTGCCAAAGGAATAGTGTTCTATCATTGGATTGACCTCTGCAAGCGAGCGGTTTGACACTCTTCACCTGGAGCAGCCGAAAATATTCGGGAGGCTGCTGCCGATCAGGCTGCTCGACGATTCAGGTGGCGAACCAGGGCAATATCGATCGCCGCGTTTTCGGCATCGGTAAAGTATAGACCGCCAAATTCGTTGGTACAGTCGGGGCATCCACGCAACCAGAGAACATGGTGGCGGTACTGATTCCTGGCCCGCTCACGACAAACCCAGTGGCTGGCATTGCACTCAAAGCAGTAAAGCAAGGTCCACTCTTCACCGCCTAAAGCATGGGCACACTCCTGACAGACCGGGACCACGAGATCACGGGCCGGGGTGGCAATTTCTTCCTTCGTGTCGCCAAAAGGGATAACAATATAGTCGCAGGCGGGATAATCCTCGGCCTTGGTATCCGGGCCGTGGTTTAATCCGCAATGCTCGCCTTCCAGTTTCAGTTCGATTAACAATCTCACAACATCAAGTGTGTCCATACGTCACCTCACTTTTGCTGTGCCTGGGTAAAACCTCATCCTAAATCAGCGGGTCACCGTATTGAAACCGCCACTAAATGAAGCGGTTAAAAACCCTCCCAGGCGGATTGGAAACAACTCTGCATGTCACAGGCAACCACACATAGCTGTAAAATTTTCACATTCGCGAAGATTGGCAAACGGACAACTTTCCTTTCGGAACCACTGCATTTTGGGGCACCAGTACCTGTCTTTATAAGGCTCGTTACACCCATGCTCCGAAAGTTTCCGGCGTTTCTTGTCTCCAATCTTTACCACATTTCCCTGAATTGAAAATCTCCACAAACTACTCATTTTTCAGCCCTCCGCGTCAAGTGAAAAACCTGACAATAAATCCTGGATGGCATTCAGAGTATCCATGACAGGTGAAGCCATCTCAAACAGCGTCAGGACAAGCTCAAATCTTAGTACCTAGTATAACTATCGACATTTAGTCGATAAATCCGTACAACTTTTTTGGTGACAACGCAGGGGGAGACTGTAGGCGGTAGGATTAAGAGGGGGAACAGCCTACAGAATTTTTGGCACTCTGCGCTGTTACTTATTTGTTAATGCATAATACGCGCCACATCATGAGCAAAGATGTGCCACAGTGTGAGATATTGACACCCCACGATGATTTTATTTGAAACGAATCCAGAGCAAACCGAAGGCGATTGGCACCGGGCAAAAGTCAGCGAACAGAAGCGTCTCCATTAGTAATCTTAATTACTTTGACAGTCTATAACATGCTGTTATCTCTATGTTTTAATATCGAACGAGCTTTTGAGACTATCTGGTTGGTTCGAGGTTTGTAACGTATATCCAGGAAGAGAGACAAGGTTGATTTGCTGGCCTGCTTTTGATCGTGCCGTTTCAAATTTAACTGACAAAACATGCATGGAACAACTTGACTCAATGTGATGTAAATTTTGGGCATTTCGCCACACAAAACAGGAAAAAGGCCTAAATTTATCTGTATAATCCAATAATACCAGTTCCCGCCATTAACAGTTTTTAGGCTTTTCAAATATTGTGATTCAATTGCTTGCTAAAGCATTTGCTAAGCGCTTTATACCAATGTTAACCTTTACTCTTTTTGTTTTGGAAAAGTTTTTTAGGTAGACAACAACATTGATTCCGGCACTGATTACAACGGTCATCACTGCACCATTGGCAGGCAAAACAATCCGCACAGTTATGCTTGTGCTTCTTACCATCCTTCTCCGGTACGAAGATTTTACCGCTGCCATCTTTCAGGTCAACAAAAGGCATTTTCCTTCCTCATAACATTTGACGCTATTGCGCCGGACTGGTTGCCCCAAAGTCTGGCATGAAGCCCTCCATAAATTGAAGTTATTCACACCTGCTTAACCTGTCAATGTCGGCCTGAACTGCGGAATTAAATCATATACCTGGCAACTCCGTTTTCTCGTCGTGTGGCCAAGCGACACCACTATTCATAATATCCACGTACCGATGGTAACTAAATAAGCGGTTACGCTTTTGAGCTGTCAACTCTCGGACAATACCAAGACGTTCTAAATGCCCCATGCATTTATTAATAGTAGCGGCAGTGATGCCTGTTTCTCTAACCAACCAACCTGCAGTGGAAATTGGGTGCTCCATTAACGCCCTGTGAACGTGCAATGTGGATGCTGCCGCCCTGCCAAAGTCCACTAATTTATCACGATCGGCGTTTGAGAGATCATGCAGTTGTTGAGCGGTACAGCCTGGTTAGCCGTAAAAATGACAGCTTCCGCAAAGAAATCAAGCCATGCTTCCCAGTCCCCTGTTAATCGAACATTGTTGAGCAACTCATAATAATATTGTCGGTGAGTCTTGAAATAGAGGCTCAAATAGAGCATGGGCGCTTTTAGTACTTTTTGTTCGCATAAAAGCAATGTAATCAACAGTCGGCCAAGGCGGCCATTTCCATCCAGAAACGGGTGAATAGTTTCAAACTGATTGACAGTCTGAACGAATTCTTTCAATTTAAGTCAGAGAGAGGCATAAAGAATTTCCCAGCTGAGTTTCCTTAAGAGCCACTATAAGAAATGAGAAGACAACGGCAATCTTGTAACTAGTTAACCCACGGTGGAGATGGCGGGAATATGGAAATGTTGTACTCACATTCTGCGAGCGGAAAAATTCACCCATTATAGAATTCTGTTTGGCCAAACAACAAGCCCAAGAAAAGCCAATATGTCCTTGAATAAAAAGGGTTTTCATATTATTCCAGACTAGATTCGATAGGTTTTTGATAGTTCATGATACGAGGATAAACAACGTGGCTGTTCCTGATTTTAACCATTCTTTCTATTGCTTTTACACAGCGCATAGCCCTAGGCCTGGCAGCTGTCCCCTTGGCTTGATAGAGTTAAGAGAGCGCATATGACAAATTATTTATCTATTTTACTGATCGCGCTCGTTTTTCTGGTCATTTTTTTGCCGACGTGGGTTGCACTGCGAAGGTTGAAAAAAGATCGAGCCCGAAAACGTTCGCCCTTGATTGCAAATCTTCTCCGGAGTCCTGGTGAGTCACTAAATGAAAAGATAGAAAAACTCAGAGAGAAGATTGATGATCGACTGATCAATATAGTTTCTATTTTTATTGGGGCGGCAGTGCTTATTGGTTTTTGTTTAGGCAGCAAAGCGAATGCACCAACAACTCTTTTTATGTTTTTTGTTTTTTTACTCGTTGCAACCGTTGTCACTCTGTATAACGTTCGGCATCTTTCGGTATTATGGAAAACTCTTCATGATTACCGGCTTGGCCATGATGCAGAACTAGCAGTTGGACAGGAACTTAACCATCTCATGCGGGACGGATATACAATCTTTCATGATTTCCTGTTTGGGAAATTCAACATTGATCATATTGTTGTCGGGCCAAAAGGGATTTTTGCTGTTGAAACAAAAGGCAAAGGGAAGCCAATTCGTGGAATGGGAAAAAAGGATGCGACCATTGAATATGACGGGAAGAATCTCCTCTTCCCTGATGGGTATGTAAGCAAAGAACCGATTGATCAGGCGAAGCGCCAAGCGCAGTCACTATCAAAATGGCTTACCAGTGCGGTCGGTGAAAACATCATGGTTACCCCAGTACTCGCCTTTCCCGGCTGGTATATTAAAAGGACTGCGCCGGGTAATTTTTTATTTCTCTTTGGAACGTATCAGAACTACAAAAATCTTCTTTGCGCTCAGAAGAGCTTGGATGACCAATTGATTAAGAGGGTTTGTCATCAACTAGAGCAAAAATGTCGTAACGTTGAGCCGAAAGCTTACAAAACTAACTAGAGCCAGCATGAAATTCTGATAAATCAACCAGATGTTCAGTTTTTATAATTGAGTCCGAAAAAAGACCACATTCTTGAGAAAAAAAGATTTCTGATTGTTTTACTGCTCAATGCAGAATGCTTCATGTCAAAGACGAAGAGGAGAAACAACGTGGCTGTTCCAGATTTCCAATCATTTTTTCTACCTTTGCTGAAATTTTCCCAAGATGGGCAAGAGCACTCATTAAAAGAGGCGAGGGAGTATCTTGCCAAAGCCATGAAGCTGTCAGAGGAAGACCTAAAGCAAGTTCTTCCGAGTGGTAAGCAGACCACTTTTGCTAATCGAGTAGCCTGGGCAAAAGTATTTCTATCCAAAGCAGGGATCTTTGAAAATCCTCGGAGAGCAATATTCGTAATTACTCAAAGAGGGCGGGATGTCTTGGCTGAGAATTTGGAGCGTTTAGACAATAAATATCTAGATAGATTCCCTGAATTTGCTGAATTCCATAAAGGTAGCGGAGATGCGAAGGTTGTTGAAGATGAGTCAGATTCAACACCATCGACCCCAGAAGAAACCTTTGAAAAAGCTTATATAGAAATGCGTGGTGGTCTGGCAGATGAAGTGCTCACCCAATTGTTGGATAATTCTCCTGAATTTTTTGAGCAGCTTGTCGTCAAACTCCTGGTCAAAATGGGCTATGGCGGCTCCATAAAAGATGCGGGCCGTGCCATGGGCAGGAGCGGAGATGAAGGGATAGACGGTATCATCAAAGAAGACAAGCTGGGACTTGATGTGATCTACATCCAAGCCAAGCGATGGCAGGGGTCTGTTGGTCGTCCTGAGATACAAAAGTTTGTTGGTGCCCTGCATGGACAGCGGGCCAAGAAAGGTGTATTCATTACCACCGGCACGTTCACCAAGGATGCCGAAAATTATGTTTCTACCATTGATCCCAAGGTAGTTTTAATTGATGGCAGCCGTCTAGTTGATTTAATGATTAACTACAACCTGGGTGTTTCAATTGCAGATACTTACGAGATTAAGAAGATTGATTCGGATTTCTTTTTGGAAGAATAGGTATGCCAATATATTGTGAAAACTGAAAAACAAACTAGAAAAGAGATTATTGATAAAGAACTTCTTCAGGCTGGGTGGAATGTGGATGATAAAACCCAGGTTATTGAAGAGTTTGAAATCGAAGTCGGCCCTCGTAACGAGACTCGTGAGCCTCAATCTCCTTATCACAATCTTCAATTCAGTGATTATATCCTCCTTGGCAAAGATGGTAAAGCTCTTGCTGTTGTAGAAGCTAAACGAACTAGCAAGGATGCCGCCCTCGGTCGAGAACAGGCCAAGCAGTATTGCCAAAACATTCAGAAGCAAAAAGGTGGAGAGCTGCCGTTTTGCTTTTACACCAATGGTCTGGAAACCTTCTTCTGGGATCTGGACAACTATCCCCCGCGCAAGATAGTCGGCTTCCCGACCCGTGATGACCTGGAGCGCTTCCAATACATTCGCCGCAATCACAAGCCCCTAACTCAAGAACTGATCAATACTGATATTGCCGGGCGGGATTATCAAATTAGGGCCATCCGCTCTGTATTGGAAGCCATAGAGCAGAAACAACGCGACTTCCTGCTGGTCATGGCTACCGGCACCGGCAAAACCCGTACCTGCATTGCTATGGTTGATGCCCTGATGCGCGCCAGCCACGCCGAAAAGGTTCTCTTCCTTGTTGACCGCATCGCCCTCCGCGAGCAGGCGCTGGCCGCCTTCAAGGAACATCTGCCCAACGAGCCCCGGTGGCCCAATGTCGGGGAAAAGCTCATCGCCAAGGATCGTCGCATCTATATCTCGACCTATCCTACCATGCTCAACATTATCCGGGATGAGTCGCAGTACCTCTCCCCCCATTTCTTTGATTTCATCGTCATCGACGAAAGCCACCGCTCCATTTACAACACCTACGGCGAGATTCTCGATTATTTCAAGACCATGACTCTGGGGCTCACCGCCACCCCCACCGACATCATCGATCACAACACCTTTCAGATCTTCCACTGCGAAGACGGCCTACCGACCTTTGCCTATACCTTCGAAGAGGCGGTCAATAACGTGCCGCCCTACTTGAGCAGCTTTCAGGTGATGAAGATCCAGACCAAGTTCCAGATGGAGGGGATCAGCAAGCGTACCATCTCCCTGGAAGACCAGAAGAAGCTGCTGCTGGAAGGCAAGGAGATCGAAGAGATCAACTTCGAAGGCTCCCAGCTGGAGAAGCAGGTCATCAACAAGGGCACCAACGCCCTGATTGTCAAGGAGTTCATGGAGGAGTGCATCAAGGACGGTAACGGCGTGCTCCCCGGCAAGACCATCTTCTTCTGTTCAACCAAGGCCCACGCGCGCCGCATGGAAGAGATCTTCGACAAGCTCTACCCCCAATACAAAGGCGAGCTGGCCAAGGTGCTGGTCTCCGATGATCCTCGGGTCTACGGCAAAGGCGGTTTACTTGACCAGTTCACCAACAACGATATGCCACGGGTGGCCATCAGTGTGGATATGCTCGATACCGGCATCGATGTGCGCGAGATTGTCAACCTGGTCTTTGCCAAGCCGGTCTATTCCTACACCAAATTCTGGCAGATGATCGGGCGCGGCACCCGCCTGCTGGAAACCAGCAAACCAAAACCCTGGTGTACCGAAAAGGATGTCTTCCTGATTCTCGATTGCTGGGATAACTTCGAATACTTCAAGCTGACGCCCAAGGGTAAGGAACTGAAACCACAGTTGCCATTGCCGGTGCGGCTGGTGGGCTTGCGTCTCGATAAGATCGAAAAGGGTATCGACATTGAGCAACCAGCCATCACCGAGCGCGAAATCGCCAAGCTGCGCCAACAGATCGCCGAACTGCCGCAAACTTCCGTGGTCATCAAGGAGGCAGCCCCCGCCCTCAGCAGGCTGGAAGAAGAAAACTTCTGGATTACCCTCAACCACCAGAAACTGGAATTTCTGCGGACCGAGATCAAGCCGTTATTTCGCACCGTTTCCGAGGCCGACTTCAAGGCCATGCGATTCGAGCGAAATCTCTTGGAATACTCACTGGCGAAACTCTCCGAAGAAAAGGAAAAGGCCGATACCTTAAAAGCCGGCATTGTCGAACAGATCAGCGAACTGCCGCTCTCGGTCAACTTTGTCAAAGCCGAAGAGGAGTTGATCCGCGCCGCCCAGACCAACCATTACTGGGCAACGAGCGACCCAAGCGACCGGGAAGATGCCCTCGACGAACTGAGCGCCAAACTAGGCCCCCTGATGAAATTCCGGGAGCAAGGAGTCGGCCCTGGCCCGGTTAATCTCGATCTCACCGACACCCTGCATCACAAGGATTGGGTAGAGTTCGGACCGCAACACGAGTCGGTCAGTATCAGCCGCTACCGCGAGATGGTCGAGGCCCTGATCACCGAGCTGACCGAACACAACCCGGTGCTCTTGAAAATCAAGAACGGCGAAGAAGTAACCCCGGAAGAGGCCCATGCCCTTGCCGATCTCCTGCACGACGAGCACCCGCACATCACCGAAGACCTGCTGCGCCAGGTCTACAAAAACCGCAAGGCGCACTTTATCCAATTCATTCGCCATATCCTCGGCATCGAAATCCTGAAGAGCTTCCCCGATACGGTCAGCGAGGCCTTCGAGCAGTTCATCAGGCAGCACAGCAATCTCAGCAGCCGCCAGCTGGAGTTTCTAAATCTCCTCAAAAACTTCATTGTCGAACGCGAGAAGGTGGAAAAGAAAGACCTGATCAACGCCCCGTTTACGGTTATCCATCCCCAGGGGATTCGTGGCGTATTCAGTCCGGCGGAAATCAACGAAATATTACAGCTCACCGAGCGGTTGGCGGCCTGATGATTTTTAACCATGAGGTAAGCGAGCTTGCGAGACTCCGAAGACACGAAAAGCACGAAATGGATAAGAGCGACCATTTTCCCGGCGCCGGAAAAATGGCCTGGAAGCCTGAGTTCAAATCTGGCGAATTCGCCATAATTAAACTGGAGAAACAGTATGGCTAAGAACAGGAAAATAGAAGTTCGAGGCGCCGAGATAACCGTTGTTAATAATCAAGAGCAGGATTTTATTTCCCTTACAGATATTGCAAGGTACAAAACAGATGACACCAGCGCTGTTATAGGCAATTGGATGCGCAACCGGAATACGATTGAGTTTTTAGGGATTTGGGAGTCCCTATATAATCCAAATTTCAAACCCCTCGAATTCGAGGGGTTTAGAAAACAGGCGGGGCTCAATGCCTTTACCCTTTCTCCTCAGAAATGGGTAACGACCACAAGTGCCATTGGTTTTATTGTTAAATCAGGCAGATATGGAGGCACATACGCCCATAAGGATATTGCTTTCAAGTTTGCCAGTTGGATCTCTGTCGAATTTGAACTCTACGTTGTTAAGGAATTTCAACGCTTAAAAGAAGAAGAGCAAAAGCAGCTTGGATGGTCAGCCAAGCGAGAGTTGGCCAAAATCAATTACCGCATCCACACCGACGCCATCAAGACAAACCTGATCCCACCTGAGCTTACGCCGAAACAGATCAATGTAATCTACGCCAGCGAGGCGGATTTGCTGAACATGGCCCTGTTCGGCAAAACCGCGAAACAATGGCGAGACGAAAATCCAGACAACAAAGGCAATATTCGCGACGAAGCCAATGTCTCCCAGCTTGTCTGCCTGGCCAATCTTGAAACCCTGAACGCCCATTTCATTCATCAGCGACTGCCGCAGGCCGAGCGCCTGAAAATCTTGAATCAGACCGCCATTCACCAGATGAAAATCCTGCTTGCCGACAAAGTCGTCAAGCAGCTGGAGGGAAAATAACATGCTACAAAACAACCCCGAACTCAAAAGCAAGATCGACCAGCTCTGGAACAAGTTCTGGAGCGGGGGCATCTCCAACCCGCTCACCGCCATTGAGCAGATTACCTACCTCTTGTTCATGAAACGGTTGGACAATCTCGATCTGGAGCAACAATCAGCCGCCGAATTTACCGACGAAAAATATACCTCCAAGTTCAGTGGGGTCTGGATTCCGCCGGAACACCGGTCAAAGATCGATGAGGCAAAAACGGATAAAGAAAAAGAAGAACTCACCAAGCAACTGGGGATTGAAAGAAACACCCTGCGCTGGAGTGAGTTCAAGCGCAGGCAGGCCGAAGAGATGCTCCAGCATGTCCAGAACAAGGTCTTCCCTTTTTTAAAGGACATGAACGGCGCCCAGTCCAACTTCACCCACCATATGAAAAACGCCGTCTTCATCATCCCCAAACCGGCCCTGCTGGTGGAGGCGGTCAAGACCATCGACGAGATCTTCGAGATCATGGAGAAGGACTCCGGAGAAAAGGGCCAGGCCTTTCAGGATATCCAGGGCGATGTCTACGAAATGCTCCTCTCCGAGATCGCCAGTGCCGGTAAGAACGGCCAATTCCGCACCCCGCGCCATATCATCAAGCTGATGGCCGAACTGGTGCAGCCGAAACTGGGCCACCGCATCGCCGACCCGGCTTGCGGTACCGGCGGCTTCCTGCTCGGGGCGTATCAGTATATTGTCACCCAGCTCGCCATTAAGGCCGGGACAAAAGATCTGCCGACCGATGAAGACGGCTTTGTCCGCACCTCGGTCGCAGCAGCGCTCACCGAGAAAGCCCAGCAAATTCTGCAGAATACCTTGCAAGGCTATGATATCGACTCCACCATGGTCCGCCTGGGGCTGATGAACTTGATGATGCACGGTATCGGTGAGCCGATGATCGACTATAAGGATACCCTGAGCAAGAGCTACAACCAGGAGGGAGAATACGACATCGTCATGGCCAACCCGCCCTTTACCGGCAGCATCGACAAGGGTGACATCAACGAAAACCTGCAACTTGCCACCACCAAGACCGAGCTGCTCTTTGTTGAGAACATTTACCGGTTGCTGAAGAAAGGCGGCACCGGCTGCGTTATTGTTCCCCAGGGAGTGCTGTTCGGCTCCGGCAAGGCCTTTAAGCAGTTGCGCCAGACCCTGGTCGAGCGCTGCGACCTGAAAGCCGTTATCACCATGCCCAGTGGAGTGTTCAAGCCCTATGCCGGAGTCAGTACCGCTGTTCTGCTCTTCACCAAGGTCTGGGGGCCGAAGGATAAGGTGACCCAACCGGCCACCGAACATGTCTGGTTCTATGAGATGCAGGCAGACGGCTATTCGCTGGATGATAAACGCACCAAGCAGGAAGGAAACGGCGACCTGCAGGATATCGTTGCCAAGTACCACGCCCGCAATCCTGAAACTGATTGTGAAGATCGGACAATTACCGATGACCACAAGTGCTTTATGGTGCCTCGTGTCGATATTGAGGGCGAGGGCTATGACCTGTCT
>Ga0102953_1001395_pt1 | contig 15393 bp, 15 predicted proteins | sample SalPon2A_C_D2_MG_FD_78509 | JGI IMG/M metagenome (GOLD analysis project Ga0102953, IMG submission 78509) | Soil microbial communities from South San Francisco under conditions of wetland restoration - Salt Pond MetaG R2A_C_D2_MG | ecosystem: Environmental > Terrestrial > Soil > Wetlands | place... | reverse complement strand
GTTCTCGATCGAGTGGAACGCGAGCAGCCGCTTCAGGTCGTGCTGGAAGAGCGCGTAGACGACGCCGCCGACCGACGAGAGGGCGCCGAGCGCGAGCACGAGCACGCCGAGCCACACGGGCACGACGCCGAGCCAGTCGACGAGCACGCGCACGAGCCCGTAGACGGCGACCTTGATCATCACGCCGCTCATCAGCGCCGACACCGGCGCGGGCGCGATCGGGTGCGCGCGCGGCAGCCAGCTGTGGAGCGGCATCAGGCCCGCCTTCGCACCCATCCCGAGGACCGCTGCGAGGGCGATCGCGACCTGGATCCCGGAGCCGGGCGCGAGCGCGGCCGTGCCGTCGAGCGCGCCCGCGTGCGCTGCGAGCAGGACGGCGACCCAGGTGCCGGCCCCGGCGAGATGGGTGACGGCGACGTAGACGAAGACGCTGCGCCGCGCGCTCCGGTCGGAGCGGCGCACGAGGATCGTCGCCGCGGGCAGCAGCGTCATCAGCTCCCAGCCGGCGAGGAACGTGAGCGGGTCGCGGGCACAGAGCACCTCCGCGAGCGTGAGCACGAACGCGCCGGTGAGGACGCCGAGCGTCCGGCCGCGCGGCCCCGGGTCGAGGTAGCGCGACGCGAAGACGAGCGCGGGCGCCGCGACGACGCCGAGCGTCGCGAGGAAGAAGCCGGTGAGCCCGTCGACGCCGAAGCGCGGCTCGAACGCGCCCGTGAACCCGGAGCCGATCGTCGTCCCCGCCGCGAGCGCCCAGAAGCCGGCGGCGGTGAAGAGCGCCGCGCCCGCGGCCTGCACCGCGAGCGCGCGGCGGAGCGGAAGCGGTGTCGCGGCGGCCACGGTGCCGAGCCCGGTCACGCCGGCGGCGGCGAGCAGGAGGGCGGTCGTCACTCCGCTTCGAGCTCGTGCAGGAGGGACTGCTGCGTCTCGAGCCGCCGGGCGATGATCTCCCGCGCGACCGCGAGCAGGTCGAAGACGCGCTCGTCGGAGACGGAGTAGTAGACGCTCGTCCCCTCCCGGCGAGACGTCACGAAGCCGATGCGGCGGAGCGCCGCGAGGTGCTGCGAGGTGCCGCTCGAATCGAGCTCGAGCTCCGCCTGGAGCGACCCGACCGAGCGCTCGCCGTCACGGAGCAGCTCGAGGATCCGCACCCGTGCCGGGTGCCCGAGGACGCGGAACGTGCTCGCCTTCACCTCGTGGACGGGGCGCGCATTGTGCGGCATTCCCAAACCTTACACGTTTCGAAGAAACGGAGAGAATGTGTGCAGTCGTGTGTGCGCAGCGCTGTTTCCTCCGTCGCGAGCACGTCGACGGGGACGCGGGGCGAGCAGGCCGGTGAAAAGGACGGCCGCCCGACGGCGCAAAGCCGTCGAGCGGCCGCTGTCGCGAGCGCGTTGCCGCGCTCTCCCCTGGTCGTGCCGCAGAGTGTGTCGATTCTGCACCGGGGCGGAGCGCGATGCAATACGTATGAATGCGAACAGCGCCTCGCCGGTGGCTCAGGAGGCCTCGGCCGCGTCGTGCCGGCCGCCGGAACGCCGAAGACGCGGCCGATTCCGGCGGCGACGAGCAGGTCGGCGAGCGGCAGGCCGGTGTGACGGCGAGTGGTTGTCAGTTGCAGTGACGCCGGTCGAGGCGACATGATCGGCGAGTCCATGGGGTCGGGTCCTTTGCATCTGCACCGGCTGACGCAGCCGGACGCCGCTCGGGCGCTCGCGGAGACGCGAACGGCGATCGTCGTCGTCGGCAGCGTCGAGCAGCACGGGCCGCACCTGCCGCTCGGCACGGACGCAGTCGCCGCGCTCGCCGTCGCCGACCGGGTCTCGGAGCGGACGGGCGCGCCGGTGCTCCTGCTCTCGCTTCTCGGTGTCGCGCCGTACCACGCCGCCTGGGCCGGGAGCCTGACGCTGCGGCCGGCGACGCTGATCGCCCTCTTCGTCGACGCCTGCCGCGGTCTCGCCGCCGGCGGCGCGGAGCGGATCCTCGTCGTCAACTGGCACGAGGGGAACACGCCGACGCTCCGGCTCGCCGCCGAGGACGCGCAGCGCGAGTCGAGCGTCCGGGTCGCGATCGCCGAGACGCACGTGATCGCGAACTCGCTGCACCCGGACGAGATGGAGTTCACGCACGCCGGCGCGATGGAGACCGCGGGCGTGCTCGCGTACGACCCGTCGCTCGTCCACGTCGACCGGGCGGCCGAGGCGACCCCCGACGAGGTCGGCGGCCCCGGGCACGACCTCTTCCGTCGGCGCGACGTCTTCCCGATCCTGCGCGACTTCGGGGAGATCGCCCCGACCGGCTGGTACGGCCATCCCGACCGGGTCTCGGCCGAGCGGGCCGCGGAGATCTTCGACGAGGTCGCCGACCACGTCGTCGCCCGCGCCGCCGAGGTGTGGGAGGCGCTGGAGCGATGAGCGGGACAACGATGCGGGCGGTCGTGCTGCGCGGCTGGGACGACCTCGCCGTCGAGGAGGTGCCGCGGCCCGAGCCGGGGCCGGGCGAGGTGCTGCTGCGCGTCGGCGCGTGCGGCATCTGCGGCACCGACCTGAAGATGGTCTCCGGCGGCTTCGAGAAGCGCGGCTGGCCGCCGTCGCTGCCGTTCGTGATGGGGCACGAGTGGGCGGGCGAGGTGGTCGAGCTCGGCCCGGGCCTCGAGGGGATCGACCTCGCGCCGGGTGACCGGGTCGCGGCCGAGAACCATGCCGGCTGCGGTGTCTGCCCGAACTGCAAGGCGGGCCGCTACAACCTCTGCTACCAGGCGGGCCAGCCGGGTCACCGCCTCTACGGTCACACCGCGCAGGGTGCGCTCGCCGAGTACGCCGTCCGGCCGGCGCGTCTTCTCTACCGGTTGCCGCCCGAGGTCTCGGACGAGGCCGGCGCGCTCGTCAACCAGGGCGCGCTGACCGTCCACGCCGTCCGGCGCACCGGGCTCGACCCGGGCTCGACCGTCGCCGTCTTCGGCCCCGGCCTGCTCGGCCTGATGACCGCGCAGGTCGCCCGCGCCTCCGGTGCCTCGCGCGTGATCGTCGTCGGCCGCGGCGTCCGGCTCGAGCTCGCCCGCGAGCTCGGCGCGGAGACCGTCGACTACGAGCAGGGCGACCCGGTCGAGGCGATCCGCGAGCTGACCGGCGGCCGCGGCGTCGACCGCGTCTACGAGTGCGCGGGCTCGCCCGAGGTCGTCGTCCAGGCGATCGGCGCCACCCGCCGCGGCGGGCGCGTCGCCCTCCTCGGCCTCAGCGGCGGCAAGACCGTCGCGCTCTCGCCTGACGCCCTCACGATCGACGAGATCGACCTGATGGGCATCCGCTCGAGCCCGAACGCCTACCCGGCGATGATCGCGCTCATCGCCTCGGGAGCCGTCCGCACGGAGCCGCTGCTGACGCACGTGTACCCGCTCGAGCAGATCGGCGAGGCCTTCGGCGCGTTCGCGCGCCGCGAGGCGATCCGCCCGATCCTCAAGCCCTGAGAGCTCTAGTCGCAGCCGGTCGAGTGCCGGCCGGGAGCGCAGGATTCGCAGGCGCCGCTGCGAAGGCTGCAGTCCGTGCGCAAAACGCTCTGCGTCCTGGCGGGCCTTGCCCTCTGGGCGCCCGCAGCGCTCCCGGCCGCCTCGGCGGCGCCGCCGCCTGCGCTCACAGCGAAGCAGGCGCAGGCGCGGGCCGTCCTCGCGAAGGTGAACGCGCTCGACGTTCGCTTCGGCAAGGTCGTCGACTCCTGGAACGGCGCGAAGATCCAGCTCGCCGCGAGCGAGCGCGCGCTCGCCGCGAACGAGGCCGTCCTCGGACGCGCGCGGAAGCGGAGCCTCGTCGCCGACGGGCGGCTCGCGCAGCGGCTCGTCGCGATCTACAAGGGCGAGGAGCCGACGCTCGTCCAGGTGCTCGCGGGCGCGGCGACGCTCTCGAACCTGATCGACCGGCTCGAGGCCGTGAAGACGATCTCCGCGTACGACCGCCGTGTCGCGGACGACGCCCTCCGGGCGAAGACCGCACTCGCCTCGGCGAGGGTTCGCCTGCGCGCGACCGAGCAGAAGCGGCGCGCGACCGTCGCCCAGCTGGCGGGACAGCGCCGGCAGATCGGGACGATGCTCACCCGGCGCAGGCACCTGCTCTCCTCGATCCAGTCCGAGATCGCGGCGATGAAGAAGCGCGAGGCGGCCCGGCAGGCGCGGCTCGCGGCGGAGGCCCGCGCCCGTCTCGCCCGCGAGCAGGCGGCCCTCCTCGCCCGGCAGGCGGCCGAGCGGGCCGCCGCCGCGCAGGCCGCCGCCCAGCGGGCGAGCGCTCCGGCCACGACTGCGGTCACGACGACTGCGCCGCAGCCGGCGGTCACAACGGCCGCGACGACGACCGAGCCGGCAGCGACGACGGCCGTCCCGTCCGCGGCCACCACGACCGCCGCCGCGTCGGTCGCGCCGCCGGTGCTCGGCCCCGGCCATCCGGAGGCGGCGTCGGTCGCGCTCCGCTACCTCGGCATCCCGTACCGCTGGGGCGGCGACTCGCCCGCGACCGGCTTCGACTGCTCCGGTTTCGTGATGTACGTCTACGCACAGCTCGGGATCCTGCTCCCGCACCAGTCGGCGGCGCAGTACGGCTACGGCACGCCGGTGCCGCGCGCCCAGCTCCAGCCGGGCGACCTCGTCTTCTTCGACGGGCTCAGCCACGTCGGCATCTACATCGGCAACGGCCAGTTCGTGCACGCGCCGGAGACGGGCGACGTCGTCAAGATCTCGCCGCTGACGGAGTTCCCCGGCTCCCGCTACGTCGGGGCGCGCCGCCTCTAGACCGGCTCAGCCGGCGCCGTACTTCTTCGGCGCGGCGCGCTTCTCGCTGCGCCGCTCCTTCAGCGTCTTCTGCGCCTGCTTCTTCGCGGGCTTCTTCGGCTTCTCGGAGTTCTTCATCGCCTCTCCCGTCGGTGGAGGTGAGGGTAGCGGTCGGGCGCCTGCGCGCAGGCGCCCGCGGCACTACGCTCTCGGGACGGTGAGCGCTGTCACGGTGCACCGGCCGACGGGAGCCCTGCTCGTCGAAGGGAAGCGGGTGTTCCCGATCGTGCTCTCGAACCCGCCGCCCGTAGGGCGGCGCGCGCCGAGCGGGAAGTGGCCGCTCGCGGAGGTCGCCGCCGGCGGCGTGAGCTTCCTGCGCACGGGGCGGCCGGACTGGGACGCCGAGTTCGCCGCCGACCAGATCGCCGGGGAGCGGGCGGTCTTCGACGCGGCGGCGGCGCACGGCCTTCGCTGCTGGTGCTGGCTGGGCTCGCTCGCGAACCTGCCGTCGCAGCCGGGGTCGGCGCGGGAGAAGCTGCTCGTGAAGGTCGTGAACGGGCTGAAGGGCCATCCGGGCCTCGGCGTGTGGAAGGGGATCGACGAGCCCGCGAATCCTCTGCGGCCCGGGCGCATCCCGGCCGCCGGGCTCGTGCGCGCCCACCGGAAGCTCCGGGCGCTCGATCCTCATCATCCGGTTGTCGTCACGCAGGCGCCGCGCGGGACGGTCGCCGTCCTGACCCCGTACCGGCCGTCGTTCGACATCACGGGCGCCGACGTCTACCCGGTCTCCTATCCGCCCGGCAAGCATGTCGGCGGCGCGAACCGCGATCTCAGCGTCGTCGGCGACGTCACCGCGAAGATGGTGCGCGCCGCCGGTGCGAAGCCCGTGTGGACGACGCTCCAGATCGCGTGGAGCGGCATGGCCCCGACGAAGCAGAAGCCGGGCCTCGTGCCGCGGTTCCCGAGTCTGCACGACGAGCGCTTCATGGCCTACCAGGCGATCGTCGCGGGCGCGCGCGGTCTCGTCTTCTTCGGCGGGCACATGACCCAGGTCGCGACGCCGGCCGACGCGAAGGCGGGGTGGAGCTGGACGTTCTGGGAGACGGTGCTGCGGCCGCTGCTGGCCGAGCTGACCTCCTCGGCGGTTGCGCCGGCGCTCGTTGCGCCGCAGGCGAAGGCGCGGGTGAAGGCGAACGCGAAGGACGTCCGGCTCGTCGCGCGCCGGGAGGGCCCGTTCCTGTACGTGATCGCGGTCCGCCGGGGCGCCGCCACCGACGAGGTCGCCTTCACGGGACTCCCGGCCGGGATCGCCTCCGGCGCGGTGCTGCACGAGTGGGTGCAGGAGCCGCCGCCGCCCCCGATCGGCGGGGGCAAGCAGGTCTTCCGCACGGTGGCGGTCAAGGGCGGCGCGTTTCGGGACTGGCTCGGCCCGCACGACGCGCGGGTCTACCGCTTCCGGCCGTAGGGCCGGGCGCGGCTCAGCCGGCGGCCTTGCGGGCCCTGAAGTCCTCGAGCGTCGCCTCAGTGGCGGTCGCGCCGACGCGCGTGGCGCCGACCGAGAGGACGTCGAGGAGCGCGTCGAGGGTGCGCAGCGGCCTCTCTCGCGAACTGGGGTCGGCCGTACAGGCCACGCATACACCATCCCCAACAATCTGATCGTCCCGGCCCGGTTGGCTCACCCCAGCAGGGAGAGCGCGCAATCGTCGCCTTCTTCGACTTCAAGCTCGGGCAAACGGGCGTGGCACCTCACGCGATCGAGCTTCACCCGACCCTCGCGTTCCATTGCCTCAGCGGCTGAGACCGGCTACGGCTCGACGATCTTCCAGAACGAGTCCTTACGGGTGATCTTGCCGTTGGCGAACTCGAACAGATCGCAACCCCGCACCTCGATCCGGCTGCCGTCAAGTCCCGTTCCCGTCAGCAGCCACTCTGAGCAACCCCGGTCCCCGGCGACCCAGTGACGATCCTCGCCGTAGTGCGCATCAGGAAGACCCGTGAAGCGGCTCGCGAGCCCATCGCGGACATGCTCCCTCCCCTCCATCCGCTGCCCCCACGGATGCGGCCCACGCGGCATCTCGAGCACACACTCATCGGCAAAGAAGGCCATCACCGCATCGATATCGTGCGCGTTGAATGCCCCCAGCAAACGCTTCAGCGTCTCGACGGTAACACCGCCACCAGTCGTCGATTCCATCCGCACAACCCCCTGTCGCCCGTCGTCTTGGACGAACTGCCCGACCTCAGCACACCATCCCACGAACCTGAGACATGCGTCCCGCAGGCCGGGTCTTGCATCCTTCGCTCGGAACGAAGGATGATCGCACAAGCGGATGCATCGAGTGGCGATCTCGGGCACGCAGAATGGGTGCAACAGCTCGAACTGGAAGATCCAGCAGACGCAGGAAGCCGCGAACAAGTTCCAGGGAGGACATGTCGGACGCGAGGGCCGTTCTTGTACCGGTTCTCGTACCGATCTCAGGTGGCCACACCGCATCCGAGATGCACCGGCATGCCGAAGCCATCCCGGTTCGACCCTGCCTGACCTCGGTCGTCAGACCTTCAAGACCGGTGAGGTCGTGTAACCCACGGCTGGGTAGGGTCGACCCCTACGCCGTTCCGTGTCGAAGCCGTCTTCATGTGCGACTTGTCAATTCACTTGCCAACGACTCAACTGCAACGGTTGGGATCTGTCCCGAGAAGGGGATCGGCGGGCATCGGAAGCTCGTCGAGGATCCCCGTCGGGTCGACGACCGGCTGAGGTGACGGTGGCGGCGGTTCGTCGGGGTCGTCGAGGTGCTCGCCCGGCTCGGAGAAGTCGGTCTCGACGATCGGCTGCAGGTCGGGGACGACCGACTCCCCGCCGGGAGGCTCGCGCTCCGGCGGCTCGGGAGCGGGCGGGAGGTCTTGCGCCAGCTTGCGCTGGTACGCCATCTCCTCCGGGCTCTCGAACAGGTCGTGGAGCTCGGCCGGGGTGGGCGGATCGTAGGGGAGGTGCCCGCCCGGCGAGTCGTTCAGCTCGTTCGGCTCGGGCGCAGCCGGAGTCTCGTCGTCGGGCATCGGTTCCTCCTCAGGCGGTCGCGAGGGCCTTCAGGCGTCTGCCGAGCGCACGGAGTGCCGCGGCCGCCTTCGTCGTGGATGCAGCGAGCGTCGACAGCAGCCGGTCGGGCGCGGCCGCCGCGCCGAGCTTCGTCACGGCGGCGCTCTGGGCCGAGCCGAGCGGGTCGCCGGCCGCCGAGCTCAGCTGCTGCCGGAGCGCCGTCAGGTCGGCCGGGAGCGACCCGAGTGCCGCGGCGGCGGAGTCGGCGAAGGTCGCTGCCGCTCCGAGCTGGCGCGCCGTCCAGGCGGCGCTGCCGGCCGCCGCAGCGCCCTGCGCGCGCTCGAACGAGCGCCGGAAGGCGGTGACGAGGCCGATTGCCTTCCCGTCGTCGGCGAGGAACGCCGTCGCAGCGTCGACGAGACCGGCCGGGACGCCCTGGGCCGCCGGGATCGCCGGGAACGCGGGCGTCGCGGGGGTCACGAGCGCCGTGTAGTGCTTGTCGGGCGGGTCGGCCGCGTTCCGCCCCCACTCGGCCCCCGCGATCCGCGCAGCGCCCCCCATGCCCATGGTGAGCGGCAGGAAGAGCGCGCCGCCCGGGACCGAGGCCAGGCCCGCCGAGACGAGCGCCTCGAACTTGCCGAGCGTGTCGTAGGCGTCGACGTAGCGGTTGGAGAGGTCCTTGTAGCTCTCGAGCTCGGCCCGGACGTCCCACACCTTCTTCCAGCCCTGCCGGAGCTCGCGCTGGAGCCGCGCGTGCGTCTTCGCCTGCTCTGCCTGGGCGATCTTCTTCTGCTCGAGCGCGTGGTCGATCGCGGCTCGAGTCTGGAACGTGAAGTGGGTGAAGACGGCCTTGCGCAGCCACGGCTTGTGCAGCAGCACCGGGAGCTGCCGCAGCTCGAGGGTGAGCGCCTTCCGGCCCACCTGCCGGAGCATCGCGTCGGTCTTCTTCGAGCTCGAGCCGGCCGCCGGTGGAGACGCCGGCGACGAGGTCTTCGTGCAGGTGGCCGGGTGCTCGCCGGTCGTGTCCGTGACCGCCGTGCATGTGGTCGACCCCATCGCGATCGTCACCGTGATCTTTCCGTTCCAGCCGCCGTAGTCCACGTCTTCGTGGCAGCCGCCCGCGACGCCCACGTGGAGCCAGATCCGGGCGATGTAGATCGTCGAGCTGCCCGCGCCGGAGGTGGCGACCGGCGGCAGCATGAAGGTCTTGCAGGCGGGGTAGCCGTCCGGAGGCTCGACGGCCCAGTGGAAGACGGGCTTTGCGGGAGCGTTGCCGACGTCGATCTGGTACTGGATGTAGTGGTCGGGTACCTCCGCGGCCGAAAAGCCGCCGCGCCCGATCGTGTCGACGCTGACCGGAGGAGCGGAGCTCGACGGCCGCGCCGCCTGCGCCGCCGGGGCGACGAGCGACCCGAAGAGCACGAGCCCGGCGAGGAGCCGGAGCGGCGGGAGGACTCCCATGCCCGGCTGCTTACCACCGGGTCCGGGTCGCCGGGAATACGTAGGCGGTACGTATTCGGGGACGTCGGGCCGGACCCGTCACGGCGCGGGAGGGAGAGACGCCTTCTCGGCGGCCTTGCGGATCCGGTCGAGGGCGGTGCGCATCCGTCCCACGCGGGCGGCTGCGACCTTGCCTCGGGGGCGGTCTCGGGTGACCGGGTTCAGCTTCTGGAACTGGACGTGCATCTCGCCGAGCGTTCGTAGCACGGTGTCGGCGTGTAGACCTGCGACGTGCGGCCAGTGTGTGGCCGCGATCTTCAGTAGCGCGCGCGCCGCCTTGCGGTCGTCCGCCACGCCGCCGGTCCCAGGCGACGGGCCCGCGTCCAGCTTGTCGGCGATCCGCCCGAACTGCTGGATCGCGTACCGAGCGTCCGCCGAGGGCTTCGCCGAGCTGTGCTTCAGAGACGCGGCGGCGGCGCGCAAATCCCCGCGCGGAGTCGCGTTGCCGAAGAGACTCGTCCGATCCGTGCCGTCGAGCACCTGGACGGCATCCTCGAGCTTCAGGAACGCCCTGGCCCAGCCTTTCGGCAGGCTGAGCGCGACGTCGGTGTCCATGGACGTGTACGCGTCGAAGGTCACCTTGTGGAAGGCCTGGTCCGTGACCCTCTTGCCGGCGGCAAGACGCTTCTGGAGCCAGGCCAGGCGTGCGTCCAGCTTCTTCAGAGAGGCTGCGAGCTTCTCGGCGCGCCGCACGGCGTCCGGCTTCGCGGTCGCGGTCGGCTTGGGCTGCTGCGATCCCGCCCCAGTCGCGTCGCACTGCCCGTTGAGCGGGCCGGTCGTTCCGACCGTGCAGGTGATCGCGCCCATGAGGATCGTGACCGTGATCGTGCCGTCGAAGGAGTCCGAACCGCCCTCTTCGGCGTCCGGCGGGCATCCGGCTGCCGTGCCGATCTGGAGGTGGATCTGGCTCGCGTAGGTGGTGGTGCCGCTGATCTTGAAGATCTGGTTCTCGGCCTGCGTGAACGTGTTGCACGCGGGATAGCCCGGTGGGGCATCGACCTTCCAGGCGAAGGTGGGCTCCGACGGCGGGTTGTCGACGCGGGTGCTGAACCAGAGCTCGTGGACCGGAACGCCCGGGCCGCGGGCGGCGGCGAGCGGATAGGTGGCGAATCCCGGCGGGAAGCTCAGGTTGCGAGGCTGCGCCGCCGCGGCGGGGACCGCCATGGTGGTCGCGAGCACGAGCCCGGCGAGCAGGCGGCGGGTCGTGAATCCCATGTCCTGGGTACCTACCAGGCGTCCGGGCCGCCCGGAATACGTAAGCGCTACGTATCGGCGTTCTCGGGGAGCTCGCCGAGGCGCTCGCGCAGGGCCGCGCGGCCGCCGACGCCGAGCTTCTCGAAGACGTGCTCGAGGTGCTTCTCGACCGTGCGTGCGGACACTACGAGCCGGTCGGCGATCTCGCGGCTCGTCAGCCCCTGCGCGGCGAGCGTCGCGATCTCGTGCTCCCGGGGGCTCAGCGTCGTTCGTCCGTCGAGCGCGAGCAGGGCCGGCGTGCGTGCGCCCTCGCAGCGTGTCGCCAGCGCGGCGGCGCGCAGCCGCAGGGCCTGCGCCCGCTGCGCCTCCCCGGCGGCGCCGAAGCGCGCCGCCGCCACGACGGCCGCCTCGGCGGCGGCGAGCGTCGCGCCGAGCCGCCCGAGCTCGTCGGCGCTGTCCTCGAGCGGCTCGGCCGAGGCGCCGGCGAGCGCCTTCGCATGCCGGGCGAAGGCGCCGACGAGGTCGCTGTCGCTCGCCTCCGCGAGCCGTGCCAGCCGGGGTGCGGCGAAGTGCGCGTCCCCGAGCCGGGCGAGATCGTGCAGCGCCTGCGCTGCGAGCACGACGATCCCGGCCTGCTCCGCCGCCCGCACGGCCTGCGTGAGCAGCCCGTGCGCGGCGACCCGGTCGCCGCCGGCAACCGCCGTCCAGGCGCGGCCGGCCTCGACGAACGCGTCGAAGAGCCGCTCGGGCGGGGCGCCGAGAGCGTCCGCCTCCGCGAGCGCGGACACCGCGGCCGCGTGATCGCCCGCGAGCGCGGCGGCCGCCGCGAGGCCGCCGAGGTTCCAGCGGAGCAGGCCCGGCTGGCGGAGCTGCCGCTGGAGCGCCGCCCCCTCCTCGAAATGCCTCGCGGCAGTGGCGACGAGCCCCTGGGCAAGCGCGGCCCGGCCGAGCAGGAACGTCCACCGCGCGCGGCGGAACGGCTCGCCGGTGGTGAGAGCCGTCTCGTAGCCGGCGCGCGCGGCCGCCGCCGCCTCCTCGAGCCGGCCCGCCTCGAGCAGGGCGACCGCCCGCGCGATCGACGGAAAGTCCCGGTGGCGGCCGACGAGCGGATACGGGGGCGGCCGGTCCGCGGCGAGCGTCTCGTCGGCGACGGCGAGCGCCTCGCGCGTCCGCCCGGCGACCGCGAGCGACATCGTCGCAACGATCCCGGCTCCGACCCGGCTCTCCTCGGAGCCGTGCCGGAACGCCGGTTGGACGAGCTCGAGTGCGGCGCGGGGCTCCCCGCAGTGGAGCCGCAGCCAGGCCTCGTTGACCGCGACCGCCTCGGCAGCGCTCGTGCCGGCGAGCGCCTCGGTCGCCTCGGCGAGCACGCGCAGTGCCTCGTCGCGTCGTCCGAGACCGAAGAAGAGGTTGTCCGCGCGCGCGTTCGCGGCCTCCGCCCGCAGGACGTCGTCGAGCGAGCCGGAATCGATCGCAGCGAAGGTGTCCTCGGCCTCCTTGCGCCGGCCCCGCTCGTCGAGCAGACGCCCGAGCAGGAGGCGCGTCTCGCCGCCGGCTCCGGCCTCGACCGCCGCCGAGGCGAGTCGCAGCGCGAGCGAGGTGTCACCGGCGTGCGCCGCCTGCCGTGCCGCCTCGAGCAGCAGGCGGTCGTCGAGCGCTCCGCCGCCGTCGAGGCGCCAGGCCGCCAGCCGGAGGACGTCGCCGCGGCGGCGCGCTCCGGTTCGCACGAGCAGCCCCGCCAGCTCGAGCTCGATCGCGAGCGCCCGGCTCTGCGGCATCCGGCGGCGGAGGAACTCGCCGTAGAGCGGATGCGAGAGCCTGACGGGCCGCCGCCGTCCGTCGGCTGCGACCTCGATCAGCCCGCTGCGCTCGAGCGCCTCGATCCGCTCCGCGTCCGCCGGGTCCGTGAGCGCCGAGAGCCCGAGCGAGTCGGCGACGGCGAGGGTCTCGAGCACGCCCCGGTCGGCGTCGCCGAGCCCGTCGAGCCGCAGCTGGAGCAGCTCGCCGAGCTGCCGGGGCGGCTCGAGCGTCCCGCGCAGGACCCAGACGCCGCGCTCGTTCGCGAGCGCGGCGCTCGCCGTCGCGCTGCGCAGCAGCTCCCGGAGGTAGAGCGGGTTCCCGCGAGACAGCTCGAACAGGCGTCCGGCCGCGTAGGCGTCCACGACGCCGCCGAGCGCCGCCGCGGCGAGCTCGACCGTGGCACGGGAGGAAAGCGGCTCGATCTCGATGCGCTCGACCAGCCCGTCCTTCCACAGCCGGACGACGGGGTCCGGCGCCGGCTCGTCGGTCCGGACGGTGGCGACGACGAAGACCGAGCGCGCCGCGGTGACCTGGTGGACGATCACCGCCGAGACCTCGTCGAGGAGATGCGCGTCGTCGAGGACGAGCGTCGGACGGCGGCCTTCCCCGAGGGCCGCGAGCGCCTCGATCGCGCGGCGGATGCCTGCGGCGGTGGGCGCCTCCTCGCCGGGAGGAAGCAGCGCCGCAAGCGCCGCGAACGGGATCGTCGCCGCCGGTCTCGACGCGACCGCGGTGGAGGTGGCGAATCCTCTCCGCGCCGACTCCTCCGCAAGCTCGCGCGCCAGCCGCGTCTTCCCGGTACCGGGCTCGCCGGCGAGGACGACGCCGCCCGTGTCGTCCCGCTCGAGCTGCGCGACGGCCGCGGCGAGTTCCTCGTCGCGGCCGACGAGAGGCCAGGGCCCCGGCGAGGCGGGAGACGTGCGCACGGCGGCGCTTGCCACAGCCGAACGATACGGGGTCCGATGCGAATTGCCAGCGGCGGATACGTATCGGCTACGTATTGACCGCCTGTCCGGACGGAGCAATCGTGGCGGCGAGCTGCGGCGACACCCCCAGCCGCCACGAGAGGAGGCCGGGCGATGATGAGCGAGGACACAGGGTCGGAGCCCCCCGCCTGCGACGGCGCCGAGACGCGCCCGGACCCGGAGGTGGGGGAGTGGGGCGAGCTCATGAGGAGCCTCGAGGAGACGCGGAGCATGATCGAGCCCGCCCGCAAGCCCGACGAGCCGCCCTCCGACGGCTGACGGAGGTCGCGCCGGGAGCGGCGGGACTCAGCACCTTGTTCGGCACCCCATCGAGGTCCGGGACTGATCGCGTCGTCTCGGCAGCGCGGTAGCGTGGCGTCGTGGACCCCAGGCAGCTCCTTGCGCGGCTCGCTCGAGGGGATGTCGCGAACGTGTCGTTCTCGGACATGCGGCGTCTGGTGGAGGCGTTCGGCTTCGAGCTGAGACGAACGAGCGGGAGTCATCACGTGTTCGTCCACGCGGAGGTTCGCGAGCTCGTGAACCTCCAGGAGGTTCGCGGTCAGGCAAAGCCGTACCAAGTCCGCCAGTTCCTTCGTCTGGTCGAGCGGTACGCTTTGCGTATGGAGGGACGGCGCTGAGCGACTATCACATCAACGTCTTCTACAGCGACGAAGACGGCGGCTACATCGCCGACATTCCCGACCTCGAGGCGTGCTCCGCGTTCGGTGCCACCGCTGAGGAGGCCCTCGCGGAGGTGGAGAAGGCGAAGGCCGCGTGGCTCGCTGCAGCCCGCGACGAGGGGAAGTCCGTTCCCGAGCCTCGCTACCGGCCGGCCATCTACGTCCGGTAGGCAGCTCGGTCAACGCCGCTCGGCACGACTGGAGTACGTCCTGTTGTCTGTATAGGATACAGAGATGGACGGCGGCCTCTCCCCCTCGCCGGTCATCGTGGCGGATGTCTTCGAAGAAGGCAGCGGTGTCCCTGTGAGCCTTCAGCGTCTCGGTGCTCAGGTCGTCGTCGAGCCGCTGAGCGCTGGCGACTACCGGATCTCGGGGGGCGCGCTGGTTGAGCGAAAGACCGTGGCAGACCTCCACGGCTCGCTCGGTCGCGGTCGGCTCTGGTCGCAGATCGGCCGTGTCCGGGACGCAGCGGCGCTCCCGTTCCTGTTCGTCGAGGGTGCGGACATCGACGACGGTCCGCGACACCCCAACGCGATCCGCGGCTGCCTGCTCGCGATCGCCGATCTCGGTGTCGCAGTCGTCCGCTCCCGCGATCCAGCCGACACGGCTCAGTGGCTGCATCGGCTCGCCGTCCGCCAGCAACGGCGGCAACGGGCATCGACGCCGACCCCGAGGCGCCGAGTCCTGCCCGCGGGGCTGTCCGTGCTGGCTGGTGTTCCGGGTATCTCCGACACGACAGCGCGTGCGCTGCTCGAGCGGTTCGGAAGTGTGCAGCGGCTTCTTGCGGCCGGACCGGCCGAATGGGCTGAGGTGAACGGTGTCGGGCCGGTCAGAGCTCACGCGCTCGCGGAAGCTCTACTCGATCACGGCAAGGTTGGTGAGCGAGCTGCCTAGCGAACAGATGGTCTCGCCCGTCGCGGGGCGGGAGACGAGGTGCCGAACGCGGGAGCGGGCCCGCGCGCCTGAGGAAGCGGCGAGTTACAGGGACTTCAACGGGAGCGACGGGACTCGAACCCGCGACCTCCGGCGTGACAGGCCGGCGTTCTAACCAGCTGAACTACGCCCCCCAGGGCGGTGCCTAGTGTAGCCGGGCCGCGCGGGCGCCGGTACGCCGTCTAGGCTCCGCGGGTGACCCTGACCACGGTGGACTGGATCGTGCTCGGCGTCGTCGGCCTGTCGGCGCTCGCCGGGCTGCGCCGCGGGCTGATCGCGAGCGGGCTCTCGCTCGCCGGGCTCGCCGCCGGCGCCTACTTCGGTTCGCGCTACGGTCCGCACCTGCTCCACGGCGGGGCCGTCTCCGCCTGGACGCCGATCGCCGCGCTCGCCGGTGCCGTCGTCGGGGCGATGGTCCTCCAGGCCGTCGCCGGCATCGTCGGCTCCTTCTTCCGCGGCGGGCTCAAGCTGACGCCGCTCCGCTTCCTCGACTCGGCCGGCGGGCTCGTCGTCGGCGCCGTCACCGGGCTCGCACTC
>Ga0102953_1001393_pt1 | contig 15399 bp, 13 predicted proteins | sample SalPon2A_C_D2_MG_FD_78509 | JGI IMG/M metagenome (GOLD analysis project Ga0102953, IMG submission 78509) | Soil microbial communities from South San Francisco under conditions of wetland restoration - Salt Pond MetaG R2A_C_D2_MG | ecosystem: Environmental > Terrestrial > Soil > Wetlands | place... | reverse complement strand
GTTTTCGGTGGCTATAGCGTAGGGGTCACACCTGTTCCCATCTCGAACACAGAAGTTAAGCCCTACAGCGCCGATGATACTGCACGGGTAACTGTGTGGGAAAGTAGGTCGCCGCCGAAATTTATTTGAAAAGGCCCGTCTCGCAAGAGGCGGGCCTTTTTGTGTTTAATGTATGTTAGGTCAATTCTTCCCGGGCCTCAATCTCCTGATCCCTGATCCCTGATCCTATTTCTTCAGTTCGATACCAAAGGATTTGATCTTGCGGTGAAGGCTGGAGCGTTCTATTTCTATGGCCTCGGCGGTCCGGGAAACGTTCCAATCGTTTTCCTCGAGTTTCTGCACCAGAAAATCTCTTTCGAAATCCTCTCTGGCTTCCCTGAAAGTGGCACCCTGCGCCGCCCAGGAGGGCGTCGATTGAGAGGGGGCTCCTCGCCTGCTTGAGAGGACCGGGGGCAGGTGCTTCTCGGTGATAATCGTGTCGGGAGTCATGATGACCAGACGCTCGATTATGTTTTTTAACTCCCGGACGTTGCCGGGCCAAGAATATCGCGCAAGAAATTTAATTGCCTCGGGGGTCAGGGTTTTTGTTTCCCGGCTTTCCTTGCTACAGAAAAATTCGAGGAAGTGCTGGGCCAGGGAAGGAATGTCTTCGTTGCGCTCCCTCAGGGGGGGGACGTGAAATGGCAAGACGTTGAGGCGATAGTAGAGGTCTTCGCGAAAATTTCCAGCCTCGATTTCCTCTTCCAGGTTCTTGTTGGTCGCGGCGACCACCCGGACATCGACCTCGATGGTGCGGTTGCCGCCGACTCTTTCGAATTTGTGCTCCTGCAGGATGCGCAGGATTTTGGCCTGGGTCTTCAGGCTCATGTCGCCGATCTCATCCAGAAAGAGAGTACCCTCGTGGGCCTGGTCGAATTTTCCCTTGCGCAGAGTGGTGGCGCCGGTGAAGGCCCCCTTCTCGTGCCCGAACAGTTCGGATTCGATTAGCTCCTCCGGTATGGCTGCACAATTGACCTCGACGAAGGGATTGTCGTGGCGGTGCGAGAAGTAATGAATGGCGCGGGCCACCAATTCCTTGCCGGTTCCGTTTTCTCCCGTAATCAGCACCCAACCGGAGGTCGGCGCGGCGAGGGAGATCTGCTCCTTGAGCCTGACGATGGCCGGACTGTTGCCGATCATCTCGTGGTCCTTGGCCAGCTTGGCTTTCAGTGTGCGGTTCTCCTCCTCCAGCTGGCCGATCTTAAGAGCATTCTGGATACACAACAGCACCTTTTCGAGGGACAGGGGTTTTTCGATAAAATCGTAGGCACCGAGTTTGGTCGCTTTCACCGCCGTTTCGATGGTCCCGTGCCCGCTCATCATTACTACCATCAGGGACGGGGAGATTTCGCGAATCCTGCCAAGGGTTTCCAGACCGTCCATTCCAGGCATCCAGATATCGAGCATCACCAGGTCGGGACGGTCTTCTTTGACCAGTTGCAGGCCATGTCCACCATTTTCAGCAAAAATCGTGCGAAAGCCTTCGTCCTGAAGGATTCCCTTGAGGCTCTCGCGGATGCTTTCTTCGTCATCGATAATCAGGATACTTTTCATCGGGTTTCCTTGGAGGGACTGTTTCGGTGCGCCGGTTCGAATCAGGCCGAGAGCTGGTGCCCGCTGACGGGCAATTCAATGATAAATCTCGTTCCCGTCGGATAGTTGTCCTTGACCCGGATGTAGCCGTTGTGGTCCGAGATAATGGTCGAGACAATGGCCAGGCCGAGGCCGGTGCCGGTTTTTTTGGTGGAAAAGTAGGGCTCGAACAGGCGTGGTTTGTCCTCGGAGGGGATGCCGCAACCGGTGTCGGCAACCGTGATGGTTGCCATCTGCAAAGAAGGGTTGTAGCTGGAGGAAACCGTGATTGATCCTTCCTTGTCGATCGCCCCGACGGCATTGTCGAGCAGATTGATCACTGCTCTCTTTAACTGGTCCCGGTCGAGCCGGAAGGCCGGAACCTTCGGGTCACCCTCGAAGGAAAAGGAGATCTCCTTGTGCCCTTCCTGGTAAAGAACCATGGCTTCGGACAGGATTTCGTTAAGATCGTTGGGAACGGGATTGCTGGCAGGCATACGGGCGAAGCTGGAAAACTCGTTGACCAGGTTTTTCAACTCGTCGACCTGTTGGACGATCATGCCGGTGCATTCATCGAAAACCGTGTCGTCCTCCGAAAAACGCCCGAGGTAGCGCCGGCGAAGACGTTGGGCCGAGAGCTGGATCGGGGTCAGGGGATTCTTGATTTCGTGAGCGATGCGCCGCGCTACTTCGCGCCAGGCGGCCATACGTTGGGCCTTGATGAGTTGGCTGAGGTCGTCAAAGACGACGACCGTTCCCATGAATTCATCATTTTCATCCTGCAGGGTAGTGACATTGACCAGCAACGTGACTTTGGTGTCCTGGACCGGAAGGGTGACCTGACGACTGATCGAGGTTTTGCCCGAATCGATGAGCTCCTTGAGAAAATCCTTGATCAGCGGTAGATGTTCGGGGTCGACGACTTCCCGGAAATTTTTCCCGATGACTTTGCGGTTTTTTATCCGCAGCAATTTATCCGCCGATTTGTTGATGGTGGTCAGATTGCCCTGTTTGTCCATGGAGATGACGCCGGCGGTGACGTTTTTCAAAACGATTTCCATGTAGCGACGCCGCTGGTCAAGTTCTAAGTTGGAGGCCTGCAGCTCGCGGTTGGTCGCCTCGATCTCCTGCTGTCCCTTGCGAAGGTCGGTGGTCATCTTGTTGAAGGAATCGACCAAGGTTCCTATTTCGTCGTCGCTGAAAAGGTCGATGTGGACATTGAGCTCACCCTGGGCCACGCGGTTGGTGGCCACGGCCAACTCCTTGATCGGTACGGTAATGCCCCGGGCGAGGTGGAAGCCGAACCAGGTGGCGAGAAAAATGATCACCAGGGCGATGAGCAGCAGGACGATGACGTAGCCCTTCTGGATTTTGCCCTTGAGCATCTTGGTGTTTTTGTACTGCTCGAAGGAGGTTGAAATCTCCTTCATTTTGTTGACCAGCGAATAGGGGACGTAATAGTTGACGACCACTGCCCCGACGACGTCGTTGGGGTTCCAGTTGGAATAGACGGGGACGATGCCGCGGATCAGGTCCGCCTTGCCGATAGGGGTGATGCGGGAGAAACGGTTTCCCTGCAGCGCTTCGCGGATATTGTCCGACCCCGGGTCGGTAAACTCGGCGATCGGTACCTTGGGGTTGGCTGCACGGACAAGCTCTTCGAAAGTCGAAGAGAAGACTTCGACGATCCCGAGATTGTATTCCTGCTGTTTCTGCTGGATCAGTTCCCGAAGTTGCGGAAGATTCTCTTCGTTAAGCAGCTTGTCCTTTTTGATGATGCTTGAGATCTGTTCGGCATAGTACAGGGCGTTGGCAGCGGAATTTTTGTAATAGGTCTGCGCAACTTCCAGGGATTCCTGCAGCGACGATTCGATCTGGTCGTTGAACCAGTTCTCTATGGAGTTGGTGATGAAGCCGGCCGAGACGAAAAAGAGGAGCATGGTCGGTACCAGGGAGAGGGCGACGAAAGCGACCACCAGTTTGGTCCGAAGCCTGGCGCCCGGCACCCCTCGGCGCCGCTCCAGAATCAATTTGAAAAAGTTTCGAAAAACGAGAAAGAGAAAGAGGATGATCAACAGGATGTTGATGTTGATCAGGGCAAGAACGAGAATGCTGTTGGAAAGGGGCAGTTTGGCCGTCAGCTCGAAAACTTCGGTTTCGAATCGGGTGAGAAGAACGATGACGACGACGATGAGAAAGGTGAGAACCCACTCGCGGCGTCTTTTTTTCGTTTCGGCCGTTTTCTGCGCCTGGCCAGCGGAGAAAAACTTCATGCGCGTTCCTCGGCGGTTGAAATCCTAAGTCTTTGATTTTAGGCTAAAGACGGACAAGATTGCAAGGGATACCGAGAAATAAAAAAGGCAGCGCGGGGCTGCCTTTTTTTAAGCAAAATGTTGCAAGGATCGTCAAGCCTTGGAGAGAGCGAGTTCCGAGGCGAAAGCCGGGGCTCCGGTCTTGAGAGCCTGCCGCAGGTCGGCTTCGGTGAATTCGACCAGCTTCCAGCACTCGGGAGACGCGAGCACTTTCTGAACCATCTGGTGGTTGATGTCGTGGCCGGCCTTGAAGGCCTTGATGTGCCCGAGGATGGGGTAGCCGAGGAGGCTGAAGTCGCCGACCGAATCGAGGATCTTATGGCGGACGAATTCGTCCTGAAAGCGAAGGCCTTCGGGATTGAGAATTTTCTCGTCGCCGATGACCACGGCATTGTCCAGCGAACCTCCCCGGGCCAGGCCGTTGGCCTTCAGGTATTCGACCTCCCGCAGGAAGCCGAAGGTGCGGGCCGGTGCCAGCTCCTTGCCGAAAAGCTCGCGGGAAACCTTGACCGAGCGATGCTGCAGTGCGATGCAGGGATGGTCGAAGGCAATGTCGAAAGTGATGCGGAAAAAGCGCGATGGAATCAGGCTGACGCGTTTTTCCCCGTCGATAATCGACATCGGCTTGCGCACGGCCAGGAATTTGCGGCTGCGGGACAGGCTGCTGATGCCGGCGGCGTGCAACATCTCGACGAAGGGCATGGCACTGCCGTCCATGATCGGGACTTCGGGGCCGTCGATGTCGATATGAAGATTGTCGATGCCAAAGGCGGAAAGGGCCGCCATGAGGTGCTCGACGGTGGAGACGGTCAGACCGCTTTTGCCGATAACGGTGGCCAGGCGGGTGTCGACCACGTTGCGGGACAGAGCCTCAATCGAAACGGTTCGTTCGCCGTCGGTCCGATGAAAGACGATGCCGGTTCCCGCTTCGGCGGGTCGCAGGGTCATCGTGATCTGCTGCCCCGAATGCAGACCGATGCCGGAAATCGTCAGGGGATCGGCGATCGTGCATTGGAAAATCATTTAAATCTAAATCCTCCCTGGTATTTAAATATTAGGATACATATAGTTCGTTAACACCAATATGCAAATTGTTTGCCATGGGGCGTGCGCGCAGCCAAGTGACCGAAAATAGGAGGGTTGGTCTGGTCGGGAGGGCAGGTCTGGAGAGTGTGTGTTGCAGATGTGCATGCCGTGGTGTGTTGTATGCGTCACACTCCTGGTCAGAGACGGCCGGAGCGCAGGATGGCGATGGCGAGCCAGAGACCGAGAAAACCGGCAATGGAATAGCCGAGAAATCCGAGAATGGGGAAACCGAAAAGCAAGGGGCCTTTTTCGGTCTGCATGATCAGGGAGGAGCCGACGATCAGCGCGGCGATGAGCAGGCTGAAGGAAAGGCGGTTGCTCGACTTGTCGAGATCGGAAATGAGTTTCTCGAGCCCGCGGTGTTCGAGATCGATTTTGAACTTGTTCCGATTGACCCTGTTGATGAACTCCTTGAGGTCCCGGGGCAGGTTCTTTGCCAGTGCTCCGTAGGCATGCACCACGCGCAGCGCCTCCTTCGATAAACTTGCCGGGTTCGTTTTCTCCCGCAGCAGGTTCGCCATGAACGGTTTGAGGTGGCCGATCATGTTGAATTCGGGGTCGAGGAGACGGCCGAGGCCTTCCATGGTGACCAGGGCCTTGGCCAGCAACATCAGGTCGGAGGGAAACTTGATCCGGTACTCGGTCAGGATTTCGACGAATTCTCCGAGCAGCTTGCCGGAATTGATCTCCTGCAGCGGGATGTCGTAGTAGTCGTCGATGAATTCCGACAGGTCGCGCTGCAGCCTCTTGGCGTCGACTTCCTCCGTGATCTCGCCTGAGTAGAGAAGCAGGTTGATGAGGCGCTGGACATCGCGCTGCAGAACGGCCATGAGCAATTCGGCCAGCTGAAACTTCAGGTCTTCGTCCAGGCGTCCGATCATTCCGTAGTCGAGCATGCAGATGACGTTGCCGTCGAGCACGAAGACGTTGCCGGGATGGGGGTCGCCATGGAAAATGCCGTGGAACAGGACTTGTTTGAGGAAGGCGTCGGCGCCGCGCTGCGCGATGACCTTGAGGTCATATCCGGATTCGACAAGCAGGGGGAGGTTGGAGACCTTGATGCCGTCGATGAATTCCATGGTCAGGACCGCCTCGCCGGTACAGTCCCAATGAACCCGCGGGACGTGCACGGTTTCATCGTCCTCGAACATGATGCCGAAGCGGTCGATGGTGTGACCTTCGCGACTGAAATCCATCTCCCGGTTGATCGTTCGACGGAACTCCTTGACGATGCCCACCGGATCGAAAAGATCTCCGGTCGGGATGTGTCTTTCGATGAGGTAGGCCAGCCCCATCAGGATGTCGAGGTCTGTATCCACCACCTTCTTGATGCCCGGGCGACGGACCTTGACGACGACTTCCTCGCCGTTGAGCAGGCGACCGCGATGCACCTGAGCGATCGAGGCGGCGGCGATGGGGATTGGTCCCAACTCGGAGAAGAGCTCGGAGGATGGATAGCCGAGTTCTCGCTGGATCTGACCCTCGATCTCCTCGAAGGAAATGGACGGAACCTTGTCCTGGAGCTTACTGAACTCCTCGATGAATTCCCGGGGAATGACGTCGGGGCGGGTGGACAGAATCTGGCCGAGCTTGATGAAGGTCGGCCCGAGCTCCTCCATCGCCAGGCGCATTCGTTCGGCCTGGCTCAGGCGTTCGAGCTCCTTGGACGCGGTTCCGAAGGTCACCAGTCGTCGTCCCAGCTCGAGATAGTAGTCGATATTGAGCTGTTCGACGATGTGGCCGAACCCGTACTTGATCAGGATCCCGAGGATGCTTCGGTAGCGGCGGATGGAACGGATGTTGCGGTTGATCCGCGAAAAGGTCAGCATGAAATGGTCTGTCCGCGGGGGTTACTTCCCCAATCCCCTGAGATCCTTCTCCAGCTTCAGGACCTTTTTGCGCAGCTTTTCGAACTCCTCGGCGGTGACGACACCGAGTCGTTCGCAGGTGGCGTGAACTTCCTGCCGGGCGACTTCCGCCAGCTTTTCCTGGTTTTCCCGGGCGGTTTCCCGCATCCGGGTCAGCAGTTCCTTGCCTTCCTCTTCGGTAACGTTGAGACGGGTCTTCAGTTCCTGGATGAGCTCTTCCGTCTTTTTCTGACTGAGGGAAAGGGCTCCCATGCCAGTGAGCAGGGTTTTTTCGATCAGCTCGATCATCGTCTCCTCCCGTAAGTTTGAAGTCATTTTAAGTAGTTAAATAGTAGCACAGGAAACAGTTCTTTCAATCTGCCCCGCTCAGCGCCCTGATTTTTTTTACCTGGGGAATCGTGGCCTCGACGCCGGCGCGAATGGCTTCTGCCGCGCGGTTGAATTCGAGCAGATTGATACCGTCGAGGTTGGGCCGGATCAAAACGTCGATGTGGTTGCGTTCGAGACGCAGGGCATTGATCTCGTTCTCCATGATGGCCACGCTCTGGGCGCAGACCTTGAAGATGCCGGGCGGGCGTCTTCGCGGCGGCGGCGAAGGCGATTTGTCCGTTTCGGCCTCTTCCGGACCGCGGCCCAACAGGTCCTTGAGCAGCCTCTCGACACTCTCCGAGTTGAAGAAGTCGAGCAGACGGCGTTGCCGTTTGGCCGCCGCAGGACCTTCACTGGTGGGAAGAAACGTTTCGGAGGGACGCTTTTCCACCCCGGGGATAGTGCAGACGCCGATAATGGCATCCGCTCCGAGGTCCCTGGCGACGTCCACCGGCACCGGATTGCACAGGCCGCCATCGACCAGGAAGCGGTTGCCGAAAGAGACGGGCGTAAAGATCCCGGGAAAGGCGATGGCCGCCTGCAAGGCCGGCAGCAGGTCGCCTTTTTTGATGATCAGGACTTCCCCGGTTTCTACATCGGTGGCGACGACGGCAAAGGGCAGGCGCAGTTCCTCGAAGGAGCGAACCGGCAGCAATTCAGCCATGAACATCCCCACCTTCCGGCCATCGATGAGTCCAGCCTTGGGCAGGGTCGGATCGATCAAGCGGGCCATCTGTCGCCAGTCGACATTGCGGGCGACGTCCTCGATCTGTCTGACCGGAACCCCCGCCGCGTACAGGGCGCCGATCATTGCTCCGATGGAAGTCCCGGCGACGGTGTCGACACGAATACCTTCTTCCTCCAGGACCTTGAGAACCCCGATGTGGGCCAGGCCGCGCGCCGCGCCCCCTCCCAGGGCCAGGCCGAGTTTCTTTTTTTCTTTTTGCCAGAGCATGGGACCTCGATGGGCAGGAGGTGGGCGAAGGGCGGGCGGGGCGCAAGCCGGCGAAATGGTCCCTTCTCGGTCGAGAGGATATGGCCGACGATCAAAAGTTGAAAACGGGAAAACGAGACCTCAGCGCCGAAAGAGCCAGAGGATGAGCGAAAGCAGGGCGGAGATGAGCAGGCAGGTCCCCAGGGGAAAGTAGAAGGAGAAATTTTCCCGCTCGATGCGAAAATCTCCGGGCAACCGTCCGATCCACGGGACCTTGCCCCCGAAGGTGAGATAGAGGCCCGCTGCGACCAAAACCAGCCCGGCCAGGATGAGGACCTTGCCGGCCGGCATCGGTCAGTTCCTGCTTCCGGGGCAGTACCGCTCCATCTCGGAATAGATGCAGCCGCAGTATTGCTGCCGGTAAAGCCCCATCGCCCTGGAGGTGTCGATCCCCTCGCGCCAGCCGGTACGAAAATCCTCGTAGATGAAGTCCACGCCGTATTCCCGAGAGAGCTCCTCGCCCAGTTCCCGGATTTTATCGTGCTGCTGATAGCGCGAATAGAGCAGGCTGGTGGTGAAGGCCTCGAAGCCTTCCCGGGCCGCAACCCGGGCCGTCTCGCGCAGTCGGGAGTGATAGCAGTAATCGCACCGGAAGCGGGGCTCGGCCGCGACGTTGGCGAGAAACTCCTCGAGCTGGTATTCCTCCCGATAGAGGACATCGAGTTCGACCTGGGCGGAGTATTCCCGCACCGCCTCAAGGCGACGCTGATATTCGCGGTAGGGGTGGATGTTGTGATTGTAGAAAAATCCCGTGACCCGGTGGTTCTGTTCGCGCAGAGTCTTAACGGGATAAATGGCGCAATTGGCGCAACAGACGTGAAGAAGGATATTCATGGTTCGATCCGGGGTTCTTGTTTATGGGACATGCCGCCTCCAGAACGGATTCTACACCATCACAGCGAGAAAACAAAAGGCCTTTCTGGCGGATCTTTGGCGGTTCCTTGCGCTTTTTCGGTCAGTTGGAGTTCTGCAACTCGGTATCGATTCTGTCCCATGCCGGCAACGGCAGGGCAGCCCAGACCTTTCTGGCGATTTTTTCCGCCGCCCGGCCCTCGGTGACCTGCAGGTGGCTTTGCCGCAGAAGGTTCCGGCGCAACCTTTTGAGGTCCGCAAGGTAGCGGTCGAGAATTTCGGCCATGATGCCGCGGTCGACGGGCAGGGCGGCAGAGGAAACGCCGAGATGGGAGAGGAGCAACAGCGCTCGGGCCGTTTCTTTTCCTTCGATCTCGAATGCTTTCCCTTCACCATCCTCCAAAGTGAAGCGGCCCAGAAACTCTTCGCCGACGCTCAGTGGCGGTTCAAAGGCATATTCCCGCAACGGCGGCCGGTAATAGTCGTAGAGGTAGTGTTCCGGGAAGCTGGGAACGCCGTCGACAAAGACCTCGGCAGAGAGGGCGTGCAGCAGTTCACTCTCCTGCGCGGATTTTTCGGGCGCCGCGGATGGCGGTTTTCGGGGTCCGAAAGGTTCCCCGGCCGGTAGCGGCAGGCAGGGGGAGGAGCCGAGCCAGAGGCCCAGTTCTTTGTCGAGCAGGCTCTGGCTGACGCTGTCACCCTTTCCGGCCAGGGAGAGCCGAAGGTTCTCGAGGATCTCGGCAGATGGCAGCGGAAGGCCGTAACGAACCAGGTCCGATTTCAGGGTCCTTCGCGCCGGAAGCTGTTTTCCTCCGCCGACGATTTTCCACATAAAACGGCCAAGAGAGGATCTGGAGAAGAGAAAGAGCCCGTCCTCGCCGATGGCAGCCATTGCTTTTTCATCCAGGCACTGCAGCGTTCCTTCTTCCAGCAGGGCGAAAATCTCGTCGGGCAGATGCAGCGCGAGGGCCCAGAGGCCATGGTGCCCCGCGTTCAGTTCTCGCCGGGGAATCTCTCGTCGTCCGGTTCCGGCGGTCAGGATCGCAGCCTGGTCGGGCCTTCTGGCCTTGATCAGACCGACCCGGACAAATCCCTCCGGCAGGCTGCCCAGGCGGGTCATGGTGAATTGCTCCCGGAGAAGCTCCCGCAAAGGCGATCCGAAATCGGAGGTGAGCCATTCCCCGGGGGTCACCAGGTCGATGGAAGCCTCCTCCTTCGCCAGACCCGACAGATGAAGAAACTCCCAAAACCAGAGAGGCGCCCGGGAGGGAATGGCGAACCGCCGTGTTGGCCAGGAAAGTCGAAGTTGAGCGGTCAGGGCACGCCGGGCGGTGGCGGAAGGGATGCCGGGATTGGCCAGAATGCCCTGGACCGCCCAGGGGCGAACGTCGGTGGAGAGGTCAAACAGGTTGTCCGTCTGGGCCGCGGCCGGCTCCAGGTGTCGCAAGTGCCGCAGTAGGGAAGTCAGCGCCAAGGTCGGCGGCGGGGCGATTTCGACCAATCCTCCGGGGCCGGTGATAAGGCGATCCGGGTGGATCACCAGGGTGTTCGGACCGACGGGAAGCTCGGGCCAGGCCGAGGGCGCTTTTTGCAGGCCGTTTCCCCGGCTCTGAAGAAGAATTTCGAGAAGATGGCCCGAGCGCTCCAGATCCTGGTCGAGACGCAACTGGGTCAGGCGCCTGAACAAGTGGTGAAAGGCGACCGTTACCTCGGTCGGCAGGCAAAGCTCCTCCTCCGACATCCTGAGGGCCGTTCGGGGACCGGCCGGCAGGTTGTCGAGAGCAAAGCGCATCGCTCGCTCGAGACCCTCAGACTGCACGGCCGACGGCAGCAGATCGCCGAGTACCAGGGCCAGCAGACGCACCAGGGTCATCCCGCTCTTGCGCTCCACAAGCGTATCCGGATCAAGGAGAGAGTCGCCGACCCTTCCTTCGCCGAGGGCAACCCGGTAATGGTCGGTCAGCGGAGTCCTGACGGAGGTCAGGGTGCCGTTGCAAAGATTGGCCAGGTAGTGGGCAGTGAGTTGTGCCGGGGACAAGGCCCCGGTGACCGAAAGGACCTTCAGTTCCTCCATGACGATGGCGAGCGACTGACGAAATTCTGCGGCCTGATCACCGGAACCGCCCATGGGCAAGGTGCGGTGCCTGCCGACCCCTTCTTCCCGACTTTCCCAGAAAACGATTTCCTTTGGAGCCCAGGTCACGAAATGCCTCAGGCCGAGGGCGCGAGCGCAGTGACGGCCCTTTTCCACGTCCTGTTCGGCTTCCTGATCGGGAAAGGTGAGAATGCCGCCGGCCATGCAGCTGTCGCGGTTGATCCAGAAGACCAGGGGAGGGTGGAGTTCGCCGCCCTCCGACAACACCGAGGGGAAGGTTTCCACTTTGCGAAAAGGGGAGCGTCCCCGGGCAATGACGGATTCGGCCCAGTATGCCAGTTGTCTGACAAAGAGCTTGAGGGTCGTTTGGTCCATGCGGATACGAGGGGGGCGGTTTGGCAATCCGGGGTGTTTATAGCAAAAGAGATTCGACAATTTAAAAGGGCCGTCACCATGACGGCCCAGGGGGCGTTTCAGCAGGGCTGTGCGTCATTCCCCCATGTCCTTGACGTTAACACAATTGACCCGATTGGCAAAAGTATTTTTGGACCTTGCAGGCGACCATTCCTGGACGGGCACCGCATGGCTTAGCGATCGGGTGGGGAGAAGAGGTTTCCCATGGGCTCTGTGGCCTTCACGGGACGCTGGAAATGGTGAAATGCGAGAGCCGTGGCGGTCCGGCCACGAGGGGTCCGGTTGAGGTAGCCTTGCTGAATGAGATAGGGCTCGATAACGTCTTCGATGGTGTCCTTTTCTTCCCCCACCGCTGCCGCCAGAGTGTCGAGCCCGACCGGCCCGCCGGAGAATTTGTCGATAATGGTCAGCATCACGAGGCGATCCATGTGGTCGAAACCCTGACAGTCGACTTCCAGGCGATTGAGGGAATGATCGGCTATCTCCGTGGTGATGACGCCGGCGCCTTTGATCTCGGCGAAATCCCTCACCCTCCTGAGCAGGCGATTGGCGATTCTGGGGGTGCCCCGACTGCGACGGGCGATTTCCAGCGCGCCTTCCTCTTCGGTGGGGATGGCGAGGATTTCGGCACTTCGTCTGACGATGGTTGAAAGCTCTTCCGGGGAATAGAATTCCAGCCGCGAGATCACCCCGAACCGGTCGCGCAGCGGCGAGGAGAGAAGTCCGGCCCGGGTGGTGGCGCCGACCAGGGTGAAGCGTGGCAGGTCGAGTTTGATGGTCCGGGCCGATGGACCCTGGCCGATGATGATGTCGAGCTGGTAATCCTCCATGGCCGGGTAGAGGATCTCCTCGACGACGGCCGAAAGGCGGTGGATCTCGTCGATGAACAGAACGTCGCCGGGTTCGAGGTTGGTCAGAATAGCCGCCAGGTCTCCGGTTTTTTCGATCACCGGGCCTGAGGTGCTTTTGATATTGACCCCCATTTCATGGGCAATGATGTTGGCCAGGGTGGTTTTCCCCAGTCCGGGCGGTCCGTAGAAAAGGACATGGTCGAGGGCCTCCTCGCGTCTGCGGGCGGCATCGATGAAGATTTGCAGGTTTTCTTTGATCTTTTCCTGGCCGATGTATTCCCGAAGGGCTTTCGGTCGCAGGCTGTTTTCAAAGCCGGCGTCATCCTCGACCATGTCGGCGGTGATCATTCGTTCGGACATAAACCCCGTTCAAGGTTCAAGGTTCAAGGTTCAAGGTTCAAGGTTCAAGGTTCAAGGTTCAAGGTTCAAGGGCTTTAACTGAGAACGTCGAACATTGAACGTTGAACAGTTTCTATTTCACCAGCACCTTCAACGCCCCCTTGAGGATCTCTTCCAGGGGGGTGTCGTTTGAGATTTCCATGGCTTCGAGAACCTTTCGGGCCTGGTTTTCCTTGTATCCCAGGTTGACCAGCGCCGAAAGGGTGTCATCCAGGGCTTCGGCGGCGGTGGAGGGGGACTCGGTCCCGGAAGGCGGCGAGGTCGAAAGATCGAGCTTTCCGGCCTTCTCCTTAAGCTCCAGGATCAGACGCTCGGCAGTTTTCTTGCCGATGCCGGGGATGGAGGAGAGTCGCTTGACGTTGCCCTCCCACAGGGCGCCCTTGAGTTCCCGGGCGGGGATGTTGGACAGGATATTCAGTGCCAGTCGGGGACCGACCCCGGAAACCGAGAGCAGCAGGGCGAAGATATCCTTCTCCTCCAGAGTGAGAAAACCATAGAGGTGAAAGGCATCTTCCTTGACGTGGGTAAGAACGTTAAGGCGGACCTGGCCATCCTCGGGCAGGGCGTAGAAGGTCGACAGGGGGATCATCAGCCGGTAGCCGACCCCTCCCACATCGACGATCAGATGGTCGATCGATTTATAGGCGATGTTGCCGGTAAGAAGGGCAATCATAGAAACCGGTGATCCTTGATGGGTAATCGGTGCGTGGAGAAAGGCGAAAACACTAGCACCTTTTCCGCCCCAATGCTTTTGCCATACGAGTGTTCATGCCGGCGCTGTGGGCGTGGCAGATGGCCGCCGCCAGGGCGTCGGAGGCATCCTCCTGGGCAATTTCCGGTAAGCCGAGCAAGGCCTTGACCATGGACTGCACCTGGGTCTTGTCGGCCCTGCCGTAGCCGACCACCGCCTTTTTTACCTGCAGGGCCGTGTACTCGAAGACGGGCAAATCATGGGCCACTCCGGCAAGCAGGGCAGTCCCGCGGGCGTGGCCCAGCTTGAGGGCCGAACGGACGTTGCGGGCGACGAAAATCTCCTCCACGGCTACCGCTTCCGGGGCGTATTCCCTGATGATTCGTCCCAGGCCGTCGTAAATTTCCTTCAGCCGCGTTGCCAGGTCGTCATCCGCACGGGGGCGGATGACCCCGTTGTCGATATGCAGAAGGCGGTTCCCCAGCTTCTCCACGAGGCCGTAACCGGTAATCCGGGTGCCGGGATCAATTCCAAGTATTCTCATAAAACCAATTTTGAATTTTTAGTTTTGAATTTTGAATTAAAATTTAGAACTCAAAACTAAAAATTCATAACTATGAACTGAATTTTCTACCCCATGATCTTGGTCATCTCCTCGTCGGAGATGTCGAAGTTGGCGTAGACGTTCTGCACGTCGTCGTTATCCTCGAGCTTGTCGATCATTTTCATGAGCTGTTCGGCCGATTTGCCTTCCACCTCCGTTGTGGTGGTGGGAATCATCGTGACTTCGGCGGTTTCAAAGCCCAGATCTTTTTCTTCGAGGGCCTTTCGCACCGCTTCGAAATCTCCCGGGTCGGTTATCACCTCGGTGACCCCGCCCTCGTCCTTGACGTCTTCGGCACCTGCCTCCAGGGAGGCTTCAAAGATGGCATCGAAGTCGGCTCCTTCGTTGAAGGTGATAAGTCCCTTGCGCTCGAACAGGAAGGCCACCGATCCGCTGACTCCGAGGCTGCCGTTGTGTTTGCTGAAGATGTGGCGAACGTCGGCCACGGTACGGGTGCGGTTGTCGGTCATGAATTCGACGATGACCGCCACCCCTCCGGGACCGTATCCCTCGAAGGTGCCTTCCTCGTAATTCACGCCCTCCAGGTCGCCGGTCCCCTTCTTGACGGCCCGGTCGATATTGTCCTTCGGCATGTTTTCGGCCTTGGCCTTGTCGATGGCCTGGCGCAGGCGGGGGTTGGCGTCCGGGTCGCCGCCGCCGATTTTGGCGGCGATGGTGATTTCCTTGATGAGTTTGGTGAATGTCTTGCCCCGCTTGGCGTCCTGGGCTCCCTTGCGGTGCTTGATGTTTGCCCACTTGCTGTGTCCTGCCATGAATATCTCCTTGTGCCTTGAATCTTCGCCCGAAAAGCCCGGGCCGGTCGACCCAATCCTAGCATGGCAGGAAGTCGGGAACAAGGGCATTTCCCTCCCGTCCCGAAGTGGGGTAGTGGCAAAGAAAAACCGGCCCGCGGGCCGGTTTTTCAAGTTCCTGTTCTGTGCTGGCGAAGGCCTAGTCGTCTTTGGGGTAGGTCCGGTACTCGATGACCTTGAGTTGGTCGATCACGTCCCGGGTGCCCTCAATCCCGCGGGCGGCTTGGCGGACTTCGGCGCGCTCCTCCTCGCTGTGCACGTGGCCGGAGAGGGTAGTGACGCAATCGTGGGTTTCGACCTGCAGGTGATGGCCCTCCACCTCCGGTATGGAGAGGATGGCGATTTCGGCCTTTTTGCGGAGTATCAGGTCGGTGAGGGTTTTCTTGCGGGCCTCTTTCTGTTCGGTGAGGTTCTGGTCGGCGACTCCCTCGCAGATCAACT